>JGI10216J12902_100995704_pt1 | contig 25774 bp, 52 predicted proteins | sample KanNatreferecore_FD_12902 | JGI IMG/M metagenome (IMG submission 12902)
TGCGAATCCAGCCGCGATATCCTCTGACTGCTGCTTGAAACCTTCATTTGCCGAAAGTGTAGCTTCTTCGTTTATTCGTTGGGTTTCTTCGATATCCATTTGCTGTTGGATATAGTGGGCATGCATTGTGTCAGATAGGTTCTTAAAACCAGCATTGGCTATTAATGTCTGCTCCCTAACCCTTCGTATTGCTTCCCCAGTATTTGTCGTAACAACCGCTGTTGTAGCTATAACTGGATTTAATGCCTCTTGTTCTTTTTTCTGTTCTGCAACCTTTCTTGTGTAACTCTCTATAAATCCAGTTAAGTTATAAACGGCACTTTGATATTTTAGTAAATTTGCATTTTGCGCATCGACATTTCTACCCGCAGCTATATCAGCCTGTGCACGTGTTATCGACCTATTGTAAGCTTCAAGTCTTGACTTTGCTTCATTGAGAATAGTGCTTGATCGCTCGAATTCTGTAGCGCCTGCCTTGACTCCTTTAGCCAACGAATATTGACTAATTGCTGCTTCGTCGGCTTCAGCATTTACCTTATTTAGGGAGTCTACCAATCCGGCCACAAGCCCAACAGCGGCAGTAATTGCAGTTAGCCAAAGGAATGCTGGGTTGAGAGTCGCGAGTGCTGAAATTGCGGTTTTTACTGTTCCAATTGCAGTTGTAAGTCCGCCGAAAGCTTGAGCAAGTTTTCCGATAGTTCCAATCAAGGGACCGGCAGCGGCAGCGGCGAGTGCGATATTGACTATTGTCTTTTTAGTTTCCGGGTCAAGTTTGTTGAATTCTTGTATTAGGCCAGAAACAGTCTTCATGATGTCGCGAAGAGTTGGCAGGAGTATTTCGCCAAAACCGCGGGCAAGTTCCATCGCATCATCTTTTAGGGTAGATAGCTGACCAGCGAACGACTTGCCGAGCTTTTCGGTTCCTTGAAAGAATCTACCACCTTCGCTTGTAGCGCTTGTAAATGCCTTGGCTACTTCTTCTGCTGAAATTCCACCTTCTTCCATGCGCTTCTTAAGCTCTGCCATGGTTTCGCCGGTGACTTTGCTTATTTCTTGAAGCGGGTTAAAGCCGACGTTTATGAGTTGGAGCAAGTCCTGCCCCATAAGTCGGCCAGTTGAAGAAATCTGACCGAAGACAACAGAAAGGGACTCAAACTTTTGAGAATCACCAAGGGCTATATCGCCGAGTTGTTTGGTTATTGGCAGGATGCTTTCTGCGGCTACACCAAATGACAGAAGTGTTTTAGCACCTTGCGCAATGTCTTGAAACTCGAACGGCGTAGTTGATGCAAACTGTTTTAACTGCCCGAGTAGAACCTTTGCTTTCTCGCCCGACCCTAAAAGAGTTTCGAAGGCAATCTGAGCGGATTCCATATCAGATGCTGACTTAACGGCGGCGACACCTATTCCGACCAATGGCAATGTAATGAATTTGGTGAGATTGCCGCCTATTTTGCTCGCGGTTTTGCCAAAGTCTTCGAGGTTTTTTTCGCTTTTGTTTATCGCGGAATCGAACTCTTTGTTCTCTCCTACGATACGCACGATCATGTCGCCAAGCGACCGGGTAGCCATTAACCAATCTCCCCATATTGCTTTCTAAGCTCTTCACGTTTCGCCGCTAATTCGTCGTATGTCATTTCAACGGCCTTTCTTGCATTCGGTTTTTCTGGCTGCGGATACTTTTGTTTCAATCCTTCATTGATGTACAAAATCAACTGCGCCCAGGTCATTTGCCAAAGGATGTATTCCTTTGTTGCCCACGGATACAGCATCCCCATAGTCACGAATATGGGGCCAAGCGTTAACTTACCGTCTTGGCCCCCTCCTCGTTTTTTGAGGCATACCGCTCAAGCCCCTGCATGGAATCATAAAGAGTCTTTCGAATCTCGCGCGCAAATACCTGAACCTGCCCAACCGTGGTGTTACTCCTGAACCATTTTTCATCAAATTCGGGGTGGCTATGTTCACAAAAAAGGGCACATAGTTTGACAGCGAGATCGAAACCTTCCTCGGCTTTCTTCAAGTCGTTTTCAAGTTCTTTTGGTTTCATTGCGAAAAGCTTTTCAGCAATCTCGTTTACCCGGAACGTGATCGCTACCGGGATAAACGAAATATCAATTTCTTTGCCACCGAGCTTTATCTTTCGAGATTCGGTTTTGAGTATGTCGAGGTCAATTATGTCCATGGCTTAGACCTGCTTAACGATGCTAAAGAGCTGAGCACCTGCGGTAAGGGTCGTATCGACTTCCGCACTGATCGTAATGGGCATGACGTTGATGGGGTCGGCGTCATTGTCAGATTTTGCGGTGACCTGAAATCCGCTTTTGATGAAGCAGCGGAACAGAGTGACAACAAGCGTTTTCGTAGCCCCGGAAACCGTTGATGTATTCGTGAGCTTGAAAATCTTCGGGGTTATCGCAACGTTGCCACCACCAGTTACGGTATAAACCGTACCACCAGTAGTAAGCGTGATCGCACCACCCATGATGGTAGTAAGCACCGAAAGATCGAACTCGATCAGTTCCATATCAACCGAGAACGCCTCAGTAGAAATACCTTCTACCGGGTCAGGCGAGTTGCCGGACTGGATGTCGTAGTACTCGGGTGTGTATCCCCACGAATTGACCATTCCGGCACCGAGATTCGTATAGCTACCGGCTACCGTGGTCTGAGCCACTTCGATCTTGTAGTTACCGGTTACAAGGTTGGCGCTTGTGGCCCTGCTTGTTTGATAATTAGGCATTTAGCTGCCCTCCCTTATGATACCGTTTCCACACGGTAGACGATTTGCAAATCCAGTGGCGCGTTGAATGTTTGTTCATCCGGCTCTGGTATAAGTCCCTGATCTGTTATGGATGCGCGAGAAAAGTCGAACGTTGTCGGTGCGGTGCCCCAAATCCCATATGTAGTCATGCCTTCTGAACCGCCCCACAATTCTTTGACCTGTCTGGCAAGTTCCATTGCGGCTGATGCAGTTGCGGCCCGGCAGTTGATCGAATAGATTTCCGATTCCATGCCGTAATGGCGGTTGCCAGACAGTTTGAAATAGTTGATCGCGGGCAATGTTGAAGTTGACGGCCTGAGCCCGTGGTAGACTCGACCGGAAGTGCCAGCGCCCACGATTGCCGTAATAGCTGTTGTGCTCAGCATAGCAAGCCCGATTGCATCATGCGCTTTCACTGTAGAAATTCCTTAAACACAATCTTGCTTTCACGTTCGACAAGCGTGAGTGACCGACCTTCTGCTAAGGCAAGTGCTGGACGAAGGAATGGCTGTGCATTCGTTTTAGATGTGCCGAATTCCATCCACGTGCCGTGCATTACTGCCGTGCCAACCCATGCCTCAAGTTCTTCTTGAGGCTTGCCGATCTTGTCAATTTCAAGAGCCGGTGATTCTACATCCGTACCCTTAACTCGCGATTGAGTTGTTATACTTCCTGCAAGCTGGCCGGTATCGATTGGCGCAAGAGCCTTAGCCTGACCTTCGACAATCAAACCAACCCCGAAAATGCTTTGCCCGACAGCTTTCTTGCCGAGTATTTTTACTTCTTTACCATTCCATACTTTTTCAATTGTTGTTTTGAAAGCCATCAGACAATCCTCTTCATGCCGACAACCATGAGTTGGCCGCGATTGGCTACGTCGTCAGGTATCCCGGTTAGCTGATAGGTCTTGCCTGCATATGTGGCGTAGGCATCGGTATTCAAAATCCCATAATCACCGACTTCAAACGCCAGCACGTCTGTGCTTTCCTTTGCGATTTTGTCAGAGAGTAAACGGCTATTCGAACCGGGCTGCCAGATACTTGCGCGTGCTACCGTGGTAGTCGTTGCCACTGTTGAAGTATTACCTAAACCATCATTCGAAATAGTTTCGCGAGTTATCGTAACGGCATTGATAAGATTTAAGGCATTTCTCAAACTCATCGTATACTCGCTAATTTGAATACTGATAGCGCGTTTACCATTGATTGCGGGTAATTGCTTGTTTGATCGCTACCCGTTTCCCTTGTTTCAGACCAAGGACCAAGTGTAATTGATTTGACATTTGCATCCTGATTGGGACGGATGTCCACGTCAAACGCGACCATCTGAGCCGCTATCTGTTTCAAACCTTCCGGCCATTGCACAACCGAGAAGTAAATTGTCCTGCCTGAAAGTTCGGCAATTGCGGTAGATGTAGTCACAAGGGTCATAACTGATGTGGTTACGGTCGAAACTGTTTTGTACCCGTCATTTCTATGGGAATTTGAGATATATACCTCGTCCCCATTCATGAATCCGAAATCTTCCCAATGTGACCCTATGGTTATCGTTCCACCTGAACCGCCTGAGAAATCCGCAAGGCTTGCAATGCACAGATCGGATACGAAATAGTTGTTTGTGATTAGGTTGATATTTCTTACCACCGAATCAATTTGCAGTTGAGTCGGTGTTCCAGTGATCGACGTGAAGGTAGAAATTTCTGCCGGAGTCAATAGCACTTAGTCAACCTTTCGAAGCAAGGGGCCTTTCGGCCCCCGCTATTAGAGCTGAATCGCCGATACGTACACGCCGGTAGATGTTGCCACCAGCAGTTGAACGTACCCGTTCGAGTTCAGATACCGAGCAGATTCAAACGACGTTCCAGCCACCATGACCGTCCCGTTAGTCGCGGCCACAGTACCGAGTGTGAACGCGGTATAGTCGCCCTGACCGATTGCGCTATAGCCAGTCCCGGCCTTGAGCGTAACGACAGTTGTAACAGTATCGTTATTCTCGATGCAGATGACGGCTTTCGCATAATCTGTGATGCCAGATACGTAATGAGTACCGGCAGTTACGAGCGTTTTAGCCCGAGTGGTAAATAGTCCGCCAGTTACGGCTGCTACTGTTGCCATGATTACGCCCCCTCAATCGCGTAGAGAGTGCCGAGAGAACTCGGACGCACTACCTTGGCGCCGTATACATACAGACCTTTAACAGCGGCGTTGAAACGCTTTTCCTGTTCGAAAGCCTGAATCTTAGAAATCTGACCTGCATAAGAAATTGCCGAACGGTCACCGAACATGATTGCGTTGACGGTAGAAATAGTGGCAACGTTGTTCGACACGTAGAGGTCGAAGCCCCAAAGCCTACCAACAAAGCCTTCAATCAGTACGCCGCCGCCAAGGTCTTTGGTTGTTGCCGTAGCAGATACAGTACCGGTGTTAGCGATGACAAGCTTCTGATGGAACCACGGAGGTATTACCATCCAGCGGCCATTGCGGGGAACGTTGTTTTCGTCGGCATAACGAGATGCATAGGAAAGCGAAGTGATCGCATTGCCGGTGCTCGAATAAACGGTAATTCCAGTACCAGAAGTGCCAAGGTTGGTAGCGTTACTGATGCCAGCTTCCGAATACTTGCTCGCAATGAACTGGTCGATGTTATCGCCAATTGCATAAGCGGCTTCGTCGGTTGCAGGATTCATGAGCTTCGGATTGGTCTGCGCGTTTTCTATGTCATCGATTTCAAAAGCGAAATACTTCTGTTGGTCGATGGTCAAAACTTTCTGCGCAGATTCAAGAGTCTGAATTGTGATATCGCTATGTGCCGTGTAGCTGTTTACGGTGATAGCTCCGATTTCGTTGATCTTGACCTGATCGCCATAGGCAGAAATTTCGCCCTGATAATCGGTATTCACAACGTTTCCATACACAAGATTCTTGCGGAGTCGTACGAAAATCTTCGAACTCCAAACCTCAGGTACAAAATGTGTTACTGCCATTAAGGTAGTCCTTTATTAAGCGGTAAGGTATTTATCAAGTTCACCCTTCAATTCAAGTTCAATCATCTGCTCTTTGGTTAGGGTCTTGATATCCAACTTACCTTTCTCAGACTGGCCGGAGCCAGGCCGGTAGCTGCCGGAAGCAACCAATTCATTTCTAATGCGGGCTTCCAAATCAGCGTCGCGTTTAGCAACCTTATCTAAGGCCACCAAACCTTCCTCAAGACTGGACGGCAACCAACCTGCTTCAATCAAGGCTATTGCATCGACTTTCTTCTTAGAACCTTCTTCGATTAGCTGACGCTGCAAGGTTTCCCGTGCGCGTGCCGACTTTTCGGATTCGAAGGATTCACGAAGTTCGCGAATTTGTTTTTCTTGCTCAGTCTCAGCCGGATTTCGTTTAAGAATCTCAGCCGCGACCGCACGCTTAACTTCGGCGTCGATCTTTTCGCGTTCTTTCTTGACCGCCGTCTGAACGCCTTCCGAAACACGTCTGTCTGTCTCAGGATGGGTTTTCAGAATCCTTGCGCCTTCCTCTGTCTCAAGAAATGAAGCCACAAGCTCGGTAGTAACCTTTGGCGTTATTTCCGCCATGAAAGTCTTCACATCTTCACTGTCTTTGTTTTCAGCGAGATATGCCTTGATTTCATCGATGCTCTCGATTGCCATGATATGCCTTTTGCCCGCTTGTTCGCGTGCTAACTGATTTTGCCCGCTAACAGTTCATTTGCCCTGCGCGTGCCAATCGATTTTGACAAATAAAAAAGGCCGACCATCCCCTAAGGGCGGTCGGCCTCTCGTTATTCAAGTCGGTCGATCTTTAACTAATATATAGCCTGTTCAAATACTTTTGCAAGGGCCCGTTATTTCTTTTGCTTTGCGGTTTCTGAACTTAACGCTATCAAAGCAATGACTGGACTAAACAACACAGCCAAAGAAAAATACTTCCACCCACTTGCCCCTAATTTCTCAGCATGAACGCCTGAGAAAATTGCAGCGCCTACATACCACGCTATGCCAATGAAATATTCCATTATCTACCATCCTTTTTAGGAAGCGCTATTTTGTCGCTTTCCCTAATTTCTTTATCTACTCGCGTGACAACGCCATCGCAAACTGTGAACGAGACAGACACGGTGCCATACTCTACTGTTTTCAAATGCGCATCTAACCAGTTGAAATATTGAGAAAGAGCGGTTCCGGTCATGCCCATTTCTTCCTATTCTCTGACCATTGTGAAAAAGTTTGATAAGGGATAATTCCCTCATCGCGCGTTCGTCTTAGTTGTGGTTCATAGCCTTCGATTTCAAAATGAGTTCTGCACCGGCAATTTATACGCTCTGCTGCGGACAGCCCAGCGTAAGCAGGGTAAGGCGCGAATTCAGCCCCTATCTTGAAAAGCCCTTTTTCATCCTCGAATTCGCCATCTGCCGCACCGTGAGTCGGTCGCGTTCGGCCATCGAGTGAAGCGTCAAATCTTCTGCGACCATCGACCCCTTGCGATTTTGCTTTTGTGTAAGTATCTGCTTGCCCTGAGTTCTGTGCGGTTTGGCCTTCGGTTCTCAGAATCCTGATAGCTTCGAAGTTGAGAATATTCAACCCTTTTTTGAAATCCTTCATCATCTGAGTATATGACTGACCGCTAATCAAACCATTCTGCAAAGCCTGTCTGGCGCGCATAGGCGCAGTTGCCTTGTATCGTTCGACAGCTATTTTATCAATCGGATTGTCGAGGTTTTCGAGCACCGCATCACGATTCAGAACACCCCATTTCAGAGCAATCTCTGTAGCCTGATCCATCGCCCACGCGTAAGCAAAAAAAGCCTCACCGTACATTTCAGGCGGAACCCTTTTTAAGATGCTGACTATTTTGCTTGTTGCTGGTTTTATGATCGCGGTAATTTGGAGTTCGAGCGCGGTTAGACGCGAGTATTTGCTCATCTCGGCTTTCGTCAAAATACCATCGACCGCATACTTTTCATAAACCTTAGACATCTGAATGCGGATATCGTTAAGAGCCTGAACAAGAATAGCCGTTACTTCTTTTTCGTATTTTAGTTGCTTGGCTTGTAGAAGTCTATGCGCCATATCCTCATATTCGTTAAGCGGTCTTGCCACGATTACGCCTTTCGAAAAGCGCTACTTGGGCTGTCATGAGTTTCATTTCTGTTTCGCTGCAATTCATCCAAATGAAATCCATTCTATCCTGGATTTTTCGCTTCTTTATTTCATCATTAGATAAAGAGTATTCCTCTAACAGTGCGGCATGGCGTGACAATGGTTCATAAGGTAATTTCGGCATCAACTTCACTCGCTTTGACCGCACTCGACGGCACTAATGCATTAAAATCAATCGCTGGTCTAAGCATCTTCTCCACAATGTCACGCGTAATTCCAGGCAATGCGATTAAAATAAGATCGACCGCGCTTTCAAATGGTATTTCTTTCTTGGAAACTGACTCTACCATCTGAACCATTGATGCTAATTGAGCACCATTCAGTTGCAAATTAGCCACAGCGGCATCTGTTGAACCATCTTCAGCCATGCCAGTCCCACCCTCTATATCTGGTATCATGGCAAGTTGTTCTTCGGCTTGTCGATCAAGCTCTGCTTGAACATCCGGGATAACCGAGTCAGGCATAATCTCCGCAATGACTTCGGCACTGAATCCGGCTTGTTTCATGATATTGGCTGTTTCTGCCAATTCTTTCAGGTCAAACGCAACGTTTCTCTTATGGGTAATGACAATGGTTCCAGGGTCTTGAGTCTGAACGCTTTTGGTCGTTTCCCAAATCTTGTTTATGAGCCTGATACGTTCATAAAGACCCGTATCAAAGTCAGCCTCGGCACTCGATACAACATTCTCGAAGTCGAACATAAGGCGTTCAATTGCGGCGCCAGATACATCCGTGAATTGCGCAAAGTCAGGCACAGACGATTGCGTATGAATCTGTTTCGCGAGAGTCTTTTCCATCCACTCAACGAAATCTTTGGGTATATCTTTGGTGAGGAAACTTACATCTTCTTTATTTTCAAGGTTTTCAAATACTCTGCTCTTGCGCAGCCTGGCAAGCCATTGCCAAGCTTGATTGTCTGGCTGACCACCATTAGGCACAGGCTTACGCCCGCCAATGCCCATTTTGACAAGACGCAGATAAGCATTCGCGAATCGGTCAAATTCTATGATTGAACCAGATATCAAATCGTCATAATCATCAATAAGCGGGATAACAGGCTGAATTATGCCCAAGCAATCATCACCGAAATAATAGGGTACTATGGGCACATCCTGAAAGAAATTCCTATACATCGGTCTTTCAAGATCAGGCGTAATTGCCCATTCATTCGAATTCTCGGCACGTTTCCGGTCGAATACCTCTACGGTTTCTTTGTAATAAACCTCTACCTTAAACCAGTCGTCCGTTATCGGATAATAACGAATGCCTATTTTCTTTTTAGGCTCTGGTGAATAGTCATAAAGCAAAATGATTTCTCGGGGGTCAACATAGAAGAATCTCGGCACAGCTTCTTTTGTAAGCTCTTCACCAATTTCGGTGTCAACGTAAACAAGCTCATATGAAAGCCCAAAAATACCGGTATTCCGACCATCCATCGCGGTCTTTATCGGCTCGTTATTCAGCTTGAAGTTTTCCATAAGATGTTTGAAATATGTCTGGTCTTTTTCTTCGGTTTTGTAGGTTATGTACTTAGGCCGATACGCATATCCGGTGAATGTGGTAATGATCTTGCGACCAAACGGTACAGGCGTCCGATTATCAGGATTGCCCTCTTGCACTTTAGGCTTGCTCAGAATCTTGGTGTTATTGCCTTTGTAATAGTCCCAAAGCTTTGTGAGCCTTTGGCACTCGGCATAATGTTCGGTAATGAACTTTTCTATTTGCTTAGCGTCTAAATGTTCAAGATTCGTCTTGCGGTAATTCATGGGCTGTTTCCTTAAAGGTGATTAAGGCGTAATCACCGCTTGATGGTATGAAACACATCGAATGGTTATAGGCGGCAATTGCCCGGTCAATATACCACCGGGCTTTTAACTCGCCTATCTCACTCGTCAGTTGGCTTTGAACTTGTTCGAGTGTTTCCGGCATTCTTTACAACTTTTTGAAGTGCTTCGAGAAGTTCCTTACGCTGGTCTTCATTCAGCATTTCGATAAGACCTTCGGGTGTATATTCTGATCCTAATTGCATTATCGTTATCCTTTTTGGGCGATTACTCGAATAAAACTTGCCTTGAATGGCGTTAGAAAAATCATATTCATCACGCATTCAATAAGGCTTCGGGGGTCTTGGTTTCGGCTTAGGTTTTCGTTTCATTGGGCGTTCACTATAGATTGGACTCTCCGAATTGATAAATCGTTTTTCTCGGCAAGATTATGGTAAGCGTTCATACATGTCGAGCCAGACGATAACATTTGCGTGAATTCCGTTCTCATTTTTAGATTCCTTTCATGGATATCTGACTTTGTTGGAATATATATTCTTTGCCCGCCAAAAGCATCCGATAGTTTTGATAAAACATCTTCACCAAGAATATCTATTAGTTTTTCCACAAAATCCCCTGCCGCACCTTACAACAGCACGCCTTACCTGACTACGCCTGGCCCGGCCACTATTTTTCAGCAATACAAATTAGTGTGTCACAAAAGCCGAGTCTCTGCATGGTTTTAGCATACTCCAGTTTCAACATCGGTGACAATAGAAAGTCCCATCCACGCATACCGCCCGGCTTTTTCTCTTTCAACCAGTGAAGATGGTTGTTTATCGAATACCGTTGGAGTCCTTCAATGCTCACGTTTTTGAATCCGGCCATTTCAACAAGTTTTCTAAGCGTTTCCTCAGTGTACAAAACAGTATGATATTCACTCGTAAATGTGTGTGCCTTAAACTCAGGCAATTCGAGAAAGAACAGCAAGAAGTCACGCGCGCTTGGTATTTCGATGATTATCTGACCACCTGTTCTAAGATGCGATTTCAATTCAACCATTTTTTCAAGCGGATTTGTCAAATGTTCGAGAACGTGAAACATAGTTATCGTGTCGTATTCGCCGTCGATGCCGTTTATGTTCAAGCCGTCTCGCCGCAATGCTTCGGCTGCATCCTGTTGGATTTCATGACCAAATAATTTATTTGCCCACGGTTTACATAGCGTCAAAAATCCACCGTTGCCACATCCGAAGTCAAGAACATCTTTACCAACAATGAAACTTCTGAACTGTTCGAATCGCCTTTTATCGTCAAGGATAGTTTTCTTTCGTGCTTCCTCAAGTGACGCGGTGCCCCAATAAGAAAGCGATTCGATGCGAGAATAGTCAATCGGCGGCTCATGATCCATGAATATTACGCCAGTCTCAACATCCTTTAGCATTCTGACTTTTGAGTTTTCGAATTCCACTTCAAGTTCGTTGCCAGTTATTAGGCCGATGGATTGCAGATATTCTTTCATGTTTTAAACCGAGCCTCGAAAATTTCAGCTCTTTCAATGCCGTCTACATATCCGTATGTCACATATCCAAGTTCGTGCATTTTGTTGATAAACTCTTTTTCAACAGCAATGTAAGATTTCGTGACCAAATGCCCGCAACAACATTCAATTGTTTTTATTCCATAGCGCCACAGGAAGGCTATTTCCTCAATCATACACGCGTCTATATTAACGAAATTTCCGTACGGTTTCCATGGCGGCTGTATTGCTGGTTGCCAGTCATAATTACCAAACGCCTCTCTACCAGGGTGAAGGCATTCATGAACTTTGAATCCGTTCACTTCATCCCACCCTTATTGTCAATCCAGTTTTGGCGGCGGAAGGCGTTTATATCTACAATATCGTTTCTGCGATTGAGAAATTCCAATATTTCGAACAGAGGCACTATATTAGTGTCTATTCCCATTTCATGAAAAACTTTTCCAAAAAATTGATAGTCTTCGTGATAATCGAGAGTCAAGCGTATTTCATGATTGTAAAATATAGAGTTCTCGACATCCAAAAGCCCAACTCTATCAGTTATCGGCCTAATATATTGCATGAGGTCTTCGCTGACATCGCCGTCTTTTAGGTCAACGGCTTTCTTGAGAGTAGATGTTCTGACAGCCAATGTAAAAGAGCCCACAATCATATCAGGCGAAACCGTCACGGCATCAAACCATCTTTCTTCAAGTTGCCTTAGCCCGAGCTCCATCAGGTATGGATCGCAGAATGGGTCGTCTCCATCCATTGAGGCAACTGCTTCTATACCATAAAAAGCAGCGGCCCGATAGATTCGATCAAGCCTATCGTTCAAGCTACCGCCGTAGACTTTTATACCCTTGGCAATCGCAATATCTGCTAATCGCCTATGATCTTCGTCATTCGGTATCGCGAGTATCACTTCGTCAACCTTAGTTGCAAGCGCCCGGTCAATCAGATGCTCAAGCACCGTCTTGCCGTTCAAAGGAAGTAGAATCTTCTCAGGCAATCGGCTTGAGTTTAGGCGGGCTGTTATGATTACGGCGGTTTTCATTGTGGTATACCCTGCCTGAAAACGATTGATTTATCGTCTCTTTGAATCATTACAATATCCATGCCTTTTGAAATCTCGACAGATATAGCATATGCCAACTGAGATAAAGAAATACTTCTATATGGCCCGTCAAGGTCTCTATAAACCGGCATAATGAAATCCGGCTCTTTGGGCATGCCGTCTGTTTTAGGTAAATCCATGATTCTTAGAACCTTACCCACGTAGTTTCTCCTTAGCCTTCTGTTCGCCATCATAAACCCGCTTGACTCCATCGCCAAGCATGGCCGGTACATCGTCAAGCCTTTTGCGCAGCATATCCATTGCGTGAACCTCAAGACTCGCCGCCTGATCGCTGCCCCACATTCTGTGGTCAAGAGTAATATGCCGCTCGATTACCTCGGCACCAAGCACGGCAGCTGCGACACTTGGCTCCAGGTCAATTTCGTGGCCTGAATAACCAACTCGCTGGCCATATCGTTCTTTTAGCCATGGGATACAGCGCAAGTTCAGTTCATTTACCGGACAAGGGTATGTCGAATTCGTGTGAAACAAAGTCAAACGTTCATTTGAGTATTTAAGGATAAGGTTGACTGCCTCGTCAATTTCCTCGGTCGTACTCATGCCGGTTGAAAGATAGATCGGAATGCCAGACTTCGCGCATGCTTCAATCAATTGAGAATCGGTCAGCTTTGCGCTCGGAATCTTGATAAATGGCACCGGATATTGAACGAGAAAATAAAGTGACGGAATATCCCAAACGCTCGCGGTCCAGCGAATAGGCTTTTCGGCGCAGTATTTGTTTATGTAGTCGTACTCTTGCTGGCCGAATTCCATCTTCTGCTTGTATTCGAGATAGGTCATCTGGCCCCACGGCGTTTGTTTGGGTTGATTCCTTTGTGATTCAGGAACGCAAAGTTCAGGTGTTCGCTTCTGAAATTTGGCAACGTGCCAGCCTGTTGCGAACACGGCGTCAATTAGCCGCTTCGTAATTGCCATGTCAGCGTTGTGGTTTATGCCTATTTCGGCGATTAGTTCAATCATTTTGATTCCTTATCCAGCAATAAGCCTGTTCTGTGGCTTGTAAACTGGTTTAGTACCATGCAATTTTGGGTTCGAAAGCAAAATCATTCTTCCAGCTCGATTTCATGAACCTCAAGCTCATTATCAAAATCAGCCTCGAATTCATCCTTCTTGTAGTCATTCCATATCTGTTTTGCATGCTTATTGGCCTTTGCCTTTATCGAAAAGGCTTTGTCTGGAATCATATTGCCATCCCCATCATGAACACAAACTACAAAGATAGTTTTCACCATGCCGTCCACCCTCCATCAACAGGATACACCCCGCCAGTGCAATAACTGGCCTTGTCGCTAATCAAGAACTCGACGAGTCCGCAGATTTCTTCAACCTTTGCCATTCGGCCCATTGGTGTGTGTTCTGCATAATCAAATTTGAAATGAGCAGATTGCCCATTCTCAACGCCACCAGGAACTATGCAGTTAACTCGCATATCCGGTGCCCAATGAGTAGCGAGGTGCTTAGTCAATTGAATGACGGCGGCTTTACTGACTCCGTAGGCTATATGTTTCTCGCCATCGCCATACATGTCAGGGTGCGGAGAACCAAGCCCATATGTAGAACTGAAATTGACGATTGAGCCTTTGGGATTATTTCGCTTGAACTCGCGGCAGACTGAGAAAAGTGCGGTCACGTTGGTTTTTAGGTAGGCATCGAAAGAATCGAGTGAGATACCCATGATTCTGTCGCCAGTTGATCGCGGCTGCCAGTGATTGTTTAGGGCGAAGCAGTTGATTAGGGCGTCGTATTCACCCATCTCGAAAAAATGGCCAACTGTCATTTCGTCGTTAAAGTCCATGTCGGATATATCAAGCCCAGTGACTTCGTAAGCGCAATGATACCCAGTTGGGTCAACATACATTTCGTATTCGGAAAGATATTCAACAACCGCCTTCCCAATAAGCCCTTCTGAGCCGGTGACTATGATTTTCATTCGTCTTTACCGTTCCCAAAATGGGCACCTACTGCACCAGAAACAGAGGCCAAGATAATTGTAATTAAAATACCAAATCTGTTCTTGCTTTCAATTCTATCTGGCGTGTCTTCTATTGGAGATACCGCCCAGTACATAAATAGAGCCAGTATTATGACACAAATAACGCCAATAGTGCCGAAAATAATTGCAAATTTATGCGTTTTTACAAATTCGCTTATTTTCATCCCAAAACACTCCTCAAAATCTCCGCCTGCTTCTTAGCGTCCTCAATATCCAGCCAGCTCGTTTTGAACTGCATAATCTGAGGCTGTATTCGTTCAGCTACTGGACAATTGGCAGGATGCGGGCGGTCACCGATTCTGCTTTCAATTATCCCCGCAAATGCAGGCTCGTCGAATGGACAAGACCATGCGCCGTAAAATGGATGGCCACCCGCTGCAATGAAGCGCTTTCTAAACTCTTGCCAATCGCCTTCGTATTTAGCCGCGAAAGCCCAATAGGAATTGCCCTCAATAGGCTGCGTTCGCATATCATCTATTGCTGCATCTATCATTCGTAAACCTGATTCGCGCCGGGCCTTGCATAATTCGTCAACCCTTTCAAACTGCGCTAAAGCAACAGCCGCCTGCAATTCACTCATGCGATAGTTCCAGCCAATTTTAGCATGGCGTTTGTAACTTGGCGATTGAAATATTTCCTTATCACCCTTGACCCTGCCCGATTCGGCAGTTAGCCCGATAAATCCGTGACCGCCAATTCGACGAGCAATAAGCGCAAGGTTTTCGTCATCGGTAATAAGCATACCGCCCTCGCCGCAAGATATGTGCTTGCTGTTCTCGAAACTGAATGAACCGAATGCGCCGATAGTACCTGCGTATTTGCCTTTGTAAGTCGCGAGTAAAGCCTGCGCGCAATCCTCAATAACCGGCACGCCAAATGCCTTCAACGCGTCCATATCGCAAGGCAGGCCATAAAGGTGTACGCCGATAATCGCTTTAACGTCTGGCGTCATCTTTCGGGCAACGTCTGTCGGGTCAATATTGAAAGTCGATTCTTGAACGTCCGCGAAAACAGGTATCGCGCCCGCGTGAATGACAGCGGCAGAAGTCATTATAGGACCAAGAGCCGGGACTATTACCTTGTCCCCACGCTTTACGCCGACCGCGACCAAAGCAGCATGCAAAGTCGATGTGCCGCTATTGAAAGCAATCGCGTATTTGCTGCCCATCTTCTTTGCGAACTGTTGCTCAAGTTCGTGCGTCCAACTACCCGAGGTCGCAGTCAGATGCTCGCCTTCCAATACTTTTGTCAGGTATTTTAGCTCGTTGCCGCCGAAGCGTTTGATAGTTTTCATTTCGCAGCCGCCAACAAGACATCTGTCCATTTCGAAATCATGAATGCGGCGAGTTCGACCACATCCTCTTTGCTTATAGAATCCTTGTCATAACTCTTTCCGACTATCAATTCGCTATCGTAGCCAGTTCTAAGCTCGCCAGAAATCAGATCGAGCCCAACGGTTGAACTCAGGCAATAGACTTTCTTTCCGTTAGACCATTCAAGTTCGTCATTGTCGTTTAGCTTCATTACCAACCTGCCTTAAACTTTATCCGCACTTGTCTTACCAACAATCGACGGCAAAACCGCCTCTTTCGCATTCATCGCGGTACCCGACGACAGAATCACATTCGGGTTGATTTTCCTCATCTCTGGCGCATCATCAATCTGATTGAGTGGCCCGTTAATATTCAACAGCTTGCGGAACTTCTTGATATTCGCCTGCATATCTATCGGGTTGCGTTTCAGGCTCTTTTGATGGCACCGCTCGCATTCTTTATTCGAGAAATCGTCATCGTTTGGAGCTTGGCCAATACCGCCGCACCCCGGCGTCTGGCACTCCCAATTACGATATGTCCCGCGCATGAACGAAATCAATTCACCCTCATGCCGATTGCCGTTAGGGTCAATCCAGTCTTTGAGAGGACGAAGTGCTTCTACGAACTGATACGCTTTGCCAACGTTGACTACGAACGCGCCTACCTTGGCCAAATACCCTTCGGCTTCTCTGATAATAAACTCGTGTGTGGTCCTCTTAAATCCTTTGCCTTGCGTCGCGATTACCTTTTCGATATCAGCGTAAGGGATTTCAGTCATGATGCCTTTGTCGCATGAATAGACATCCTGCAAACTCAATCGCCACGCGGTAATCATGTTCTTTTTGTAAAACAGCATGATCGGGTTTGTTTTAAGCCCGTTCGCCGAGTCAATCCAGATAGGTTTCTTTTCGCCTTCGGGTGTTTCTACCGTTTCGTCTGGATTGTAGCGGTGTTCCTCTGCCTTCCACTTAGTCGGCACGATAACATCCGGTGCGTTGCCTACCTTTAGCAATTGCTCGGGCTTTTCGACAATGTAGTTTGTAAACCTTTCTTTGCCATCAATAATCCCGAAGTCACAACCGGCCAAAAAGATTCGACCATACCCAAGAATCTGAGCGGCGAACATCTGGCAAGGCGGCGAGCAAGCGAATTGCGTAATCTCGGTACGAATGATGTAGTCGAAGAATGCATCGCGGCAGATACCGTCAGGGCTCGCGAGATATTCCGGGTCTTCCTCGTTCTTGGGCCGTCGAACCGTGAACATGCGCTTTTGCTGTTGGCCGTAATAGGTTTCTCGCGATCCAAGATTCTGGATATAGAGTAGCATTTCATTCGGCCATTTTTCAATCAATGTGGGCCAAACTCCGGGTGTTGTAATCAACTTTGTTCGAGTCTTTGACCAATCGATACCAGCAATTTCTCCCCAACAATTGAACGGGTCAAGCGCCAGAATGTGAGTCGGTTCAATCCCGTGATAGACAAGTGAAAGAGCGTGCGAGGTCGTGCATATGATGCCTCCCTTCCAATCTTTCAGGTAGGGCAGGATTCTATCGAGTGATGGGCCAGAGCCAAGAATGAAGCAGGGATCGCCATTGACTTTTGGCTCTTGATTAATATCTCTTGCGCGTCCTTCGTTATAAGCTTCAACGATGACGTGATGATTGTAAGCGGAGTTATGCTCCTCATGTATCACTTGCTTGCCGAGTGTATTTTGGTTATAGGCGCTGGAATCGGTCCTAACTTCGAGCTCAGTGGGCACTTTTAATTACCTTTCGTTTCATCTTTCCGCATAATTCGCATTGGAAATCAGTAACGTGTTTCTTGCGAAAACTCGTATGTGTATTCGGCAACAATCCCATCAGCAGGAGCATTTCAGCTTGTGATTCGGTTTCGAATTGGTCGACAATGACCCATTTATGCCGGTGGAGCACTTTTCTTTTCCTTAGCCGCCAATTTAGCGCGTTCTTTCTCGGCGAGTTTGTAGGCAAGCCGCTTAGTTGTCTCGTCATCCGTCATGTAGACGTAGCACTTGCCACTTTTACCAGCCCGATAACCCGGCATGCCTCTGTCCATGCATGATTCGATATTCAATATAGCGGTCCTTTATAAGCCGAAATTATGTTAAACCCGTAACAAATGAAAAAATATGTTTTAGTGCGGTGCTGAATCATATCCACCGCTGTTATCTGTGAGCAAAAGTCACAAGGCACCTCTATCCAATCTTGGATGGAACACCTATCAACAAGGCTACCGCATGCAATAACTTCACCACGGTATCTGGTGAAACGTGCAAATAAATCACTCTGAAAAACAGTCTTAAATAGAACAGAATCTTCTCTCAATTCGAATTTTTCTTTTCTGCCGTGTCCACTTTCAATTTCGACAATCATACGCAGAATATAGCCAGGAGGCATTGGAAATTTATAGGGCAAAAATTGCAAATTATTGAATGTTGAGAGTAGTTATTCTTACGATGGTCTGTTTATTGCCAAATAGCCTGTCATTGAATCCGGTCGGTATAGGCGAAACTCTATTGGCCTTCTTCGCATCGCCCATTGAATCAAAAAGACCTACAGCCACCAATGCATGCGCCATATTCCACGATTCGTCAACCAAGAAAACAAGTTCGTCATCAAAAAATAGTCTTGCGTCATCATCAGAGCATCCAATCGCAATATTCAGATTTAACATAACGGGACCGCTACCCGATGCCCATGTTTTCTTATAATCAGCTATGACTTTTTCTCGCACTTGAATTGGGGATAACTGTTCTTTCACAATCATAATGTCACCTCATAAATAAAAAGCCACCTGCTGGCAGACAGGTAGCGAAAGGAGGTAGGAGAGGAAACAAAGAACCGAAAAAGAAGGAGGTTGCCAGACAAGCATAAGCCCACATTACCCAATTGTCAATCAGAATCCTAAGTCTTCGGTTGAGAAGTCGGAGATGCCGCCGTTGTATCGTTCGGGGTTATAGAAACATAAAAGCAAAGCGTCAGCCTTGTCAGGCGACTTGCCGCAACGTTTCTTATATTCTCGCTTAGGCTCGATCTTACGCTGGTCTTTGTTTGTATAAGCATATTGACGTCCTGAAAGCTCACCCATAAGTCGCTGATCGTTCGGAATATCAACTTCGTTTATAGGAAAGTTAAACCACATTTCGTCAGCAACGCTTGTGTATTTCACATCATCGATAGGCTTGCCACCGAAATTGACCATAATCACATTCGCGCCTAAATCAACCAACTTATCCGATACACCGCCGCCTACGCCTGAGTCGTCAACCTTTATCGGGATCGAAGAATTTCTTTTAGCCATGTCCCAAGCCTCGCGCGCAGTTCGTTGTGTATCCTGTCCGCTGAATATCTTTTCTTCAACTACTTTCATGCCGATCCGCCGGTACATAACTGTGTCGTCATCACCAAATCGGGCAACGTCTATGCCTATTTCTTCTTCACCTTGTGGCTCGGCTATTTCACGATCCATCGCGGCACGAATTGCTATACGCGAAAGCACAGCCTTTTGACCTTGACTTCTCGGGCTCCCATTCCAGACATGTTCCGCCAAATCAGGATCGCGCTTGAAGTCCTCTTCCATTTCTCGTTGAAGTTCTTTAGTCCACCATGGATTATCGATAGCTCCGGGTTGTAATGGGACAATCAAACAGTCTTCACGCGGGGTTATGCAAAAACGTTCAAAAACAGGATCGCGCTCAAGCTCACGATTGAAAGATATCCAGACCTCAGAACCAGGCTTTCGAATAGTCGGTATAAGAATGTCCCATGAATCATTGCTAACTGTGCTTGCTTCTTCAACCCAACAATAATCAACGTCTTCGAACCCTTTTATGCTGAGGCTCGCGCGAAGATTTTGAAGCCCGCGAAAGTGAAAGGTCGAACCAATGGGCGAGCTGATTATCTCGTCTGTGATCTGCCATCCCTTATACCCGAGCCGCATGATTTGCTGCTTGATTATTCGATGTACTGACTCCGGCATTGACAACTGGATTTCACGCGTACATAAAACACGGATGCATTTAGCCTGTGCGAACTGGACAAGCAAACTCGCTATTGACCAAGTCTTGGCACCGGCACCACGGCCACCATATGCGATTTTAAGTCTGAACGGATCGCGGAATTTTTCAAGTTTCGGGCTTACCTTCAATAATTGCTCGAATTCAAGCAATTGAAGTAGCTCTATATCCTCATCCGTCGTTGCTGGCATTTCTTTTTGCTACAAGCTCAGCAATTCGTCTGTCTCGTTCTTCCTTGCTCATGGTGCCTATATCTATACCACCAGAATGCTCTATAGTTTCTTTAGGCTTTCCATGAGCACGATTGAGTATCATTTCAAATCCATTGAATATTCCGCGCTCATGGTCTTTAAGCATCGCATTAGCGGCACCGACGACAAGTATCGCAGATGTTGGGTCTGCAATTATCGCTTCAAGCTCACTTTTGTTCTTCATGGTAAGAGAGTTGAGAATAGCTGAAATATCAGCCGAACCAATTCCATTATTTTCAAGGTATTGTTTTATGTGCGATGGTTTTCGACCAGCCCCAGGAATAGGAGCATGACCTTTCTGAAACGGTGTTAGATTCTTTTCTCTATTAGGATTCAATCGTCACAATTCCTTCACAAAAAAATTAGTCATGATTCAAAATTATACTCAAACCCTCCCTTTAGTAAAGGCGTGGCTAAGAGCTTGCTTTATCAAACGCCTCGTCCCATTCCTTGAGTGCAATTTCATGCGCGTGTAGGAACTGGTACATTTCTTCTACGGCCTCTTCTACCTGATCTATCGTAAGCATTTCTTTCTCCTGTGTTATGATTCTTTCTGCTTTGACCAAGATGGATTCCATTAACGTGGCGCTTTGCCTACTTCGAAACTTCTGATAAACAATCACGCCAGCGCCATACAGAAATATTACAATCGTCGTGATAGCTATGTAGTCAATTCTCAATTTTCTGGCCCATCGTGCATGTCTTCAGATTCCATGCGTTCCTTATATTCTCTAAGCTCGACAAGCTCTTTGAATAAAAGAATCTCTATTGGCTGCATTTCGATAAGACTTTCTCTTTTGGTTATCGTGCTTTTACCAGTTTCACAATCCGTGACTATCGATGTACCGGTAGAAAACCAGAAATGTTTCCCGTCATCATTGATTTGCACAATCCCCGCTTCTGTCTGTACTTTGGTCATTCCTCACCCTCCTATCGATCCCGTGCGGTGGGTTAATTGGCTGCCATCTCTTTCGCCTTCGAAATAACCTCTTCCAACACAGCCTTCCTTTTCATGTTAGCTGTATAATAGTCATTAGATTCATAGCGAAAATCCCGTTTGTCGATATCCGAAACTTCGGATTCAAGCCATTCAATAAGTTTGTCTATCTTCTTCATTCCCTCTCTCCTCGAATCGACGTGGGGTTATTCACTCGCCGACATCATCTTGATTAAGCGTTTCGCCTGTTCTATTCCTGCGATAAACCCATCGCGAAATTCCTGCGTGGTGCCTTTCTTTTCCTCATCGTTTGCAGATACGCACCAATATTTTTCGGCATCAAGTGCCTTAATAATGTCTGTTACTGCCAGTTTCATACTTACCTCCTCACCCACTTCGTCATAACTCCGTTACCTTCAAGATGACATCTCGTGGGGTTATACCGTTTCCAGTATTTGTCCCTTGAGATACACAGTAAAAAGCTCTCGTGCTTTCTCTTCGTCAAACCCATGACCCACAAGACTGCCTTCTGTCTCATTAACCAGCGTCCCACCGATGAGCGAATAGACGCATATGTCGTCGGCATTGAATTTAACTTCGAATAGCTTGAACATTCTTACCCCCTCCCCACCCCGCCTTTAGAGGGGGTGGTTATTTGCTTCCGCTTTTTTGAGCGGGCAATCTGCCGATTCTCGACCTACACAACGCATTCCTTTTACGAATAGCGCCCCGGAAGCTCGGATACGGCAGCAGTTTACAAGCCTTTGTGCGGGCACTCCGTATTGATCGCGAAGCTGCAATTTATAACGTTCCCGACATGCCTTAGTTGCTTTCGTGTAATTCATTTAGGCATCTTCCCGCGCTTGATGCTGCATTTTGGGCAGTAGCATTTGTGTTCTGATAGATTGAAAGACCAACCTTGCGCTCGGGCGACTTTCCGGCATTCGTTTTCGGTTTGTTCCATTTCTGCCGACTGCCAGAAACCGTTGCAACCTTCGCCATCGCAGTACAGGTGCATGTCGTAAACGCCAAGTATCGGCATATCCTTCTCCCATTCCTTACGATTTTTTGGGTTATTTTCGTCTGAACGTGTTAACTACACGCCATAGAAGACGTTGCCAATACATTCGCAGACGTACAGGCAATTCCTTGAGTTTTTGCTTCATAGGTTTACCTGGCCCCGTGTAATCGTCGAATGCGTCTTTTCTTTCGGAGTCATGCTTATCATTGTCATTTTCGAAATACAGCGGAAACTCCCAAAAACCGTTTCTGTCGAGTTCGCCGTATCCGTATGAAGGGGATTCTGCGATGTCGGTACTCGCCCCGAGTTGCAGGCCCATATTGTAACGCTTGATCGCTTCACGGTCGCTGCGTTTGATGTCTACTTTTCCTTTACTCATCCCCATCCTCCTCCAGGCGATCCTTTCGCCTTTTTATCAGTCGGCAAACTCTACCGAATAAACGGTTTTCCTCTCACCGTTTTCTCGCTCGATATAGAAACTATACATTGTTCGTTCAAGCACAAGGACTGTTTCCGTTTCTCCTGTCTTTTCGTTATACCAGTAAGCCGTCATCCTCTTTCTCCTTTGATCGTCGGTGACGTCACCCCTGACCATTGGCCCCGTGGTGTGGGGCCTTGGGTTGTTAGTTGTTGTGCTGGAAGTATGAATTCCATCCAGCCATAAAATCCGAGTTTTCCGATTCTATGATTTCTTCTGCTACTTCCGAATCCAGATTATAGTAATCTACATTCATAGCGGCTTCCTTGCCTCTTTCGAAATCGTTTTCCATTTGCCCTTCGCCCCCTAAGCGCTGTTAGTGGTTTCAATCACCATGACCTAATTATACACCACAACAACCAATTAGCAAGAACTTTATCCGATAAATCATCTGGACAATCTTGCGGTAGGTTTTGTGCTAATTATGCCTGACAACAGCGCTCATTCCTTCGTCATCGCCATAGTAGAATTCGCAGAAGTTTATATAGTCACCGGTTTCTGCAATTATTTTATCTCGCACCGCGTCGCCATTATCTGAATCAGCCCACCCTTCTTTTGAACCATCTGGGCTCAAGAAAAATGTGTAGTATGAGTTTATGTTCGATTTCATTATCGGCGTTACCTGGCTTTCTGCAAGTGATATAGCGAAAGCGTGAAGCTTTTTTATCTTAGTTTCATCATAGCTTGTGAAAGCTATTGCGTGGTGTCGTATGTACCCCATTCTTCAATCTCCTTTTCGAGGTTTGCCCACCTGTTTGTTCCGATGCTGGAACTGTTCGACTTCCTCAAAGCTGAGCCAGTAGTCGCGGCCATGGCGCTTTACGTTGTTTTTCTTGCACCACTTCGAAACGGTTGACGGTTTGCAATGTTCGAGCTCCGCAACCTGCGCAGTCGTGTACACACTCATATAGCCTCTCAATCGCGGCATTGTTCTACCGCTTGTTTTGTCGGCATTTAGCCGGTCAACTTCTTGGATTAACGCACACATGATTTTTACCTCGATTAAATATTCTATCACGATGACTAATTATTGCAAGCGAAATCTCTCCCTACTTCCTGTTTTCTTTTGTGGTAGAAATTGTGCTAATCGGCTTGGTCGGGTAGTAATGGCTACATTCGGCGTCATCAGACTCCCAATAGATCGAATCAAAATTAGCCCACCCCTGCAAGTATTCGTTTACTGGCGCGGTGAACCGGTAGCAAGTTTCTTTGATAGGGCAGTCTTGGCCGTAGCACTTTGTTATGTCAGCCATCTTCGTAAAGACTCCCCTTCTGTCCTGGTTCGTTTGAATTAGTGCATTCGTTTCTATGATCCGCCGCATGCGGACATCTCTTGTTTCCGCATATAGAGCAAACAATCATGAAGCTAAATCGAATCGGCATCCCGTCTTGAGTCAAGTTTGATTCACTTATGCATCTCGCGCATGAGCAGTCTCTATAGTCCATGGCCCATCCTATCCAATATCTCGTCAGCTTCTTCGGGTGTTTGAGCGGTTGGCGGATATTCAACAGTTATCGTGTGATATTCCCAATGCGGTATAAGGTCTAATGTATTTATGCTCCAATCACTCATGATATCGTGCTCCCATATTTTTGGTTTTTACGAATGCAGTGCTTGCATGTAACATCGGCCTCTACTTCCGTCATTTCCAGATAGTAAACAACCCCGCCGAATTGCTTGCAACGTATACCAATTATCTTTTTGCCACCGAGATGACGAAATACCTTTTGGTGAACTTTGTTTTTAGTCATGATGGAAACTCCAATGCATAATCCGAAGCGCAGGCTTCATAGTTGCCAGTTATACATGAATCAACATCTTCGCCTTCATATTCAGCCAAGAGTTTTTCGTCTGTAGGGTAATCTTCGAGAATATCCCAATCGTTAACGCCCATAAGCATGGCCCATTGGCGATTTACTTCCGCTCGCCATTCAGCACAATTGTCTTTGGTGAGAATTAGCTCATCCATTCGTTTCTCCTAAAACTGAATCAGCAACCGCATTCGATATCAGCTCTCTTTCTTTGGCTGTGTAATCGATATTAGGCAATTCCTCAATCGTGCTAACAACCATAGGAAACATGTCTGATTTTCGGCTGCATACGAACATTCCAGTAGTCTCGACTCTGCCGCGAAGCATTACCCACGTGCCGTTTGCTTGATAATCCATTTTCCCGAAAACATCTGGGTTCGAATCCTTACAGAAAAATACTCGGCACGGCTGACCTGAAAATTTATTAATCACCATGAAATACCGCCATATTATTAGCCGCAACCCTAAGTATCTCCCTCACCTGACCAGTCTGTTTCTCGACTTCTGCCAGGGCTGCTTTTAGGGCTGTGTTTTCGCGTTTTAACTCGTTGACCTCTCGCAAAAGGTCTTTGATTTGTTCTTGATAGAGTGATCTATTGATCGTCAGATTGTTCACTCCGGTTATGTTATTCATCCCTTCCCCCTTGCTTCCATCCCATCTAAATACCCGGCCCTGAAAAATGCAAAGTCCTGTTCAATTATGGCACTGGCATAATACCGCGTGCCGTTTTTACTGCTCCATTCAGGCTTCCATCGTTCGAGGTTACCGTAATCGTCACCGAGGCTGCTTAAAACATATTTCTCGAATGCTTCTTGTATTTCGGTCATGCCTTGATCCTATCTGATTCTGTTTCAGTCGTCGTCTTGCCCCGTAATTGCGCATGAGGTTCATATGGTTCATCTTCATACCAATCTATGGCTTCATCTCTTTCCATTGCCGAATGGCATTCTGGATGAACGTAAAAATGGTATATAAAACCTTCTGACGAAACTGCTGAATGCATTGCGTTTTCTCTACGGTTTATTTTTTCACTGCACCATTCGCAAGAGTGATCTTTGGCAACTCTAACAAATCCAGATTCAATTATTTTGCTCATCTCGTCACCACCCAGACAATCAAAAGAATCGCCAGTATTACGCCAATGAATGCGGCGCTCAACAAGGGCAATGCCGCAATAAACAATTCCCAGATTACTGACTGGGCTACTGATTTTTTGGTTCTCATTTCGTCAACTCCCTGACTACAAAATCGATTCTGGTTTTTGATTTTTTATCTTTCGGGATAAGTCTAACCGCACCACATCGGGCGAACCATCCGTTATCGAGTAATATCCATATGTCTACTCTGACGGAAATATTAAACTTACGATACATTCGATCCATCTGAGTTTTTGTGTACAGTTCGCAAATCGTGAACCGGTCGCCCTCGGTAAATGGTGCACTAAATGCAGTATCCATATCGACAACTTCTATCAAGTCACCTTTACGAACCCTATTCCCATCTATGTCAATTCCTGTCATACTCAACTCCTTAACTTTAGATTGAACCGTTTAGAACGATTCTAAGCTGTTTTTTTGCAAAGTAGTATAGT
>JGI10216J12902_100171040_pt1 | contig 25749 bp, 21 predicted proteins | sample KanNatreferecore_FD_12902 | JGI IMG/M metagenome (IMG submission 12902)
TGGAAACTCCACGAGTAATTCTGCATCGTGCGCATGTCGAACTTGTCGAAGCTGTCCGCGCCGGTCGGGCCGAAGAATGGGAAGTTCAGTTTCGAGACGCCGTATTCCTGCCGGAAGAAAAAGCGAAAGGCGTGCTTGGGATTGGTGGTGCTGCGGCTGAACCCGCCGCGCAGGCGAATGCCGCAATTGATTTGAAAGCCCGGATCGCCATCGGGGTTGAGCAACTCGATCGAACAAGGCCGTTCCCAGAGCGGGCCGTCGTTGCCGGGATTAGCATAGATGCCCGTGGAGGCGCTGAACAAATCGTCGAGGTTCATCACGATGGAGAAACTCGGAATCGCTTTGAGGTCGTCGCGAATCGTGTCCTTCCACGGCGCAACGTTCACGATGTCGGGATCCATTCCGTAATCGACGACGTTGCCGCCCCAGGTCGCAGGCCATCCGGCCGGTGCCACGCCGTTCGTCGCCTGGTTCGGCACCGTATTGATGTAGAGGTAGGTCTGGCAATCCACGTCGGACGACAGCAATCCAGCCTTGGACGCGAACGCGCGCACCACGGTCGTGTTCGTGATGGCGATGGGCCCGGTGTAAGTCGAACCGACGGTCGCCGTCGGCGCCTTGCCGTCGAGCGTGTAACGGATGGTCACGCCCGGCGTCGCACAGGTGATGCTGAGCGAAAAGTTCGTGTCGTAAAAACCGCGGTCATGGCTGAACTTCGTGTCGGCAACCACGCCAGTGATGTTGCTGGGCGGGTTGTTCGATCCCGGTGTTGGCGGCGTGAAGTATTTCAATTGCCCAAGCGGATCATAGCCGTAGGAATAATCACGGCGCTGGTTGGGATAGGAATCGAATGAGGAGATTAACCGGCGCGGTGTTTCGGCATTGTAGAGGCCAATGAACTCGCCTTCCGTTCCCAGTTTGAAATTTGTGTGCAGCTTCGCATTAGGGGCAGTTGGCTTGCGGTCTTTGCCGGAACAAAACACGACGAGATATCCGCTGGGCTGCATAATCACGGCAGGGAAAACCCATTTGTCCGGCGTGTCCGCGTCATCACTCAGCGACCAGCCCGCAAGGCTCACGAGGTTCGTGCTGAGGTTTCTCAACTCGATCCAGTCGTGATACTCATTGTCCTCATCGCGCAGGCCACTGATGTTGATGGCGACGAACTCGTTGATGCGGACCTCCTCTGAGACAACCACGTTCGGGTCCAGCGTGTAGCTCCAGCTCGCGCCCGCAAAGACGTTCGATGGCGAAGCAAAATCCTGGATGCCGTGGCCGGCGGCGAACTGGACGGAGACCGGCCCATTCGCCGGCTGCGGGAAGCGAAAAAGATAAGCAGCCGCGCTCAGGTTGCTGACGCTCGTGGCCGCGGCGCCGTTGATGAGCAAGTCAGCCGCGTTGACGCCCGTGACGTTCTCCGTGAAATCGACTTCGATTTGGGTCAGGGATGCCACTGTTGAACCAGCGAACGGAAGCTGAAACGCGACGGCGGGCGCCACGTCGTCGATCGTCCCGACCAGGCTCGCGTCCACGTAGTGGTCGGAACTGGTCGTGTTGCCGTTGAACGACTGAATCGCGATGACGTTGGTGCCCGCCTGTAGCACACTGCTCGAGATCGCGTGAGTCTGCACGACCGGCTCCGCAGCCGTGACGGCGGCGGTGGCGATGGTGGGCGGCCCGGCCGGCACATTGTAACGGCCCACTTCTACGCCGTTGATCCACGCGACATAACCATCGTCGATGTTGATGGAGAGTGTGAGACCGGAGACGTTGGCGGGATTGCTCACGACGAAAGTCCGGCGCATGAAGACGCACAGCCAGGTAGGCGAGGTGGTGCCGCTGCCCGGAACGATCGTGGCCGGAACGGGATCGCCGTAGCCAATGGGCGTCGGCACGGGAGCGCTCCAGCCGGTGTCGTTCGAGTTGGTACGCCAGTCGGTGATGGGGGATGAGGCTTCGTTGGTGCCCAGCCGGAATCGCCACGGACTGCCGTAGCTGAAATAGTTGACCGTCGCCGCCTGCGCCGGCAGCACCACCGCTGCCAGCAGGAGCCATACACACCAAATTTTGTTGAACTTCTTTCTTATCATGACTTGCCCGTGATTCCGATCGTTCGTTTGCCGTTCATCCGCGTTTTGTGAAGCAGCCATTAACGCAAGCTGCGGAAAACCGCAGTGCAAAGGCAGGCACCATTAGCGCGTGGATTGAAGAATGTGGCAGAAAACCAATCGCTTGACGAATTTTTTGTTCTCCCCGGGGCAGCTTTTCGCTAAGTGAACGCCGACTACGGCCCTCTGTGGCGGGGCAGCGGCGGTGATTGAACCCATTGCTTCGATTGCATTTGCCGCTAATCTTCCTCTCGTGCCGGAAATTGTCCTGACCACGCTCAACGCCAAATACATTCACGCGGCGTTTGGCTTGCGCTATCTGATGGCGAACCTGGGCGAGTTGCAGTCGCGCGCCTGCCTTGTAGAGTTCGACATCAATCAACGCCCGCTCGACATCGCGGAAGTGCTGCTCGCGCGCGAACCGCGCATCATCGGCTTCGGCGTTTACATCTGGAACGTGGACGAGACGCTTGAAGTCGTTTCCGCCATCAAGCGCGTGCGGCCGGACATCACGATCATTCTCGGCGGTCCGGAAGTGAGTTACGAACTGGAGACGCAGCCAATTGTCGCGCTCGCGGACCACGTTATCACGGGGGAGGCGGATTTGAAGTTCGCGGAAGTGTGCGGGCAATTGCTTCGCAGTGAAACTCCGGTGAACAAAGTGATTCCCGCTGAACTTCCCGACGTTGCGCAACTGGCGTTGCCGTACTTCCTCTACAGCGATGATGACATTGCGCACCGCGTCATTTACGTCGAAGCGTCGCGCGGCTGCCCGTTCACGTGCGAGTTCTGTTTGTCATCACTCGATATTCCCGTGCGGCAATTTCCGTTGGAGAATCTGCTGTGTGAATTGCAGCGGCTCATCGATCGCGGCGTGAAGCAGTTCAAGTTCGTGGACCGCACGTTCAACCTGAACCTCAACGTGAGTCGCGCGCTGTTGCAGTTCTTCCTCGAACGTCACGAGTTGGGAATGTTCTTCCACTTCGAGATGGTGCCGGACCGCCTGCCCGAACCGCTCCGCGAAGTGATCGCGAAGTTCCCTGCCGGTTCATTGCAATTCGAGGTTGGTGTCCAGACTTTCAACGAAGAAACAAGCGCGCTCATCAAGCGGCGGCAGAATTACTCACGTCTTGAAGACAACTTCCGATTTCTACGCGCTCATACGGGCGTTCACATCCACGCGGATCTAATCGTCGGTCTCCCCGGCGAATCAGTGGAAAGTTTTGCGGCGGGCTTCGACCGGCTCGTTGGCCTGCGCCCGCAGGAAATTCAAGTGGGCATTCTCAAACGTCTGCGCGGCACGCCGATTTCGCGTCACGACGCAGAGTGGCAGATGGTTTACGGCGCGAATGCTCCCTACGAAATCCTTCAGAACAAGCTGATCCCGTTTGGAGAAATGCAGCGACTCCGTCGTTTCGCGAAGTATTGGGAACTCGTTGGCAACAGCGGCAACTTTGTGGAGACGACGCCATTGCTTTGGAGGGACGAGTCACCCTGCGCCGGCGTCATGGCCTTCAGCGACTGGCTGTTCGCGCGTATGAAGCGCACCGACAGCATTGCTCTCACCCGCCTCATGGAATTCCTGTTCGAGTTCCTCACGCAAGGACGCCGGCTGAGTCCATCGCTGGTTGCGGAAACGCTCTGGCGCGATTACCAGCGGGGCGGACGCAATGACAAGCCGCACTTTCTGGCCGAACACTTGCCCACTGGCGTCGGCGAAGGCGATTCAAAGCAGCATCGCACCGGTCCAAAGCGCCAGGCCCGTCACGCCGCGGCATGACGGCGAACAAGTTTTGAACAACTCCCGCACTTTGAACTTTGAAGCGCTTCCGTGCGTCTCTAGTTTCGAGGCTATGAAACGTGCTTTCGCCGGAATTCTTCTTGGTTCACTCGTTATCGCGAGCGGTGTCGTGCGCGCCGCCGATGCCGTCACACTCGCCGCGCAACAGGAAGCGGAAGAACGCTACAAGCGGCTGGCCGCAACCGTGGAAGAGCTACAGACCACGCTGACGGCGCAACAGAAACAAATCAGTTCACTCTCCGGCGAAGTCAGCAGGCTGCGTGACGAGATTTCGCGGAACAACAACAACGCGGCGACGCAGGAATCCATTCGCGAACTCAACAAGCAGATTCAAAAAGTGGACGAAGCCCGTGTGGCGGACAACAAGCGCATTCAAGAGGCGCTCGAAAAACTCGGCCAGACGATTCTTAAGGCTCCTCTTGCGCCACCGCGCCGCGTCGATACCGGCCCAGCGCCAGGCCCCGGCAATGTCGGCGGCAACCCGCGTCCGCAAACGAACCGGCCGGCTCAAGAAGAAGGGTTCGAATATGTCATCCAAAAGGACGACATCCTCGACAAGATCGTTGCGCGTTACCGCGAGGAGAAAATCATGGTGACAAAGAAGGCCATCATGGATGCCAATCCCAATGTTGATTGGAATCGCCTTCGCATCGGCCAGAAGATTTTCATTCCGAAGCCAAAGTGATACGGGCTGCGCGCGCTGAATTCTCCGCGTGAAAGCAGGAAAGAAATTTTCCGTCGTCCTCGTCACCGCGCCGGACATAAAGGTCGCGCGCGACCTGGCGCGAGGCGCATTGCGCGCCAGACTTGTGGCGTGCGCGAACATTGTGCCGAAGATTGAGTCGCATTACTGGTGGCAGGGCAAATTGGAATCCGGCGCCGAAGCGCTCATCGTTTTCAAGACGACGCAGTCGAAGCTGATTCCGTTCGAGAAGTTCGTGCTCGCAAACCATCCTTACGACACTCCGGAGTTCATCGTGCTGCCGATAGCCGCTGGCAACGAACGTTACCTCGCCTGGGTTTCCGCGAGCGTGAAATAGCGCGTTTACGTTTCACGCATCACGTTTCACCTCATCCCGCTTCGGCTCCAACTTCCCAATCGCCTCCATAATCTCATTCGCTACCCGCTGATAAATTTCCTTGAGCCGTTCCTTCGAGCAGTTTTTCGCCTCTTCGCGCAATTCGCGGAAGTGCATTGGCTCGCCGTATTTCACCATCACGCGCTTCGGCCTCGGAAAGTGAACGCCGCGTGGCATCGCCTCGAACGTTCCCCGCACGCGTACCGGCACGACGGGCGCCTCCGACTTAATCACGAGCAAACCAATGCCTGAGCGCGCTGGCTGAAGCTCCCCGTCTCGCGTTCGCGTTCCCTCGGGGAAAAGCAAGACGGCGCGGCCCTCCGCAAGCGCAGCCATGATGCGCCTCATGCCGGCTGGGCCGCCGCCGTCTCGGTCAATTGGGATGGCGTGCCAGTGGCGAAACAACCAGCCGACCGGGCCTTTAAACAAGGTGTCTCGTGCGAGAAATGTTGTGACGCGCTGCAAACCAATCCCCACGAGCGGCGGATCCAGAATGCTCGCATGGTTCGATGCAAGAATCACGGCGCCCGTTTTCGGCACACGCTCGGGGTTGAATGAGCGGTAACGAAGGAAAACGGCGTAGAAGATGCGGAAGAACGTCCAACCAAGCCAGTAAACGAAGTTCATACGCGCGGCTGGAGTTCACGCTTTGGCGTGCTCCGGAACAAGCTGAAGCTTGAACTCCAACTGCGTTTCGACGTTGGAGTTTCGACCTTGGACATCATTTCCGCGCTGCCAGTTTCTTCTCCACCTCGGCGATGATGCGCGAAGACGTTTGCTCCGGCGTCTCGCCTGAGTTGTTGATAATCACGGCGCCGAGCGGAATCATCAGCGGCGCCGCGGCACGCTGGCTGTCACGTTGATCACGTGCCGCGAGGTTTTCGTTGACACCCTGATCGGAGCGACGTTTCGAGCGCTCCTCCAGCGAAGCGTCCAGGTAGAACTTGAAATCCGTTTCAGGAAAAACGTTCGAGCCGATGTCGCGCCCTTCCATGACGAGGTTGCCGAATTGAATGCACTCGCGCTGTTTGTTTTTCATCCACTCGCGGACCTTCGGGACCGCGGCGACATGTGGCACGGCAGCGCTGGTTTCCGCGGTGCGAATCTCCTTTTCGGGATAATAGCCATCGACCATGAGCCGCACCGCATGGTCGATGCACTGCAAATTCGTTTTCCAACGGCGGCAGGCATTCGTCACTGCTTTGACGTCGTGAACATCAATGCGGGTCTTCAAACAGTACCAGGCCAGCGTGCGATACATCGCGCCCGTGTCCACGTAAACGAAACCCAGTTTCTTTGCGACGAGCCTGGCGTTGGTGCTTTTGCCACTGGCGCTGGTGCCGTCGAGAGCGATGACGATGGGCGATTTGGTTTCCATGCTAATCGCGATCCGAACGGCCCACGAAGAACAGGATGCACGCGATCGCGATGACCGCAACCACCACGGCGGCACCGATAAACAAAAGACTGACACTCATTTTCAAACGATTCAGTTGGGCCGAGCCACAAACGCAATTGTTGTTTTCCAAATCAGCGTGATGCAATCCGAGAATCGCGAGGCGGCAAAACTTCTTCAATGCTCTCGTGCAACGCGGTCACGATTTGTTGCGCCTGCACCGCGGTCACGCAGTATGGCGGCATGATGACAATGACGTCGCCGATAGGCCGCGTCAGTACACCACGTTTTGCCATCGCTTCGCAGACACGAATGCCCGCGCGCTCACGCAAATCAAAAGGCTTCCGCGTCCGCCAGTCGCGCACCAGTTCGATTCCTGCGATGAGGCCGACCTGTCGGATGTCGCCCACATTCGGCAACGACCAAAGCTTTCGGAGGGAATCGCGCAGCGCCGCTTCGAGTTTCATTCGCGCCCGCACCGGTTCGCGCCCTTGCAGCAACTCAAGACTCGCCAACGAAGCGGCCGCGCCGAGTTGATTGCCGGTAAAACTGTGGCCGTGGAAGAAAGTTTTGAACTCGTCATACTCGCCGAGGAACGCATCGAAAATCTTCTGCGTCGTGAGCGTCGCGGCCATCGGCAGATAGCCCCCGGTCATGCCTTTGGCCAAAGCGAGCAGGTCGGGCTGCACATTCTCCTTTTGGCACGCGAAGATTGAACCGGTCCTGCCAAAGCCGGTCATCACTTCGTCCGCAATCAGCAACGCGCCGTCGCCATGAACCACTTTGGCCACGTCGCGCAAGTAACCGTCGGGATGCGCGATCATTCCGGCAGCGCCTTGAATCAGTGGTTCGATGACGAATGCCGCGTAAGGATTCTTTCGTTTCCGCTGTTGAGCAAACCTTGCTTCCACGAGCGATACGCACTCGCGATTGCACTTCACGTATTCCCGCGCGTCTCGCCGCTCCGGTTTGGCGCGATTGAATGGACATCGGTAGCAGTAGGGCGCCGCGACCTTGTCTGTTTTGAACAGCAAACCCGACCAGCTTTTGTGAAACAGATTGATGTGGCCGAGGCTGGCCGCGCCGATGGTGTCACCATGATAAGCGCCTTCGAGAGAGAGGAACCGCGGGCGTTTCGAACGTCCGGAACGGCGAGTGAATTCGTAAGCCAGCTTCAGTGCGACTTCCATCGCAGTCGAGCCATCGTCAGAAAAGAAAACTTTCGAGAGAGAGCTCTTCGCAGCTCGGACGAGATGCGCTGCGAGCAAGCTGGCCGGTTCATTCGCGAGGCCGAGAGCAGACGAATGCGCAATTTTTTCCAATTGCCCGGAAATTGCGGCGTTCAGCTTCGGATGATTGTGCCCGTGCAGGTTGGTCCAGATGGAGGAATTCGCGTCGAGATATTCGCGCTCGCGTACGTCCCGCAACACCGCGCCTTTGCCCGACACAATCACAATCGGCTCGCGCCGAAGCCAGTCCTTCATTTGCGTGAAGGGATGCCAGACGTAGCGATGATCGATTTCGGCCAGCTTGTGCACGGCGAAGAGTTAACGCAGGGGCGTTGGAGTCCAAGCTTTAGCTTGTTCCCGAAACATGCTGAAGGATGGACTTCAACGCCGCCACAAGCTCTCGGATGTCTTCTGCGCTGTGCGGAGCGGTCAATGTCAGGCGCAGCCTTGCCTTGCCGCGAGCGACAGTCGGATACCGGATGGCGGGAATGAAGATGCCGCGCTTGCGAAGCTGTGCAGCAATTTCAACTGCTTTGCTTTCGTCGCCAACAATCAACGGAATGATCGCGCTTTGAACGACCGGCAATTTCCAAACTCCAGTGAGCGCGTTCTTCACGGCGTCGATGATAGACCAGAGCCGCACGCGTCGTCCTTCGCCTTCGGCCGACTGCACCAATTTGATTCCAGCCGTGGCCGCTGCTGCTGCCGCCGGCACTGGTGCGGTAGAGAAAATGAAACTCCGCGCGCGGTTTACGAGCAAGTCGATCAGCGCGCGGTTGCCGCAAACATATCCACCACTCGCGCCAATCGCTTTGCCAAGCGTGCCCATTTGCACTTCAACACGCTCCGCCAGTTCGTAAGCCTCCGCCAGGCCACGCCGACCTGCGCCGAACAATCCAGTCGCGTGCGCTTCATCGACCATCAGCGATGCGCCATAGCGGTCCTTGAGTTCCACGATGTCGCGCAGCAACGCGAGATCGCCATCCATCGAGAACACGGATTCCGTGACGACGAGCGTTCGCGGCAAACGACCTTGAACTTTGGACCTTGGGCTTTGGACTTTTCGCGCCCACTTCAGTTTGTTTTCGAGATCATCCAAATCGTTGTGCCTGAACACGCGGAGCTTCGCCCCACTGAGCCGCGCGGCATCGACAATGGAAGCGTGGACCAGTTTATCCAAAATGATCGCGTCGTCTTTGCCCACGAGGGAACAAACAGCGCCGAGCGCGGCGGCGTAACCAGTCGAAAATGTCAGCGATGCTTCGGTTCCTTTGAAAGCCGCCAGCGCCTCTTCCAACTCATGATGCGGCGCGAGCGAACCGCAAATCAGCCGCGAGGCGCCGGAGCCCGCGCCAAATTTTTCCACGGCCTTGATCGCAGCTTCCTTGAGCGCAGGATGATTCGCGAAGCCAAGATAATCATTAGAGGAGAAGTTCAGATACTCACGCCCACCGATGGCGATGCGCGGCCCCTGCGCGGAATCGACGCGGCGCAACTCGCGACGGAGCCCCGAAGCGCGGATGCTTTCCAGTTCGCTTTGCAATTCCCGTTCGAAGTCCGGCATCAGCACGAGTCTTTGCGATTCACGTCCAGGGCGCAATGCGGCTGTCGAGCTGGAAGACCTGGCCGGAAATGTTTTGCGTGCCGGCGAGGAAGGCGATGAAGTGCGCTACTTCTTCCACCGAATTGATTCGGCCCAGCGCGTTGGCTTGCGCGAATTCTTCGAGTTGTTCCGCGCTCAGCTTCGCCGTCATGCTGGTCGGCATCACGCCGGGAAAGATGGCGTTCACGCGCACGTTGCGCGAGCCAAGCTCCTTCGCCAGCGATTGCGTCAAGCCGACCAACCCCGCTTTCGCCGCGGCATAATTCGATTGCCCGCGTGGGCCACTGCGCGCGCCGAAGCTGGAGATGTTGATGATGTGTCCGTCGCGCTGGCGAATCATCTGTCGCGCGACGGCTTTCGCGCAAAGGAACGCGCCGCGCAGATTCACGTCGAGAACGCGCGTCCAATCTTCATCGCTGAGTTGCCAGCACAATTCATCAGCGGTGATTCCCGCGTTGTTTATGAGCGCGTCGATGCGGCCAAAACGTTCGATTGTTGTGGAGATGGCTTTGTCGATTTGTCCCGGCTCGGTCACGTTGAGCGGAACGCCGCGAACGTTCGGCAAATCGGCGTCGGTCACAATCGTTCGCACCCCGGCCACAACTTGCCAGCCGTTGGTCACCAACTCATTCACGAGGGCGCGGCCCAATCCGCCGTTCGCGCCGGTAATGAGCGCAACCTTCTGCTCGCTCGCACTCATACGCCCGGTGGAATTGCCCAAAGGCCACGAATCATTGATGCCTGCACTTCATCTCGATGGTTCAGAACAGCCTCGTACGGATCGGACGAACCTGCGTTGCGCAACGCGATGAGATCGGCGACCGCGCCCGGAGCGAGACATCCAAGCTCGCCGACACGCCCGATAGCTTTCGCTCCGTTCACCGTGGCCATTTCGACGATGCGTTGCGGACCGAGCGTGGAAAACGTTTTGTTCAGCACGCGCATTTCCGAAAAGAGATTCAGCGCCATCGGTTCAGAGCGCGACTTTCGCATCGTCGCCATGCTGTCCGTGCCGAGACAGATGTTCACTCCGGCGCGTTCCAGTTCTTCGAGCGGAAAGGCGCGGTGGCCGAAGAAAGCGTGACTGCGCGGGCAGTGCACCACACTTGCGCCGCTGCGCGCGAGCAGTTCGGCGTCGCCGCTGGCGAGATAGTTCGCGTGAACGGCGAGGCAGTTTGGCGACAACACGTCGTGGCGCGCGAGATGGGCCACGGGCGAGCGAGCGCCGCAGTCGCTCATGTCGCGTTGAGACTTGAGCCAGTCGAACATGGCGCCACACGCCTCCTGATACATCTGAAGCTCTTCGGCGGACTCCGCCACATGTGTCGTGAGCAGCCAGCCGCGTTCACGAACGGCCCACGCCGCCGCGCGCAACAAATCCGGCGAAGTGGAATACGGCGCGTGCGGCGACAGACCAGCGGATTCAGAGGCCAAAGATTCAAGCTTCTGCACAGCGGCATCCACCAATTGCCGTGCGCTGCGTTTGGTGCGCACCGAAAGGAGTTCAAGACAGGAGACGACTCGCAATGGCGTGCTTGGCGTCACGTCCGGCAACAATTCGGGAACGGATTCAATGTCCACTACCGTCGTGGTCCCCGAGCGTAGCAGCATCTTCACGCCATTGAGCCACGACTTTGCAAACTCGGTGTAGCTCCACTCGGCCTTGAGCGCGACGATGGCTTTGATCCAATCCGAAAAAATCTTTGGCGGCGAAAGCTTTCCGGCCATGTCCGTGTAATCGAGATGGCAGTGTGCGTTAATGAGACCGGGCAGAAGAATCGACTCACCGAGATCGGTCACTCCACCGGAATCGGAGCGGCACAAATCAGCAAAGCGACCGACTGATTCGATGCGTTGCCCGCGCACGATGATTGCGCCGTCATCAATCGGCGGCGAGCAGATGGGAAGAACAGTTCGGGCGCGGAGGAGCATGATTAGTTGAGAGTTGAGAGTTGAAGCGGCTCTCAACTCTCAACTTAGAACTCTCAACTGTTCAAATTCCCGCTTCCTGCCGGCGGCGCTTGCCTTGCGAAGCTTCGCTGTGATTGCGCGCCTTGAACTTGTTGTGTCGCTTGCGGATTTGCTGCTCGATCTTTTTCATCACGAGATCGATGGCCGCGTAAAGATCGACTTCCCAGTCCTCGGCGTAGAGGTCGGGTCCGGCGACATCGAGCCGCACGGAGCACTTGAAACGCTTGTCCGTCACCTTGGCCGTGTCGTGTTCCAGCGTGAGACGGGCGCTGATGGCGCGATGGTCCAGATGTTCCAGCTTATCCAGCTTGGCGAGAATGTGATCTTCGATGGCCTTGGTGAGTGTGACGTTGTGCGACGACAAGATCAATTTCATGGGAGTAACTTGGCGGTTGAGTGCTTCAAAATCCAGTCCGGTTATTTCATCTTCTCCAAACAGTGCGTCAAGTAGGGCAGTAATTGCTTCTTCCGCGAAACAACGCCGGCCAGTTCGTAGATGCCGGCCTCGATCTCCGGATAGTCAATCTCTTTGCGAAGAGAGGGCGTACCGGCGATGAGCAGCAGAGACGATTGCTCGACGACATCCGTGACGAGCAGCGCGGAGAAGAAATAGTTGTGGTCGCGGCGGTAGTCCTCCAGCGCGCGCATCACGTCATCTTTGCGCTTCCAGAACTGGTCGAAGCCGATCTCTTCGATCTGCGCCACGCTGAAGACGCGGCCGAGTTCCTTGTATTCTTTGCAATCGCTCTTGATGGCTTTCGGCGCCGATTTGGAAATCAGCACCGAGCCGGACGCAAACAGCTTGTCCGTAAACTTTTTCGCGCTGACTTCGGAGATTTTCTCGAGCCGTTTCAGAATCTCTTTGTCGCGTTCTGTCGTCGTGGGCGAAGTGAGGTTCAACGTGTCCGACACCAAGCCGGCCAGCAGCAGACCCGCAATCTTCTGCGGCAACTCGACTCCGTAACGAAAAAACGAATCGGCCACGATGCTGCTCGTCGAGCCGACCGGCTCGTTCAGGAACAGAATCGGCTGGCGTGTTTTGAGCGTGCCGATGCGGTGATGGTCGATGATTTCGAGAATCTCCACCTGGTCCGCGCCCTGGACCGCCTGTGAGAGTTCGTTGTGGTCCACGAGGATGAGGCGGCGATTGACCTTCTTCAAAAAGTCGGACTTGGAGAGCACGCCCACGGTGCGATTGTTTCCGTCCACGACGGGAAACGCCTGAAAGTTCGAAGCGGCGGCGGTGCGTTCCGCGCTGGCCAATGCCTCGTCTTCGCGCAGCGTCGTGAACTCCTCGTGAATCATGTGCTTCACGGAAATCGCCGCGCGGCAGAGCATGGCCGTCGTGGCGGTGTCGTGCGGCGACGTGAGCAGCGTCACTTCCTGTTTCTTGGCGTAATCGATCATTGAATGCGAGACGGGCAGGCCGCCCGTGACGATGACGCACCGGACTTTTTCGCGGATGGCGAGGTCCTGGATGTCTACGCGGTTTCCGACAACGACGATGAGTTTCGACTTTTCGTAGTTGTGCAATCGCTCGGCGAACGATTCGAGGTTCATTGCGCCGATCATCAGCACAAGGTCTTCTTCTTCCGCTGGCTTCACGCCGAAAACAATTTTGGCGCCCAGCGTCGCCGCGAGGTTGTTGATGGAAGCGAGCACGCGGCGCGAATCGAATAGTCGATTGGGCGCCGGAAAAAAGAACTTCGTCATCTTGAAGACGGAGACGAGTCCCTGACACACACCGTCCTCAAGCACCGGCAGCACGCGGATGTTGCGTTCGTCCATCACGCCCAACGCTTCGGCCACGGTCGCGGTCGGCGGCACGCTGATCACGTCCGACTCCATCACGTCGCGTACTTTGGGCGAGACATCGGCGACAAATTTCGGCGCGGGCACACCGAACGTTTCGAGCACGAAATCGATGCGGTCGTTCGTGTCGCCGCAGCGCGCCGCGATGGCGTTGGGCAGCCCGGTGCGGCGCTTGAATTCCGCATAGCCGAGCGCGGAGCAGATGGCATCCGTGTCGGGGTTCCGATGTCCGATGACCAAAACTTCGTTCATTTCCCAAGCGTCCCGTTTGTAATACGCAGCCGGTCGAGAGTGCTGAGGACAACCTCCGAGGCGCGCGGCAAAGCGATAACCGCGAACAGAGGCACGCGCAACTGGATTCAAATGGAGCGCGGCTGTGGTGAAACCCGGTCTGCGTTCGTTCGAAGCGGAATGGAAACGACGTCGTGTGGGTGAACTGGATAACGTGCCTGTAAGAATCCTCCCGTTGAGCCGCGTGATTGCGAGCAAACGAGCCGCGAATCGCGATAAAGACGTGGCGGTGCTGCCGGTTTTGCAGCGGACTTTGCGTGTGGCGAAACGAATGACAAAGAAGGGGCCGTCACGGCGCAAGCCGAGGAGCCGGCGGAAGAATTGAATGGTCCGTCAATTCTTCAGCGTCTCCAGCACTTCCGCGGCGTGTTCCTCCGGCTTCACCGTCGGCCAGATTTTTTTGATTCGTCCGTCGGCGCCGATGAGAAATGTCACGCGGTGCGTGCCCATGTATTTACGACCCATGAAACTTTTCTGTCCCCACACGCCATAGGCTTCGACGATCTTCTTGTCCGCGTCGGCCAGCAGCGTGAACGGCAGATTGAATTTCTTCACGAACTTGTCGTGCGACTTCACCGGGTCAGTGCTCACGCCGAGCACCACCGCGCCGGTGTCGAGGAATTTCTGGTAGCTGTCGCGAAACGCACACGCCTCTTTCGTGCAGCCGGGCGTATCGTCCTTTGGATAGAAGTAAAGAATGACATTCTTACCGGCGAGATCGGAGAGCGAGACGCGACCGCCACCGCTGGTGTCCGCCGTGAAGTTCGGCGCCTGGTCGCCTTCTTTGAGTTTGAGTTCAAGTGCTTTGGCCATGGTGCGTAAAGCGTGAAGCGTAAAACGTGAAATGGTCAATCACTTCGCCGCGACATTCACGTTTCATGTTCACGTTTCACGTTTTACGAATCACGGCTTCGCGTCTTTACTCGGCGAACTCGCCGGGTGCGTAGCAAGCTGCCGCATGCCATCGAAGACGTAAATCAAGCCGGAGATGCCCGTGAGCGCGGCAGCGCCGATGCAGATCCAATAAAGCGTGCCGTCGTGCAGCTTGAACAGCGCCCACAGCACGGCGGCCATTTGTAGCACGGTTGCCCCTTTGCCGATCAGGTGCGGCTTGACCTTCACTTTGCCAATGACGAAGTGAATGACCACAAGGCCAATGAGCAGCAAGACATCGCGGCTCAGAATGGTAACTGTCAGCCAAATGGGAATCGGATGAAGGTAAGGCTCGTTGTGCAGCGAGAGCAACACGACGCCGGAGACGAGCAACAATTTGTCCGCGAGCGGATCGAGCACCGCGCCAAGTTCGCTGCGCTGATTGAAGTGCCGCGCGAGAAAGCCGTCGATGCCATCACTGATGGCGGCGACTGCGAAGCAACTGATGCCCAGCCAGCGATACAGTTCCACGCCCGTCTTCACGTAGTAAATCACCGTCACGATGAAGAACGGCACGAGCAGGATTCTGCCAATGGTGACTTTGTTGGCGGTGGTCATGGCGCGGGCCGAGTGTGGCGAGTTCGAGGTTCAAAGTCCAATGTGACCTTGGACTTTGGATAATCCGGCGCGGTCAGGTGAGCAGTTTGTAAACAAGTCCGAGCACGCCAGTCCCGATCACCACCGGCACAACACTCCATTTCCAGCGCCACAGACCGATGAATGCGACGAGCGCAACGACCAGTGCGAACCAATCGGGGCGGCGCGGAGCCGGAAACAGCACGTGTTGGCCGAACCACACGGCGAGATTGAGAATCACGCCCACGACGGCGGCGGTCACGGCCGCGAGCGCAGTCGTGAGCTTCACGTTGCCACGCAGTTGCTCGATGTGCGGAGCGCCGAGAAAAATCCAGAGGAAGCACGGAACAAATGTTGTCCACGTGGTGATGAATGCACCGAGCGTGGCCGCGAGCAACGGCGAGAGCGGGCCGGGATGGTTCCATCCGCCAAGAAACCCGACGAACTGCAGCACCATGATAAGCGGGCCGGGCGTCGTTTCGGCGAGTCCAAGGCCGTCCAGCATTTGCGGCGCGGTGAGCCAGCCGTAATTCTCCACTGCCTGTTGTGAAACGTAGGGGAGCACGGCGTACGCGCCGCCGAACGTGACCATGGCAGCTTTGCTGAAAAAAATTCCTTCGCGGAACAGCGTGTGATTGGGACCGAGCCACAGGGCGATGGCGATGACTGGCGCGAACCAGAGCGTGACCGAGACCACGATCACCTTCATGGCCCGTGCGAGCGACGGGTTTGTATGAAGTGGCATTTCGCGGGAAGGGTCGTCCGACTGGATCGTTGAAGAAACGTCAGCCACGAGAAATTTTTCCTGCCAGCGCAATCCGCCGACGAATCCGATCAGCGCCGCACCAAATACAATCGCCGGAAAGGGTGCGCGGAAAAAATAAATCGCGACGAACGCAAGCGCCGCAATGCTCCACATGACGGAATTCTTCAACGCCTTGCTCCCGATGCGAATGACGGCGGCGGCGACGATGGCAAGCACGGCCGGCTTCAATCCATAAAAGATCGCGGCGATCGACGGCACGTTGCCCCAGGTGACATAAACGAAACTGAGCAGCCACAGAATAAACGCGGAAGGCAGCACGAACAGCGCGCCTGCCACGATGCCGCCCCACGTGCGGTGCAACAGCCAGCCAATGTAAGTGGCGAGTTGCGTCGCTTCGGGCCCCGGCAGCAACATGCAGTAATTGAGCGCGTGCAGGAACCGCGACTCGCTGATCCATTTGCGCCGCTCGACCAGTTCGTCGTGCATGATGGCGATTTGGCCGCTGGGCCCGCCGAAGCTGATCAACCCGAGTTTGAGCCAGAAGCGAAATGCTTCAGCAAACGTCGGCGCGCGGCCCGGAATATCCATGCGCGGCGAGTCTAGGGAAGGAACATGCGGGTGCCAGCGGCAATCTATGCCCGCGTTTGATCACACTTGCGACATCAACATTTGCACGCTGTAGAAACCGGTCGCAGTGGTGCGCGGCACGAATACGGCCATTGGATTGCCGGTACCGACCACGTTCAGCGTGTCAGTCGGGCCGTCCTGCGTCAGCGCCACGGGCACGTGCATCCATTCACTGTCAGCGGTTTCGCGGAACATGACCGCGTATTGCGTTGTTTGATACGTGGGAAATTCGATGCGGAACCGATCACCCACCGCAGTGGTGACGGGCCGGCCCGTGATGCAGAAACCAAACTTCTGCACCAGGATCATGAGCGTGTCTTCGCCGTCATAGGAGATTTCATACGGCGTCAGTGATTCCGCCGACATCTGGTCCGGATACACCGATCCGTCCATCGAATAGTTGGAGCCGTGGCATGGACATTGAATCGTGAAACTGTCGGTGCTGAAGGGCGGCACGGTGCAATTGGCGTGTTTGCACTGCGCATCCACGGCGTAAAACGTCCCGGTCTCGTCGCGGCTGATGATGAGCGGGTAAAAATCCGCCGCGGGAAAGTGATCGAAGCCAATCGGGTTGGGGCCGATGCGAACGGAGCCGTAGGGTTCCTGAAGCGCCGGAAAGTCCGAAAGCCTGATTTTCAGCACGCCATCCACAGCGAGTGATTTGGACGCGGCCTGAACCTCCGTCAAAAGAACGGATTCCCAAACTTTTCCAGGAACAGAGCAAACCACGGTGCCGAAAGAAATGAGCTTAACAAACTTTCGCCGACTGAGAGGTTCCATGTGTGCGAGAACATACAGGCAAGTGGCAATGCCCGCCAGTGACTACGAGTTTTTCGCCCTCCACTGATGCCCGCTCTGCGTCAACGCGCGGTCAAGGTGCGTGTAGCCTCCATCGACAAACAGCAGTTGGCCGGTCGTGTGCGCCGACCGCGGGCTGGCCAGAAACAAAATGGCGGCGGCAATTTCTTCCGGCGCCGTCATGCGCTGGCCCAGTGGGACGAGTTTCTCGATCATCGCTCTCGCTTCCTGAGGATTGGGCTGTGACTCGAACCAGCGCCGGTATTGCGGCGTGTCGCACTCGGCGGGCACGACGGCGTTCACGCGCACGCCGTGTGGTGCGAGCGCAGCGGCCCATTCACGCGTCAACGCATTGACGCCACCCTTGGCTGCCGCGTAGCCGGAAGTATGGCCCTGCCCGGTCACCGCCACTTTCGAGCTGACGTTCACAATCGCGCCGCGCGACTTCTTCAGAGCATCGAGCGCGAAGTGCGTGACGGTAAGAACGTGGAACAAATTTTTTTGAAGTGAAGACATGAACTCCCCAGGCGATTGTTCCAGCCCCACCCCGTCGTTCACTCCAGCGTTGTTGATGAGAACGTCGAGCGCGCTAAATTTTGTCAGCGTCTCGACGACGGCGCGCTGGCAATCCGTTTCGCGCATGAGATCGGCTTTGATGAAGAGACAACTCGTCTGGCTCAATTCATTTGCGAGCATCGCGCCCGCGGCCTCATTCTGATCGGCAAACGTGACGCACGCTCCCTCCGCCGCAAGCAAACGCACCGTGGACGCGCCGATGCCGGATGCGCCGCCGGTCACGAGCGCCACTTTGCCTTGCAGCCCCAGGTCCACGCGGAAAGCATACCAAGCCTCAGCCCTACCGCCGAGCACGGAGTTCCGTCCTTGGGAACGGTTGCAAAAATGTCGGCGTGCATTACTGGTTTGGGCCGCCAGACTTGCCCGCGTCGGGCGAATTGCGGCCAGCGCGCGTGTGGAAACAAACTTTGACGCGCTGGCGGAACTTTGACTAGCGTGCGGTGTAGATACTGAGTCGAACGTCGAGAGTCGAACGTCGAGTGCTTTCCTGCGTTCGGCGTTCGTCCTTCGACGTTCGACGTAGAAATATGTCATTTGTATCTCTCAACAATGTTTTCGCCCAGGCTGCGCAAACCAGTGCGCAGCAAATCGCCGATTGGGCCAAAGCCTGGCGTGTTGCGACCGAAAGCGGGTCGCAGGACACACTCGTGGATTTCATCTGCCGCGAGAGCGGGATGAGCGAAGAACATTTCCTTTCGCATCTCGCCACGGTCTTGAAGTGGCCCTTCATTGATCTGAAGAAGACCACTGTTCCTACCGAAGCGCGCAACGCCATTTCGACGAAAGTCGCTTTCCAGTACAACGCCATTCCCATCGACGCGCAGAACGGGACGCTGGTCATTGCAGTCAGCAATCCGTTCGACACGGGAATGTTGAACGCGGTGCAGTTCGACGCGGGCAAGCCGGTGAAATTTGCGCTCGCGACGCGCGCAGAAATCGAAAAGGCGCTGAAAAAGTATTACGGCGTGGGCGCCGAGACGCTGGATGAGTTGGCCAAGGACGAAGACGAGCCAATTGATCTCGATCTCGGCGACAAGGAAATCACCGAGGGCGATCAGGAAGCGAGCGTCATCAAGTTCGTCAACCAGATCATCTGGGAAGCTTACAAGGACCGCTCGACGGATATTCATTTCGAGCCGGCGGAGGACGAGTTGCGCATCCGCTACCGCATTGACGGCATTCTGCACCAGACGCCGATGCCGCCGCAGTTGAAGCGTTATCAGGCTGCGATCATTTCCCGCATCAAAGTCATGTCGGGAATGAACATTTCCGAGAAGCGCCTGCCGCAAGACGGGCGCATCAACGTCCGCATCAAGGGCGAGGAAATCGACATCCGCGTCTCGACGGTGCCGACGGTTTATGGTGAGAGCGTTTCGCTCCGCTTGCTCACGCGCGGAAAGATTTTTCTTACGCTCGACAAGCTGGGATTCGATCCCAAAGAGGAATCCGCGTTGCGGGAAATCATCGTCAAGCCGCACGGTATTCTCCTCGTGACGGGGCCGACGGGTGCGGGGAAGTCCACTTCGCTTTACGCGTTTCTCAGCACGATCAATTCAGTGACGAAGCGCATCATTACGATTGAGGAGCCGGTTGAGTACGAACTGAAGGGCATCAATCAGATCGCGGTGCGCGGCGACATCGGGCTGACGTTCGCGATGGGCTTGCGCCACATTCTGCGCCAGGACCCGAATGTAATCATGGTCGGTGAAATTCGCGACTTGGAGACGGCAGAGATCGCGATTCGCGCAGCGCTCACAGGTCACTTGGTTTTCTCGACGTTGCACACGAACGATGCGCCGAGCGCTTTCACGCGTTTGATCGACATGGGCATCGAGCCGTTTCTCGTCGCCTCATCGGTGGAAGCGATCATGGCACAACGCCTCGTCCGCACCATTTGCCCGACGTGCAAGACACCGCAAAAGGTCGAGCGCAATTATCTGCGCAAGATTGGTTTTCCAGAACACGAGATCGACATCACGACGTTCTATAAGGGCGCCGGGTGCGAAGATTGCCGGTCCCTGGGCTATCAGGGGCGGTTGGGCATTTATGAACTGTTACTCGTGAGCGAAGCCATTCGCCCGCTGGTCATGAACCGCGCGCCGGCTTCGACGATTGCGAACGAAGCCATCAAGCACGGAATGCGCACCTTGCGCGACGACGGCTGGGTGAAAGTGAAGGCCGGCACGACGACCATCGAGGAAGTGCTGCGCGTCACGCAGACCGAGGAGCACCTCAAGTCGCTGGTGGAGGACAACACCACCACCAAGCCCTGGGTGAAGAGTTAGTATGGCGCGCTGGCATTCGGCGAACGTTCTGCAAACCGCTGAGGACAAGAAGCGCCTTTGGCAATTCAATGTCCGCGGAGAAACTCCAAATCTCACGCGCGAGGAAACGAAACTTCCGACCGAGCCGCTCCCGCCCAAGCTCGTCAGCAAAGACTGGCAGACGCTTTATCAGCCCAGACTGAACGTTGCGTGGCTGCCGGCGGACAAGGCTTTTCTCCGCGTCGTCCAGCTTCCGCCCGCGGACACGTTCGAGGAAACGGCGTCGATGGTGGAACTGCAGCTTGAAAAAGTTTCCCCGCTGCCGACCGCGCAGATCGTTTGGACGTTCGAGTTGTTGCCGAAGCGCTTGGGACAATTGCAGACGGCCATCGTTGTCATTGCCGCGCGCCATCTCGTCGAAGAGCATCTGGGCAAGCTCGAAAAGGAGGGTTATCTCGCCGACCGGCTCGAAGTGCCGTTCATCGATCAATTGCTCGCGACGAAAATTCACGCGGACGGCGTGTGGGTTTATCCGGGCCTTGGCGCGGACGAAAGCAATTGTCTCGTGGCGTGGTGGTATGGCGGCGTGTTGCAGAACGTTTCGCTGCTGCACCTGCCGGCGACAGCCGAAGAGCGCGGGCCTTTCCTGCGCGAGCAGATTGCGCAGATGGCGTGGGCCGGTGAACTGGAGGGCTGGATTACTTCGCCTCCGCACCGGTTTCTGGTGGCGGATGCCGAGACGGCCGCGGCGTGGCAGCCGATGTTGCAGGAGGGACTGGAGCAGCGCGTCGAAGTGGTTCCTCCCGTGCCTGATGCGGAAGTCGCTAAACTTACCGCACGGCGAGCGGCGCGCGAAAATGGGCCGGCCACGCTCGTGCCGCCGGAATATGTCGCACGCTATCGCCAACAGTTCGTGGATCGCATCTGGATGCGGAGCGTGTTTGCGGTGGCGCTCATTTATCTTTTCGGTGTGTTCATCTATCTCGCGTGGGTGCAGGTGCTGGATTATCGCGTGGGCAAGGTCGAGCAGCAGGCACGCAATCTTTCCGCCAGTTACACGAACGCGCTGCGGTTGAAGGACCAGGTGCGCGTGATGCAGGACCAGTTGAACCTCCAGTTCGCCGCGCTCGAATGCTACAAGGCCGTGGCGGAAAAAATGCCCGAGGGCCTGTCGCTTGAGGCGATGTACTTCCAGAAGGGCAAGACGCTGGCGCTCAACGGCAAGGCGCCGCAGGACGCCCTGCTCAAGGTCAACGAGTTCAGCGATTCGCTTCGGCACGTTATGTCGGGCGGACAACCGCTCTTCAAAAACGTGACGACACCGAACACGACGATTCGCGGCCCCGACGTGAATTGGAACTTCACCGCCGAACTGACGAAGGGGGAAAGCGATTGAGCTCCTTCTTTGACAAACTGAATTTGCGTCCGGGCGAGCGGCGGCTCGTCATCATTGTCGCCATCGTCGTGTTTCTTTTGCTGAACGCTTTCTTTGTGTGGCCGCAATTTGACGAGGCGGGAAAACTGCAAAAGCGCCAGCGGGACGCAGATGCGCTGTTGAAAGCCTATCAGGCGGAGGTGGACAAGACGTCGCTTTACCAAAGGCAATTGGCCGAGCTGGAGAAGCAAGGCGCGACGGTGGCCTCTGAAGATCAGGCGCTCAAACTTTCCACGACTGTGCAGCAACAGGCGGCCCTGAGCGGTGTTCAACAGGGCGGCTACACCGCGATCAAGCAAACAGCGGGTGGGAAGCCAAACCAGTTTTTTGAGGAACAGAGTGGAAGTATGCCTTTCGTCGCGGAAGAAAAGCAGTTCGTCGATTTTCTCTACAATCTCGGCGTGGGAGGTTCTTTGATTCGCGTGCGCAGCATGACGCTGCAACCGGACCAGCCACGGCACAAATTGCAGGGGAGTGTGACGCTCGTGGCCAGCTACGCGAAAAAAGCGCCGCCCAAAGTCGCCCCGGCCACGGGGCCGAGAACAAACGCGCCGCCAGCGACGGCAACGTCGCGCTCGACAACGGCTGTGGCGCGCTCAGGCTCTCCGTTCGTCAGGACCAACAAATGAAAACTTTTGTGAACAAGCTATTCGGGCTGTGGCTCGTTTTGGGAGCCGTGGCGGCCAACGCGCAGGTTCCTCCGCCGGCGGAAGGCACGCGCCCGACCAACGTGGCGGCGCCGACCAATTCACCGTTCTTTTCGCGCGGAACCAATTTTGGCCGGATGCTGCGGACGGATCTGACGAACGTGACGCCGCGGGCGACAAACATTACAGGCGGCGCGGCGGCGGCGGCGACGACCGTCGTTGCTCCCGGGCCGGGGCCGGCTGTGACTCCTGCTGCCACGCCCGGCGTTCCCGGAGCCGCGGTGCCCGGTGTTCCGCGACCGAATCCCCTTATTCCCGCCGGCCCTGTTACTCCGTCGATTACGGCCACGTCCGCTAATTATGCCGCCACCAATATCGTGCCGCGCGGGAGCACGGCCGACATTGGCGCCAAGATGATGAATTTTCAGGAAGCGGACTTGAGCCAAATCCTGGAACTCTACGCGGAACTCACCGGCAAGACGCTCATCAAGTCACCGCAGGTGCCGCAGAACGTGAAGGTCAGTCTCCGCAATCAGACGCCGCTCACGCGCGAGGAAGGCATCGACGCTTTGAACACCGTGCTGGGCCTCAACCAAATCTCCATGGTGCTCGAAGGCGAAAAGTTCATCAAGGTGGTGCCCCAGGCAGGTGTGGGCACGGAAGCTGTGCCCTTTTCCACCAATGACGTTGCTCAGCTTCGTGATAACATGGCTACGGTCGCGCAAATCGTGCAGTTGAAAAACCTGCTGCCTGAGGAAGCGACCAGCATCATCCAGCCGTTCGCCAAATTGCCCAATAGCATCATTGCCGTGAAAGGCAGCCCGGTGCTCGTGTTGCGTGATTACTCCGAGAACGTGAAGCGCATGATGGAGATTCTGGAAAAGGTGGACGTGGAGATGCCGCTCGATATCGAGACGGTGGTGATTCCGATCAAGTATGCGCTGGCCGGGGAAATCGCGGGCGTGTTAAGCGGCTTGGGCGCGACCACGGGTTCGGGCATTGCGGGCGGCGCGGGATCGGCTGGTCTGGGCGGCGGGGGATTTGCGGGAGGAGGAATCGGGGGAGTGGGCGGAGTCGGCGGCATCGGTGGTATCGGCGGGGCAGGAGGTTTCAATCGGCCAGGCGTCGGCGGCTACGGCGGAAGCACCTATCCCGGCGCGGGCGGCTATCAGGGCGGGTATGGTGGAACGGGCGCGCGGCCGTTTGGAACGACCGGGGTTGGCGGCACGATGGGCGGGGGTGGATTCGGTGGTGGAAGCCGCAGCGCATTCGGCAACCGTTTGGGAGCAGCGGTGAATCGCGCGGTGGGCGCGGCAGGCGGCGGGGCTCCCGGTGAATTCGTCCTCATCGGCCAGGCCAAGATTATTCCCGACGAACGCTCGAACGCACTCCTCGTTTTCGCCGACCGCCGCGACCTCAGCATGATCAGCAACATCATTTCGAAGCTCGATGTGGTGCTGCCACAGGTGCTCATCGAAGCGCTCATTCTGGAAGTAAATCTCGGCAACAGCAAAAACCTCGGCGTGAGTATGAAGCAGAACGCCCAGAAACTCGGCGACCTGGGCCTCGCGGGTGGCTCGATCAACGGACCGGGCTTCATCGACCCAAACTCCATCAGTTCGCTGGGCACGAACGCGCTGCCGTCCGGCTTCAGTTATTTCGGCAGGCTCAATCAGGACTTCGAGTTCGCCGTCACCGCCGCCGCCAACGACAACCGCATCAACGTGCTCTCACGTCCGCGCATTCAGACTTCCACCGCGAAGCCTGCGTCCATCTTTGTCGGTGAAACGCGGCCTTACGTGACCGGCACCTATTTCTCCGATTTCGCCGGCAGCGGCTCGCGCTCGCAATACGCGCAAACGCAAATCGGTATCAGCCTGAACGTCCTGCCCATCATCAACCAGGAAGGCCTGGTCGTGCTGGACATCGCGCAGGACATTTCGCAAGTGGGCGGTTCCGTGACCGTGGACAACAACGAAGTGCCCATCACAATCAATCGTACTGCCAATGCCTACGTGGCCGTCCACGACCGCGACACAATCATGCTGGGCGGGTTCATCAGCACCACGAAGAACAAATCGAACAGTGGCGTGCCATTTCTCAAGGACATTCCGGGCCTCGGCCTGCTCTTCCGCAGTAGCAATGAAAACGTCAACCGCGTCGAACTGATGGTGCTGATTCGCCCGACCGTGCTGCCGACGCCGGAAGCCGCCGCGCTCACCACTGCGACCGAACTGGACAAGATGCCGAACATCAAGCGCGCCCAACGTGACGAGCAGGAATTTCAGCGCAAGCAGATGGAGAAGGATCGCAAGGAAGAGGAGAAAGCCGAGAAGCGCCTGCGCTGAACGTTCCGCCAGAGTGCATGCTGCTTTGGTCTCGCGAAGTTTGCGAAGGGAGCGAAGGAGGCAGGAGAAGATGATAACTCGCCTCGTTCCTTCGCGACCTTCGCAGCCTTCGCGAGACTCAACATTGGCTGCGCTCCTTCGCAGTTGCACTCCCACAGGCTTCGCGCTAATACCCGCCGAACCAAAGGCGTTATGAAAACATCCAGCTTGAAAACCGTCCCCGGCTCCCGCACCAGTTTCTCGCTCGCGCTTGCGGCGCTGACGCTGTTTGTCACGAGTTGCACGACGGGCAATCAGGAAAAGGGAAAATCAATGACACGTTTGCAGGAGCAGAATTGGGGAACGGTGGACGGCAAACCGGTGAAGCTGTTCACGCTCACCAACCGCAAAGGCACGGTGGTCAAGGTCACGAACTACGGACTCATCATCACGGACATTCAGACGGCGGATCGGAACGGGAAGCTCGGCCACATCGTGCTCGGGTTCGACACGCTCGATGAGTATCTCAAAGGCCATCCGTTTTTCGGCGCGATCGCCGGGCGGGTTGCGAATCGCATCGCCAAAGGGAAGTTCACGCTCGACGGAAAGGAATACAAACTGGCGGTGAACAACGGCCCGAACCATTTGCACGGCGGAAAAAAAGGTTTCGACAAAGTGGTTTGGGACGCAAAGCCGCTGGCCGCGACCGGCAGCGAACAGGGAATCGAATTTCATTATCTCAGCAAGGACGGCGAGGAAGGCTACCCCGGCAATCTCGACGTGACCGTCGTTTACGTGCTCACGGACGATGACGAGGTGCGAATGGAGTATCGCGCGACAACCGACAAGGCCACGCCGGTGAATCTCACCAATCACAGTTACTTCAACCTGGCCGGCTCAGGCGACACGCTCGGCACGGAGATTTACATTGATGCGGACCGTTACACGCCCACGGACGACACGCTGATTCCCAAGGGCGAACTCGCGCCAGTCAAAGGCACCGCGCTCGATTTCACGAAACCCACGACGATGGGCGCGCGCATCGATCAGTTGAAGAAGTTCCCGGGCGGGTACGATCATAATTTCGTGTTGAACAGCGGTGGCGGAAAGTTGTCGCTCGCCGCCCGTGCGCGTGAACCGAAGAACGGCAGGGTGCTCGAAGTGCTCACGACCGAGCCGGGTGTGCAACTCTACAACGGCATTGGCCTCGGAAAAGAAGTGGGCCACGACGGCGTGCATTACGTGAAATACGGCGGGTTCTGCCTGGAGACGCAGCACTTCCCCGATTCAATCAACCAGCCCGGTTTTCCCAATGTCGTGTTGCGCCCAGGCAAAACCTACAAAACCACGACCACCTTCAAGTTCGCGGCAAAGTAATCTCCTTCTTCGGAAACGGTGGCTGGAGATATATGGGAATGGAGCTTGCGCTTTCGGCGTTCACTTCTATATTCCGCCCACTTGATCGCGGGGTGGAGCAGCCCGGTAGCTCGTCAGGCTCATAACCTGAAGG
>JGI10216J12902_100176978_pt1 | contig 25739 bp, 33 predicted proteins | sample KanNatreferecore_FD_12902 | JGI IMG/M metagenome (IMG submission 12902)
GAGCTGCGCGCGCGATTTCCGCATCTGCGCCATCCGCCCATCAGCTTCACGTTCATCCTGGGGCTGCTCGCTGACAACAAGATCTTGCTCGAGAAAGACCCCGACTATCCTGCGCGGCTACTGGCATTGCCGCGCGTCGAGCGCGAGCGCCTGCTGGGCAGCGGCAGAGGCGGCAGCTGGCTCATCCGTCCCGCCGCCGGGCTGTACTTTCAGCGCAGCTGGTTCCGGGTCGTCGATGTCGCGCCCACCGACGTGGTGGCTGTGGTTCGAGCGTGGGACAAAGCCGCGACGCAAGTCACGCCGCAGAGCTCCGATCCGGACTGGACGCGCGGGGTCAAGATGGCAGCCACGCGCTCGGGGCGCTTTGTCGTGCTTCACGTAGAATCGCTGCGTGGCTCGCCGCACCAGGTCGACCGCGCGATGCAGAACATCGCCGCCCAAGACGGCAGCGCCGTCAAGATCTGCATCTGGCAGGACCCGGGCGGGGCGGGCGTGGTGGACGTCGCGCACATCAAGGGCATCCTGGCCGGCTATTGGGTCGAGTCGATCGTCGCGCGCGAGGACAAAGTCAGCTACGCCGGGCCGTTCTCAACCCAGGTCGAGGCTGGCAACGTGGATGTACTGGCTGGCTCCTGGAACGAAGCGTTCTTGGCCGAGCTCGAGGGGTTCCCGGACGCAGCGCACGACGACATTGTCGACGCGTGCTCCCGAGCGTTCCTGGCCCTTCACAAGCCGGGCGTCCTCGCGTACCAGAGCGCCATGGATGCGCTCAAGGTGGAGTTGCTGTCATGAAGGTGGTGGGGCGCCTGGATAGCTGGATCAACGCGCTGACAGGGCTCGGGGGCTTGCGCGACAAGCTCACCTACCATCAGATCCTACCCGGGGTGCGCCTCACCGACGGCGCGCTCGAGGCGCTCTACGACACCGACGACATCGCCGCCAAGATCGTCGACAAGCTGCCGCGCGACGCCACGCGACGGGGCTTTTCGCTGGAGTTCGAGGGCGACAGCGACGACGAGAGCGCCACCGCCATGCGCGCGCTGTATGCGCAGCTCGAAGACCTGGCGGTGCTGCCCAAGTTGCGCGAAGCCTGGATCTGGGCACGACTGTATGGCGCTGGCGCGGTGTACCTCGGCGCCGACGATGGGCTGCTGCCCGACGAGCCGTTGGCCGAAGACAAGATCGTAGAGGTGCGGTTTCTCAACGTGCTGAGGCGGCCGCAGCTGGAAGTGCGCAAGCGCTACAGCGACATCCATGGGCCGAAGTTCGGGCAGCCAGAACTGTACGCCGTGCGCCGCGCGGATGTCCGCAGAGACGCAGCGCTCGAGGTGCTCATCCATGAGTCGCGGTTGGTTTTTTTCCCGGGCGCTCTCACCGCGCGCAACGTGACGCAAGCCGCTGACGACTGGGATAACTCGGTGCTGCAGCGCGCGCATGATTGCCTCCGGCAAAGCGCAAGCGGCTGGCAATCAACCGCGCACCTCATGAGCGATGCAAGTCAGGCCGTGCTCAAAATCGACCACCTGTCTGAGATCATCGCGACTGGCGGGGAGGCGCGGCTGCGGGCGCGCATGGAAGTGATGGACATGGCGCGCTCGGTGTGCCGAGCGATCCTTGTTGACGCAGAGCGCGAGGAGTTCACCCGCGTCGCGACGAGCTTCGCTGGGCTGCCTGAGATCCTCGACAGGTTCATGATGCGCGACGCAGCAGCAGCCGAGATGCCGGTCGCGCTGCTCTACGGCCGATCGGCAGCCGGCTTGAACGCCACTGGCGAGAGCGACACGCGCGCCTGGTACGACGTGATCGAGGACGCGCAGAATGACGTGCTGCGCCCGCGGCTCGAGCGCGTGGTGCGGGTCTTCATGCTCGCCAAGAACGGGCCGACGCGCGGCCAAGAGCCCGAGAACTGGAAGCTCAGCTTCACGCCGCTCTGGCAGCCCACCGAGAAAGAGTCAGCTGAGACGCGCAAGATCAACGGCGACACCATCGCCACCCTGGTTCAGGCGCAGGTGATGCTACCCGAGGAGGGCGCGCTCGACCTGGCTCAGTCGGGCGACTTCTCAACGATCGACGTTGAGGCGCGCACGCAGGCGCTCGAGGTCGACAGGGAGCTTGCCGCCGACCCGGAGGGCATCGACCCGGCGACCGGGACCACCCCCGTTGCGGACGATCCCGGCGACCCCAAGGTGCAGGACACTGCGCTCAATGGGGCGCAAGTGACGTCGATGCTCGAGATCGTCACGGCGGTCGCCTCGGGGCAAATCCCCCGATCGACGGGTGTCCAGATGCTCACGCTCGCATTTCAGATGACCACCGCTGAGGCGGAAAAGCTCATGGGCGAGACGGGTGCAGGCTTCGTTCCAGCAGCCAGCTCTGTGCCACCGCAACTGCAGCAGCCGCCGCCGCCGCCGCCGCCGCCTGCCTCGGCACCGACAGCGCCGCCGCAGGAGGAGTAATGCGCGGGCTTGCTCGCGTTGCGCTGCAGCTCGAGTTGATGGGCCGAGTGCCCAATCGACGCAAGCGCAAGCGGGCGGTGCCCCAAGCACGGCAGCCGTCGGCGCCGCGCGTCGCGTACCTGCACGGGATCTTGCAGATGGTCAACGCGATGCACGCTCGCGTCCGGCGCGACCTCCTGCCAGCGGTGCGCCCCATCATCGAAGCGCACAACGCGCTGCGCCCTGACGCCATAGAGCTGCGCATTGACGCTACCGGGAGCCGCACCGCCGCCGAGATCGAGCGCATTCGAAAGGACCTCGAGCGCGAGATCCCCGAGCGCATGATTGCGCTACTGGCCGAGCAGAATGCCCTGCGCGTTGCCGAGCACAGCCGCAAGGAACTCAACCGCCAGGTGCGCACAGTCGCCAACATCGACGTGCATGCCGACCCGGCAATCCTCGCCGAGCACATCGAGGCGTTCGTCGAGGACAACGTGCGGCTTGTGAAGTCGCTAATGACCGACGAGCTCGACGCGCTCAAGGGCATCGTGCTGCGCGGCGCCCGGGCCGGGCTTCGGTACGAGGAAATCGCTGATGACATCGTCGAGAAGTTCGGCGCCACCAAGCGCCGCGCGGCGCTTATCGCTCGCGATCAGGTGACAACACTCAACGCCGAGCTCACCCGCATCCGCCAGCAGCAGGTGGGGATCGAGCAGTACACCTGGTCCACGGTCAAGGATGAGCGCGTGCGCAAGAGCCACCGCGCGCTCGAGGGGACCACGCAGCGCTGGGACTCGCCACCCACCGTCGACGGCGAGAAAGCGCACCCCGGCCAGCCGATCAACTGCCGGTGCCAAGCCATCCCGGACGTCGACGCAGTGCTCCGCGAGGCCGGGCTGATCACCGGCACGACCGAGCCCCCGCCCGCACCCAGCACGCCGCCGCGGCGGCTGTCAGTGGTGCCGCCCCCTGAGCCCGCGCCCCGGAGGAAGCGCCGGCGGTGACGTGCGCGTCCATCGGTACGAGCGGTGCTCGACGAGCTCACCGCGGCGTGATCACCCCGCCTTGCGCTTCTTGGCGGCGAACTTGCCGCGGCCGAACTCGGCATCGACCCGCTCGCCCAGATACACCTTCATCAGCGACTGATAGGGCACGTCGAGCTTGGCGGCCAGTTGCTTCAGCTCCTCGAGCAGCGGCACGGGCAACCGCAGCGAGATCGAACGCGTGGGTGGCGCGTGGTCCTCATAGCGGCGTTCGGTCGCGGGATCGGTGTAGTCAAGCGCGTTGGTCTTGGGGTCCTCCCAGAACGCGCGCTCGTCGGCTTCCGACTTGAACTTGGGCAGCTTCTTACTCTTGGCCATAGTGCTCACGCTCCTCTTTCCTCATCGCCCGCGCTGAGATGACACGCACCAGCGTGCCGCGTACGGTGAAAGCCACCGTCAACAGGCGGCCGCTATCAGTTCGCCCGAACGCCAGAGTGCGCACTTCATCGCCGACGCCGTAGGTCTCGCGAAACAACACCGGGCGATTGCTGAACACCTGCTCGGCCTCGGCCTGGCTGACGCCGTGCTTGTCAGCGCTCTTGCGCTCGTTGCCCGCGTCCCACTGGAACCCGGTGCAGCCGGCGAGATCGGTGGGGAATCGGTACGTCACAAGATTAGTATATCACAGCGATATACAGCGTCAAGCGCATCCGGCCCAGCCATTGCCACCCACACCGGCGCAGCTAGAGGTGTAGTCCCGTAGCGTGCAGGCTTGACACCCCAAAAAGCCGCGCATACCAGCGGCTCGTGCGCGTCAACCGCTTCGACGTAGCTGAGATCGGTAGGCCCGTCCGGACCCCGCAAGGCTTTATCCGGGTGCCCGCGTTCCTGACGCGGGCTGGCGTCCTTGAGTACAAGCGCGCCGACGGGAGCACCGTCCGCGAGCTGCGCCATCCCGACGAGGTGTTTCGACCCGACTCGCTAGCGTCGCTGTCGGCTGCGCCGCTCACCGATCTGCACCCCAAGGAGATGGTCAGCCCCAAGAACGTCCGCTCGCTGCGGGTGGGGCATGTCGGCGAGGCGGTGCGGCAGGACGGCCACCGGGTCGCCGCGACTGTCACGATCGAAGACGAGCAGGTGATCGCCGCGGTCGAGCGCGGCGACCGGCGCGAGATCAGCTGCGGCTATGCCTGCGCGATCGACGCGACCCCGGGCGAATGGAACGGGCAGCACTACGACGCGGTGCAGCGCGACATCGTGTACAACCACGCCGCGCTCGGGCCGCGCAACTGGGGACGCGCAGGTAGCGAAGTTGCGCTGCGCCTGGACTCTGGCGACGCGATGACCGCGTCCGCCCTTGGTGCGCCGCCAGAGCGGCGGGACGACGGGCTCGGTGACCCGTCGGGAGGTGACGCGGAAATGGATAACGTAACGATTCGAGTGGATGGGCTCGACGTCCAGCTGCCCAAGCAATGGGCGCAGGTCGTCGAGTTGGCGATCAGCAAGCGGGATGCATCGCTTGCCGAGCGCACCAAGGAGCGCGACGCTGCGCAGGGCCGCCTCGACGCGCTCGCAAAAGAGCACGACGAGCTCAAGACGAAGCTGGCGGCAGCCGATGATCCCAAGCGCCTGGACGCTGCGGTTCATGCACGCGCGACGCTGATCGAGCAAGCGCGCAAGGTGCTGCCAGCCGAGCACAAGTTCGACGGCCAAACCCCACGTCAGGTGCATGAGGCGGTGCTCAAGCAGCTCGACCCCAAGCTCGACCTCGCGGGCAAGAGCGACGAGTACATCGCCGCCCGCTTCGATCACGCTGTAGAGACTGCTGCGTCCAGCCAACCGGCCACCCGCAGCACATCGCTTGACCGCTCACGGGTGGTCACCACGCAGTCAGTCTCTCGCATTCAACCAGCCACCGCACGGCAGGATGCTGCTGCCTATGTGCCCGAGTGGATGAAGCCGCTCGCGACGAGCAAGGACCGGCACTGATGCAACTCTCATACGAATACGCGCAGCCGGTGGCGGTCCTCGGGTTAGTCACCGAGGACTTCACCAAATACACCGACACCGTGATCCCACAGGTCACGGTCAAGATCGGCAAGTTGCTCACAGCAGATAAGACTGCCGGCAAGGTCCGCAACGCAGCGAAGTTGCCGGAGGCAGCAGCCGACGTCACCAAGCCCGGGGCGATGGGCATCACGTTCCTTGATTCCACCCGCGAGGGTGGCGACGACTACCCGGCAGCGCGGCCCATCGGAGTGATCCGACGCGGCCGGGTCTGGGTGCTGGCTGAGTCTGCTGTCGCGCGCTGGACGCACCCGTTCGTGCGCTTCGCCGCCGGTGCAGGCGGCACTGAGCTCGGCAGCTTCCGGGGCGACGTGGACACCGCCTCAGCGGCGGAGCTGACGCACGCCATCTTTCTCACCGACGCCGGCGCGGGCGAACTCGTGTTGGTCGAGATCGACCTGTTCTAAGACGCGCGAAGGAGACCACCACCATGCTCGTCCAACTGCAAACACTGTCGCCCTACAACCGAGACCAGATCGCGGGCGAACTCAGCCGGCTTTCGAGCGAGCGCCTAGACGCCGTCGAACTCGATCGCATCTACACAGCGATGATCGTGCACCGCGCCGAGCTCTACGGAGCCGATCGGCTCGACGCCAACGAGACCATGATTCTCGAGAACCAGCTCGAGCAGATGCGCGCGCGCTCTGTTGACGTGCAGCGCCCCGAGTTCAAGGCGCGGCGCCTGGTGCCCGTCACCTCGGAGATCGACCCGGGTGCCGAGTCCTGGGCGTATTCGGTCTGGGATCGCGCCGGTATGGCCAAGGTCGTCGCGAACTATGCCGACGACATCCCCAAGGTCGCCACGTTCGCGAAGAAGTACACGCACACGATCGAGACCATCGCACTCGGCTATGAGTGGAGCTGGCTTGACCTGCTGCGCACCGCGCGCGCAGGTATCCCGCTGCGCGCTCGCAAGGCAGACGCAGTGCGCACGGGCTTTGAGCAGAAGATCGAGGAGATCGCCGCCGTCGGCATCAAAGAGACGGGCCTCACCGGCCTGCTCAACAACGCCAACGTGCCTCAGATCAACGCAGCGCCGCCCGGCACCGGGAGCTCGTCTGCGTGGGACGGTGGGGACAAAACGCCGTCTGAAGTCCTCGCCGACCTGGTCGCGATGGAAGATGCAATCATCACCACCACCAAGGGCGTGCACGGCCCCGACACGTTGGTGTTGCCGCTCGCGCAATACCGCTACATCAGTCGCACGCCGCTCTCCACCGTCGCGACTGCGGACCCCAAGGACACAATCTTGAAGGTGTTCCTCGAGCAATCCGAGGCCGTGCGCAACGTGGACTGGTGGCACTTCGCCGCCACTGCTGACGGCGGCAATCCGCGCGCAGTCATGTACCCGCGCAATCCGTCGGTGGTGCACCTCGAGATCCCGCAAGAGCAGCAGGAGCTCCCGCCGCAGCACAAGAACCTATCGTTCGAAGTCAACTCAGTCGGGCGCATCGGCGGCGTGGCGTTCGAGTACCCGCTCGGCGCCGTCTACATGGATGGGATTTGATCATGGCGAACCAAGTCACGATTCGAAACAAGACAGCCCACGTCAAGCAGATGCAGCTTGGCAATGGGCAGTCCATCACCGTCCCGCCTACTGCCGAAGGGTCTCCCGGCCTCACTGTGACATTCGAGAGCGACAAAGAGCGCGAGCGGTTCGAAGCCGCGCTCGGCAGCAAGGTCGTCAAGCGCTGGATCGAGCGCAAGGAGCTCGAGGTCGAGGGCGGCAAGACTGAAGGCAGCAAGACCGAGAGCGGCACGCCCGAGGGCGCGTCACCGGCATCGAAACAGACAGCACCGCCGCCATCGCCACCACCCGCGCCGAGCCCGCCAGAACCCACGCCAAGTCGACACTTCGGCCGCCGAGGCGAGAGGGAGTAAACGCGCGTGGCCGTCACCGTCGCACAGATCAAGGCTGAGTTTCCGGAGTTCGCGAACACGAGCGACGCGCTCATCGCTGCCAAGATCTCCGACGCGTCTGGGCAACTCTATCCAAGCGGATGGGGAGCCGGCTACGACCAGGCGGTGAAGTACCAAGCCTGCCATCTGATCGCGTGCTCGCCGGGTGGCGAGTTCGCGCGCCTCGATCCAGCAAAGGAGCCCGACGGCGCGAGCACGCTGTACGAGCGTCGTTACAACGCGCTGCAGCAATCCGTCGTCGGAGCCATGGTTGTGTGATGAGTGGCGCGACCCTCAAAGTCACCGACAAGGACGCGGGGTGGGACGCCCTCAAAGACCGCGTGCTCAAGCTGTCGGCGCCCGGCGCGTACGCTCTCGTCGGCGTGCAGGGGCAGCAAGCCGCGAGCGCGCATCGTGCAGCTGCGCCCATGACCGTGGTCGATCTCGCAGTGGTGCACGAGTTCGGCAAAGTCATCCACAAAGAGGATGGCACTGAAATCGTGATTCCACAGCGCAGCTTCATCCGCGCCACCATCGACGAGTATGCCCCCAAGCTGCAGCGCACCGCGTCGGCGCTGGGGCAGGGCGTGCTGATCGGCAAGTTCCAGACGCGCCAGGCGCTCGAGCTGCTCGGGCAGCAAGGCGTGGGGCTCATCCAGCAGCGGATCGCCGATGGCATCCCGCCTCCCAACGCGGATTCGACGAAAGCTCGGAAGGGTTCGAGCACACCGCTCGTCGACACCGGGCAGCTGCGCGGCTCGATCACCCATCGCGTCGAGGGCGGCTGATGGATTGGCAGCTTCTACACGATGGCCTCCGGCAATGGTTCGCTGATGTTAGCGGCGTGGCCCTCACTGAGATCGCGTGGGCCGGCGACCCGGTGGGCATGCGCAGCTATCCCTGGGCCGAGCTCACGCTGCTCGGGCAATCGGCCGAGCCCAGCACCGACGAGGTGCGCGCCACTGCTCTGGGCGATGACCTTGCGATCGAGGTGGTCGGCAATCGCCGCCTGACGCTCAGCTGCAAGATCGTCTCGCGTGACCAGCGCCCGGCCTACCGTGCGTATGCGCTGCTCGAGCGGGTGCGGGGGCGGCTGTACTTCCCATCTTCCCAAGCGACATTCCGCGGGCTCGGCGTGGGGCTGCGCGAGAGTCTTGCGCTCGTCGACCTCGGTCGCACGCACGACCAGCGTCAGGAGTCGGTGGCGTCGCTCGACGTCGCATTCAACTGGGTTGATGCCCAGACCGATGCTCCCGTCGGGACCATCGGGAGCGTCGTGGTGGGGGGCACCGTGAAGCGCGACCCTGCGGATGCCGACCCCATCATCATCGCCGAGCATGCCATTCCCTAGGAGGCATATGCCATGAGCAGCGCGTCGGAAGTCGTTACCGTAACTATCGAGATCAAGGATGCCGCTGTCTCGCAGGCAGGCTTCGGCACTCCGCTCATCGCCGGCTACCATACGTACTGGCCCGAACTCGTCCGGACCTTTTCAGATCCCGACGAGATGACGCTCGCGCCGATGAGCATGCCGACCACCCATCCGATCTACCGCACCGCGCTGGCGCTCAAGTCGCAGAACCCGTGCCCGGCGCAGTTCAAGGTCGGCAAGTGCGCAGGCGTCACCAAGCAGACGGTGAGCCTCACCCCAAACACGCCGATCAGCGGCGAAGTGTTTAGCCTCGAAGTGGATGGCATCGCCGTGGTTGTCACCGCAAGCGCGGTCCCCACCATAGCGGAGATCACCGCCGCATTGGCTGCCGACATCAACACTGATGTTCCGGGCGTGACAGCAACCGATAGCCCCACCGCTGTCACGGTGGAGGCCGATGAAGACGCCGAAGTCCATCGCTATGAAAACCTGTCGCCGAATCTCACACTCAAAGACGACACCCCCGACTCAACGACGGGGATCGCCGCCGATCTCACTGCCATTCGCGCCTATGACGCGGATTGGTATGGGTTGCTGCTGGATGACAGCAGCGCTGCGGTGATCACGGCTGCCGCCGCGTGGGCTGAGGCGCAGCGCGTGATCCTGTTCGTCAATCCGAGCGACTCTGAGATCAAGAACGGCTCAGTCACCGATGACGTCGGCAGCGACCTGAAAACTGCTGGCTACAACCGGACTGTGCCGCTCTACCACGGCAAGCCGAGTCAGTGCGCTGCAGCTGCGTGGGCGGGGCGCATGCTGCCCAAGGCGCCGGGCTCTGCGACGTGGGCCAACAAGAGCCTCGCCGGCGTGGACAAGTCGCCGCTCAGCGACACCGACCGCGGCGTGCTCAAGGACAAGAACGTCAACTACTATGTCGATGTGAAGGGGATCGGGTTCACGCTCGATGGCCGCGCAGCATCGGGCCGGTACATCGACATCACGCACGGCATCGATTGGTTCGACGCACGCGTGAGCGAGCGCATCGTGGCGCTGCTAGCCAACAACGACAAGGTCGCCTACACCGACAAAGGCATCGAACTCGTGCGCGGCCAAGTGCTCGGGCAGATCCTCGAAGGCATTAGCGCGACGCTGATCGATGGCGCTGCGCCCTACTCGGTGACGGTTCCGAAGGTGGCCGATATCAACCCCAACGATCGCACCGGGCGCATCTTGCCTGACGTCAAGTTCAGCTTCGTGCTGCAGGGCGCGGTGCATAAGGTGCTCATCTACGGGACCGTCCGCACGGCTTTGTAGGAGAGGTTGCTATGGGATTCAAAGACTGGAACATCAACGACCTCGCCATCAGCCTCAATGCGATCCCGCTCGACGACGGCGGCTACGCCGATGACGAGGTGTTCAGCCTCGAGTGGGACGACTCGCAGTTCCTCGACTTCACTGGCGCCGACGGCGAGGTCTCGCGGTACGCCACCAACAACTTCAAGGCGTTCGTAACGCTGCGCTATGCCAACACCGCCAACGCCAATGATCGGCTGAGCTCGATGCTGCAGACCGATTTGAGCTTGCCCAACGGCGCCGGCGCGGGCGTGTTCAATGCGCGCGACAAAGAGGGGCGCCTGGTGGTGCTCTCTGAGCGCTCATGGATCACGGGCTTTCCGGCATACAAAGCAGGCAAGGCGGTGCAGGTCATCGAGTGGAAGATTCGACTAGCCGACGCGCGCGGCAGCTTCTTCGGCGGGCGGTAGCCGCATGGCGATCGAAGCCCGCGAGAAGCGCATCGGCGAGCACACCTACCGCGTGACGCAGTTCGGCGCCAAGCAGGGGAGGGGCCTATTGGTTCGCCTGCTCAAGCTGGCTGGCCCGAGCCTTGGCGCAACACTCAGCAGCCTCGCCCAGGGCAAGCATACGGAGGTCGAGGCGGCGCTGGCGGCGGGATTGAGTCAAGGGCTCTACGAACTGGCAGACCGCTTGAACGAGGCGGAGGTGGCCGCGGTGCTCGACGACTTTGCCAAGCAGACTGTTATCGTGATCGGCGATCGCGAGCCACGCTTGTCTGACGTGTTCGACGCGCATTTTGCAGGCAAGTATGACGAGATGCTGCTCTGGGCGAGGTTCTGTTTGGAGGTGAACTACGCGAGTTTTTTCGTCGGGTCGAACGGCGGCCCCGGCCTAATCGGTCGGATCCAGAACGTGCTGTCAGCATCGCCGTCCCCGAGCGCATCGACTGGGACATCCACCGCGTCGCCACCAGCGCGAGGTACCATTCCGGTCTCGTAGAAATCCAAACCGCATGGTCGCTCGATGACCTGTATGAGGCCCACGACGTGCTGGACATGTACGAAGATCTCGAGCACCTGGCTGCGCGGAGTCGGTCATGACGGTGCTGCGCGAGATCGTCGCGCGTCTTGGCTTCGAGGTCGATAAGACGGGGTTCCAAGCCGCCGAGCGCGGGATCGCGCAGGTGCAGACGCAGCTCGCCGCGACAAGCAAGAAGCTCGGCGTCGTGGGCTCGGCAGCGACAGCGGCAGGTAGTCGGGTGGCCAGTGCGGGCGGCAGGTTCGCCGCGACGGGCAAGGCTGCAGCTAGCAGCCGGGCGGGCATGGCGGTCGCTGCGACCGGGGCCTCAGCGTTCGGCGGTGCGCTCGGCAAGCTGGTCGCGGCTGCGGGCATCACGCAGACCCTTCGGTCGATCGTTCAGCTTGCGTCCGATGCGAACGAGACGGGCAACGTGCTCGAGCAGGTGTTCGGTGCGGAGGGCGCCGGCCAGGTCAAGAGCTGGTCGCAAGCAGCCTCGTCAAACCTGGGGCGCTCGCGCTTTCAGCTGCAGGAGTTCGCAGGCGGGCTCGGCGCGATGCTCGACCCGATGGTGCAGAACAAAGGCAAAGCGCAAGAGATGAGCACGACCCTCGCCACGCTTGCCGTGGACCTCGGGAGCTTCTTCAACGCGACCGATCAGGATGCGCTCGTCGCACTGCGCGCTGGCATCTCGGGAGAGAGCGAGCCGCTCAAGCGCTTCGGCATCGTCATGCAGGACGCGACGCTGCAGGAGTTCGCGCACACGCAGGGCATCCGCAAGAAAATCAGCGCGATGAATGTCGCCGAGAAGACCGATCTCCGCTATCAGTTCATCCTCGCGCGCACCAAGAACGCGCAGGGCGACGCGGCGCGCACCTCTGGCGGCTTTGCTAACTCGAGCAAAGCGCTCAAAGGGGCCCTGCGCGATCTCGGTACGGAGATGGGGCAAAAAGCCATGCCCGTGCTCGAGCGGATTGTGGCGGGCGCATCCAAAGCGGTGGAGCTGTTCAAGGATTGGACGAAGGGTACGCACGCGCTCGAGATTGCCATGGGGCTCCTCGGTGCCGCTGCCTTCGCGCTCGGAATGAAGATGCTCGCGCCGTTCATCGTGCCCGCAGCCGCGGCGCTCGCACTGTTCCTGATCGTCGATGAGCTCTTCAACCTGTTTTCGGGCGGCAAGAGCGTCATCGGCGACTACATCGAGGCGGTCGGTGGCCTGGGCACTGTCGACGAAATGGTCCGCAACCTCGCGGCGGGCGTCGACATCCTCGCCGAGTCGTGGCGCAACCTGTGGGCAGGCGCGGACACAGGAAAGCTGCAAGAGCAGATCGGTTGGTTCGGCGAGCTCGAGCTGGCTGGCGAGCGCATGTACAACCTCTATGTCCGACTCGCCACTGCGGTCGCGGATTTTATTTGGAACCTGCCCGGCGGCGGCGCCATGTGGGGCCTGCAACGAGGGATTTCCTCGAGCGAGCGCGCTGCCGGCCAAGGGGTCAATGCTCCGCTCATGACTCCCGAGCAGGCGCGCCAGCAGGGGCTGAAAGAGAAGGCTGCCGACATCACCGCAGAACGCAACGCGACGAAAGCCGGTCGAGCCCTCGGGCGCGGTGTCAACGCGCCGGTGGAGGAAATCCGATACGGCCGCGCGTCGCCCTCTGCGGTTGGCGCCTCGCCAACGGTGAGCGCCCCTGCCGCACCGACCAGCACGACGCCGCCGGTGGTCGTGCAGTCGGGCAACACGACCGTCACCATCAACGTGAACGGCGGCAACCCCGCCGACGTCCGCCGCGCTCTGCTCGACGCTCTGGCAGCCGAGCGCCGCAAGAACAACGCCGCGCTGGCGCGTCCCGGGAGTAGCTGAGGTGGCAAACCGGCACGTCGAGATCGGCGACATCTGGATCGATGTCTCGGTCCGGGAGGGGCACGCCCTCACGGCGGAAGTGACCGAGCATCCCGTCGAAACCGGCGCGGCTGTAGCCGATCACATCCGGCGCATGCCCGACACCATCGACATCGACGGCGTGGTCACCAACCACCCCGTGGAGCTTCCCAAGTCGCACGTCGGGACGTCGCGCGTCAACCCGAGCCCCATCGAGATCGAAGGGGAACCGTCACTCGGTTCGATCGGATTGGTACCGGGCGCCGAGCAAGTAGCTGCGCTGCTCGGCGCGCTCAAGCTCGACGTGCGCACCAAGCGCGTGTTTTCGGCCAGCGTCCTGCACTTCACCGAGCCCTTTGATCGGGTGAGCGCAGTGCACGCCGCGCTCGTGTCGATCTTCGAGCGTCGCGCTCTGGTCACCGTCGTGACTGGACTCATGACCTATAAGAACGTGGCGCTGACCGCCCTCCACATCGAGCGCACCAGCGAAGCGGGGCAGGGGCGCCTCAACTTCTCGGCGTCCGGGCGAGTGCTGCGCATCGTCAGCAGCCAGGCGGCCGACCCTCCCGATCCGGTCGACGCGCGCGCCAAGCCGAAGAAGTCGCGCGGTAAGCAGCCCACCCAACCTGTCAGCCCGCCCCCGCCGAGCCTGGTCGCGCCCGGCGACACCGACAAGCAGAGCCTGCTCTCGAAGGCTGGGGAGATCTCGGTGGCCGACATCTTCAAGAAGATACTTGGGATGGGGTCCTGAACATGGGCATACGACTCATCCCAGTTGAGAGTTACCCCGACGCGACGCAGCAGTCCACGCTCGACGGTGTCACCTATACTTTTCGCTTCCGGTGGAACGAGCGGGGCGCCTGCTGGCACATGGATCTCTCGACGCTCGACGGCACGCCGATCGCGATGGGCGTGCGCCTGGTGACGCGCTTCCCGCTACTGCGCCGCAACTTGCACCCCGAGCGGCCGCCGGGCGAGCTGGTTCTGCTCGACGGCCAGGCGCGCGACGGCAACGCGACGTTCGCGGAGTTCGGGACGCGGTACTGCCTGCACTACATCGAGGCGCTGTCATGACGGTGCTGTTCGACCGCAAGGTGCGCGTGCAGGTCGACGACTTCGTGATCGAGGAACTCGACGTGGCGTTCGAGATCACGAAGTCGCTCTCCGCCCAGACGCCCAACAGCGCCGAGATCCGCGTCTGGAACCTCAACGCCGAGCACCGCAAGCGCTTGCAGGAGCTCGAGAAGGTGTACGTGTCGCTCGAGGCAGGCTACATCGGCGGCACATCGCTGCTCTTTCGCGGCGACCTGCGTGACGTGCTCAGCACGCGCGAGGGCACCGACTGGATCACTACCATCACCAGCGACAGCGGCCGGCGCGCCCGCAAGCGGCGCATCCTCAAGAGCTTTGCGCCGGGCGCCACGGTGGAGGATGTGCTCATCGCAGCCGCGAAGGCGATGGGCGTGCGCCTCGGCAACACCGCCGCCAAGACCGTCAGCGCCAAGATCCATGGCACGCAGGCTGCCAAGTTCTGGAACGGCTATGCGCTCGCCGGCGCCATCGAAGGGGAGCTCGATCGCCTCGCCCGCAGCTGTGGCCTCGAGTGGTCGATCCAGGACGACGAGCTGCAGTTCCTCGACCAGGGCATGCCGCTCCAAGAGCTCGGCATCAAGCTGAGCCCCGAGACCGGGCTGATCGGCTCGCCCGAGCCCGGCAACAAGGGGATCACCGAGGCGCGCTGCCTGATGATCCCGGACCTCTTTCCCGGCCGTCGCATTCAGATCACGAGCGAGCACGTCACCGGGATCTATCGTGCCGAGACCACCAAGCATGTGGGCGACACCGCTGGCCACGATTGGTACGTCGATCTCGAGCTGCGCAACGAGGAGCGCAAGCGATGAGCGTCACCCCCTCAGACCTCGACATTCAGCGCGCGGCGATGCAGGCCGAGCTCGGCGACGTTCATACCGCCATGCCAGCAGAGGTGCTACGCGTGCACGCGGGCGAGCACGGCCGGCAGTTCGTCGACGTGCAGCCGAGCCTGCAGCGGCGCGCCCCGAACGAGGATGGCGTCATGGTCGACGAGACGCTGCCGGTGATTCCGATGGTGCCGGTGGGCTACATGCAGGGCGGCGGGTTCTTTGTGAGCATGCCGCTCGCGGCCGGCGACTTCGTCCTGCTGGTGTTCGCCGAGCGCTCGCTTGACCAGTGGCTGCAGACGGCGCGTAAAGGCAGCCAGCGGGCGATCGTCCCGGGTGACATGGGGACCCACAGCCTCGAGGGCGCGGTGGCGTTGCCGTGCGGGCCAGCCCCCCGCACGGCGTTGTTAGAAGGCGTGCACGCGCAGAACCTCGTGATCGGCGTGTCAGGCGCCACCGCCAGCAAGCAGATCCACATCACCCCGGCCGGCGCCGTGCTGATCGGCGGCGACCTGGCGCTCGAGCCGATGGTGCTCGGCAACGCGATCAAGACATGGCTCAGCGCCCTGACGGTGCCCACCGCCATGGGGCCATCGGGCACCCCGATCAACGCATCCAGTCTCGGAACAATCCTCTCGTCGCTCCACAAACTGAAATGACGCTCGACAAGGCTTCGCTCAAGTCCGACCTGGAAGACATCGCCAAGGACCCGCCGGGCACTGTAGCCCTGTGCGCCAAGGCGTGGGCCGATGCAGTGGGGGCCTACGTCACGGCCCTGACACCACCTCCGACACCTGTCTCGATCACCGCCGCCACCGCAGCACTCGAGACGGCGCTGCTCTCAGCGTTCGGCACGGACGCGGCAGCAGCGCCGATGGAAGCTGCGTTCACGAGCCTCGCGGCGGCGCTCGGTACGGGGATGGCGGGGATGGTGCCACCCTTCACGGCCACGCCGCCGCCGGGTCCAGTCGGGTTTGCCACGCTGTTCAGCCCGCCGTTTCCGACGACGCACTCGGCCGCCGCCCAGGCTATCGCCGACGCGATTCATGCCTGGATAACGACCGGCACAGCTGTCCCGGCAACGGGCGGCGCGGCTGTCCCCTGGGCCTAGCGCAGCGCTTGACCCCGTCTCGGTCCGCGCATACCAGCGGCTCGTGTCGGACCTGGCGCTCGATCCTGCGACTGGCGACCTGGACTTGCAGCAAGGCGCTGCGCGCTTGTGTCAGGGTGCCGAGGCCGTAGCGCAGCTCTGGGCGTTCCACGTCACGATGTTCCGCGGCGAATGGTTCCAGGATCGCTCGCTCGGCATCGACTACCAGCACGACATCCTCGAGAAGGGTGTCAATCCCGCGGTGGTGCGCGCGATCTTCGCGACTGCGACGCGCGCAGTGCCAGGCGTCGCTGACGTGCGCGACATGCGCCTGAGCCTCGACCGCACCACCCGGACGCTGACAGTCCGAGCCGAGGCGGTGCTCAGCAACGGGCAGGATGCGTCGCTCGGACTGACAGAGACGATCGGGGGATCGTCATGAGCTTCGGTCTCACCCCCGATGGGTTCGTTCCCAAGAGCCTCGAGGATGTGCTGAACGATGTAGTGACTCGCCAGCGAGCAGAGCTCGGCCCCGACATCGACACGAGCCCATTCAGCGTGATCGGCCAGCTCAACGGCATCTTCGCAAGCAAGTGTGTTGAGCTCTGGGAGTCCGGCCAGGAGCTCTATGACGCGCTCGACCCGGACATGGCCAGCGGCGTGCAGCAAGACGCGCTCTACAGCCTGACCAATACGCTGCGGCGGGGCGCAAAAAAGAGCACGGTAGTCGCCACCGTCAACCTTTCGGCAGCCACCACCATCGCAGCTCGCGAGGCGGTCGCGAGCGTGCAGGGCAACCCCGTCGCGCGGTTCGTGAACGTCGAGCCGATGCTGAACCCGGGCGGTGCACCCGCGAACGTAAGCGTGCTGTTTGAGGCCGAAGAGGTTGGGCCGGTCGTCGCGAACGCGACCACGCTCAACGTGATCGAGACGTTCATCGCGGGCTGGAACTCCATCACCAACGCCGAGGACGCAGCGCTCGGGTCGTTTGTGGAGACCGATGCTGCTTACCGCATCCGGCGCCTCAGTGAACTGGCGGCAGCTGGCGGCGGCACGGTCAACGGCATCCGCGCAGACTTGTCGCGACTGCCCGACGTGGTGGCCGTCATGGTGCTCGAGAACGTGACGGATGTGACGACCGCAGATGGCCTGCCGCCGCACTCGATCGAAGCGATCGTGCGGGGTGGTGACGCGCAGGCGATCGGCGAGAGTATTGCCACCAACAAAGTTGGCGGCATCCGCACGCACGGCACCGAGCCACCCGTCATGGTGGTCGACGAGCAGGGCGAGACGTACGAGATCTATTTCAGCCGCCCCGACGAGGTCACGGTGTTTCTCGCGATCGATGTGGTGACCAGCGACGAGTATGTGGGCGACGAAGCGCTCGCGCTCGCGCTGCAAGCTGCCACCACCAATAAGCTCGATCCCGCATATCTCGACGTGGGCACCGACGTCTACTCCGGCCAAATGGTGCGCGTCGCGCTACGGGTGACAGGCGTGCTCAATGCCAGCGTCGGGTTGTCGCTCACTGCCATCAGCGCTCCCGACGCGGGGCAGCCGTCGATCGCGATTGCGAGCCGACAGTTGGCGAGCGTTTTGCCAGAGAACATCACCGTGACGGAGTTTCCGTCATGAACATCATTCTCACGCACGAGGTCGATGCGGTCGCGCTTCTTACCGATCGCTACCGCCAGCCCAAGATCTCAGCCCTGCTCGCTGCGTGGACGGCTGAGGTGCAGGCGCTCGAGCTGGCCTACTGGGACTTGCTCACCAAGCGCTCGCCCGCGACTGCCGAGGGCGCTGTGCTCGACCTGCTCGGCAAGATCGTAGGCCAGCCGCGCGAGGGGCGCACTGATGAGCAGTATCGGGTGTGGATTTCCGCGCGCGTCCTCGTCAATCAAAGCTCGGGTCTGTCGCGGCAACTCATCGCGCTGGCTGCAAAGCTCTGCCAAGTGCCGATCCGCATCGAGGACCACTACCCGGCGGCATTCACGATCCACGCGATGGGGCCGGTGCTGGGCGCTGACGGCGTGGAGATCGCGAAACTCATCGTGCTGGCCAAGGCGGCTGGCGTCCAAGCGTTCTTTCGCTGGAACGCCTCGTCCACAGCGTTCCGGTTCTCGGTGAGCGGCGAGTCGGTCTATGACAGCCCGCGCGGTTTCAGTAGCGGGGAGCTCTCTGCCATCAGCGACGGCCGTGACATGACGTATCCCCCCGAAACGGAAACTGGGGCCCCCGACGGCGCCTTGCTGGTGGTGCTCTGATGGAACTCAAGCTTGACCAATGGGCGACAACGCCACCAGCCGGCTATCCCGGCCCGATCTCGCCGCCGACAGGCAAGCGCTCCGCGGGCTTTGCGAACGGCGAGGAGCCGCCGGCCGGGTACTTCAACCACGCATGGGACGCGCTCAGCGACATGCAGAACGAGCTGGCAAATCTCATCACAGGCGCGGGGCTGACGCGCGTCGAGTCCGATCTCGCGCAGGTTCTGAAAGCGATCGATGTGCTCATCGGCCGCGCGCAGCTCAAGACAGCACTCACAACAGTTCGCGTAATCTACGACACTGCAATCGGGCCGCAGACGCTCAAGGCGCTGGCCCGCGCGCCAGGCGACACTGGCAAGGCGATCGCGGTTGGAACGGAAGCCACCATCCAAGCCAACAGCGGACCCAACACCAGCTTTGCAGCGCAGACTGCCGGCGCGCCTTTCACGGGCGATTTCACTGACATCACGTATGACCCAACACTCGGGCTGTTCATCGCTGTGGGTCAAGCCGGTGAGATTCAAACCTCGACAGGCAATGGGACATGGACGCGTCGCGCCAGTGGCGGCGCTCGCTTTCGCAAGGTGCTGACGAACGGACTCGGTCTATGCGTTGCTACCGGCGAAGGCAACGTCATCAAGTATTCGACCAATGGCACGACGTGGAACACCACGACGGGGCCATTCGAAAGTCAATGGCATACGGGACTCGTCTTCGGTGAGGGCGTGTTCGTGACCGTCACTGACGGCGGCTCGATCGCTTCATCGAGCGATGGTGTCACGTGGATACCACGTCGAAGCGACGGCGGTGCAAGCGGCGCGGGCGAGGTCATCTATGACCCTGCGTTGGGGTTCATCTTCGGCGGCAACCCAGAGCACGATGTCTATCGCTCGGCGGATGGGATCACGTGGACGCAAATTCATGATCAGTGTGCGATATACCAAAGCGGACTATTCGGCTCGCCGTATGGCTGGCTCGTAATGCTATGGAGCGCTGCCGGCACATCGGTCACCGCTCGCTACAGCGCAACCGCTGTCGACGCGCCGGCTGACTTCATTGTCGACTACGTGACCACCGAGCAGCTCATGTGGATGAAGTTCATCTATGGCCAGCTATGGGCGCTAGGTGGTACCAAGATCTATCTCGGGGGCGTGCTATGAGCGATCTCTTCTACAAAGACCCCATTGCAGCGGCGCCGCTCAAGATGAAGTCGCGCCAGCCGGGCGATGCGATCATCCCGGCGCACGACGTTGAGACGTTGCCGGGAACAGTCGAGGCAGATATCGGTGCAAGCAAAGGCTTTCTGCAGACGATCGCCAGTGCAAGTGCACACCTTTCCAATCTGCCGACGATCGTCACCGGTCAAGCCGCGCCGGGTGCGATCTATGGTGGCCGCACCACGGTAGTCACACCCGGCACGCGCGTCCCGCTTGGCGCGAGTCAGCCGCTCACCGAGGGCGTGCTGCTGCGTGGTCTCGATACCAACGTGCAGCTCGTCTATCCAGGCAACGCAACAGTGAGCGCCACGGCTGGCGGCACGCGGCTAGCACCGAGAGAACCACTGTTCATCCGCTGCAACAACGTCAACCTTGTGTATCTCGACGCGGCAGCTGCTGGTGAAGGTGTGACATGGATCGGCTGGTAAGGAGGCAACCTCCGCCGTGAGCTCGCGTACGCTGCGACGGCCGGCACCGCACCAACAGTGGCCGCTGGGGCGGCGGCCGGTGCTGCTAGACAACATCTCAGTTCCGGCCACGAACGCGTACTCGTGTTTTCGCAAACTGCGTGCATCATACACAGGCCCTGCATTCCGGGTCCGTAGGAGCTCAGATAGCGCAGAGCAGGACATAGGTTTCACGGGCGCCATACTCGACCAAGCTGCGCTCCTCGCATTCGTTGGCGCTGACTCTGGATACGTCAGCGTGCTGTACGATCAGAGCGGCAACGTTCGCAACCTGGCACAGGCTACCGCAGCTGCGCAGCCGCGCATCGTCAACGCGGGCGTCATCGAGAAACACGCATCGGGGCGTCCCGCCATGTATTTTGACGGCGTGGACGATCGTCTAGGAACGCCCACAGGCCCCGGACTTTCAGGCAATCCCAACGTGACAGCCGGATCGGCTATTACGTGGCAGAGCGCGGGCATGGCTTGGAGCTTCGGCAACAGTCTCGACGTTACCGCCGGATCCAGAATGACCATGTACCGAGCCGGTACTGGCCTGAGCGCGATCGCCAAAGAGCACAAGAGCGGTTCCAGAAACTTCACGCCTATCAGCGATCCCGGTACCGCGGCGCACTACTACGTCATGCAGCATACGGCCGGTGGTAGCACTCATTCGGGCACGCTTCGTCAAGATGGCGTCGACCTCGCTGGCGTTGGTGCAGGGACCAACACAGCCCTAGTGCTGGTCGACAACCTGGTCATGCTCGGAAGTGCCAGCAGCACCTCCTACTATGGGCGAGGTTGGCAGAACGCTTTCGTGTTGTTCAACGACGTGCTTTCGGGAACTGACTTGGCCGCTCTGGAGGCCGAGCTCGCTGAGCACATCGCGCCATTCCTGGCCCTCGACAAGATCTCGGTGCCCGCGAAGGTCGCCCTGTCCGCGGCTCGCCAGCTCGTCGGCACCTACAAAGGCGCAGCCATGCGCGTGCGCCGCAGCTCCGATAACACCGAGCAGGACATCGGATTCGCTGGCAACGTGCTCGATCAGACCGCGCTTCTGGCATTCGCTGGCACCGACTCGGTGTATGTGACCACGCTCTACGATCAGAGCGGCAACAACCGCCACCTGACCCAGACCGATCCGACTCGACAGCCACGCATCGTCAATGCGGGCGTGGTCGACGTGTTCGCCGGCGGCCCACCCGCGATGCAGTTTGACGGGGTCGACGACAAGCTATTCCGCTCCGTGGCGGGCAGTGCCCTCGGGCTCTCGGGCAATCCCAACGTCACGGCGGGTTCTGCATTCCAAATCAATAACAGCAACAGCACCGTGCCGTGGTTCTTCGGCGACCAAGTCACGGGTCGGTCGTTCATGCTTCACTGGTCCACGTCGGCCTCGACCTCTATCAAAAAGCAGCACAGCAACCAAGACCGCAACCACCTGCTGGTCGCCAATAAGAACCTTCCTGGAGCCTACGTCGTGCAGCATACAGCTGGCGGCAACACGCACTCAGGCTCGGTTCGACAAAACAAAACCACGCTGACTCCAGGCAGCACGTTCGGCACGGCGATAGCGCTCAACCTGGCCGATGAGCATCTCTATCTTGGCGGCACCAACGGCACACTGGCGCTTCTCGGCAAGGCCAACGCGCTGATCGTGTTCAACGCAGTGCTTGCAGGTGCCGACTTGACGACGTTCGAAGATGAGCTGGCCGCCCATGTCGCGCCACCCGTGCAGTTGGCACTCGACAAGATCTCAGTGCAGCCTCTGATAGCCGTCTCGGCGTCGCGCAAGCTTCGCGCCGCCTATTCGGGGCCCTGCATGCGCGTTCGTAGGAGCACAGACAACGCCGAGCAGGACATCGGATTTGTTAGCAACGTGCTCGACACCGCCGCGCTGCTTGCGTTCGTGGGTAGTGGCTCGGGCTATGTCCGTACCCTTTACGATCAGGGGGCCGGTGCGCGCCACCTGGGGCACTCCGATCCAACCCGGCAACCGATCATCGTCAATGCAGGCGCATTGGTTGTGACCCTGGGTCCTGGCTCACGGGGTGTGCCGACGATGGATCTAAACTTCGGGCGTACTGTCGAGCGCGCTGATGCATGCGGAATGACCGGCGCTCCAGCGCTGACCATGGCTTCACGGTTTCGCTCGGTGTCAGGCGAAGGGTATCCACAGTTCTGTTTCTTCGGCGCGTTGATCTTTGAGTCCCAGAACTGTCTTGGTTTGGAGGTCGATGGGGGCTCTCTAAATAGGCTCTACCTAGGGATCGTAATGCATGGGCCAGACTTTGCTGTGAGCCCATGGATGGATTTGCCATCAGGCTATTATGTTGCCCTTACGGAAGCTGGTCAGCGCAATGACGCGTTTCGCTTGCGCCACAATGGATACCCGTCTGATCCGCTTTCGTTCTTTGGCGATGGTTCGCTGCCCATGAACCTGGCAGGCACTGGTACCGGCATCGGAGGCGGCAGAAGTGCTAGCTCAGCTGATCTGCGCTACTGCAACGGCGACTCCAACGTCCTGATGGTCTTCAACGCCGTGCTGGCCGGGGCTGACCTCACCGCGCTCGAGACTGAGCTGGAGGCGCACAGATGAACGTCCGCGACCTGGCAACCAGCCGGTTCGCACGGTGTAGAGGATCTAACAGTGGAGGTCTGCGATGCGTATCCCTATCGTTGTCGTTGTAGCTTGCGCGGCTCTGGTTGGCTGCGCGCACGCGCCCCCGACCCGTCTGCCGCACAACACCCCAAGACCCGGGCCGCACTCGGGCGTGCTTTGGACCGACGACATTCAGAACAGCTGCGGCGAAGCGCCCTACGGCTTTTCGCAAATCCAGCTGGAGCGTCCCATCGGTCAAGGCGTGCAGGGCAACGACGAGGTCGATCTCTACCGCACCGACAACCCCGATGGCGGCGCCGGCTTCGCGCTCAAGCACATCGCCACCTTCGACAACAACGGCGGTAGCCGCTCGCAGGCGGGCATCTACAGCTTCGCCAACGCCACATTCGACCAGCTCGTTAGGAGCTCCACCGGAGTCTACATCGCGGCGGAATGGTACTTCCCCGAGGCGATCACGGCCCACGAAGGCACCGACTCCAATCCGTGGGTGAACCTCTGGGACTTCCATTCGGTCTCGCAGAGCGAACGCTGGCACACGCAACCCGGCCTGATGCTCGCCGAAGACGGATCCATGCGCGTCAAATGGAGCTGGACCGCCGTCAACCCCGAGACCGACTGGTCAGAGATCGCGTTGCCGGTGGGCGAGTGGTTCGACATCGAGATGCACTATATCTGGGGAAGCGAGAGCACGGGATGCGTGGGCGGGACGACCGTCACGCTCTGGGTCAACGGGGCAAAGACCCTCGAGCAGCGCGGCGTGACCACGCGCGGCGATGGGCACGACAGCGTCGAGACTTACATGAAGTTCTACGGCAGCGCGAACAACGGCAACGAATGGGACCCGAAGCCATCGGTCAAGTACATGCGCAACGTGCGCATGTCTGACCGTCGGATCTGGCGCTAGCCCAGGTCAAAGCGCGGTTCCCTTCTTGGCCTCGAGCACGTCAGCATAGTCGCGAAACTGCTCGGCAGCCTCAATGTAACCTGCTAACCGCAGGCGCTCGGAGGCGATGCGAATGGCCTGGATGTGGGCTCGGTCGCGCTCGACCACCACTTTTTTGAGAAGCCCCCAGATGACGAGCGCCGACAGATTCAGCGCAACGATGAACAGCACGAGAACCACCGCGACCGCGAACGACTTCATGTCATGAGCCTTGCTTCTGCAGCAGCAGCGCCTCGTCGTCGATGTTGTAATACTTGCCGCGCTTGACGTTGGCAGCGAGTTCGCTGAGCCCCGCTTGCAGCAGGTGCTCGCACAACGTTCGCTGCGCTGCGTCATATGCATTCGGGTAGCCGCTGCGGTACCTGCACGCCCGCGCACGATCGAGGATCGCATCGCGCTTCGCGCTCGGCACTGCCGCTTCGAGGTCAGCGAGCAGCAGCAGCGTCGCTTGATCGTAGTTGGTCATCGCGCGACCTCGATGCGACTCGCGAACTCGAGAGCGCTCGCGACCATCTGCACGCAGACGTCGACAAGTTGACCATCCACTCGCGGCAACGCTTCGGCGGCCACTGGCGTGAACGGGGCGAGATTGTCGAGGTTGCTGCGCGCTAGCGTCATGCCTTCAAAGCGCATCATGTGTCTCGACAGCGCTTCGATTGGCCACTCACCGGCACGGCCGCGCTGGAGTAGATCGCGCACTGCTGCGAGCAACTCATCATCGGTCAGCTTGCGACGCTCAGCCATGATTCGCCCCCGCTGCGCTGCGGTCGAGCGCCACGACCCGGTCGACCATCGCCTTCCAGTGCTCGAGCAGCTCGGCAGTGACGCTCGACGGCAGTTGATCACTGCGCGCGTCGAGCATCACGATCGGCTCGCCCTGCCCCGACGCGTACCCGTTGCCATCGATCACGCCGCGCGCGATCGGCTCTCGCTGCGGCCGCCACCTGCTGAGTTCGATGGAGCACACCGGCCCCATCACCACGAATCGACTGTGATCGGTGCGCACCTCGAAGCGCGCGCGGTGTTGCCCGATGCTGTGCCATTCGTCGCTCATCGCTGACCCCCTCGCGTTGAACTGCGTTCGGTCGCGACGGTAAAGCAGCACGCGATGCGCACGCAAGTTATGCCGCGCGACCGGGCGCAAGACTGACCAAAGCGGGTCGGGTGCGATGTGTCGATAGCTAGTTCACAGCTATCTCGAGACGCGCGCGCAACACGCTTCGGGGCTGCGCGATGTGCCCCCGTTCAGCAGTCAGCGCGCGTCGAGCACCGACTCGAGTGCAGCTCGTGCAGTGCAGTGGACCGGGGTCTTGTCTCGCGATTCACGCGCTGATTCGGTAGGGTCCCGGCCCAATGGCAAGCAACCGTCAACCACCACCCACGCAGCTGCGACCGACGATGCCGGCAGACCCGCTCGGGGAAGCGCTCGCCCGCGTGCTTGGCCCCATGCTCGAGCTTATGATCAAGCGCGCCGTGATCGATGCGCTCGCTGAGTACGGCGCGGGGGAACGAGCGCGACCCGAGTACGTCGACTGCGCCACGATGGCGGAACTCGTTTACTGCTCGCAGGCGCAGATCCATCGCCTTTGTCATGAAGGGCTGCCATTCGTTCGCCTCGGTGAGGTCAAGCGGTTTCGGCCCGCTGCAGTGTGCGAGTGGCTCGAAGCGCGCACCGCCGAGCGCCGCGGCAAGGGCTAGGCCCCGGGGTCGGGTGGTGTGCCCTGCCGTTCGGCGCTGCGGGTCTTCAACCACGCCAGTACGTCAGCCGGATCATAGCGGACGCTATCGCCCACCATGACGCGCGGCAGTCCCCGCCGTTCTAAGTTCGCTATAGTCGCCGTGCAGACGCCCAGCTGCTCGGCGATGGCTACGCGGTCGACCAATCCTTTCGTCGCTGTTGGGCGCGCGAGTTCGCCGTCCATCAGCTCGGCGAACGCGTCGAACACCGCCTCGCGGACGATGGTGGCGAGCGCCTCGCCCAGGGCGGTGGCCGCGGCCCTGGCGGCAGGCATGGGGGCTGGGATGGGCTTGGTGGCAGCTGGGCGACCTGGGTAGCGGCAGGCGGGCTGGAGCGCTTCATGGGGGCTTGGTAGCGCGACCCAGCGCGGTGCTGCAATGGGCAGTTCAGTGCGCCCCAGAGCGCTGCCCTATTCGTTGCCCTGACGCTTTGCTCGTGTTTGTTGGGCGAGTTTGAGCCGCGAAACCATTACGGAAAGCGCGGCGGGAGACGCCCCCCAGCGATTCTTAATCCATTGGCCGGTGGTTCGAATCCACCATGACCCACCGGCA
>JGI10216J12902_103630239_pt1 | contig 25571 bp, 19 predicted proteins | sample KanNatreferecore_FD_12902 | JGI IMG/M metagenome (IMG submission 12902)
GGCCCTGCCGCTTTCGGTGTCCGTCCTGGCCTCTCTGGTGGTGGCGCTGGCCTTCGTGCCGCTGAGTGTTTACATCACGCTGCCAGCGAACGACGCCAGGCAGCGGCATGTTCTTTTCCGCTGGTCGCACGCGAAGATCAACGCCGTCATCACCCGCTTCTATGACCTCACCTTCGAGCGCATGAATCAGTTCTACCGCGGCGGATTGGATTTTTTCCTCAAGCGACGCCTGGACCTCGTGCTCACCCTGGCTGCGATCTTTGCCGCCACGTATTTCGTCGCGTTCAAAAAGATCGATATCGTCGAGCAGCAGGAAGAAGAGCAGACCGGATTCGAGATCGGTGTCGAGATCTCGAACGAATATTCGTACGAGGACATCGCCGAATACTTCACGGCTGCGGAAAAAGTCCTCGAGCAGAGAAAGGACGAATACGGCCTGAAGGGGTACTTCGTGTTCTACCGGCGGCTCGGTGGACGGGTCGAGGGGTGGTTCGACGAGGACAAACCGGGCAAGCTGACCGCCAAGCAGGTCGGTGAGAAGCTCGTCAAAGAACTCCCGAAGAAGCCGGGCATCAAACTCCACTTTGGCCGCGAAAACCAGGCCGAGGACGCCAAGGGCCGCGAAGTGTTTGTGTTCCGACTGGAGGGCGACGATGCCGGAGTTCTCGACGAGGTCGTCGCGCGGCTGGAGCCGACGATCCTGCGAGTCGATGGAGTGCTCGGCATTCGCCGCGGGGAAGAACCGTCGCCGAGCGAGATGGCGCTCGTGGTGGACCGCGACCGCGCCAACGCCAGTTCCGTCAGCCCGGAAGTCATCGCCGGCCTGGTGGGCTACGCGTTGCGGGGCAGTTCCCTGCCGAAATTCAACCAGGACGGGCGGGAAATCCCGGTGCGCGTCCGTTTTCAGGAGAAGGACCGAGAGAGCCTCACGGATCTGTCCGGCTTTCAGATTCCGGTGGAAGGAGGTGGATTCGTTCCGTTGTCGGCGTTGATGAGTCCCAAAGTGCTCAACACGCCCAAGCATATTTTTCGCTCGAACAAACGGATCAGCCGCACGATGACCGTGGAGTTGAAAAAGGAAGCCACCAAGGAAGCCCGCGACCGGCTGATGGCGCTGCAGCGGCAAATATCATTGCCCGAAGGCGTCTCGTTCAGCCAGTCGCGCGTCATGAGCATGGACGAGGAAATCAGCAACATGATGTTCGCCGGCGGAATGTCCGTGCTGTTTGTCTATTTGCTGATGGGCTTTCTCTTCGAGAGCTTCATCCTTCCTTTGTCCATCATTCTCACGATTCCTCTGGCTGGGATCGGCGTTGCCTGGATCCATTATTTCACGGGCAAAGACCTCGATTTCCTCGGCATTGTGGGCGCCATTCTGTTGGTCGGTGTCGTCGTGAAGAATGGGATCGTCTTGATCGATTATGTCATCCGGTTGCGGGCCGGAGGGATGGAACGCACCCAGGCGTTGCTCACTTCCTCGACGCTGCGCTTTCGGCCCATCATCATGACGGCTCTGACGACGATCATCGGCATCATCCCGCTGACGTTCGCCCGGCCGAACGAGATGGGGCTGAGCTACAAAAGTTTTGGTCTCACCCTCATTGGCGGCATGACGACCGCCACCCTTCTCACCATGCTGGTGGTCCCGATCTTTTATACCTTCTTCGACGACGCGCGCGTGGCTCTGATGCGTGTGTTAAGGCTGGGCTTGCGTCGAAAGGCTCCTGATGGCACCTCCGCCGCGGCTGCGACAGAAAACCCGGTTTGATCGATCCAAGCCGACGCCGGCGAAACCCAGCAGCCTGTCGGCACAAGCCAATGGGATTTTGCTAATGCCGCGATGGTCGGGCGGTGCTTTACGATCACGCGCGGTCCTGCTGAATCCTGGTGCAAGCCTTCCCATGGGCGCTTAGAATCCGCTCATGTTGATCCCTCATCGATCCTATCTCGCGATCCTCGCGATCCTTTTCGGCATTTGGTGGGGCGTGCTGGCAATCTCCCCCTGGCACCGCGGGCCCTGGCTCCTGGAAAACGCCCTCGCCATTCTAGCCGCGGTGTTGCTGGGCCTGTTTCATCGGCGCCTGTTGTTCTCGCGGGTGTCGTACACATTGATCTTCCTGTTTCTATGCCTGCACGAGATAGGCGCGCATTACACCTACTCGGAGGTGCCTTACGATGCGTGGTTCCACAAACTCACAGGACGCTCATTCAACAGCCTGGTCGGTTGGCAACGAAACAACTTCGACCGCGTCGTCCATTTCAGTTACGGCCTGTTGCTCGCTTATCCGGTGCGCGAAATCTTCCTGCGGGTCGTTAATGTGCGGGGTTTTTGGGGCTATTTCCTGCCGCTCGACCTGACGATGTCCACGTCGATGCTGTTTGAGTTGCTTGAGTGGGCGGTCGTCGCGGTGTTCGGCGGTGGACTCGGCCAAACCTATCTTGGCACACAAGGCGACGAGTGGGACGCGCACAAGGACATGGCGCTGGCCAGTCTCGGCGCGCTCACCGCGATGTGCATCACCGCCGCCATCAACTGGCGCCTCCAGCGCGACTTCGCCCGCGAATGGGGCGAAAGTCTCCGGGTGAAACACAAGGCCCCGCTCGGCGAGGACGAGATCGCCCGCATGGCGCGCAAGCGCTAATGAGTCAAACCGCGACGAGCCATTCCGCTACTTCTTCCGCGTGTACTCGATCGTCATCACCTTGTTCTCCTGCCCGTCGGCGACGATGAACATCGTGAACGTCATATGGTCATCATCCGGCATATGCGTCACCATCTTGTGCTTGGCCATTTTGCCGTCCATCCCCGGGGCCTCGCCGGTCATCGTGGTCGTCTTCTTCTCTTTGTCGTGCGTGCCTTCGAGGAGCATCGGACGGGTGCTCATGGAATCGACCCACACCGACACATATTTCTTCTTCTCCGGATCATAACTGTCCAGGCCCTGGCCCGAGAATTTCTGGTCACCGAATGAGCCCTGGAAATCGCTCATCAGCCACATGCCGCCGCAGACCATCTTGTACGTCGCTGTCGCCGGTGATTCGGAGTCGCCCATCTTGATCTTGGCGTTCCATGTTCCCTCGAGTTTCTTGAGATGCTCGTGCTCCGCACCGGGAGTTGGCGGCGCCTGGCCCAGTGCGGCAAGGTGAGCCAGGGTAAATACGAGCAAAACTGGGCCGACAAAGGAGAATAGGGTGTTGGGTTTCATGGCCGGACCTTTGCGAGGCCAAGGGAAGAAGTCAAGTCGGTAGCGGTCGTCCCCTCTGCAGCTAAAACACGGATGAACACAGATTCTCTCGAAATGCCACCCAAGGTGTTGCCCTGGGCTATTACACCTCATTTGCTTTGGGACGCCACGGATTCAATCCGATAAAGGTCAGTCTTCGTTCTCAGATAGAACGCCTTGCCTGAAACCGCGGGCGAAGCCATGAAACCGTTCGACAGAGTGTTCGTGGCCAGGATCTCCAGGGCGCGTCCCGGTTTGAGCACCGTGGTCGTGCCATCCTGACTGAACAAATAGAGCCGCCCATCCGCGTAAATCGGCGAGGCCGCGTATTTGCCGCCGATCCGTTCCGTCCAGACCACGTTTCCTGTGGCCGCTTCGACGCAAGTCACGAAGCTCTCCTCAGCGGCCGTGTAGATCAGGCCATCCACCAGAATCGGCGAGGCGTACTTGCCCACGTGCGTGCCAAGCTTCCAGGCCACGTGCGTGTCCGTGACGTCCCCTTGTCCATCCGGTTTGACAGCCCACATTTCCTTTTTGGTCAGGCCGGTGACAAAGAAGACGAGGCCTTGATCGTAAATCGGACGGGGAGCAACCGACCAGTCCGGGTATTGGACTTTCCAGAGTTCCTTCCCGGTCCGCGGGTCGTAACCGTACGCCGCCTTGGCGCCGGCGCTGAACATCTGCGGTTTCCCGGCCGCCGTGACAATCAGCGGTGTGCTGTGCGCTTTGCGCAAATCGCCGTCCTTCGCCATTTGGCCCGGCACATTCTCGTCGTTCCAAACGACGGAACGGTCTGTTTTCCAGACGGTCTCGCCGGTCTTCCTGCTCAGCGCGACATGATACTGCAGGTCGGCGCCGTCGAAGGTCAGGATCAACAGGTTCTCGAACGCAACGGGCGACGAAGAAGCGCCGCGGTAATGACGACAGAGCAGATCGCTCCGCTTCCAGAGAACCTTGCCTGTGCCGGTGTCGAGGCACGCTGTCCCGGCGCTGCCAAAGTGGACGTAAACCCGGCCCGGCTCGATGAACGATGAGGGTGTGGCATAACAATTCATGGAGGCGCCGTTGCCGAGTGGCTCCGGGTTGTCGGTGTGAAACACCTTCTCGTTGAAGCGGACTTTTCCGGTCTCGGCGTCCACACAGATGGCGAAGTAGTCGCGTCCTTCCGGCGTCGCCGTGGTCAGCCAGACCTGGCCGCCCATCACGACCGGCGCGGACCAGCCGCGATGCGGAATCTCCGTTTTCCATTTGATGTTGTTCGTCTCGCTCCAATGAAGGGGAAGGCCGATGGGTTTGGTGTCGCCCGGAGCCGAGACGTGGCCATCCCCCCGCGGTCCGCGGAACTCCGGCCAGTCTGCCCGAACGGTCGGCGAGCCAAACGACAACAGAACGAGCAAAACGAACATCAGACCTGGGCGATTGTTGGCTGGGACTCTATGGAAAAAGATGGACGGATTTTCGTGTCGGTTCATGACCGCAGAGTGGCAAGGCTGTTGGGCCAAGTCAACGGTGCGTGCCTCTCGGCAGTATCCTGCGTCAACCGCAGCCATTAAAGAGGTTGGGAGTTGAGCGTGGGCTGCTGGGTCGTAAGAAGCGGGGTTCCGGGTCCGGTCCGGCGCCATTGAATCAAGCACCGCCACGAGACCGCACGGCAGGCCCCTGATCTTAATCTTAATCGGCTGACGTCCCTGAAGATTACGATTAAGATTAAGATTGGGGAAACCCGTTCCGTCTTAACTCAATGGCAGGAGTTGCGGGTGATTACCGCCGGTGGATGCCACGGTGATGATGATTATGGTAGTACCCTGGACCGATGTAGAACCGATACGACGGACCGTAGTAATACGGAGAGCCGTAGTAATAGGGAGAGCCGTGGTAGTACGGCGGAGGGCCGTACCCGGGTTGACCGTAGGGCGCGACGGCCGGCGCCTTCTGATTCATGTCGAAAGAAACTCGCTCGGGAATGTGGTCCTCGGGGCCAAACCATTGGCCGGTGCCGAAATATCGGACTTGTTCAAACTGGTTTGTGGCCAGCGGAAAGGCCCTGATTAAGTAGTAAGGAGAGCCGAAGTCGTGAAAGGTGCCGTCCGGATCGCCGAAAATCTTTATGTGCACCGGGGTATTACCCATGTCCTGGCCGTTGGCTTCGATGCGCGCGCCCGGCTCCGAGGCCTCGACCAGGACGTTGTAAGCCATCGTACCGCGCGGTCCGGGCTCAGCGCCCGGAGGCAAGGTTTGACATCCGGCCAGAAAGATCGCCGCACCCGCGGCCACCGCATGAATCATCGTCGCGTTTTTCATTTGAGGATACACTCGCTCATAATCACCCGTTTCTCAACGTGACGTTGGGTTCATCTCCCAACTTGCTCAATCCATAGCCGGTCAAAGAGTTGGGGATTGTTTGTGGCAGTCCGTAGACGACTGAATGGGTGCATGAAATATCCGGCGCTAAGGCGGCGCCAGATGATGAGACCGGGTCCGGATATAACTCACGTCCACCCGATCGCTTGGTACCGGATGAGGATCGGACATGAGCGCCGTCGTCGAGGTCCGCAGCACGGGCCGCATCCATCGATGCGATTCGGCATGGCCGTCGGCAAAGGAGAGCACTCCGGATCTCCGATCATGGAGAGCGCCCGGAGCGGTGAAATAATTCTGAAGGTTGGAAGTGGGGATCTCAAATGGCGTGTAACAAATGCTGATTGGCTCCACGTCGATAAAGACAAACAACTCCGCTGGCTTGCCGAATTGAGAATTGCGTTTGTAGAAGGTCACGGGCGGGATGGGGGCATACTGCTGCGCGCCGCCATTGAGATAATCGTTCATCGAATAGCTGCGCAATTTGCGAACGGACCGGTTTCCCACGCGATAGACGGTCCGTTCCGCGGGACACTTGTAAACCGCCACAGTCTTCAAATAAGCCGCGAAGGCGGCTCGTTTGGTATCAATCAGCGCATTCGTATCAACAAAGCCCGGGGTCGGTCCGTGAACGGTGCTCTCGACCCAATTCAGTCCGCTGCCTGGCGGGGAAGGTCCCCGCACATTCGAGGGAAGGCTGCTGTTGTGGTCGTCCTGGTAAAAGGACCACGTGAGAGCCAATTGCTTGTGATTGTTGATGCATTGAACCCGCCACGCCTGCGCCTTGGCTTTGGCGAGTGCCGGTAAGAGCAAGGCGGCAAGAATGGCGATGATCGCGATGACGACCAAAAGCTCGATCAACGTGAAGCCTCGCCGGTCGCTGGGGGACATATTGAACGTGAGCATGGCCGTTTTTTGGAACAAGCCAAGCCTCAAAAGGACGGAAGGTCGCCAGGACTGGCGACCGCATGGCATGCATCTGTCACGATAAAGGTGACCGTTTGCCGCCCGTCGCCGGTTTTTCGGCGGGTTGATTTCCGGCCTCTGCCGGATAGGTTATTCGCGACTCCCTGCGATTGTTCTTTGAACGTGTTCGTGACCGAAACGATAACAGAAAGGGGGTGAAAGTATGTATTACGAGCTGATGTTACTGGGCGTGGTTTGTCTGGTTGCTCCGTGGCTGGCCAAGCTGGCCGGTTACGAGATCGCCCGCAAACCGTTCGACCTGGTCGGCGTAGCAGGCATTTTCTTTCTGCTCGCGTCAGCCTTCGGGCTTGGCATGAACCTCGTTGAGACGCTGAGAGGTATCGGTAGCGCCTTTCAGACCGTCACGATCATGCTGGGCTGGATTGTGCTGGCTGCAGGCGCCGTCTGGGGCACGTTCGATGTCTTGCGGGCATCCAACCACGCGTTAAACAGGTCTAGAGCATAGAATGGTGAACCCTTCATGGGCGCGGGTTCAGGGCCTCGGGCTCTGTCCCGCGCCCCTTTTTTTGTCCACCGCCAAGCCGCGGTACAACTCAACGCAAGGCTGGTGGAGATCCTGCACTATTGATACACTCCCGGCCATGAAGCCTCAACGCCTGTGGATTGTCGCCTCTCTTCTCATTGCCTCATCCAGTTCGATGACTGCCGCAGAAAACGGGCTCGTCGCGTTCGGTCCGAACAACATCACCCACGTTTATCGCTCGCCGGATCCGTTGGACTTCGGCGGCGTGCAGAACGCGGACAGGCATTGGATTACGTCGCTGGCCGTAGCGGCGCCGGAAATCATTTCGTATGAAGGCCAGGATTACATTGCGGCGTTGAATCCGAAGCTCGACGGCATTCGGATTGCACGGTTGACGTGGACCGGGGCCACGGCGAGTAAGAACTGACGATCTCCTTCCCATGAACCGTGCCCCCTCAGCCCATCCCTCTCCCCCAGTGGGAGAGAGGGTGTCCGCAGGACGGGTGAGGGAGATTCCGGCCGGTTCATCGCCAAAACTTTGGACGTGTTCGCTCTTCTTGTTCGCTTCACGCAACTGCCTCGCGACAAGGATCGCAACAGGAATTCTCTTCATCTTGTTCGCCGGTTTTCATGCGGTCTTCGCCGCATCCGCCGGCCGACCCAACATCCTCTGGATCACGAGCGAGGATAACGGACCCCAATTGGGTTGTTACGGCGATACGTATGCTCGCACTCCGAACCTGGACCGCCTGGCGACCAAAGGAATGATCTATCTGAACGCCTGGTCCACGGCGCCAGTCTGCGCGCCGGCACGGACGGCGATCATTATGGGCATGTATCCGGCCACCACCGGCGGGCAACACATGCGCAGTCAGATTCACCTGCCGGCCGGCATGAAGATGTACCCGCAATTCCTGCGCGAGGCCGGTTACTATTGCTCCAACAACAGCAAGGAAGATTACAACCTCGAAAAGCCCGGCCAGGTTTGGGACGAATCATCGCCGCGAGCGCACTGGAAAAACCGAAAATCCGGACAGCCCTTCTTCGCGATCTTCAACCACGTCGTCAGCCACGAAAGCCAGGTTCGCATCCGGCCGCACCAGTTGAAAGGCGATCCGGCCAGAGTTCCACTGCCGCCGTATCATCCCGACACGCCCGACGTCCGCCACGACTGGACACAGTATTACGACAAGATCGGCGAGATGGACACCAAAGCCGGCGAAACTCTGAGCGAATTGGAAGCGGCCGGCCTGGCTGAAGACACGATCATCTTCTACTACGGCGATCACGGTTCCGGGATGCCGCGCAGCAAGCGATGGCTTTACAATTCGGGTTTGCGCGTGCCTCTGATCGTCTATTTTCCGCCGAAGTATCGGCACCTTGCCCCGAAGGACTATCAACCCGGCGGAAAATCGGACCGGCTCGTCGGCTTCGTTGATCTTGCGCCCACGCTGTTGAGCGTCGTCGGGATTGAACCTCCAGAATCCATGCAAGGTCGGGCCTTCGCCGGCAGGTTCCCCCGGCCCGCGCCGAAGTTCCTCTTCGGAGGTCGCGATCGCATGGATGAACGCATCGACCTCGTTCGCACGGTACGGGACGAGCGATACCATTACATCCGCAATTGCATGCCACACCGGATCTACGGCCAGCACATCAACTATATGTTCCAAACTCCGACCACCCGGGTCTGGAAGCAATTGTATGACGAAGGCAGACTGCAGCCGCCGCAGACATTCTTCTGGGAGCCGAAACCAGCCGAGGAACTTTATGACCTCGCGAGCGATCCGCATGAAGTGCGCAACCTTGTCGGCTCGCCGGAGCATCAAAACCGGCTCAAACGTTTTCGCAAAGCGCTCAAGGATTTCGTGATCGAAACCCACGATCTTGGTTTTCTGCCTGAGGCCGAATTGCACAGTCGTTCGACCGGATCGACGCCTTACGAACTCGGGCGTGATGACAAAAAGTACCCGGTCAGGCGCATCTTTGAGACGGCGGATCTGGCGTCGATGCTAAAGGCGGGAGACGTGCCGAAGTTGAAGAAGGCCCTGGGCGACCCCGACAGCGCCGTTCGCTACTGGGCAGCCTCCGGCCTGTTGATGCGAGGCCGCAGTGCCGTTGAATCCGCGCGAGACGAACTCCGAACTGCGCTTTCCGACGCGTCACCGGTCGTCCGCATCGCTGCCGCGGAGGCGCTCGGAAAGTTCGGTGACGAAACCGATTTGAAACGATCGCTCGATGCGCTTGTGGAGCTGGCGCCCATGGATCGCAACGGCGTTTACGTCTCTATCCAAGCTCTGAACGCGCTCGATGAGCTGGACGAGAAGGCGGCGAGCGTAAAAGCCGAAATCAAAACGCTGCCGACCTCCGCGCTGGGCGTTCCGCAGAAACTGTCGGAGTACGTTCCGCGATTGATCCAAAAAACTCTCGTGGACCTCAAGAATTGATTCACTTCGCCGCTGCCGGCGCATTTGTAGCTGGCGTCGGAGCCGGGGCCGAAGCCGGTACTACGACGGCTTTGTCGGCTGCGTCCCTGGTAGCGGACTCCTTCGTCGCGGATTGCGCCGGCGCCGGAGGCGCGGTGCCGAATTCGCCCTTGGTCCATTTATAGATGAGGTGATTCGAGTTGAGCAGGCTGTAGATAAAGCAGACGACCACCACGAGGAGCAACAGTTTTGGCCACGCGGCCGGTTTTTCGCCAAATGGATCATCTATCGCTTGTGCGCCGGATGGCAACTTCGCCACCGCGGTCAGCGAGCCGCCAAACGGCACATTCATCTTCACGCGCCCGTTTACCGCCCAGCCATTGGCGTCGAGGATGGGACCGAGGTTGCGCTGGCGCAGTTTGAGCCAGGCGATGAGTATCGATGGTCCTGAAATGATGAGCAACATGCCGACAAACGCGAGGCAGACCTGCCAGAACGGGAGTTTCAACACGCCGGCCAGATAGCCGGCGAAAGCAGCGAACGCGGTGCCGATGGCGCCAAACGCGACGCCCAGCGCTGCCACCGTGCCGACGTCCACCTTCTTTTGTTCGGCCTTGGCCTTGTCCGCAGTTGCGGCGGCGGTTGCGGCGGATGCGACCTTGGTATCGGCGGCGGCCTGGGCCGCTGCGGCGCGTTTCGCGACTTGCTCCTCGACCAGGCGAACCAACTTCTTGTAGGGGGCCCAGAAGGCCTGTCGGATGCTGATCGGATTTTCGATGATCTTCGTGATCGTGGCGTCCCAGTCACGGCCTTTGCGGTCGTAGAAGAGGCCATTGCGACCCGCCATGAGGTTGTCGGAATCACCACCGGTGAACGCGGCGGCAATCGTCATCTTCTCTCCGCGTCGGCTGCAGTCGCAATAAGCGAGGTAGGTTTTGGCAAGTCCCGCAAGCGCGGCGTGTTTGCCGGCATCGTCCACGCGCACGCAGAGATCGCAACTGCGGCCATCGAGGTAGAGTGTGCCGATCTGAAAGATGGCTTTGCGTTTGCCCGAATAAAAATCTTCGAAGGAAACGAAGTTCACGAGGAGCTGCTGAAGGTCGCGACAATATCGCGCTAGTTTGTCCACGGCGGCGATGGCGTTGGCCTCGGGTTCGAGCGCTTTGTCTTTGGCGATGAGCGCGGCAATCGTTTCCTTCGCTTTGCCTTCGAGGATTTCGCGGATCCGTTTGAGGCCGAGTTTTTCCACGACCGCGCCTGCCTTGCCGGCGAACCAGGCTTCATAGGGCGCAAGTTTGGCCGTTATCGCCGTCCACTCCGCCTCGGTCAGCGCAGTCTTGTCGCCGAAGATCGGTTTGACGACTTCAGCGTCGAGTTTGGCCATGGCTCCGGTCCACGCCGGGTTGAGACCTTCCTTCAACGACAGCGGCCTGCCGGCCTCGATGCGCGCCAGGGGAAAGCCCGCGACTTCCTGGGCCGTGATGGACATGTCCCGGGCTGCAACTGCGAGGTATTCGGATTCCTGACGGTTCAGGGCAGCCAGCGCACGCGAGTCGAACGCAGCGAGCCGGCAGCGGGCGAAATAGTCGTCCACTTTGATCCGAACCGCTTGAAACGTTATCGCCGCGGCGGGAGTGCTTTCGCCCAACGGCAACGCGGTCGCGTCGCCTTCGGCCTTTTTCCACCAGTCAGAGTAGGCCTGACACTCAGCAAAGAACTGGTCCGCCTTCACCTGATTGACTCCGGGTTTCCCACTGCGGTCCGTTTCCGCGCCAAGGCAGGCGATTATATCGCCGATGACGGCGTTGGTGGCGGGGTCTTCCGCCGCATCCAACGGCACAATGCCGTCGCCGTTGAACTTCGTGGCGGCGAAGATCTTCACGGTATCGGCGGTATCCGCGACGGAGATCGTCGCAGCGTCATCTCTGCCGAGGTTGACGAGAATCTGTCTGGCGGACGCGAGCACCTGTTTTCCTTCGGGAGTTGCGTCGTTGATGGAGGACAATGGGAGCGCGTCCGAGCCTTTGAGAATCTCGCCCGGGTTTCCCAGCAATGAAGCCGCCCACTTGACCGCAGTGATGACTTCCGGGGCGCGGACACGACCGTCCTTGTCCGTGTCGATGAGGTCGAGCGTCTTGCTGTCGAACTCGAGTCCCCGCGTGGGGCAGCTCAACGCGGCCCACAATTTCTGGTCGAGTTGGTCGAGGGCGGGCAAGTCGGCGCCCGATTCGAATCGGACCTGGTCGAATCCACCGGCGCGAAAAAAGCGCCAGCGGTGAGACGCGGTGCTGGCGGGGGCGGAATCTGCGGTCATGACAGGATCAAAACTTGTAAGCGATGGCCGTGACCCACTTGAGGTCGTTTTTCTTACGGCCCGGGGCCGGTTCGTTGTCGTAGGTGTCCTGAATGAAACTGCGGAGTGCGAGCTTCTTATCCTTGGTCAGATCCGCCTCGATGCCGAGCTCGGCATTGATGAGGTAGTTCTCAAAATGATCCACCTGCGGCAGGAACTCGGCGCTCTGCCAGATGCGGGCGCGGTCACTGATCTTTTGCTCGAACCGTTCAGCAACGCGTAGGGTGAAGTAGCCGTGTTCGTCCGCGCTGCCGATCTTTTCGTAGATGAAAGCGGGACCGACTTCGGCGCTCAGTTTCGTGTTTTCGCTCTTGATGAAATAGTAGCCGGCGCCCGGACTGAACGTGAGACGATATTCGACATCGGCCACGGCATCGTGCAGCGCATCCACCCGTCCATATCCATAAAGGCGCCCGGTGAGCAGCCGGTTGTACTGTATAAAGCCGTGGAGAGATTCGGCGTTCTTCGTGGAATTCGTCGCGCCGGGAAGTTTGGTCTCGCCATAGGCACCGTCCACGCCGAGACTCAACTCGTTCTTCTCCCACTTTTTAGCGGCCAGAATGTTGGCTGTGGCCAGGAGGGTTTCACTGTTTCCACGCGTCAGAGTGAGGCCAACCGAAGCCGATTTTTCCCAGGCAGGTTTCTTTTCCGCCGGCGCTGGAACCTGCGCGAACGAGCGCGTCGAATCAGCCAGACCCAGCAGGACGATAACGAGTGCCCAGAAGCAACCTTTTTTCATACTTGGATTCCTTTTCGGGCGGGAAATTGCGCTTACAGGCACGCTCACGTTACTTCCTTTCCAGCAGGCTCTCGGCGGCTTTCGTTGCGTCGGATCCAGCCTGGGTTGCCATCAACTTCTGAGCCTGCGCTTTCAGATCGTCGACCATTTTCTGCTGTTCCGGCGTAAGCTTGACGCTGCTCAGTTGCTTGAGACTGTTCAACGCGTCCTGGTATTTCTTTTCCTTCACGTAGCTCTTGGCCTGATCAATCAATCCTTGCGACTTCGCCGTCGCAGCATCGGCCTGTTTACCAGTCTCGGCCACGGCTTTTTCCGTGGCCTCTTTCGCTTCGGTGGCCACCTTCGCAGCGGCGTCCTTGGTTTCATTCACCGCAGTCCCCACCGCCTTCTGCGCTTCAGATGCCACCTGCTCGGCCGGCTTTCGGCCCTGCTCTGCCGTCGAAGCGGGTTTTTCGTCTTTGTTCCCACAACCGCCGGCGAGCGCTGCGACGATCAGGCAGATGGGCAGTAAACAGGAGGGTGTTTTCATAGATTGTCTTTTTTCTCTGCGTTGTGATGCTGGGAACACAGCCATCGACTTCCGGGCTTGATTCAAATTGCCCCATGCAGTTGCTTGGGGACAAGTCTGGGCCAGCCATGTCTTAAAACAACAAAATTGTTGGCCAGATCACACTCCTGAGTTACGTCGCAAAAAGGTCGTTGAGTCGCTGACCGGTTTGGAGTGAACTGACATGCAACAGAATGCAAACGCCACAAACTCGGATCCTTTTCATTGGCTGCCTTTCCTGTCTGGCTCAGCTTTCGGCCCATGCGCAACCGACCCCGCCAAAGAGCGAACTGATTGAAGCGCGAAAAATCTGGGACGGCGCGCCGCACAACGCGTTCACCGACCTGATCCGATTCAACGATCAATGGTTCTGCGTGTTTCGGGAAGGGACGGCCCACGTTTCCCCCGACGGCGCATTGCGTGTCATCACTTCAAAGGACGGAAAGAACTGGGAGTCCGCCGCGCGTCTCACGCATCCGAAGGGCGATCTGCGCGACGCGAAGGTCACGATGACGCCGGCCGGCCAGTTGATGCTGAGCGGGGCCGTCGCGCTCGGTCAGCCCGCGGAGTTCAAGCACCGGTCACTCGCGTGGTTCTCAAAGGATGGAAGGACATGGAGTCAACCTGTCACCATTGGCGATCCAAACATGTGGTTGTGGCGGACCACCTGGCACAAAGGAGCCGCCTACAGCATCGGCTACGACACAAACGGCGAGAAGTTCATCCGGCTTTACACCAGCAACGACGGGCGAAGATTCGAAGCGCTCGTTCCGAATTTGTTCGATGAAAGTTATCCCAACGAGACGTCGATTCTTTTTGAGCCGGGCGACAAGGCGCTCTGCCTGCTTCGTCGTGACGGCGATCCCGGCACCGGCAAACTGGGCATCGCACGACCGCCTTACACCCACTGGGAATGGAAGGATCTCGGCGCGAAAATCGGCGGTCCGCACATGATTCGCCTGCCGGACGGCCGCATCGTGGCCGCGGTCCGGCTCTATGACGGCGCTGTTCGCACGTCGCTGGTCTGGATTGATCCGGATGCGGGGAAGCTCACGGAGTTTTTGAAACTGCCGTCGGGCGGCGATTGCAGTTACGCGGGGCTGGTGTGGCACGACGGACTGCTTTGGGTGAGCTATTATTCATCGCACGAAGGGAAGACGGGCATTTACCTGGCGAAAGTGAGACTTTCCAGGAAGGAGTAGGAGTACGCGTACACCGTGCCGCAGAAGGAGCGGCTCCAATCACTCTTCGCGATCCAATCCCCGTCGCATTGACGCCGTCATGAGTGGAGTAGTCGGCAACAACCTCTCCGCGTCCTTCGCAAGGAGCGCATCCAGATCTTCTAACGATTTGCTGGCAGCCAGCCGATAAGCCATCAAGGTCGGCGGAGGAGTTGCCTTTTCCGCAACAACCGGCGAAACCGGCGGCAAACCCGAATGGACGACCGGACTTTCGACTTTCGGTCGCGAAACCAGAAAGACCAGCAACCCGACCATTGCCACAACCGTCGATGAAGCAAACACAACCTTCCAGCGGGACAGGGTAATGGCCTCCAAAAGTGTGGTTACAACCGACGGAGGACTTTTCCGCACGCGTTCGTTCGCAGTGATTCGATCCACCAATCGTTGATGGAATCGTCCATCCATCTCAATGGTCGGAAGCGTTGCGGCCAGATCGAAATGGTCTCCGCAGAGGCGCGAGACGTCGTTCCAATACTCCTGACAGCGGCCGCACTGATGAAGGTGTTCCCGGACGTGCCTTGCCTCGTTCCCGGAAAGAGACTTCGCCGCCAGCAGCGCGATTTGTTTCTTGTATCGTGAGCAGGGACTCATATTAGACGTCTCCTTCAATTTCCTGGTGCGACGCCATTCGCCTCAGTTTTTCCAGCGCGTTGAACAAACGCGACTTCACCGTCCCAATCGAGCAACCGAGCGCCGACGCGATCCCCTCGATCGAATCATCAACGTAGAATCGCAGGTAAATGACCGTGCGATGCTTGTCGGAAAGGCGGTCCAGACCCGCGCGGAGGCGCACGGCACGTTCGGTCACCAGCGCTATTTGATCGGGCATCGGAGCGCTGTCAGCAAGGCTGTTCATCATTCGTTCCGCGCCCTCCCGGTCGGATCCGTGCAGATCCGACAACGCGACCGGCCGATTCCGGGACTGGCGCCGAACGTTCTTGTAACGATTCATCATGATGCTGCACAGCCAGGTGAAAAATTTGCATTTGCCGTTGTAGCGTCGAATGGATTTCCACGCCTCCAGCAACGTTTCCTGCGCGAGATCGTCCGCTTGCGTGGCGTCGCCAGAGATCGCCGTTGCCTGTCGGAGCAGGCGGGCCTCGTAGGCGCGACACAATTCGCAGAAGGCGTCGCCGTCACCCATCTGCGCCCGTGACAGTAGGTCGGCGGGTTCGACGGTTTCGGTTTGTGCGTCGGCTCGAAGAATTGTCCTGACCACGGGACTAAAGGTGTTGAAGGACGAGAGCGTCATTGGTTCGAGTCGATTTCGTGGATACCATGGCATATTCCACGGCCAAATACCATCCATCCGCATTCGACCCTGGCGAGATCATTTGGCCGCGGCGGGTTTCAGGATGAAAACGATCGCCATCGGTTTGCCTCTCTCTTTTTCGGGACCCCAGACATTGATCATTTCCGAACTCAATTCGAATCCGCTTCCGAGCACACGTCCTTGCCTGTTCAGATGATTCTCGACGCGGCGAAAGCCGAAGGGACCGGAACCGAACGGGTCGTGGACATTCCTGTACCCCGCCTCGCCTTCCAGCCGATAGGCGATTGCGGCGCGCAACATCGCCAGCCGGTTCAAGACGGCGAACTCGCGCGAACGGGCCTTTCCCAATGAGGGAAACAGTCTCTTCACGAAAAGGTTCGATTGCCCTTCGATGCGCTCCTCGAATCCTTTGATCTGCTGCTGAAAATTCTCGTAAGGCAACTGGGCAATGAGAATGAGCTCGTCGTAAAGCTTTTCACCTTCGCCGATGTAATCCAAAAGTCCATCACTCGTGCCACCGGCCGCGGCAATGATCTCATCGGCGGGCGCAGTCGATCCTTCCTCCGTTGGCGTTTTCGATTCTCCCTCCGTCGTCGTCTTCACGAGAAGGGACCGTATCTCCGCCATGATCTTCTGTTCGTTCCCTTCATGTCGTGCGCGGATCTCACGAATTTTTCGCGCAAACCATCCGTAGAGCGCCTCTGCTTCGACCTTCGTCGATCGGGCGATCGTGCCGCGGGCGGGACTCGCCTCGATCCCGTCCGACAACCGTTTGAGCGATTCCTGGCTGAAATAATGGAAGTTTACCGCGACGCAATCGGCGACGATACTCTCGACGGCGATCTGGACCAGCGCAGAAATCAGTGTTCCATCCGTTGAAGCGTGCCGTCCCAGAACAAACGCGGCGAGAAGATCCTGCACCGCCTCGTCTTCCCGTCCTCTTTCCAGAAAATAGCGCGCTCGAAACACCGCTTGCTGCGCCGTGTTTTTGGCCTTGGCCAGACCGGGCAGGAGCAACTCCGGCCCATCGGCCAGGTCATAGCCCCAATCGCATGGTTGCGTATATTGAATGGCACGACGAAACAGTCTGAAGCTCGGGTCGAGCCGTTCGACCAACGGAGTGAATTCGTCCCCCAGCGGAATCGTCTCCCAGTGTTTCTCCCATAGTTTTTGTTCCTCGGGAGTAAACTCCGGCCGCGCCGCGAATGCCTGCCAGTAGGTGAGCGCCGGATTGAGATCTGTGCGCGGCTTCAACGTGTCTGATGAAGCCGTCAAAGGTGTCTGGCGTTCTTCAGCGGCAGGAAGGTTATTGGCGAGCACCAGAAGGGTCAGCAGACAGGTCAGTTTGAAGGGTTTCATGATGGTTTCTCGGGTTGTTCGGATTCGGTTTCGCGCTCTGCCTGGCCGTTAATGACGAGTCGCCGGGAAAAGGTTCATTATTTTCAGCTCATACGCGAGTGCGCGTCACTCCGTGCGCTCCGCGACCCTCTTGAAATCGGTCATCGGTCATCTGGCATCTTAAATTTCAGATTTTAGATTCTCGATGCTCGATTCCACGATTCGGTAGTTAGGCTAGCGAACCACCCATCGCTCTTCACGGTTGCCTTTTCCGATCCGACGGACTATTGTGCTGCCAATACCACGGCCAGGACGCAGACCCGCGTTTTGCCTGGCGTTTCCGGCCCTGGGCGCTCTGGTTTTTCCGCGGGCGTTCCCGTCCGATCCTCGCGGACACCAAACAACAAATGAAAGGACCTGTATGAAAAACCTCAACGAATGCAAGCTATGGTTCGAAGGCCGCGAGGATCTGTTCAGGGATCTGGTGCGAATGTATCTTGGGGTGGGACTGTTCGTCAAAGGACTGTACCTTATGTCGCATCGGAATGAGTTGGACCAATTGTTGGGACAACTTGACAATGCCTCCTTTGCCCAGGCGGCGGCCGCTCACTATGTGATCCCCGTCCATATTGTTGGCGGATTGTTGCTGGCCATCGGACTGCTGACCCGCCTTGCGGCGTTGTTGCAGATACCGATCCTGCTCGGCGCTGTGTTCTATGTGCATCTTCCACAAATGGCCCTGATTGATTCGCGCCAAAGCCTGGAGTTTTCCGCCCTGGTCCTGTTCCTCCTGGTTCTTATGGTCGCCTACGGAGCCGGACGGTTTTCGGTGGACCATCTAATCTGGAAGAAAGATCACAGTCACGCGCCGGCGCATTCGACGGCCTGACGCTATCGGGAGTGCGCCCTCACCCGGCCCTCGGATGACCTCACCCTCTGGTGATTCGTCCCAGCATGGCCGAAGGGAGTTCCCTCTCCTGGGCCGTATCGATTCGGTTTAACCACGGATCAACAGTCGGCCAGCTTGCGAATTCACTCCGTGCTTTGCTTTGCAAAAAGGCCCGATACAATCCGCCCCGTGAAAACCAATTCTCTCGTTCGCAACGGCACGCTGATCCTCTGTCTTGGAATCGCCGCACTTGCTTCGCCGTCCGCAAATGCGGCGGATGCCAATGGCGGTATCGGTCTGAAACTGGTGGCCGAAGGCTTCACCGCGCCGCTCAATCTGATTCCGCTCGATGATGGTTCCGGCCGGCTGCTGATCGCTGATCAAGTCGGGACCATCCACGTGCTGAACAAAGACGGCGCGCTATCGGACAAACTGTTCCTCGACTTGCGGAGCCGGCTGGCAAAGCTGAACGAGGGTTTCGACGAGCGAGGTGTTTTGGGACTGGCCCTGCATCCGAAGTTCAAAGAGAACCGCAAGCTCTACATCTACTACAGCGCCCCATTGCGAAAGGAAGGACCGGCGGGATGGGATCACACGAGTCACGTTTCCGAGTTCAAGGTCACGGGAAACGATTACGCGCAAGTCGATCCGGCTTCCGAGCGAATTCTGCTCCAGATCGACGAGCCGCAGATGAACCACAACTGCGGACGAATGGTTTTCGGGCGGGATGGTTACCTCTACATCGGTGTCGGCGACGGCGGCCAGGCCAACGACGAAGGGCCGGGCCATTCGCCGCAGGGCAACGGCCAGGACACGACGACTTTGCTCGGAAAGATTCTGAGGATCGACGTGGACAAAGGGACTCCTTACGCGATCCCCGCGGACAACCCATTTGCGGACGGCAAGAACGGCCGTGCGGAAATCTTTGCCTACGGGTTCCGCAATCCATGGGGCATTTCCTTTGACCGCGGCGGCAAACACGAACTCTTCGCCGCAGAGGTTGGACAGGACTCTTTTGAAGAGGTGAACATCGTTGTCAAGGGAGGCAATTACGGATGGAGGGTTCGCGAAGGGTTCCATTGGTTTAATCCGAAGACCCCGACCAAGGCGCCGGAATCCGGCCCGACGACCGGTCCCGATGGCAAACCGTTCGTCGATCCAATCTTTGAATACAAAAACTTCAAAGCCTTCCCGAAGGACCCTGAATCGAAGGGCACCAGCGTCACCGGCGGCTATGTCTATCGCGGCAAAGCGCTGCCGCAGTTGCAGGGCAAATACGTCTTTTCGGATTGGTCCCAGACGTGGGCGCTCCCCCGCGCCGTCGTGTTCGCCGCAACCCCGCCGAGCGGCGGAAGCGAGAAGAAGTGGTCGCTCGAGACGCTGAAGCTGAGCGGCCAAACCAAGCCTTATCTCGACACGTACATCGTCGCGCTGGGCGAGGACGCGGAAGGCGAGCTTTATGTCCTGACGAGCGGACGCAACAGTTTGATCGGCAAAACAGGCAAGGTCCACAAACTGGCGCCGATGTAGGAACCTGGCCCGCTTGTTTCACACTCCAATCGCCCGAAGGCGGCGGCGCGGCCTGATCCCGGGTGGTAAGCCGCCAAAGAACGAATGGCCTTGTCAACCGGCCGGGCGGCGTCAATTGGATCCACGTTCGCGCGGTTGATTCATGAACGCTTCGACTTTCCGGCAGAGCATATCCAGAATCGGATAGGCGCGGCTATCGTTGTTGCCGGTGTGACCTTGCGCTTTCGCCTGCCGGCACCAGTCCCACGCCTGCTGGTATCTGCCGTCGTTCCAGGCTGTGTCGATCAATCGCGCCAGCACCCTCGCCGGGGCCTGCGGATCGAGGTCGAACTTGATCGGACCGAAGCCATTGGTCTGCGGGTCGAAGCCGTCCCGGGCCAGTTGCAAACAAGCAGCGTCGTCGCGCCGGTCCCACGCCAACTCCGCCAGTTGAAGACGGTAAATGCGTTGATTCGGAGGGTCGGTCTCGATCAACCGCTCCAGGGCGGCTCTCAACTCCGCGTCTGACGGAGTGTAAAGAACCGAACGTTCCGCACGATAAGTCCGCAAGAGGAACTGCGCGTACAATCGCAACAATTCCGGATCCTTCGAAGCGGCATCGAGCAGCTCAGCGCGGAACCCGGCCATCCGCAAGGCCTGGAGCGGCGCGACGGCGCTCTGCAGGGGCCATTTGGCTGAGAGCTCAATGGGCGCCACGGCCCGGGGAAATTCGGTCTGCCAGTGCCTGAGGAGGCTGTGAAAGAGCCTTCCGCCACCCATCCGGTTAACGGTCTGAAAGAGCGTGAACGCCTTGAGGTCGTTCTCATCGAGCGGTCGTTCCCGCAAATACTGGGCGAGAAGCGTCGTGTCACGCGACCAGAAACTCTCATCGAAAGTGGTGTGCAGCGTCGCGGCGCCCCGCACAAAAAACGCGCGTTGCGACAAATACTCGAGAACGGGGTAAAAGTCGCTGTGCACGTGCGCCTCCGGTCCGGGCACAAAAACAGCATGGTGGGGAGAAATCATCTCCTGCGACAGCAGGACGGGCAAGCGCCACAGGTCGATCCGCTGCATGTCGGCCCAAACCGCAGGGGTATAGAAGCGTTTCTGCAACGCGTCGAAATCGATCTTGCGCGGCTGTCTGGAGCCGATGAGGATCAGGTCTCCAACGCCTCCTCGCCACACGCTCATATAAGGGAAGACCGAACCGAACGTACTCAATACGGTCCCCACGACGCGGTCGTCTGACTCGTAAACCTGCACCCATTGCGTCATGAGACCGTTGGTTTGCAGCCGCGCGTGACAGTTCTCATAGTATTCACGAGTAAAGACTCCGGCCACACCCGCCATCCACGGATTCGACGGTTCGCTGATGATCACGTCGTATCGTTCATCGGACATTTGGAGAAAGGATTTCGCATCATCCACGACCAGCCGAAAACGCGGATTGTCCAGAACCTTGCCGTTGTGCGCAGCGAAAAGGCGGGCCGCTTTGGCCACCTCGGGCGAAATTTCGACGGCATCCAGGCGCTCAACGCTCGGATGATTCATCGCGGCGCCGCAGGTTATCCCGCTCCCCAAACCGATCACCAGGACCCGCTTTGAATCGGGCCGCAGCAGGAGCGGGATGTGGCCGACCAACAACTGAGTCGGCATGTCTGACGCCGTGCTGGCATCGGTCTTGCCGTTGACTCTCAACGCGAGCGTGTCGTTCGTTCCAACTCCGGTTGAATGGACGCTTACGGTGGAACCGGCGCCGTCGCGGTAATAGGCGAGCGTGAGTGAATGGATGCGATCGCGATAGGCTTTCAGGTCCGCCGGAGCCGTCTCGCGCCACAGCCCCATCGTGAACGCTCGCTTCCACGTCTCATCGAACAGGCGGCCGGCCAGAGCGACCAAGGCCACCGCCACCAGGGAGGCGGACGCCGCGATCAACGGACGCCACCGCGTTCGTTTCCGCAAAAGAATCACGATCCCGATGGTCAGGTTGAGGGCGATGCCAAGCGCCAGCGTGCGGGCCAGCCCGAGCCAGGGCATGACCCAGAGCCCGGTGACCGCCGCGCCCAGCACGGTGCCCAGCGTATTGACCGAGAATACCGCGCCGACCGATCGCCCTGTCCGGGCCAGTTCGGCCGTTGCAATACGACTCACCAGTGGCAGCGTCATTCCCAGGCAAGTCGTGGGCACGAACATGACGGCAAAGCAGATCAGGCCTTGCGCCATCTCGTAGAGCGGATAGGCATCAGGACGGCGGGCGAGGTTTTCAGCGATGTTCACAAACCAGAATGGAAGCCGCTCGTAAAAGAACATCGACCCCAGTAACGTGGCTGCCAGTGCCAATTCCGCCCAGGCAAACGCCTCCATGATGCGTCGCAACTTCTTCCATCGTCCCACGACCCATGCGCCGAAGGCGATTCCGGAAATGAAGGTGATCAGCATGATGGAAAACGCATGCGTGCTGGACCCCAATGCCAGCGCCAGCAGCCGGGTCCAAACGACTTCATAGAGCATCGCGACGAATCCGGATGCTCCGATGGCCACGACCGCGAGTTTAAGCTCGCCCGGAGTGAACACTTCCTCTTCAACTGCGGCAGGTTCCTTCGCCTCCGCGGGTGGAAGTCCTTTCCCTTCATCGATCCCACTGCTGACCAGGAGCGCGACGGCGCCCACGAGCATATTCATCACGGCCCCGGCCGTGACCGTCGCCTGAAGACCGGTCGCCGGAATCAACCAGAAGTCCGCCAGGAAACACCCCGCCACGGCGCCGACGCTGTTGATGAAATAAAGGGTGGCAACCCGCTCGCGCAATTCACCGAGGGATCGGGTCACCAGCTTCGTCATGACCGGAAGGGTTCCGCCCATGAGCACCGTTGGAATCAGGATGGTCAGCAGACTGAAGAGGAACTTGAGGGCCAGTAGTCCGGCTCGACCGGGCTGCAAGCTTCGAGCAAGACCGACATAAGACTGGTGACAGAGGTCGTAGTAGAACGGAAAGAGCAGCGCGTACACCGCAATCCCTATCTCTAACCAACCATACATCGCCAGCGGGCGCCGGATCCCGTCCGCCCGGGCTCCCAACCAGGCGTTTCCCAGGGCCAGCCCACCCATAAACGCCACCAGTACGGCCACGACCGCGTAACTCGTGTTCCCCAGGAATAACGACAGATACTTCATCCAAACCACCTGATAGGCAAGACCGGCCGCACCGGAGACAAGCAGGCAGAAGATGGCAGTGCCGAGAATCAAACCTGGGCGGCCTTTCATGGGCGCGCATACTAGCCTTCCGAAGTTCAGTGGCAAACCTTTTCCCGGTGGAGTGGCCCGCCCGGAACTTCCCGCTCACCAGCATCTTAAGAAACTTCGGTGAGACTTCCTCCGGGCGCGCGCGGATCCTGGACCCGCTAACTTTAGCCACGTCTCTTTGCGGCAAGAATCTGACCTTTGTTTTGACCGGGCGTATCGGATGCCATTACAGTCCACGCGACGGAAAGCGAGTATCAGCGAGTATCATCATGCAAAACGGTGGCGGCAGTTTGACCCCCCTTCCCTACCACTTCGAAGTCAGGGATTACCTCAAGGCCCAGGAACCGGACCTGTGGAATTGGTTTGCTTCCGCACAGTCGCAGGCGGACTACACCGAATCGCTCCGACTGGAACTGCTCAAGTCCACTTACCGGCTCGATCCGGAAAGCCATCCCGATCTCTATCGCGACGCCGGGCACGTCCAGGCCGCGCTTCAACTGGATGTGCCGCTCACTCTTTACCAGGCACAGCACAGCCCGCAACCCAACGCGGCGCTCTACTACATTCCCGACGAGGGGCATCTCGTTCTGTCCGGACCGGTGCTCTCGCTGCTCGCGGCGGACGAGTTGAAGTCAGTCATCGGGCACGAACTTGCGCACTACCATCTTTGGCGGCGCGACAACGGCGAGTTCCACGTGGCCGACCGGTTGTTGGAGGCGGTCGCCCACGATCCGCGCGCCTCGAACAGCCACGTTCAAAGCGCGCGCTGGTATCGGCTCTACACGGAGATTTTCGCCGACCGCGGCTCGCTTGACGTCACGGGCAACGTTCACACGGTCGTCTCGAGCCTGGTAAAAATTCAGACCGGCCTGCCGCAAGTCAGCGCCACCAGCTACCTGAAACAGGCGGAGGAAATCTTCCAAAAATCCGGGGTGACGACCGCTGAATTGTCGCATCCCGAGGCGTTCATTCGCGCGAGGGCGCTGGCCTTGTGGGCCGACCGAGGCGACACAGCCGCCAATCAGATCAGCGCCATGATCGAAGGAACCCCGGCATTGGACGAACTCGATCTGATCGGCCAGGTCCGTTTGACACGACTCACTCGCCGCCTGCTGGAGCATCTCCTCCGTCCGAAGTGGTTTCAAACGGACGCCGCGCTCGGCCACGCCAAACGGTTCTTCGACGACTTCCGCGCGACGACCGCGGCGGATTCTGCTTTGCCTGAGGAGCTGAAATGCTCCGACCCGAAGCTGCGCGAGTATCTCTGCTTCTTGCTGCTCGATTTCGCAACCGCCGACCCGGAATTGAACGAGTTGCCGCTCGCCGCGTCGCTGGAGCTGGCCAGGCAACTGGAGATTGACGCGCTCTTTGAAAAACTGGCAGCCAAGGAACTGCGGATGAAACCGCGCGACGTGAAGCGCGTGAAAGAAACGGCCACGGAACTGCTTGGCGCCGCGGAGGCCAGGCCATGAACGCGACGACGGACCTGCCGTTCCTCAAGCTTCTCCGAAGCGGCCTCGAACGCGGCGGCTTTGAAACGGACGATGTTCTGGCCGCCGTCCTCCCGCTGATGGAACAGGTCGTCGGCGCGCACGAGGAAACCCGCGTGGCGCCGCTCCAGGGCATCGAAGGCGTGCTCGTCAATGCGCAGGGCCAACTCGCCATCGATGCCAACCGGCTGCAGTCCCCCCGGAAAAACCCGGCGGGCGTCGAAAAGATTCAAGCGCCTGTCAGTCGCGCCCTGGAAGTAATGGCGGAATCGCGTCGCACGTCGGACCTCGATGCCGGATCGCTGATCGTTGCCAGCCTCGATATCCACCGGGCCGGGGAGGATATCAAGAAGCCGGTTTATCTGCCGGGCTATGTCAGTTGGGAACATGTCGTCGGACATCATGACGAGTTGACCGACGTCTTTTCGCTTGGCCTGATTCTCGCCAGCCTTGCCTGCGGTCTCGATTTCACCGAACTCGGGGACCTCGAAGCGTTCGTCAACAACCGCGAGAATCTTTTCGCGCTCAATCACCGCCTCAATCCCGTCGTCGCCTCGGTGATCGCGCAGATGACCGAACTGAATCGTCACCGGCGCGAACAGGATTTGCGCGCCGTCATCTGCCGGCTCGAGAACTACCGCGGGCAAACAACCGACTACGACTTCGACTTCACGCGCATCAAAGGCTTCCGCGAGAGCGGCCCGACCGGAAAACGCAAGTTGATCCAGGCGCATCTTCGCGACCGATTGTTCGAAATCTCCCGCCGCAACCGGCTCCTCCACTTCAAGCCCACCCTCCAGACACTGAACCTTACCGTCGCCTCGATGCCGCTGGTGCTCGATTATCGGAACATCCGGCTGGAGCAGCTCTTCCTCTGGCATCCCCAATTGGCTGCCACCCTCGCCGAAGGCGCGCCGATGGCGCTGGGCCAGTATCTTCGTTTCGAGGACGCTCCCTACATTCCAGGTGCGCTCGACAAAATCATCAGCGAAGCGCGCCGCGACCGCGCGGAGTTCGGTTTTGCGCAGCTCCGCCTCGTCCTTTGCTTCCTCCGCTGGCACAACCTCAAGGACGAGCCGCGCGAGCGAATCCATTCGCCGCTGCTGTTGTTGCCGGTTGAACTGACCAAGAAAAAAGGCGTCCGCGACAATTACGTCCTCGCCCCGACCACGACCGAGGCGGAGGTCAATCCAGTGCTGCGCCATCATTTGAAGGAACTTTACAACCTGGACCTGCCCGAGTCGGTGGACCTGCGCGAGACATCCCTCGACCAGTTCCATGAATTGCTGCGCGCCCAGATTCAAGCCAGCGAGCCCGGCGTCACGCTCAACAAGGTGGATCGACCCCAGATCGAACTCATCCACGAACGCGCCCGGCAGCGTGTGGATCAATACAGACGCCGGATGAAGGTGCGGGCCCGATCGACACGCAGTCCCGAGCCGATGGATTATGGCTACGACCGCGAAAACTTCCGGCCGCTCGGGCTGCAGATTT
>JGI10216J12902_100542959_pt1 | contig 25466 bp, 48 predicted proteins | sample KanNatreferecore_FD_12902 | JGI IMG/M metagenome (IMG submission 12902)
ATCCAATCGACTACCGGCCCGCCCGTGAGCGGACGCACGATCCCGCGCGCGCCGACGCGCTTCGTGGCTTCCGAGAACGTCGAGATGGGCACCGACGGCACATGGACGAGCAAGGTCGGCGTGACCTGGACGCATGACCCGGTTACCTCGGAGGCCGTCGCGAGCACTGTGATCTACATCCGCTCGGGCAGCGGGTGGGAGCGGGTCGCGGAGGTTGCAGGCAGCGCGACGCACACGAACTTCACCCCGCCCGCCTCGCTCGTGGGAACCGAGATCGAGATCGCCGTGCAGCCGCGCAGCTTCCTCGGCCTGGCGCTGGAGCCCGACAGATGCTCGCGCACGCGACTCACACTCGACGGCGCGTACGTTGGCCCGGAGGCCCCAACGAACTTCACCGCCACGATGAACGGGGACCGGGTGGAGTACTCCTGGACTCCGCCCGCGAGCGCGCGCGGCGTCACGTACGAAGCGCGGCGCGGCGGGTGGATCCTGGGGCAGACGGTCTTCGTTGCGCCCGTTGGCTCGACGACGTACTCGACGGCGAATTGGGCTGGCGCTGCGCTCAACAACTGGGGCGAGATCGGCGCGGACATCTACCTGCGCGCCCGCGACTCTCGCGGCCAGTTCAGCGACTACGCGCGCATCGCCGCGTTCAACCCGAGCGTGGAAGGCTCGGTCGCGCTCGCCGGGTTCAGCTTCGAGGACACGGCCTTCGTCTCGCTCACGGTCACGGGAGGCGCAGTCGCCACCTACGACGGCCGTGACGTGGTGGAGTTCACGGGCTCGGGCTCGACGCTGGTGCTCGACAGCAGCGCCTTCTTCACACCGACCGTCGGTCGTGGCGAGCGGCTCTACGTCGAGTTCGTCTGCGCCGTCGACCAGGTCCCGCCGCTCACCGTCGAGCAGTGGCTTCTGCCCATCGACAGTCCGCGCGGACAACGCCGCAGCGTCGAGGGTGCACTCAGCCAGGTCACCGGCGAATCCAGCTCCTGCACGATCGTCGTCGAGTACCGCTGGCGCACGCAACTCACCGGCCCGAAGACCGCATGGATGCCCTACGTCCCTGGGGTCGTCTTCGCCGTCCCTGAGACCTTCGAGTTCCGGGTGACGATCACGAGGCCCGATGACACCTACAACGTGCGCGTTTATCGCTTCGCTTACCGGACGAGCAGGGTCCCGATGCAGCGACACGAGCGCACGCCTCAGCGGTGGACCGGGATGAGCCGGATGGCAAACCATGGCTGACACCGGCGACATCGAGATCTTCAACGGCAGCGTCTCGACAAGCGGCCTTGGTATCTCGATCACTGGGACGACGAGCGCGGACGCGGACGAGGTCCACCGCTTCGTCACGGGTACGGCCGAGATCGATCAGGTTGTCGTGACCCCGCACAACCTCCACTCCGACACGGTGACTGTGTACTTCGAGGTGAGCGCGACGACGCCGGGAACCACCGCGGCTGAGGGCGGCACGTCGCTGTTCCCGATGCAGGTGCGCTCGAACGAACGAGCGCCGCCGTTCATCCATCGCGGCAACGGCGGCCTGTACGTGCGGGCCTACGCCTCGGTCGCCGACAAGGTGAACCTGCTCGTTCAGGTCGACCGCTACACGAAGGGCACGTAGCCGTGGCGGTACTCCGCTACCCCGTCGGCGCGGGAGACATCCTCGGCGCGATCACGGACGACCTGTTCCCGATCTACGTGCTCGCGGCGGGACGCGGCACTGGCCAGTCGATCAAGGGAGGAACGGGACCCGGCCAAAACCTAATCCTGTACGGCACGTCTCACGCTACGGCCGGCTCGATCGTCATGACTGACCCGGTGTTGTTTTCGCCGAACGCGGCCAGCGTTACGGGCTCGGGTGCCGTCTGGCGCAACACGGCGAACCTGCTCAAGTTCTACAGCGGCGCCGAGTACACGATCCTTGCGGCGCTGACTGCGGGTCTCGCGCAGGGAGACATTTTCTACTGGGACGGATCGCACGTCGTTCGCCTCGCGGCTGGCACGTCCGGCCTGCCCCTCAAGACTCTCGGCGCGGGCGCAAACCCGGCGTGGGGAACGATTGACCACAACACGGCGCTGACGAACGCTGCGAGCGGCGACGTGCATACGCAGTACGCGTTGCTCGCCGGGAGGGCGTCAGATCAAATCCTCTACGGGAGCACAACCGCAGCCGGAACGCTGACGCTTGTAGCGAACTCAACCGCTACGCCGGGGGCGATCAACTTATCTAGTGAGCTCAGCCTGGCGAACCTGGGCGGTCCGTCAGTCAACACGGGCCGCTTCGCCCGCAACGGCAACTTCCTCGAATACCGCGCGTCGTCCGGGACTCAGCGTTTGATCGCTGTTCCAGGCACGGCGGCGCAGGGCGATGTTGCTTACTTCGATGGGACTGCCTGGGCGCGCCTTGCCGCCGGCACCCTCGGCCAAGGCCTGAAGACGGGCGGCTCCGGAGCTAACCCGAGCTGGGGCATCACCCCCAGCGTGCAGAAGGTCACCGCGAACGGGTCGGGCACATACACGACGCCGAGCGGCGTGCTCGCGATCATGCCCATGCTGATCGGTGCTGGCGGCGGTGGAGGCGGCGCCGCGCAGACGACATCGAACGCGGCGGCCGGTGGAGGCGGCGGAAGCGGCGGGTGGGCGATGTCGCTGATCACCTCACCGTCCGCGACGTACGCGTACACGATTGGAACCGGCGGACCTGGTGGAACGGCCGGCAATAACAACGGCACTGCGGGGACCGCATCGACGTTCGGGTCGATCACCGCGAACGGCGGCCTCGGCGGATCCGGATCGCCCGCCGGGACTGCGGCTTCATTCATCGCGGGCGGAACCGGAGCGACCGTGAGCACCGGATCCGACATCACGGGATCCGGGATGCCCGGTGAGGACGGGACGATCCTGTCGGGCACCGTCGCCAAGTCCGGCTTCGGCGGCTCGTCTCTGTGGGGTGGCGGTGGTGAAGCGCGGCGAACGGAAGCCGCTGGCCTCGCCGGCAAGGGGCACGGATCCGGCGGCGGCGGAGCGCTCTGCCTCGGCACAACCGCGCGCGCAGGTGGAGCCGGCAAGGACGGCGCGCTCTTCGTTCTGGAGCTACGCGGATGACATCGATTCTCACCAAGCTTCTCGGCGCCGACGGCGGCTACGCCGCGCTGATCACGAAGGTCAACGCGCTCTTCGATCATCGCCACTCGAAAGATTGGGACACGAAAACCGCCACGTACGCGGTGGTTTCTACGGACCACCTTCTCTACGCCGACACGAGCGGCGGCGGTTTCACCTTCACGCTGCCCGCTTCGCCGGTCGCTGGCGAGGCGCACACGTTCAAGAAGATCGCGTCGGCGAACACGCTCACCATCGACGGCGACGGCATTGACATCGACGGATCCGCTACGCTCGCGATGACAGGTCTTCAGGCGCGCTCGATCCAGTTCGACGGCACGGAGTGGTGGATCGTCGCTGGCGTCTAGCGGTCCTACGTAGGTAGGTCAACGGCTGCGATTGCCGCGACGCTCGCGGCATGTTCTGGCCGCTTGCTCTGGCGTTCCTCGCGCAATCCGTCTCCTTCGAGCGCGTCTCGATCGACTCCTCGGAGCAGCAAGCCAACTGGATCTCATCGCGCTCGGCGATCTCGAGCGACGGACGTTACGTCGTCTTCGAGAGCATCGCGACGAACCTCGTTGCCAACGACACCAACAACTACTTCGACGTCTTCGTCCGCGACCGCACGCTTGGAACGACCGAGCGAGTGTCGCTCACGAGCAGCGGCGGAGAGATGGCCGGCAGCGGGGTCAACTTCTCCCCCTACCTCGGAATCTCCGCGAACGGGCAGTCGGTCATCTTCGTCAGCCCCGCGTCGAACCTCGTCAGCGGCGACTCGAACCTTTGGGACGACGTGTTCCTGCGACGGCGCGACACGTCCACGACGAGCTGCGTCACGGTCACACCAAGCGGCGCACCCGGCAACCTCGGCGGTGGCTACTGCTCGATCTCCGACAACGGCCGCTACGTCGCCTTCTACTCGAGCTCGACCGACCTCACGAGCGAGGCGCAGGCCGGCATCTTCGTGCGCGACCTGGACCTTGGGACGACTCGCTTCGTGAGCAGCGGCGGGCCGCCGTGGATGAGCCCGGGCGGACGCTACGTCAGCTTCGTCTACTTCGAAGTCGGCGCGCCCGCGGACATCTACCGCTGGGACATGCGCACCGGGAACAAAGTGCTTGTCAGCATTGCAGCCGACGGCAGCGGATCGAACGGCGACAGCTTCGACAACTGCATTTCCGCAGACGGGCGCTACGTGGCCTTCTCCTCGCGCGCGACGAACCTCGTTGCCGGGGACGCGCAGGACACGCTCTGGAGCGTCTTCGTCCGCGACTTGCAGGCAGGCACGACCGTCAAGGCAGACGCGGGAGCAGCGCAGTACGGCCAGCCTCGGATCTCTCCGAGCGGGCGGTACGTGAGTTGGGGCGGCGCCGGACTATGGGTTCGCGATCTTCAAGCTGGCTCGCCGGTGCAAATCGCCGACGGCCTGCTTCCTGGGACCTTCACGGCCGACGCCGCCCTGCTCTCCCTCATGAGCGACGACGACCGTCTGGTGGTTGGGGACACCAACGACGCCCGCGACGTGTTCGTCTGGATCAAGCCGTAGCGTGTACGCATCTTCGAAGAGGCGCATTCCCGAGCCCGGGGTCTCCAGGTGTGAACGGTGAACGCGACAGGTATGCCCGCCGTGATCAGACCGTTGTCGCGAAGCTCGACGCGATCCAGCGTCAGACCGACGCGATTCAGCGGCAGAGCGACACGCACGAACGGGAGGACAACCGCCGCTTCGACGAGATCTCTGCGCGTCTCACTGGCGTCGCCGAGGAAGTCCGCCGGCACATCCTCGAGCTCGGCAAGCAGCTCACCGAAACGATCTCGGGCGATTCACGCACAGAAGGATTCCGAGAACGTCTGCGCAATCTCACGGCAACAGACGTCGAGACGATCAAGAGCCTGGAGAAGCTCTCGCTTTCTGTCGACGCGCGCTTCGCCAAGCTGGAGGAGAACCGCCGATGGTTGATCCGAATGCTCGCGAGCAGCACGGTCGGGTGGATCCTGACGATGATCGGCGGCCTGATCATGTTCTTCCTCAGCAAGCGACATGGTTGACTCGGCACCTGCCGAAGACGAGCTCGTGGATCTGGCCTGCTGTTCCCATCATCGCTCCGTTCACGCTTGCTCTCGTCGTCCTGGTCGCGCTCAAGAACAAGAGCGAGATCGAGAAGCGTCCCGCCGATGCGTGGGGCTCGGTCATGCGCGAGCGGCTACTGCGGTGGATGGCTGAGGACAACGGTCTCGATATCGCGACGCCTGCCTCGGTTGAAGCCAACCAGCGTGGCGTGTTCCTCCCCAAGGGAACGGACCCCCGCCGAACAGCGTCCATGCGTTTCGATTGGACGGATGACAACGCGCACCCTAGCGTAGCCTTCGCGCTAGACGAACACGGGCCGGGGGGCGTGGCCTTTCTCGACGCCGCGTTCGCTGACTTCTCGCACGCCTACACGAAATCGAGGTGATCCGTGGCCGTGAAAGTGAGAGTGCAGTGGTGCAGCGGTGGCCAGCCGAACAATCGCCTGTTCACCAAGGGCCAGTACGACGCGAACGAAACCGACGCGCAGTTCCTCGCGCGGATCAAGGAGGCGCTGGAGGAGTACCCGCCGAGCGCCGACTGCGACCCGCCGTACCCCCCGTGATTCTGCTGGCGCCGTAGCGCCGCGTCCTACGAAGCCCGTCCCCTAGCGCTCCACGGCTGAGCATCACGCTCAGTCGTGGCAGCGCACAACACGCATCCGACGGAACGCAGCACCGTCTACGTCGTGCGGCCTGGTCGCACGATCACCCTCGACGACGGTGTCACGCTCGGGCCTGGCACCGAGGTCTGCGGCGATGAGGTTCCGGACGCTTCGGACGACGACATGTACGTCCGTGCGGTCGTGCCCGGATCGCCGACGCAAGCGCAGATCGGATCGCTGAATCTCGCGGTGCCGAGTCTCGCCGCAGGGCCGATGCTCACGGCGAGCCGAACGACCGGCGTCGCGCCGCTGATGGTCACCTTCGACGTGATCGGATCCGGCACCGGCGTCGTGCAGGCGTCATCGCCTGCAGGCTGGGCCGGCCGGCTCGACTGGGCCAGCGTCGACTATTGGTGGGACTTCGACGACGACAACTCCGAGACCTGGGCCTTCAGCGATCGCGACAAGAACAAGGCAAACGGCTACGTCGCGACGCACGTGTTCGAGACGGACGGCACGTACGACGTGACGCTGCACGCGACCGACGCAGCCGGAAACGGCTACGACTACGTGCAGACGATCACGGTCACCGATCCCGAGGACGTGTACGCAGGTGCGACGTACTACGTGAAGCCGCCCGGAGCGGGAGGCAGCGACGCTGCGGACGGGCTCTCAGAGCTGAACGCTTGGGCAACCGCGGACTGGGCGCTGCGAAACGCATCGAATCCCGATCGCTGGCTCGGATCGGACGGGCCGCGGCGGATCCTCTTCGCGCGCGGCGGAACGTACACGCTTCCGGGCGAAGTGCATCCCAGCGCGCAGCTCACGGGCCCGTTCCACCTTGGCGCGTTCGGATCCGGAGCCAAACCGGTCGTCACATGCACCACGAACGGGATCGGCCTGGGGTGGTCCGGCAGTCAGACGGTCGCGACGAATGACGTGCGCATCGTCGATGTCGACTTCACCGGTCTGGATTGGACCGGGAGCGACGTGCACGCCTTCGCGGCGGGCAGGAATTGTCTTGTGCTGCGATCGACGATGCAGCACTTCGCGAACGTCGTCAACACGATCCAGGGCGCGCACGCCGCACAGTTCGACGACAACGCCTTCGTTGAGTGCAACATCTTCGACGGGAACCACTACGGCGTCTTCTACGGCGTTCAGGACACCGCGGATCCCGGCGTCCACATCTCGTTCCTCGGTTGCGACTTCACCTGCACGGACACGGCCCCATACGGGTTCGAGATCCTCAACCGCATCTACTGCCACCGTTCAGTCCTCTCCCACAACCGATTCCGAGACGCGCGGTCCTCGTCGCTGCGCGTAATCGGCTCGCGATCTCCGCACCTCACCGAGTTCGTGATGGTCTCGCACAACTTGTTCGAGACGAAGAACACTTGGCCGGTCGAGATCGGCCCCGAGAGCGATCAGGCTGCGGCTGGAAGCGGCGAGCTGATGCAGCTCCTCGAGAACGTGATCTTCGAGGGGAACCACGTGAAGTCCATGAACGGCGCGCTGCAGTACGGCGTGCTGGCGTGGCGGCACTACATCACGGTTCGAAACAACATCTTCGACATGACGGGCGCCGGCAGCCGCCCGATCGTTGTTGGCGCGCGAAACAACTCTGGGCCTCCGCCGACGCGATGCCGTGTCGTGAACAACACCGCGTATTGCGGCGATGGCGGGTCGCTAATCCTCGTCTCCGGAGGACCCAACGGCGGCTTCAACGTGACGATGCCTGCGGGCGAGCCCCTGATCGTTTTCAACAACATCGTTTGCGCTGCCGGCGGCATGAGCCTCGGGGCGGGCACGATCAACGCGCAGGCGAACCTACTCGTCCTTCCGAATCTCGTCGCGTTCGTGGATGCTGCGAACGACGACTTCAGGCTGCAACAGACAAGCCCGGCGGTCAACGGCTGCGTCCTCGCTCCGGCGCGTAAGGACCTCGCCGACGTAGAGCGTCCGATCGTGACAGTCAACCGCGACCGCGGCGCGCACGAGTTCGTGGTGTAGCGCCATGGTCGAGCGACTGATCCGACCTCCCCAGCCAGCACCGGGCGGCAGGACCATTTGGGTCTCGACCGACCCGACCGTCACGCCTGGAGACGGCTCGTCGCAGTCGAAGGTACTGCGCGATCCTGTCGCTGCTCGCAAGCTGATTCCCAACCGAACGGGCAGCGTGCTCGCGCTACATCGCGGCGACACCTTCGGCTCACTCGGGAGCGATCAGGTCGGCGCATGGGACAAGTCCGGCGCGAGCGCCGCTGCGCCCCTGACGATCTGCTCGTGGGGACCTGCGTCGAAGCCGAACCCTGTGATCCGCCCGCCAGCGAACCAGCACGGACTGCTCATGTACCAGGAGCCGGTCTCGCAACTGCGGATCCTCGGCGTCGACTTCAAGGGCACGCAGGGGACCATGTCCGACGGGATCATCGCCGCCGGGGACGTGACGGAGCTCCTGCTCGAAAACTGCGACGTGTCGCTGTTTCACAACGCGGTCACGGCGACGCACACAGGCACGCGCAAGAGGTGGACGTTGCGCCAATGCGTGCTCGCGGACTGCTTCGACCCCGGCAATCCCTATGACGGCAACGGGGCATTCTTCTCGCGCACGCACGACTTCACGCTCGAGCGCTGTCTCGTCATGCGCAACGGCGTGCGGCCCGACGGGACGGTCACCCACTGCCACGGCATCTACAATCTCGCCGCGGACCATTCGACGAGCGGCTTCATCGCGCGCGACTGCATCTTCGCGCTCAACGGGAACACGGGACTGTCGGCGCGCACGGGCGGCCTGGTCGAGGACTGCCTCTTCATCGCCAACGCGATTGCGTGGAACTTCGGCGCGAGCAACACGCCGATCCAGGGCGGGATCGACTTCGTCGCGCGGCGCGTCGTCACCACGGAGAGCAAGGGCATCGGCTGGGCCGGGTGGATGCGCAACGTCAACTCCGGCCTGATCGAAGACGCGATCATGGCGAACGCAGGCCCGGGCACGCAGGGCCGGTCCTATCTGATCGGCGGCAACAACCAGCCGGACGCAGGCTGGCCGAACGGCCCGGTCGCGAACCTCACGACCCGGCGCCTGATCATCCACAAGCACGGCCAGGGTCCAGAGATCGGCGAGGCGGTGGGGATGGCGAAGAACATCCGCTTCGAGGACTGCGAAGGGCCGGCGATCGTCGGCGCGGCGCAACACGGGAGCGAGATCAAGTACTTCGGCGCGAAGTTCGGCGACCCGCAAGCGGGCTACCCCGACCCCAACCGCACCGTCGCGCGCTACGACCAGGAAGTCCTCGGCGGCCCGGGCAGCATCGCGCACTTCGTCACCGAGGCGCGCAAGAGCCCCGGCGCGGCACGCTTCTCCGCGAAGGCCGTGAACGCCTGGATCGCACAGGGATTCGGGAAGACGTGGGCGCAATGAGCTCGCTCTGGTTCAAGCCGCACGTGGTCCTCCTCGCGTTGATCGTCGCGGGGTGCCTCGCGTTCATTTCGATGGTGGGCCGTTGAGTGGAACAGGTGGAGGTCAAGGCCGAACTCGCTCGTCACGACGAGCGGCTGAAGACGCTTCACATTCTGCTGGCCGAGAGGCAGGAGCAGCTCAAGATCGCCTTCACGGCTTCGGAGAAGGCGGTGGCGAAGGCCGAGGAGGCGCAGCTCCGGGTCAACGCGACGCAGAACGAGTTTCGGGGAGCGTTGAAGGACCAAGCCGCGACGCTGGCTACGAAGGAAGCGCTCGAGAAGCTCGATGCACGCGTGCAGAACATCGAGAAGGGCGACTCGCTCGGGGCGGGCAAGGAGGCGGGCGTCAGCTCCACGCAGGCTCTCGTCTTCAAGGTGCTGCCGATTGTGGTCTCGATCGGGGCCGCCGCGTTCGCGCTCTGGAAGAAGTGAGGGGCTAGGTGCTGTCGAGAGCGCTCGCCTCCGTCGCTCTTGCGCTGTCGCTGACCGGCTGCGCGTGGAGCGGCGCGTTCATGCAGACGGTGCGCGACGTGGCGATCAAGGGCGGGCCGCCTGCTGTCGTCGCCGTGGCCTGCGCGCCGCTCGGTCCCCTCGTGATCGGCTGCGCTGTCTTCGGGACGGTGGTGATCATGGACCTCGTCACGGAGAAGTCCGTTCTGCTCTCAGGCGAGAAGATCGGATCCGGCGCGCTCGACCGCGAGATGGAGCGCTGGAAGACGGCCTACCAGCTCGAGAAGGGCGCGCGCATCGCTGCCAAGTCGGGCGAGAGCTTCTATCGCAAGTGGCGCTGGCGGATCCTGTGGGGCGCGATCGCGTACTTCATCTTCCTCCGACGCAAGCCCATCGGAGAGTTCTTCTCCGGCAAGGTTGTCGTGTCGCGGTTGTGGGCGCTGATCCACGCGTTCATCGGCGCCAACTGGACACGCAAGCTGGCCTACGGTTTCGACTTCATGCCGAAGGCGCACGCTTCAGAGACTACGATCGATCCGAGACTACGGCCGATTCGGCCGAGAAGGAATGACCCATGAGAAACGTCAAGGTTGACTACTCCCTCAGTCCGACCCGCTGGCCCTGGCTGAACACGATCCTGATCGCGTTCCTGCTCGTCGTGGCGTGGAGCCCGATCTGGACCGCGATCTCGAAGTTCGCCGGCTCGCTCGCAGGCATCTTCCACACGGCGAGCAAGTAGGCGGCCCCCGTGACGGTCCTCTTCTTCGTCGCCGTCGCTGCGGCGGTCTGTGCAATCCTGTCCGCGATGAGCCGGTGTCCGATCTGGGTGTCGGTCATGCTCCTGGCGCTGTACGCGCTGATCCAGCAGCTCCCGGTGGGGAAGTGAGGCCCGCATGACTCGCCCCAAGTCGGACATCGCCGCGAAGGTCGAGGCGCGCGAGGGCTTCAAGCTCAAGGCGTTCGGGCAGACCTGGTGGTGGGTCCTCGTCGCGCACAACGGCGAGATCCTCGCCTCGAGCGAGGTCTACAGCTCGCCGGCCGCGCGCGACGAGACAGCCGCGAACCTCGCCCACCAGCTCGGCGTGCGCTACGACAAGTCGGACTGATCGTCGGGGGGGCGCGGACGCTCGAAGCGAATCTGCGGCGACTGGCCGTCCTCGCTCGGCAGGAGCGACACGTCGAGCGCCCGGTGTCGCGTGCGCTTCTTGACCTCGGCATCGCGGTCCCGCTCGGGCGCCTCGCGGAAGCGATCTGCAGCGGGCTCGAACTCGTAGTGGCAGCGAGGGCAGCGGGTCATTGCGCTCCGGCGGGCGGGTGCACGCCGCAGATGTTCCTGCGGAAGACGTCGCGCGCGCCGTTCGTGTCGGACGGGACGAGGTTCGTGGCTGTCGACGAAAAGACGGCGATGCAGCCATTCGCGGAGAGGGCCGGACCGAAGAGTCCGCTCGTGTCGTTGGCCTCCACGCCGCTCGTGGAGACGCTCACGCGTTCCGTGGTGCCGAGAACGAGGTTGCGCACGAACACGTCCCGTGCGGCATTGAGGTCGCCCTGGACGAGGTTCGTGGCTGTGCTGGAGAACACGATTCGAAGGCCGTTGGCGGAGACGGACGGTTCCCCGCTCGGTCCGTCGGCCTGTTCGCCGGTAGATCCAAGGCTGACGCGCACCGTTGTTCCTGCCAGCCGGTCGCGCAGGAACACGTCCTGGACGCCGTTCGTGTCGTCCGCGGCGAGGTCCGAGGACTCGCTGGGGAAGACGACGTAGCGGCCGGCCGCGGAGACGGACGGGATTCCGCCAGATCCGTTGCCCGCGACCCCGGCCGAGTTCACGTCCACGAGCTCTAACGTTCCAGCCGCGAGGTCGCGCAGGTAGGCGTTCCCCATGCTGCCAGATGCCGGTAGGAGGTTTGTGGCGGAGCTGAGGAACGCAACGTGTCGGCCGTGGGCTGAGATCGATGGAGCGACGCTGAAGCTGTTTCCAGGCTCACCCGCCGGGCTCTCGCTCACCCGCACGGTCACGCCCGTCGCCAGGTTCCGCACGTACACCTGCGTCACGTCGAGCGGGTTGCCCGGAACAATGTCCGTCGCGTAGCTCTGGAAGGCTGCGAAGCGTCCGTCCGCTGCGAGCACAACCGCAGCGCTCGTGTTGTTATAGGTGTGCCCACTGACCTCGGAGATACACGTCGTCGTCCCAAGCAGTCGGTCGCGAACGAATAGGTCCCACGTCCCGTTCGTGTCGATGACCGTGGAGTCGGCGACATTGGGCGAGAGGCACTGGAACGCGACATAGCGACCGTCGCCGCTGATCGACGGCCCCGTGCTGTCGTAGAAGGCTATCTGTCCGCTGAAGTCGGTCAGGCTAACGCGCTCGGTTGTCCCCGCATCGCGATCGTGCACGAACACGTCCGCAGTGTGGTTCGTGTCGCCGAGGACGAGGTTGCTCGCCGAGCTCGAGAACGCAACGAAGCGTCCGGTCGCGGAGACCGACACGTACGTGCTGTCTCCGTTGCCGAGCATGCCCGCTGAGTTGACGCTGACGGGGCGAGTGATCTGCGTCGAGACGACGGACTGAAGGAGGGCGAACGCGAGGAGGTAGGTAGGGGGGGGCATGGGGAGGATTGTAGCGGGGGTGAAGAGGCGCAGGCTCGGGTCAGTCCTTTGCGCTCTCGGGGATGGGAGCGGGGTCGCGCGGCCGCTCCTGAAGCGCGCCGATCCAGCAGATCGTGGCGCAGAACGCTGTCAACGCGGCAAACATCGCGCACCACCACGCAAACTCCTTGCGGCCGTCGTGCGCGGCTAAGACAGCCATCAACGAACTGCCGAGTGCGCAGGCCGTGTGTATCGCAGCCTTCAGCTTCATCGTGCGGCCTCGACGGGGGCGGTCATGGGCGGTTGCTCGACGCGATAGCGCACGCGGCGCGACTCCAGGATGGGCGCGACTCGCTCGATCAGGTCGCGCTCCTCTTCGATCGCTCGTTCTGCGCGGCGTCCGTTCTCCTCGTCCCACTTGAAGCTGTCGCGCGTGGCGGCGAACAGGTCGCGCCAGAATCGGCGTCGGCGCGCTTCGTGTTCGAAGTCTCCGATCGTGCGGACGCGCCACTCGACGACAGGCTTCGGCGTCGCGGCGCGCTTCACGTAACGCTCTCCCCGGTTGAGTCTTCAAGCGCCGGATGCTTCGACTGGGCGCGAACGCGCGCGTACCACACGGCAGGAGCGAGCGAGAGAAGCAGTCCGAAGATTGCCAGGAATGCGCAGGCCGTATTGAGATCGCTCCTCGCTGGATTCTCGATTCCAAGCCGCCCAATGGCGACGCTGAGCGCGCCGGCTGCGCCCATCGCGAGCCAGGATAAGAGGCCCAGCCACGCCAGCGCCCACATCTCCGTGCTCGTCACCGCGTAGACGTTCGTGCGGCGCGTGTACTCGTCAACTTGCATCGCTGGTCCTCCCCGCCCCGGCGGCGAGCGCGCGGAGCTCTTCGACAGCCATTGCTACTCCGCAGGCGTCATCGCTGCCGCCGAGCCGAGCTTCGAGCGGGACGAGTCGCGCGATGCACCGCTCGATGGCAGAGCGCTCGGCGCGGTGGATCTCGTAGACGACGCACGCGACGGCCTCCTCGCGCATGTTCTCGATGTATTCCTCCGACGCGTTCGCGCGCACGTCGAGGCCGTACACACGCGCGCGCTTCAAAGCCTCTCTCGCACGCTCCTCCGCCGTCAGCGCCTCGCCCCTCGCGCTCGTCTCTGCCGGCGGGGCGGCGGGCTTGGCGTGCTCGGCGGCTAGGTGCTCGTCGCGAGACTGCTTTGTCCAGAACATCGCGCCGCACCGCGAACAAATCACGTCCTGCATCGGCGTCTCTTCCCTCGTCTCAGAGGCGGCGGATGGCGGGGAGGCGAGAGCGTCCACGGCTGCCTCGAACTCGATCGCGTCCCGTGTGGTCGGCATCGGTCCGTCCTTTCGCATCGAGGCGCGGAGCACCTTCGCCGCCTCCACGACGCGCGCGACTCTCGGGTCCGGCGCGGGGCCGAATCCTTCGATGTGAACCGCGCCCGGCGTCCGCGCGTGGTCGATAAAGCAGTTGCGGAGTGATGCGATGCGGGTTCCCATCCAGAAGCACTTTTCTGGATTGAGGTGGATGCCCTGGGCCGGCGCATTCGAAGCCGTGATGTTCTCTTCCATGCTGTCCTCCGTGTAGTTGATTCCGCCGCGCCCCGCCTCTTCTCCTCCTGCGGCCTTGGAGGCGAGGCGAGATTCGAGGGCTTTGATTCGCGCCTCCGGTTCTTCGAGGTCTCCGTCGTCCGCTCGCAGGTTCGCTTCGGCGGAGGACATCTTGGCTTCGAGGGCGGAGAGCTTCGAGCGCAGAGGATCCAGGTGCGCGTTGCGCAGAAGGTGATTCGGAGCTTCGAGGATGTCGCGCTGGATCTCGCGCTGCACGATCTTCCGCACGTGATCGTCGAACCACGTCAGCGCGCCCTTCTCGACAGCATCTCGGACCGCCTGCGCGGGGGGCGGCGACGCGGGATAGGTGCCCGGCTGCGAGAGAGGCATCCCGCCGGGCTGAGCACGGTGAGCGTGCTCGGGAGTGCTAACAACCGACACGTCGCGTCCCTCTTCGTCGGCGGTGCTACTCGGATTCAGGGACGTGTGTTCCCTACTACCGACCGCTGGTGAGGCTTGAGCCTCTCCCGCCGACAATCCGGCGTCTCGCTGCGCCGTGTTCGATGTTCGTTGTTCGGGCGTCTCCCCCCTCGTTCGCGGCGCGGTGGAAGGATGGCGCTCTCGAATCCAGTCGGCGAGGAAGCGCAGCGCCTTGAACGCCATGTCATCGCTCGGGCCTGCGTGCGCGCGTCGCATCGCTTCCGCCGCGATCTCGTCCCGTTCGGCCGCGCGCCCAGCAGCGAACGCTCGCTTGGCTTCGTTGTAGAATAGCCCGACGCGCTCGGCCTCCGCATCGGTGAGCGCAGCGCAGTAGCTATCGAACGCCCAGTCCCTCTCCGCCGCCCCGTCCGGTGTGCTGGGGGTCATTGGGATGCCTTCGAGTGCAGGTGCCAGTCCTCGTGATCGATCCACACGCGGCTACCGACACGCTTGCTGACCTCGTTGAACTTCGCGATCGTCGCTTCGCCGAGGTCGATGCCGGCGCGGAAGGCGAGGATGTCGAGGTAGGTCACCACGTCGGCCAGCTCGCGCGCCAAGTCCGCTCGTGCTTCGTCGAGCGACACGTCGCCGCGCTCGATCTTCTTGATGAGGTTCGCGGCCTCGCCGAGTTCGCCGCACACGGCGTTCGACCACGCCGACAGCTTCCAGTCCGAGCCGTCGGGCTTGGAGTGCGCCGGCTCGCCCTTCTTGTTCTTGAACTCGGGTAGGCGCTGCACGTTCGCTCCGCGCAGCGTGTTGAAGGTCAGTCCGTTCGTGAGATACCCCATGCTGCTACTTCGCTCCCTTCCTCTTTGCTCTCCGGGCACGGGCGGCGCGGGAGGCGGACTTCACCGGCGGACGGGTCCACGCGCCATCGAGCGCGCCCCAGCCGATCGTTGCGTACGCGCCGACCTTCAAGATGCTGCGGAAGAACTCGGTGAGCACGAGCGTGTCGCGCGGGTTCTCGGCGATCAGCGTCACGCGCTGCACGGCTTTCGCGATGTCGCGCGCCTTCGTCTCAATCTTCACGCCGTTCTCCTTCTCCACGCGCGGGGGCGGAAGTGCCGATGCGTTCGATGCCGCGCGCGATCACGTCAGCGGCAACAGCGGCGATCTCCAAGTCGTCGCACTCGAACGGCAGCAAGGCAGGCGTGCTGCGTGCGCTCGACGCGAGCTTCTGCGCCACCTTCGCAGCCTCGGCGCGCATGAACTCGGCACCGGCGCGGAACGCATCGCGCAAGTCCTTGGCGCTGATCTCGGTTCTATGCGGGTGCGCGCGGTCCTGCTCGCGCAAGAAGTCGTTGAACGCCGCCTCGATCGGGTCGCCAGAGACGGGGGTGGGAGAATCAGCCATCGACGCGCTCTCCACGCTCGATGTGAACCGGGCGCGCCGCAGCCGCGCCGTCGCGGATGGCGAGGCGTCGCGCTCGCTCGGCCGGCGCTTGGTACTTGCAGTTCCCGAGCACGCGGTACGTGAGCACCTCGCCCTCGTCCCACGATGCGCCTCGGTAACGGACTTCGACTTTGACGGTCCAGACGTTTTTCATTGGGTTCCTTTCGGTTTCCCTTCGCTCACATGGAGGGCGGCGGCGGCATCGAAGCTACACACCCACGTCGCGGCTGTTCCCGACATCGCGAGTACGCCGGCTTCGGAGTAGTCGTCTAGCACCGCGCGGGCTTCGACGGCGAGGCGTGCGAGCGCGAGCAGCGCGGGGAGGTTGTTGCGCGCCAGCTCGATCAGCACCGCGTCGTGCTCGTCGGCGCAGTCGATATGACACCGGCCGAGCGCGGACACGCGACCAGATTCAAGACGCTTGCTGCCTACGACACGCCCGCTACGGAACCACGGCGCGAAGGTCGCGTAAGCGTCGGCGTGTTCGAGAGCCTCCAGCATCTCCTCAATCGGTGTCGGCACGGCGGGAGCCTCCTTCGATGGACTCTTCGGCGCGTGCAACAGCGGCACGAGCGGCGCGCGTTCGAGCATCCCGAACGATCAGCGTCTTGCACCAAGCGTTCGGCTGGCCGGAGCGGTACAGCTCGGCGTCGTCCCAGCCGTAGACAGCGGCGAGCCCTGCGAGGATCCCGCGCGATCTGGAGACGCCTCCGTAGCAGGCGGCGTAGATCGTCGAGACTTCGCCGCGCCACTTCTCGATGAAGTCGAGCGCGTCCACGGCCTGCCCGCGCGTCATTGGCATCGCGACATTGCCCTCTTTGTTTTCCGGAAACGACCACGCGCCGGCCTCGTCGCAGTCCGAGAATCGCAGGTGCAGCACGGCGCGGCACGAATTGGTTTCGCGAACTCGGTGAAGCCGCCCGTTCGGATAGGCAATGCAGATGGCGACGCACGGCCCAGCCAAGGCAAGATCCTCGCTCGCCGCCTCGATGTCCTTCCGCGACATGGCCACGAGGTTCATCGTCCTCCTGCTCCGCCGCGCAGCGCTTGGCGGGCCGCGTCGGTCGGCTTTGAGGCGAGCGCGGCGCGGCACCACCTGTCGATCCCCGGCATGACCGGGCCGTCGGGACCGAGCGCGTCGTACTCGCGCACAGCCTGCTCGATCGCTCTTTCCATCTCGGCGAGCCGGCTTCTGAGCGCTTCGAGTTCGGCGCGGGCGGCGTTGAACTCAGCCGTGCCGGGATGCTCGAACATCACGTCGAGCCACGTCGCATAGCCCTCGGGCGGCTTCGGCGCGGTCGGAGGAGAGACGGGGGTCATGGAGACACCGTGCCCTCGACGATCGGCGTATTCTCGGGCGGATCAGGCAGCGGCACGTCCGCTTCGACCCACACGCAGCGCAGCTTCTCGCCGGCCGAGAACGCTTCGAGAAAGCCCCAGTTCTCCAGAAGCTTCTCTGGGTCGGCGTAGTCGATCTTGTCGCCGCCGGCCGCGACGCATCGGCCGTCAGCGCTCACCGCGACCGCGATCCGCACTCTCACTGTTCGCTTCTCGTTCATTCGGTCTTCCTCGGGGGCTCCGGCGGAGCGGGAACGGTGGACGCGAGAGAGTCGAGCGCTCCGTACAGCGCGGGCATGAGCCGCGACGCATCGGCGGACGCGCGCGCTACCATCAAGAGGAGTACGGGGTCGCTCTTTCGCACGCCAACAAATGCGTGCTTGTCGGCCTCCAAGCGCGCGATCACGGCGTCAATGCGTGAGAGGTTTCTGTCGCGTGCGGCGCGGCTGCGCGGCGACGGCACAACCGGCGTGAACTCGCACAGGTTGTCGCAGTACGAGTCGTAGTCGGATTCTTCGTGCGTGCTCATTGCGTCTTCCCCGGCGGAGCGGCCGTGTCGTCGCGCAGCGTGATCCCGTCTTCGGTCTGGACGACCACGGGCACGTCTTCCCACTCGATCCACTGGGTTGCGCCATCGCTGTGCGAGATGCCCTGTTGCAGCATGCGCATCGAGCCGCCGCCCAAAATGCCCATGCTGTCCATGAGCTGCCCGACAGCACCGCCACGGATCAGCCAGCGCAGCCTCGGGATGGGCTGAGAGATCGGGTGTTCGCTCATTGCTTCCCCGGCGGAGCGGAGGCGCGGAGGGCGGTGAGAAGGTCGTCGGCCTGCTCAACCGCTGCACCCGCCAGGTTGCTCTGTGCATACACGACCGTGCTGTTCGCGAGCATCCCGTGCAATGCGAGCGCCGCGAACAGCTCGCGCTTGGACAAGCCTTGAACCTGCTCGCCTTCGCACCACTCGCCGATGCTTGAGAGGTAGGTCCGCGTGCGGTGCGGGAATGCAGCGCCGCCGTCGTCGATGTTCACCTTCTCCATCACCCCCTCCTGCTTCGAGCGTCGGCGTCCGAGTGGGCGGGCGCGCGGAAGATCAGGCTGCGCCAGCGAGTTTTCAGGGAGCTGTTCGAGCTCACCGCAGGCGCGGCGCCGTCAGCGCGGATGTACCCGAGCCGCTCAGCCTCCTTCATGATGCTTCCAAGCGCCCTGCGATCGGCCCCGAGCGGGATCTCGAACGGGACGTGCTCACTTAGAAAGTTCTCCGTGCGGAGAGCGAACGAGCGCACCGTTTCGAGCGCGGCCTGTTTCCAGCCGGGCTCTATCCGAGCAGCCTTCGACGCAGCGTGACCCGCGGCGGCGTGGCCCTTGGCGCGAGCGGCATCGACCGACGCGAACAGCGGCGCGTCGTTGTCGTCGCCGTCGAAGTCCTCCGGTCCGTGGCGACGCGTCATTGCGACATATCCCGCTTCGCCAGCCGAAACTCGATCGTCTCGCCCACCGCGATCCCGTTCCGCTGCAGCGGCGTGCGGCGCTCCTCAGCGATGCCCAGCACGCGCAGCTCGTCGAAGTAGGTCGCGCCTTCGTGCGGATCGAGCTTGAGGCGCGAGAGCGTCTGCCACTCGTTCGTGAGGCGGTCGGCGCGAGCGCGCAGGGCGGCGGCGAGGCGTAGCTTCACTCCCCCACCTCCGGCACCGGATCCAGCCGATCCCATAGCCGCATCGCCGGCTCGAAGGCGAACAGCATCGCGAGGAAGAGCACGACGAGCAGCGCGAGGACGATGGTGATCTCGAGCGCGACATGGCGGCGAGATAGCTCGTCGTTGCGTGCGACGGGCTTCATGCCTTCTGCGCCTCTAGCCGCGCGCGCGCCGTTGTCTCAGCACACTCCCTGCACGCGTACATCCGCTGCGTGGTCTTCGTCAGCGCGGCGCGAGCCAGGACGTTGCGCGGGATCTCCTGCCACTTCTCGCGAGTCCACTTCTCGCTGTTGCGCGGAGGCGCGTGCGACTCGCAGGCGGATTCTCCGTCGCAGCTCCAATAGATGCGGTGCTCGGTCATGACTTCCTCCGCGGCAGCACCGCCGTCAACACCGGCAGGGCGAAGATCAGCACGCAGGCGGTGAAGTAGATCCAGGCCGCGACAGTTGCGACGACACTCACGCGCTCAACCCCTGCGGCTCTCGCGCCGCATCAATCGACTCGAAGTCTTCGAGGCGCAGCTCGACTTCATCCACGCTCCACAGCTTTCGCTTGCCGGCCTTGCGCTCGTTCACCTTTCGCCACGAGTGAATGACGAGCGAGGCGCCAGCGGCGACCCACTCGCGCATCCGCGGTTCGGCGAGCAGCTTCGCCTTGTGCTTCGCGAGCGCGCCGCTCCCGGAGCAGCACTGCACGCCGACGATTGAGCCCCGCGCCCGAATCTCAGGCGCCGGACCGGAATAGATTCTCCCCGGCCCGAGAGTGGCGGGCAGGTCGCCAATGTCGCCCTTCACAATGAAGGCGGCCTGCGGCTGCGCGCGAAACGCAATCAGGTCGATGCCACCGCAGAAGTCTTGCCGGATCCCGAACGGCCCGACGTGCGAGTTGAATCGCTCGACGACGCCAGCGGTCCATCCGCCCTTGCGGAGCAGCGCGAGACTGCGCTGAGTCGGACTCGTGCGGCTCACGCCAGCGCCTCCGTGAAGCACTCGATGCACGTGAACCGCTCACCCTCGGACACGCCGACAACGTTCGCCCCGCTCGTCGTCTGTTGACCCGGCGCGAAGCAGAAGACGCGCGGCGAGCCGGGCTCTTGGCGCGTGAGCCCAACAACCACCGCCCGATCGCAGCAGCAGCAGGAAAGCGGGATGGCTTCCATGACAGTCTTCACAGCGAGCCTCCGTTGCGTTGAAGAAGCCGGGAGAGCGCGTCAGGAGTCACGCCCTCCCGGCCGGGGAGCCCGAGCTTGCAGCATTCCACTCCTGCCAGCCAAGCAAGTGAAGTCCACAAGTTCGGAGCACGAAGAAACATCTACGCCTTCCTTCCAACCCGCTCCGGCGTGGTTCCCACCAACTCGTCCAGCGAGATCCCGAGCGCTTCGTGGAGCGCCAAGAGCATCCACTGGGAGACGTACTTCGTCTTCCCGCGCTCGATGTTGGAGAGTGCCGCGACCGTGCATCCGATCTGCGCGGCGAGCTTGCGCTGCGTCAGCTTGCGCTTGCGGCGGCGCTGCACGACGAGGCCGGCGAGGGTGTCGGGGGTGGGCATGGCGTCAGGCTCTCTTGCGGGCAAGCTCAGCGTGTCGGGCGGAGTGGTGAAGTGGGCAGAGCCACACAACATCCAGAGGCTTCGAATAGTCCTCGTGGTGGCCGTGAGACTTTGGGTTGCCGCACACAACGCATGGCTTGCGCACAACCAGCCCAAGCTTCACCGCATGGCTCAGTTTGCCTCGCGCGATGAATGGAATCGGATTCTTCATTCTTCGCGCGCGGTTGCCTTCGACCGTCCTGGCGATCCGCTCGGGAGCGTGGCTCCTCTCGCGGTCATATGCGCGAATCTTGTCAAGGTTCTTCACGCGATGCATCGCCACGTCACGCTTCGCGCATACCTTGCACTTGTTGAGATGGCCGTCGGCCATTTGCGGGTGCGGATAGAACTTCGACAGCGGCAGCACGAGCTTGCACTTGAAGCAGCGCTTCATCGCTAGAACGGCATCCCCTCCTCGTCTTCGATGCTCTTCGGACCCTTGGCCTTCGCGGTCGGCGACAGGTCGGCCAGCGGAGACGAGGAGACTTCGTAGGAATCTGCCGCGCGTGTCGGCGGATCGTTCGCTGCGCGATACCCGCACTTGAAACCCTTGGCGCGGATGTCGACCTTCGTGCGCGTGTCGCCCTGCCACTCCTCTTCCTTCACTGCGATCCACGCCCGCCGACCGATGAAGTCTTCGGCGGCGAGGTCCGCGTCCGACTCGGAGAAGCCGAGCGCGTCGAGTTTGGCGTTGGTGATGTTCAACCCTTCTCCGCCGAGCATGAGCATGTCGAAGCACACCGTGGGGTTGCCCTCGTCCTCGACGGCCACGAGCCGCAGGTTGAAGTAGGGAATGCCCTTCTCTTTGGTGCGCTTGAGCTCGGCCGTCGACACCTCGATCAGGTACTGGCCGGCGGGGTAGATCTGGAAGTTGGAGCGCTGCGTTCGATCGATTCGGACCATGACTAGCTCGCCTTCTTCACGCCCGTCGGCGCGATCTTGGCTTCCAGCCACTTCACGGTGGCGGCAGCCTGTTCCTCGGTGAACTCGGCGAGCGTTTCGACGCCGGCCTTCGTGTAGAGCTTGCCCATGTCGTCGTCGGGGACCTTGACGATCGCCAGCAGGCGCTCGATCTCGGCGACCTGCTCGGGCGTCGCGAGCACGATCGGCTTGACCTCGGCCTCGATGTAGTCCTTCGCGTAGCGCTCGGTGAAGTTCTGATACGCCACGTCCTTCCCGTTCTCCTGGAGGTAGAAGCGGTCGAACTCGGGGAAGCCCGTGAGGCGAGACTTCCACACGACGGCCTCGCGAATCCCCCGGCCGAGTTTCTTCACCTGGAGCGTGAGGTGGAGTTCGTAAGCGACGCGATCCCATCCGGTGTCCGGCGCGCGGCCGACCTCTTTGCGCTCTCCGTCGGTCCCCTGCCACTCGCCGATCTCGTGGCAGACGAGCCAGACGTTCATGTCGAGACGCTCGAGATGCGAGATGAGGCGGCGCACCATCTGCACCGGCTTCTTCTTCGACGCACCGAAGGCGTCCTTGTCGCCGAGCCGCTCTTGCTCGCGAGCGAGGAGCCCGCCGAACGGCTTGGACAACGAGTCGATGACGAGCGTCTTGTATTTGTGCTTCTCCGTGGCGAGCGCATCGATCTGCCCGATGATCTCGCCGAAGTCCTGCGAGCCATCGGACGGTCCGAAGTAGCCGCCGCCGGATTCCTTGAGCCGATGCTGGTAGTGCGCGAGATCCGCGCCGCCCTCAGTATCCACGTAATATGGCGCAGGAAACGACAAGGCCAGCCAAGTCTTTCCGGCGCCCGGCCCTCCGAACAGGACGCCCTTGATGCGTCCGGGCTTCACTTCTGCGGGGGGTCTTGCTCTCAACTTCGTAGTCACTGCACTTCTCCTTTTTGTGAGCTTCGATCCGGTGCCCAATGCGTTCCGGCTCTAGGCTCGGCTGCTTCAGTCGCGATCACACGCCTCATCAATCGCCGCCGCTTCCGCGTCGACCGCGTGCGCCTCGCAGAGCATCTGGTCGAGCGACTCCACGTACATCGCGGCGGGCGTGGCCTTGCCGTCCTCTGCGCAGGCTTCGCAGGTTTCGCCCTCGGCGGCGTTGCGCGACTGGATGGCGTGCAGCGCGGACTTGCGCGATAGGTCGGCGGCGAGTTGGAAGTAGTCTGGGGCGTCCATCACGCACCGCCGGCCTTCGCCATGAACACGTGCCACACAAGCGCTCCGTCTCGCTGCTGTACCGTCCCGAGATACTGACTGGACGTGAGGCCGCTCGCGTCGTGGCCAGTTCCAACGATTCGTATGTCGATCTCGATCAGCGCGCAGGCGGTATCCGCCAAGATCCACAGCGCCGGGGTCCCGTTCTGCATCTGGACGCACAGCGGAGATGCTCCTGTCGGAACCCAGAGCTTCTGCGCGTCCGTGACCTCAAGCGGGTACTTCAAGATCGTCTTCATTGCTCCTCCTCGCAAGCCGCACACTCCGCCACATCCGTCCACCGATTGCGCGACGCACCGCTTTGGCAGCCCTCGCACACTTGATGTCCGCACGGGCTCACGCCGGGCTCGCGGCGGATCAGGCTCTTGTCGAACCAGCCGCCGCAGCACGCGCACTGGAGCGCGTCGGGCGAGCAGGTGACGCAGATACCGCGCTTGTCGAGGCTCTCCGCGTGCTCTTCGCAGACCACGCAGTCCGTGGCGCAAGTGGGCGGGCAGGGGGTGGTGGTCATGGCTGTGTTGTACAAGCGCAATCCTATCGGCACTAGCGCCATGGCACAACATCCCTTCGGCTGTTTTTGTGGAATCCCGCCAGGGTCTTGCTATCTGCCCGTCCCGACAATAGTTAGGAGGGCATGAGGAAGAGACAGCCGCCAGACCAGCCCGCCAAGGTCGCTCGGATCGGCGGCCCGGCCATCCAGGGGGACCGCGTGAAGGGCCTGCGGGAAACCCGCGGGTGGACCCTCATGGAGCTCGGATACCGAGCCAAGATGCAGATATCCGACGTGTCGCGCGTCGAGCACGGCAAGCTCGACGTTCGATCCTCGACGCTGCTGCGCCTCGTGATCGCGCTGCGTACTTCTGCGGACTACCTGCTCGGGCTCAGCGACGACCCGCGGCCGGCGAAGACGTAGGGTCCTAGCGCCGGCTCGACGGCGAATGCGCCGTCAGGAAATCCAGCATCCGCGAAGTGCTCCTCTGGTCTGCGGTGCATTCGAGCATCTCATGCTTGCCGTGCACCTTCATCCGCACCTCTCGTGAGTTCGCGATCTTCATGAGCTGGGCGTACGTGGCTGGATAGGCCGCGACCTCTCGGCTGGAGAGCAAGCCCACGGAGGAAATCGCGTCCGCGCTGTCCTTCCAGCATCGAAGCTCGATGCGCTCGCCATCAGCCAGGATGACCAGGGGATCGCCGGCCCGCGCCGACAGACGCGCCGCCCCGATGTAGTGGACCGCGAGCGCGTAGTCGTGCGATCCGTCCGCAAGCACGCTCGCGACAGCGTTCATCTCGACGCGGTTCCCATTGCCAGGGGATACGAGCGAGACCTCATTGCCGAGCATTCGGTAGTGCGCGGTCCCATCGAAGTCTGGCTCGAGCTTGTCGACCTGGTAGTTGTCGCCGGGTTGGTTCGGACGGAGCGGACGGTGCGCCACTGTCCAGGCGGTCCACGCGAAGCCAAACAGTCCAGCCGAGGCAACGCCGGCGAGCAGCACAGGGGCAGTCTTCATAGGGGGAACCTCCATGCGGGCTCCCGTGCGCGCCTGTGGCGATGGGCCTGGCGCCCACGCTCGTCCGCTACCGATTCAACCTACCCCACTTTCCGAGAACCGGCGTAGACTTGTGGAATACGCAAAGTCGAAAGGCACAAGCCCACGCCATAGATCACGGGGAAAAGATGGATGCCGCAAAGGCGGAAGAGCGTTCTACCTACGCTCCCCCTTTGACGGCCTCCGGCGCTTCCCACGCATCCGCCGAGGGTCACGCTCTCCCGCTCGCCCGTATCGCCGACCTCTACATCGACGATCTCGCGACTCGTGCGCGACCGCGAGGAGTTATTGAGTCGCGCGCTCTGCTGGACAGAACCATTCGCGAGCTCGGCGCCCGCACCGTGGGCGACCTTGACCGTTCCAGGGTTTCCGCGTGGCGACAGCAGCGGATCTCAGCAGGCGCTTCGAACAAGACCGTGAACAACGCGCTCGCGGTACTGCTCGCGGCGCTCGCGTACGCGGCGACGCTGGGTGTAATGACAGCGGCGCCGCTGCACGGACTCCGCCAGCTACCTGTCGGTCCTCGCCACCAACGCAGACGACCGCGCGCGCTGTCGGAGTGGGAGATCGCGCAGCTACTCGCCGCGTGCGAGTCTCTCGACCGAGAAGGAGACGACTACCTCGCGGCACGCCGGACGATCACCGGAGGCAGCAAGGGCGCCGAGTACGCTGCGAAGTTTCGAGTACAGAGAATCCCGCAGTCCATCGTCGTCCGGGCGCTGATCGAGACGGGCGCGCGGTGGGGCGAGCTCGTCGCGGCGACCTGGGCGGACCTCGATGAACCGGGCGCGCTCCTCACCCTGCGCGCCGAGACGACCAAGACCGACACCGAGCGGGCGATCCCTCTTGGCGACGCGATGCTCGAGGACCTGCGCGCCTACCGCTCCTCTTGCGCTGGCGCCCTCGGCCGCTATCCGGGAACCCACGAGAGAATCTTCCTCTCGCCACAGGGGAAGTCGCAGCCGCATGGCACGGCGAACTTCCGCCGCTTCCTCGGAGCCGCGTACGAACGCGCAGGCTTGCTCGTGCGCGACGAGCGCCGGAGGCTTCGGAGCCAGGACGGCCGCGCGCTCAACGTGCACACGCTGCGCCACACCTGCTGCACGCGTCTCGCTCGCGCTGGCGTCCCGCTCCCCGCCGCTCAAGCGATGCTCGGACACGCGAGCCCCGCGATGACCCTGCGCGTCTACTCCCACTTTCGCGCGGAAGCTGTGCGACCTTTCATTGCTTGCTTGACACAGCTTCCTCGCGGGGGCACTGTCTGCCTCGCCGTGCCGGGCGTCTCCCCTAGAGCGCCGGGCGTCGGGACCGACCGATCTCTTCAAGGCGAGCCGCGCGCGGCCCTGGAAAGCGGGCCGAATCAGCGACTCTCGGGCTCATAACCCGGAGGTCGCAGGTTCGAATCCTGCCCCCGCTACCA
>JGI10216J12902_104291173_pt1 | contig 25262 bp, 15 predicted proteins | sample KanNatreferecore_FD_12902 | JGI IMG/M metagenome (IMG submission 12902)
GGGCGGCTGGCGCAGGACGCCGCCTGCCCGCGTTGGCAGGTGGAAGCGGCGGCGCTGGAGCTGGACGTCGTGCCGCTGCACTACCTGCGGAACCTCGCCCAGTTCGGGGCGCAGGGTCAGATCCGCCTGCTCAACTCCGTCGTCGTGGTGGTTGGCGAGGGCCCGGTGGCCGCGCGAACGCTCGAGATGCTCGGGCTCACCGGCGTCGGCACGGTGCGCGTGCTGGTGCCCGCCGCCGGAGAGGAAGATCTTCCCCAGGCCCGGACTGCGGCGGACGCGCTGGGGGCGGGCGCCCGGAACCGGAACGCCAGCGCGGTGGTCGAGCCCGGCGTGATCCGCCTGAAGGCGGGGAATCCGGCGGAGGTGTTGGCCGGGGCCAGCGTGGTCGTTGGGTGCCTGCGGGAGTCCCTGGAAGAGCAGCTCTTGCAGATGGCCTGCCGGATGGTCCGCGCGCCGCTGGTGCTCGGTGCCGCGGAAGGCGGCCGCGCCCAGGCGACGACTGTCTATCCCGGCGATCCCGGCGTGGGGATGCTCTACAAACCCACCCACCCTCATCTGGAGCCCACCCGGGAGCTGCCGCCGGAGGAGCGCGCGGTGCTGGTGGTCGCCAACTGGCTCTCCCACGAGGTCACGCAGGTGCTGCTGGACCGCGAGGACGTGCTGCGGAACCGCGTCCGGTACCTGGACCTCCGGAGCGGAGAGGCGCAGGAACACCTTCTCAGCTAGCTCCGCCGCGCCTGTGCCCCGATCCCGGTCATTGGCCGATTCAGACACGCCGCTCAGTAGCCGCTCGTCCATCATTCGCCGGTGCGGCGATCCGGCGGGCCACGTGATGACTGCGGGACGAATGGGGGAGTTGGGAATGGGAGCTCCAACGTCAGGTGATGCCGAAGACCTTGAGCACCTCATCCCCGTAGTGGTTGATCACCTTCACCGCGACCTTCCCGGTGGTCGGCGGGTCGAAAGGCCGGCTCCGGGTCGAGTAGAGGGATGCCCAGGCGGCTTCGTCGATCTCCGCCCGCAGCGCCCGCTGCAGCTTCTCGTAAGGCTCGTCCGCGCCGGTGAAATAGGCGTGGCGGACGAAGAAGCTCTCTTCGTCGTAGTCCGTGTCCACGAACCAGCAGGCGATGTCGTCCGTGCTGCTGGAGCGGATCTCGCCGGTGGTGGGGTCGAACACGTCCAGACCGCGGATCTCCAGGACGACCTTCCCGTCGGGCGTGCGCTCGACCGACAGGTCCGGCTCGCCGAAGACCGTGAAGAGGTTGCCTGCGCCGGTCTTCTTCAGCAGCTCGTCGCCCATGGCCAGGTCCGGGTTCATGCGCGCCAGCAGCACCGGCAGCTTCCCGAACTGGCGTGACCCCTCCGCCACGGCGAAGCCTTCCGACCCCCGCGACTCCCCCGGGCTGAACTCCTTCGCCGTCTCGCCGGCGTGCGCGTCGAAGGCGAAACCGCACACGATCAGAAGGTCGAAGCCGGCGCCTTTCACTGCCTCCTTCGCCGCTTCTTTCACCAGCTCCGGCCCGACCGTGCCGTACTCCGGCCCGAGCGCCACGGCCGCGCGGCGCACTTTCCCGTCGCGCTCCGTGTACTCGCCCGCCGCCTGGATCCACTCGCCGGCGAACGGCTCCAGCGAATCGAACTTGAGGCGCTCGCTCTTCTTCGTGTTCTGGACGCCGGCCTTCCTCAGGTTGTCGATGATCGTGTGGCCGAAGGTGTCCGGGCCAAGCACCTTCACCGTCCGGCCCGGCGGGAGCGCCTCGCTGGCGCCTTGCGAGCGCGCGACCTTCTCCTCGACGTCCAGCACGCGGTGGGGAGAGAGGCTCTCGACGGTGAACGGGCCGGTCACGCGGATGCGTTTGGGGTCTTCGTAGGGCTGGTCGTAGAGGACCTCGGTGTCCGCCCGGCGGGCGATGGAGGCGTCGATCTCCTGCTGCCTCTGCCGCCTGAGGTCCCACCACTGTCCCAGCACCTCCCTGGCGTCCGGGAGCCACTTCGGGCCCGGCTCCCGCGGAATCTCCCATTCCTCCCAGCGCTGCTTCAGAAGCTGGTTCAACCGCGCGCGGAGCGGCTCCAGCTTCTCCTGCCAGCGGGCGTGGATGGCGTCGATCTCCTCGTTGTTGGCGATGGACTTGAGGGTGACGTGGGGCACCTTCCGGTAATAGAAACCCCGCTTCACGTCGTGGCCGGGTTCCAGCATCCCGCGGTCGAAGATCTTCCCCTCGATCTCCGCGACCTTCGAGTAGTACTCGTGAGAGTCCACCAGGACGTAGTACGGAAACCGCCCCGCCATCAGCCGGGTGCGCGCCAGGGTGAGGGCTACGCGGCTGGTGTCCGTGGTGATCCAGCGCCGGCCCCACTGTTCCGCTACAAACGCCGTGGTGCCGCTGCCGCAGGTAGGGTCGAGCACGAGGTCGCCAGGGTCTGTAGTCATGAGCAAGCAACGCTCAACCACCTTCATGGTGGTCTGGACGACGTAGACCTTATCTTCTGCGCGACTTGAAAATCGCGTGTCCACCCAGAAATTGGCTGCGGGGCGGACAGGGAAGTCATCATAGAACCGCACGAACCGCAGCGTGCGGCCCCTTCTCTCCACACGCTGCGCCGCCAGGAGCCGCTTCATTCCCTCGGTTCCGGTCTTCCAAAACCCTGAGAGGGGCCGAAAGATCTCACCCTCAAAGGCGACGGGGAAGTCTCCGGGGGGGCGCTGGGACACCAGACTGTGTTGTCCGTAAACTCGGACGCCGTCGGGGAGGAGTTCCCAATTGGCCTCTTCATCTCGAGTCAGCCTCCGGCGAGTAGTGTCGGGCAGGTGAATCCGGTTGTAATCGTTAGCGCCGGGGTCCTGCGTTAGCTTGGTAATCCAGACGGGACGGTACTTTACGGCTTGCTTGTTCTTCGCGTACCAGAGGAGATAGTCACATACGGACGGGAGCAACAGGTCCTCTTGGGCACTGGTCTTCACGATGGTGATGAGCGACACCATGTTCTCGCTGCCGAACACCTCGTCCAGCAGTGAGCGGACCAGATGGACGTTCTCATCGCCTATCTGTACGAAGATGCTTGCGCTATCGGTAAGCAATTCCCGCGCTACCACCAGCCGGTCACGCAGGTAAGCGAGGTAGGAGTGGATGCCGAGCTTCCACGTGTCGCGAAAGGCGCGCACCTGCTCCGGCTGCCGGGTCACGTCAGCGACGCTGCCGTCCTTGACGTCGCGCTTGCGGGTGGAGACCTGCCAGTTGGAGCCGAACTTGATCCCGTAGGGCGGGTCCATGTAGATCATCTGGACCTGCCCCTTCAGCCCCTCTTTCTCCGCCAGGGAATTCATCACCAGCAGCGAGTCCCCGAGGATTATGCGGTTGGACCAGCTCTGCTCATGCTGGTAGAACTCCACCAGCTCTTCCCACTCAATGCCGTTGAAGTCCGCGAAGAGGTCCATCTGCGGCGCGGGGCGCTCCTTCCGCGCCTGCGCCCGCAGGTCCTCGATGATGGCGCGGGGGTGGATCTTCTCCTGGATGTAGATAGGCACGGCGGGAACGGCCAGGTCCTCGCGGTCCTGCTCGTCCTTGCCTTTCCAGACGAGCTGGGGGTCCAGGGAGGGGTCGCGGGGGTAGAGGACGGTCTTGGGGGACTTCTCGTCCTCGGCGACGAACTCGCGCAGCTCCTCGGTGGGGATGTTGACGCGTTTATCGCCGTGTTTGAGGGCTTCGATGGGGGTGGCTTTGTGGATCGGCAGCATCAGTCGTCCTCGGGCTTCCCCAGCGCGGTCCGGCGCTCGACACGCGGAGGCTGCGTCAGGTACACGCGGATGAGAAGGTCTTCAGTCGAGGGGATGGGCTCCAGCGCTGCGTGGATCTGGTCAGCGAGTTCGCCGGCGTCGGGGTATTGCTTGCAAACGATGATGCCGCCGTGGCCCGGCGTAACGCGATGGAGGCGCACGTAATCAATCCGATTGTGGGTGAGCACCGCACGCCGGTCAGCGGTCGCGCGCGCGAGTAACTCGTTGTCCGCGGTTCTCACGTTGGCGATGCCGGCTTGCAGCGCCGATTGCACATCGTGGCCCAGTTCCACGAGGCGCTCGCGAACCGCCGCTTTGAAGTCTTCGTCCGCCAGGAGGCGCGCCATCGAGGATCAGGGTTCCTCGTTCAAGCGGATTGCGGATTCGATCTCCCCGGCGTGTCGCTCGGCATAATCCCATGCGGCGCGCAGGTCTTCCGGCGCCAGGCCCTCGATCTCCCGCAGGAGATCCGCCTCGGAGAATCCGGTGCGGCGGGCCTCCACCAATCCCCAGACGGTGATGCGCGTGTCGCGGATGCACGCCTGCCCGCCGCAGACGCCAGGCGTCTTGCGGACCCAGCTCGCGGGCTCGCTGTCGATTGTGTGCGGGCTTTTCACACCCTCATTGTACCCGTGAGGGGTGGCCAGCACGCCCCGGATCACGTCCGCCGCGTTCCAGGGATCGCTTACCTCCACGAATGACCAGCGTCCGAGGTCGCCCTGATTGTTCACGGCCGGCACCCACAGGTTCCGCGCCGTCGCGACCTTCGCGGCCTTGTCCTTCTTCTTCTCGCCGGAAACCTCGACCAGCAGGTTCAGGAGGTTCACGCCGGAGTCGCCGTCGCCGTGTTCCCGGGTGTAAGCGTCGCGCACCCGGACGATGTAGTCCGGGTGGTACTGCCGCTCCTCTCCGTCCAGGGTGTAAGGGATGGTAAAGCCGAGGTTGTGGCTCTTCACGTAGCAGACCACCTCGTCCATGTCCTCCAGCACCTGCGCCAGCTTCTGCTCCCAGCTCTGCGTGTCGCAGACCACGTGCGAGATGTGGCACTTGTCGGGCCGCGTGGCGTAGGTGGGGCGGGTGGTGTCGAAGTCCACGTACCGCGTGGAGCCGACGAAGTCATAGGGCCGGAGGATGGGCTTCAGCGCCTTCTCACCCTCGTCGGAGGCGGCAATCGCCTTGTAGATCCGGTCCGCCGCGTCGTGCGCGGGCTCGGCGAACAACAGGAGCTGCGGGAAGGTGTTGTCGTGGCAGGTGAGGCACTGTCGCATCCACTCCTTCGTGATCCGCAGGAGCTGGGGAAAGAGCCACGGCTTGTCCGCGCCCGCGTCGTCGCGGAAGTACTTCTCCAGCAGCAGAGCCGCCACGCGGAAGGCGACCTCCTGCTCCCGCAGCCGCTTCACGTCGTCGAGAGTGTGGACCGCGGTCTCCCCGATGATGGGGGCTTGTTCTGTGCGAGTGGGAACGTCGCGCGTGGTCAGCGCGAGTTGGGAGTCCCCGGTGAAGCGCGCCGTAAGCTTGTCGTGGGGGAGGTCATACCGGTAGCCGACCAGGCGCGGAAAGGTGATCTCCAGCGCGATGCGCTCCTCCAGCGCCCGCACCCGCGTCGGCATGGGGCCCGGCTTCGGCTCCGGCTGGTGGCCCGCCGCCGGGATGAAGGAGAACGGCACGCCGTAGACCTCGGCGTATTCTACCGGGAAGGCGTCGAACTCCACCGTGCTCCCGTTGACGCCGAGGACCCGCTTCTCGGGGGCGTAGCTCCTGCGGCGCAGGCCGCGCCCGACCACCTGCTCGCAGAGGAGCTGGGTTCCGAAGGCGCGCACCCCGAGGATGTGCGTCACGGTGTTCGCGTCCCATCCCTCCGTTAGCATCGAGACGGAGACGACGCACTTCACATTCTCCCCCAGCTTACCCTTCTTCCCCACCGTGTTCATCACTTCGCGGAGCAGGTCTTCGTCCGTCAGGTCGTCGGCGTCCCGTCCGGGGAAGCGCCGGCGGTAGTCCTGTTTGAACTCTTCGATCTCGCGCGCGGCGATCTTCTTGAACTCCGAGCTCATCGCTTCGCCGCTCTCCAACTGCGCGCTATCCACGAGGATCGTGTTCGGCCTCGCCGTCCACCGTCCGTCCAGCACGTTGCTGAATCGCGGCAGCTTCCCCGGCACCAGCACCGAGCCTACCGGCGGCAGGCTCGCGTCTCCGGCGCTCTTTGTTGGAGAGGGACCGGGGGTGAGGCCCCTCTCCCAGCCGGCGACATAGTCAAATACCAGCTTGGAGACATTCGTGTTATTGCAGACCACGATGAAAACCGGCGGGGTGGTGGCCCCGTGCTCTCCGGCGCTCTTCTCCCACAGGCGGTAGTATTTGTCGTAGTTGCTGTAGAGGCTCTGCAGCGCTCCCTCCAGCTCCGCGGGAAGGTTCGGCTCGCCGGCAAGCGCGTCCGTGCCGCGCCCCTTCTTCGGCAGCCCTTCGCGGATCAGCGGCCAGATGTTCCGGTAGGTGGGCAGCTCACCCGTCATCGCATTGTCGCTGACAGGGACACGAGGCACCTTGACGATTCCGCTCTCGATGGCATCGATCAGGCTGAAGTCAGACACCACCCACGGAAACAGGGTCCCCTCCGGGTAGCCTGAGCCGCGCAGGAAGAACGGCGTGGCGGAGAGGTCGTACACCGCCTTGATGCCGAGTTTGTGCTTCACCGCTTCCAAGCCGGAGATCCAGATCCGCGCCTCTTCGTCGCGCTTCTCGGCTTCCCGCCGCTCCTCGCCCTTCAGCTTCTCCTCGTCCTGGGTGCCGGCCCGCCTCCGGTAGCAGTGATGCGCCTCGTCGTTGAGCACCACGATGCCCTTCTTCGTGCCCAGCTCCCGGCAAACGCGGCGCACCATCTGGTCCGGCGTCTCCGTGAACGGGTTTTCGCCGCCGCCGGCGAGAAGCGCCTTGGTCAGTCTCCCGGCAGCGACTTTCTCGCGGAGCTGAAAGGAGTGGTAGTTGGTGATGACCAGCTTCGCCTTACCAAGCTCCTCCACAAGATCCGCCGGCACCAGGTCCCGCTGCTTGTAGTAGTTCTCAGGATCGTTCGGGAGCAGCACACGAAGCCGGTCCCGGATGGTGATCCCGGGAGTGACGATGAGGAACGCGTCCGAAAACCGCGCGTCCTGCGGGTTGGCGAGCTTGTTCAGCGACTGCCACGCGATGAGCATGCCCATCACCACGGTCTTCCCGCTGCCCGTCGCCATCTTGAACGCAGCGCGGTACAGAAGCGGGTTGGCGTCCTGCGCGGCCTGGCGCAGGTGGTTCTCGATATCGTGGTGCGCCAGCTTCGGCGCCACCTCGGTCAGGTAGATCGCCGTTTCCAGCGCCTCGATCTGACAGAAGAAGAGGGGCTTGTCCCGCTCGACGGCCGTCCAGTACTCCAACAGCCGCGCGGTCAGGCGGGTGGTCCCCGGCCGACCGGCGTCCCGCCAGCGCGCCACACGGGCGCGTACCGAGTTGATGAACGCGTTCTCCTCGATCCGCTCGCCGGTCCACTCCGTGTCGAGGATGAGCTGGGTCTTCCCCTTCTTCCTGGCGGCGGGAATGGGGATGAAGTAGCTGGACGAGCGCCGGGCCGCGACGATCTCGTTAGTGATCCCCTCGTCTCCAAACCGGAAGTGACGGGAGGGCTCCTCGAACGGGGAGTTCAGGATCGGGTTTTCGATTACGACCTGGGACATGGATTGCTGGGGACGAGTAACGATCTGTTTGGTTAGTTTCGTTGCAAGGCAGCTCCCTTCCTCGGTTCGACGGAGAGTTACGGGCCATTGGCAGGTGGCGCGGCTCAATCCATGGGACGCTCGGGCTTTCCGAACGCGAAGATAGGCCCGCGGCAGGTACCCGCTCCAGGGTTCCAGCGGACCATTGAACATCGCCGGCGCGACAATGTGGTCCATCCGGGCACGCGAGTTCGCGAGCTCCTCATCAGGATCAGCCGGTTACGGCCTTGCGGACGCCGCCGGTCGAAGAGCCGGCTTCGAGAACCATGCGGGCAGGGATGCCCGCGCCCCACCTGAAGGACTCTGGCAGGGACGAAGGATGAGGGATGAAGGATGAAGAAGGACCGGGCTTGCGTGCGAAGGATGAAGGATCAGGGATGAAGGATGAAGAAGGACCCGGCTCGCGCTCATCCATTATCGTTCTCGCCGCTCGGAGGGTCTCAGGTGCAGTGTCGTGCTCTGCCGTTGATGGTGTTGCTGGCAACCTCCGCGGTGCCGCTGCGAGCCCAGGGCGAGGTCACGATCATTAGCCCGGAGCCGGACACGACCTTCCGCTATCCGGTGCTCCTGCTCAAGGGCGAAGCGGGTGGCGTGCCGGGCACCGAGGTGCGCGTGGTCAACCTCACCGCGCCCGCGGCGGCGGAGCGGGAGACGCGCACGACGCTTTACGCCGGGCGGTTCAAGGCGCTGCTCCAGCTGGTCCCGGGCTCGAACCGCATCTCGGTCACGGCCGGGGAGAGCACCGGGACGCTGAATCTTCGCTATCTTCCGTCCGCCAACCCCCGCGTCGTGCGGGTGGTTTACCTGACCGACCGCACCGGCGACACCACCTACCAGTCCGAGCGGAAGAACGATTCGCAGGATTACGCGGCGAAGCTGGATACCGCCGCGAAGCTGCTGCAGACGTTCACGGCGGAGCGGATGAACGACCTGGGCCTGGGGCGCAGGACGTTCAACCTGGAGCTCGACGCGCAGGGCCGGGTGCAGGTGCGCACCCTGCGGGCGCCCGGAGCGGCGGAGCATTACCAGGCGATGGAGGGCCAGGCGCTCTGGCGCGAGACCCAGGCCTTCCTGCAGTCCGCCGGCGCCCAGAACGGCGCCAAGTGCATGACGCTGATGGCGTTCACCCGCTTCGATCCGGAGACGCGTCAGGCGAAGGCCCACACTGCCCTGGGCGGGGGTGACCTCGGCCTGTTCGGAAGCGCGGGGATGTTCACCTGGCCGAGCCGCCTGCAGGACGCCCAGCAGGCTTTCAGCGACGTCACCCGCGTCGACGGCACCCGCACGCACGACGACAGCGCCTACCGCAGCACGTACTGGGCGATCGCCTCCACCACGATGGGGGCCGTTCTTCACGAGATGGGCCACACGTTCGGCCTCCCGCACACCAAGGACGAGCGGGACATCATGACGCGCGGCTTCGACGGCCTGAACCGCTTCTTCACCCTCGTCGAGCCGCCCCACGCGCGCCGGCGGATCGCGCATCCCTTCTCGGACGAAGAGGTTCCTTACTTCAGCCCGGAGAGCGCTCGCAGGCTCGCCGCACACCCATTCTTCCAGCCGTAAGGTGCGCAGTCCACCGCCAGACGTGGAGGCAGTCAAATCCCGGCAGCGGCTGCTGGAGGCAGCCTTCGCGCGGCTCGGGCGCGAGGGCGGGATTCCGAACGACCTGCTGGCGCTTGCGGCCCGCGACGCGGGGTGCACCCCGGAGCAGGCGCGGCTCTACTTCCGCCGGGACGAGGACCTCATCCTTGCCTTCTACGCGCGGCTGGCATCCCAGCTGGAGGCGCGGGTCCCCGACCTGCCGGAGGGCACGCTGGCGGAACGCTTCGCGGCCGCGATGGAGACGAAACTCGCGCTCCTCGCCCCGTATCGGGATGCCGTCGGGGCGCTGCTGGCGAGCCTCCTCGACCCGCGCCACGAGCTGAGCGCGCTGGGCGAGCAGACGGAGGTTATCCGCCGGCGAGTGATGGGAGTCTTCTCGGCAGTCGTCCTCGGCGCGTCGGACCGTCCTCCGGTGGAGGCGAAGGAGCTCACGGCGGCACTCGTCCGCGGGCTTTACTCCGCCCACCTGGCGCTGGTGCTGCTCTGGACGCAGGACCGCACTCCGGACCGCCGCGCCGCTCACACCGCCCTGGGATTCGCGCGTGATCTGCTGGCGCTTTTCGGGCCGGCGCTCTCGGCGCCGGAGCTGGCGGAGCGGGCGCTCCAGATGGATTCGGTGTTCGGCCCCCTGGTGGAGGCGCCGCCGGACCCGGGGGTCGCGGCCCTTGCCGAAGACGTTCTGCGGCGGGTGTTCCGCCACCGGCGGCTGCTGCCCGACTCCCCGTGCGCGGAGGCGCCGTGCGGCCAGTGCTTCGCCCTCCACGTGCTGAAGGCCCGCCACTTCATCGCGGCGGGCGCACCCGTCCACTTCGTCCTCCCCGCCTTCCCGGCCAAGTCCCCGAGCCCCCGAAAGGTCCTGGGGAAACTGCCCGACAAGGCGGAGGAGCTGGCGCTGGAGTACCTGGAGGCCGCGTGCGCGGAGGTCCGCGAGATCTACCCACCCGGCGCGCGGATCACGATCTGCTCGGACGGCCGCGCCTTTGGCGACCTGGTCGGCGTGGAGGACGACGACGTCAGCGCCTACGGCCGGGAGATCCAGGCGATCATCGAACGCAGGAGCCTCGGCTCGCTCAACACGTTTCACATGGAAGACCTGTTCGACACTGCCGAGTTCGGCCGGATGCGCGAGCTGCTCTCCGTGCACTACGGCGAGCCGCTGGAGCGGATCGAGCAGCAGATCCGCGACTTCCCCCGCCACCGCGCCCTTTTCAACGGGATTCACCGCTTCATGTTCGAGGAGCGCGTCGACCAGGAAGGTGCCGCCAGCCGGACCCAGGTCCGCGAGGCCTGCAAAGAGCTGGCCGTCCGGGTGATCCAGCGCAGCGATGCATGGGGCCGCCTGGTGGCGGAGTCCTTCCCGCTGGCGCTGCGCCTCTCCATCCACCCGCAGGCCCCGCACTCCGAGAAGATCGGCATCCTCCTCGGTGAGGCGGAGGACGTCTGGCTCACGCCGTGGCACGGGGCGGCGGTGAAGCGCGGCGGGGTGTTTACCCTCAACCGAGCCTCGGACGCGCTTTCCCAACCCGGCGCGCGGGTGATCGTTGAGGCCGGCCGACCTTCTCATGTGGAGGTGGATGAATGAGTACGTCTAGTGAGGCACGGCCGTTCGAGGTAGCGACATGCCTCTCTCCGTTCGGCATGGTGGTGACGGCGTGCCCCGGTGACGCGTGCCTGGAGACGATCCCAACCGAACAGCTCCGCGCCTGGGTGGACGAGCACCGCGTGCTGGTGCTCCGTGGCTTCGCGCCGCCGCTGGGCGACGCGCTCCCGGAGTTCGCCGGCCGGCTGGGAGAGATCCTCGGCTGGGAATTTGGCGCGATCAACGAGCTGCGCCCCCGCGCGGATGCGAAGAATTACCTCTACACGGACCACGAGGTGCCGTTCCACTGGGACGGCGCTTTCGCGGGGCGGGTGCCGCACTACATCGTCTTCCACTGCGAGGAAGCGCCTCCGGACGGCGCCGGCGGCGAGACGCTGTTCTGCGACACGGTCCGTCTGTTGTCCCAGGTCGGACCGAAGGAGCGTGAGGGTTGGCAACGGGTTTCGGTCACCTACTCCACCGAGAAGATCGCCCACTACGGGGGCAGCTTCACGTCGCCGCTGCTGGCGCGGCATCCGACCACCGGCGAGGAAGTCCTGCGCTACGCGGAGCCCGTCGAGGACCTGAACCCCGTCCACCTGGAGATCTCCGGCATTGACGCCGAGGAGCAGCCCGCCTTCCTGGCGCAGATGCGCGCCCTGCTGCGGGATCCCGGCCTGTGCCTCGCGCACGCCTGGCAGCCCGGCGACGTGCTGGCAGCGGACAACTTCGCGCTGCTGCATGGACGCAGCGCCTTCCACGGCTCAGACCGGCGGCACATCCGCAGGGTTAACGTGCTCTGACCCCCATTTCCTCATTTCCTCATTTCCCCATTTCCTCCCCCATCCTGAATGAGAGCGTTGATCGCCGGCGGGGGTATTGGTGGGCTGACGGCGGCGATTGCGCTGCGCCGGGCCGGGTTCGAGGTCGCCGTTTTCGAACAGGCGCCGGCGCTGAGGGAGCGGGGCGCCGGGCTCACGCTGTGGAGCAACGCCATGCGGCTCCTGGCGGCGCTCGGCCTTTCGGAGCCGCTCCTCGCCGCCGGGACTCCGCTGGAGCGCGGAGAGATCCGCGCCGTCTCGGGACGCCTTCTGGCCGGTTTCCCGCTGGCCGAGCTCGCGGAGCGGATGGGGGCGCCGATCCTCGGCATCCACCGCGGCGACCTGCTGGCGATCCTGGCGGGGCTCCTGGACGCCGCCTGCGTCCACGTGGAGTCGCGCCTCACCGGATTCCACGAAGAGGGCGGGCAAGTGACGGCTTGTTTCGCGGACGGCCGGAACGAGCGCGGCGACCTCCTGATCGGAGCGGACGGCATCCACTCGCGCGTCCGCGAGGGGCTCACCGGGCAGCCGCGGCGCTACTGCGGCTACGTCGGCTGGCAGGGGATCGCGTCGGTGACGGATGCGGACCTGAGGCCGGGGCTGTCGACGTGGTCCTACGGGCTGGGCTCACAGGTCGGACTCATCCCGGTCGGCGGCGGACTGGTCTTCTGGTTCGCCACCATCACTTTGCCGGAAGACACGGCGCCCTCCCCATCCGATCTCGCCACGCTGCGCCGGCGTTTCCGCGGCTGGCACCCGCCCATTCCGGAGATCCTCGAGCGTGCGGATGACGAGGCGGTCCTGCGCATCCCGATCTACGACCTCCCGCCGGGAAAGCCGTGGGGCCGCGGGCGCGTGACGCTGCTCGGAGACGCTGCCCACGCCACCAGCCCCACCCTCGGCCAGGGAGCCTGCCTGGCCATCGAAAGCGCCGTCGCGCTGGCCGGCGCCGTCCGCCGTGCCGGCAGCATCGAGGAAGCGCTGCGCGGGTACGAGCGCGAGCGGCAGGAGAGGACCGCCCGGATCATCGATCAGGCGTGGCATATCGGCAGCGCGATCCAGTGGCGGAACCCCGTTGCGTGCGCCCTGCGTGACCTGGCGGTCCGTCTCACGCCGGGGCCGCTCCACCTGCGGGCGCTGGTGGGGATCATGGAGCCGGGCTGCCGGGTCGATACGTCGTGGATGAAGGAGGGCGCGCCGTGCTCCGCTACCTGATCTATTCGCTGCGGATCCGCCGCGTGGAGTACCGCATCGCCGAGCTCCCGATCTTCCTCATCCCGGTGCTGCTCACGGTTACCGGCACCGCCGCCTTCCGCAGCGCCGCCTTCTGGGAGGGGCTGCTCATCTTCCTCTTCCTCTTCGCCTACGGCGACCTGCTGAACTGCCTGGCGGATCGTGACCTGGACGCCGTCTACAAGCCGCACCTCACGGAGGCGGTCTACGGTCTCGGCACCCATCAGGTGATCCTCCAGGCGGCCTTCTCCGCGGCCGCGGCGCTGGGCCTGGCGGCGCACCTCTCCTGGCTGCTGGACCGCTGGGTCCTCCTCCCGATGGTCGTCGCCGGACTGCTGGTCGGCGCCGCGTACTCGCTTGAGCCGGTGCGGCTCAAGGGACGGGGCCTCTGGCAGCTCGTCTTCTACTGGCCGGGGTTGTTCACCGGTCCGATGCTGTTCGCCGCGATGCTCTTCAGCCCGTGGCCGCCGGCGGAGGTCATCGCCGTGGCCGCCGCCTACGGGATGATGCAGACGGGCGTGCTCCTCGTGAACACCGCGGAGGACTTCCCCGAGGACCGCGAGATGGGGGTGAACACCGTCATCCTCGCGCTCGGCCTCCGGCGTGGGATCGAGAGCGGCGTCTTCCTCACGATCGGGGGCGCGACGGGGCTCGTCGCGGTGTTCCTCTGGATCATCTACAACCGGCATTTGCCGTCGTGGACCCAGGCAGCGCTGCTGCCACTTGCGACGAGCGGTCTCGTGGTGAGCGTCAGCCTGGGCCGCCTGCTCAGCCGGATGACCTCCGGTGGCGGGACCGAAGAGCATATGGTGCGCGAAGTGAAGGCAAGCGGCCGCTGGGTTCCCGCCTGGATCACCTCGCTCGCGCTCTCCACTCTCGCGGTGGCCGCGGCGATCTGGTGGGCCACGCGTTGATGACGCCCCCATTCCCTCACCCTTCCATTCCCCATTCGCCACCGTTTCGAGGTCTCACACCACGGGTACAAGAGCGCCAGATACCGGATTAGGCGCCCGCACGGGCGTTGACGGTGCCCTCACCGGGCCTCCGGCAGAATGGAAAGAGGCCGCACTCGTCCCTCCTGGGACACGCGGCCTCTTTCCACTTGTCGGGAATGGGGCGTGCCCCCGGACTCGTAATGCCCGGTGGAACCGCGTAACGCCGAAGCCCGGAACGCCCGAACGCCTGAACGCCCGAACGCCGATGACCCTCCGCTCCGCTTATCTTTTGATCTTGCTGGCCGCGCCGGTTTCGGCCGGGGCGGCGGCGGCGACGACGGTCAAGGTGAACCCGAAGGGGACCCTCCGGCTGCCCGCGGAGCTGGTCCGCCGGGTGAGCACGAGGACCGCCCCGCTGGTCTGCGTCGAGTTCCCTCCAGTACCCAGGCCGAAGGCTCCTCCGAAGCCGAAACGGGCGTCGCCGGTGAAGCCCGCGCCGGCGGGAGCGAACCACGAGCACGCTCACGAACCCGCGCCGAACGCCCCGGTGCGCGTGTTTGTGGCGCGGAGGCGCGATGGTTCCGTGGAGGTGTACCCCCGGCAGATCGGAGGCATCCGGGCGGCGGTTCCGGGGAAGCCCGGCACCGCCTACACCGCGACGATCAAGCAGGGCAAGATCGTCCTGGCGAAGCGGCGCTAGCGCGTTCTAGCGTCTTGCGGACGCCGTCTTCAGCCCGGGCGTGTCCTCCCGCCGGGCGTTCAGGTACTTTCCATCCCACCGGTAGACGTGGCTGGCTTGCTCCGGCTCCTCGCCGGGTCGCAGGACCACTTCCCACGCTTCCACGTTGGCACGCGAGCCGGTGTAGCTGACGAAGTTCCCCAGGCTGTAATGGATGAGGCCGCCGCCGTAGCGCTCGACGGGCCCCATGCAGTGGGTGTGGTGACCGATCACCAGGTCGGCGCCCCAGTCGATGAGCCGGCGGCCCAGCTTGCGCTGCTTTGGGGTGGCGCCGGTGAAGCGCTCCTTGCCCCAGTGGACGGAGACGATCACCTGGTCCGCTTCCTTGCGCGCGGCGGCGATCGCGTCCGGCATCCTCGCCTCGAACTCCTTACCGCGGGCGGGGGCGATCCCCGGGCGCTCTTTGCCGGCCTCGCTGAAGGCAGGCAGGATGTCCGAGATACCGAGAAGCGCGATTCGCTGGCCGTTGCGCTCCAGGAAATGGGGCGCATAGGCCCGGTCCAGGTTCGCGCCGCCTCCGATCACGGCAATCCCCGCCTCCTCCAGGCTCTCGAGGGTGTCGCGCAGCGCCTCCGGGCCGAAGTCCATCGCGTGGTTGTTGGCGAGGGAAACGATGTCGAACCCCGCCCAGGCCAGCCCCGCCGCGCATGCGGGCGGCGCGCGGAAGATGAAGTTGGTGTGGTTGCGGAGGCTCTCCTTGCTCTTGCCGGGGGTGGGCGCGCCCCGGTCCGAGAGGGGCGTCTCCAGATTCCCGAACGCGATGTCGGCGCCTTCCAGCAGCTTCCGGTACTTGCGGAAGGGGTGGCGCGCTCCGTGCTTCCGGATCACCGCCTTGACATTCGTGCCGAGCATGAGGTCGCCGACCGCCACGATCCGCACCGGTCCGGGGGGCGGCTCCGGCGGAGGCTGCGGCTCTGGCACGGAGGTTGCCTGTACGGGTTTGAGCCAGCCGGGGAGCCGGTCCCGCTGCCACGCGCCGAAACCGAAGAGCGCGGCGGCGATACATGCCGTTCCAACGTACCTGGCGCGCATGCGCTGATGTCTCCGTCCCGCGGCGCCGGGCGGTATCTCTCCCGGCAGGCCGGCGCTGTCTAAGTATGGGGCGGTTCGGCCGGCCGTGCCGGTCCGGACGGAACGGCACGGCCGGGCAGCAGAAAAAAGTCGCCGGGGTGGAACCGCGCGCGTGAGGTCGCTGTCTAAAGACCGGCTAAAGAGCCCCGAGGTTTGGGAGCGCTTTCCTCGGGATACTGTGTAAGGGTGCCCGGCGCTGGGGCACCGCAAGCGGAACGAAGCGCCTTAAGGGAGCCGTAAGAAACGGGGAGCGGCCCGACCGCTCTGAACCTCAAAGCCGACTGAGGCGTCGAACATACCACCCGCCCGCAAAGCGGGATGTTGAACCAATAGAAGGACTGCTAAAGGCTGATGATGCACCAGCAACGAATGAAGCTCCTGCTGGTAGATGGGGACGTGGCGCGCGCCGAACGGCTCGCACGGCGTCTCAGCGGACCGGAGTGGGACATACAGTTTGCGGATAACGGGGCCAGCGCCCTGCTGAAGGCGCACGCGGCCCGGCCGGACGTGGTGGTCTCCACGTCCGAACTGCCGGTACTGAACGGCTTCCTGATGCTGCAGGCGCTGCGGAGCGAAGCGCAGACCTGCCACCTCCCCGTGATCCTCCTAACGGAGGGGAGCAGCCACGAGGAGCTGGCGCGCGGATGGAAGTCCGGCGCGGACCTCTGCATCCCGCGGGGCCAGGGAGACGTGGACGTGGTGGGAACCCTCCACCGGGCGCTCTCCGGGCTGATCCGCCGGGACAGTCACCTCGAGGCGCCGGTTCTGGCATAGCTAACGGATCCGGACCTCGGACCCATCGACGAGCACGGAACGGACCCGCAGGTTGTCCTCGAAGAGCGCGGCCAGCGGGTCTGATTGCATTTCTGCCTGCGCCTCGAGGACCTGCAGGTCCGCCGCCTTCCCCGTCTCCAGCGACCCGGTGCGCTCCCCCAGTCCCAGGGCGCGCGCGCCGGTGCGCGTCGCCGCTTCGAGCCACCCGCTCCTGTCGACTTCGGAGCAGGCTTCGGCCGCCAGCCGGACCTCCCGCAGCATGTTCAGCCCGGCGTTGCTCGCAGCGCTGTCCGTCCCAAGCGCCGGTGAGGCTCCGGCTTCCATCAGCCGGAGCGCGGGGTAGGCGCGGTGACCGAAGAACCGGTGGCTCCCCGGGCACCACGTCGGCACGAGCCGGCTCTGCCCCAGGAGGGCGGCGTCCTCGTCCGACAGGTAGTTGCAGTGGACCGCCAGACCCGGCCGCTCCAGGATGCCGAGGTCAGCAAGGTAGCGCACCGGTGACACACCCGGCGGTTTCCAGGACGGGTCCCACGCGCCCCGTTCCTCCAGCAAGGCCCGGAACGGCCCCGCCCCGGTGCGAAGGAACTCGATCTCGTCGACCGTCTCGGAAACGTGCGTGGAGAGCGGCAGAGCCCGCAGCGCGGCGAGGGCGGCCAGCCTCTGGTAGAGCTCAGGAGAGACGGAATACGGCGCGTGGGGGGCGATCCCCAGCGTGACCCGAGTAGAGCCCGAGTCGTCGATCAGCGCCCCGGCCGCGTCCAGCCACTCTTCCGCCTGACGGGCCAGGGGATCCGCCTGCTCGGCGCGGAAGCCGATCGGTTCGTGGAAGACCACGCTGCGCATCGGGTGGGCCAGGAACGGCTCCAGCTCGGGGAGCGTGCTCACGTGCGCCACGGTCGTCGTACCGGTGCTCGCAAGCAGGTCCAGCCCGGCGACGACGGACTGCTCCACGATGCGCGTCGGCCAGGACTGCTGGAGGCGGAGGAGATCGCGGATCCAGTCCGTGAACCGGTCGGCCGAGCCCCGGAGCAGCCCCAGGGCGGCCGTGAGGTTCAGGTGGCTGTGCGCGTTCACCCAGCCGGGCAGCAGCAGCGACCGCGGGAAAGCACGGACCGGCGCCTCCAGGTAGCGCGACGGCAGCTCGCGGCGCCCCCCGACCCACGCGATGCGCGTCTCTTCCACCACCACCACGCCGTCCCGGATCGCGTCCGAGGTGACGGGCAGCACCCACTCTGCGGCGAGGACCTGGGTGTCAGATCGAGGCATGGCTGTGGAGGAAACCGCCCGGTTCAGAGGCAACGCTTGCCACGGATTACGCTCTTTCAGGCACGGGACCGAAGGGTTTCTTCTTCCGGGTTCTGGGAGCCGTGGCGCGCGCCAACGAGCGCATGAGCCGTTTCCGGGTCAACTTCACCCCATCAACCTGGCGGTCATGGTCCTGCTGTTCAGCTGATGATGATCTTCGGCCGCACCGCTTCGGAGGCGGCTGGGAACCACCGCACGGCGCGCCCTGCAAGTGTCAGCAAGGCCCTGCGGGATTCTAACAACCAGGCGAATTATGTGCATGGCCGCGCGCCTCGAGACGGTTGAGCTGGCCTTCGGCTCGAACATCGATGCCAGCAACCGTTTTCCAGGGGTTCACCCTCAACCAGCGCGACGGCGTCTGGCTCACGGCGGTGCGGCGCGGGACCGTGAAGCCGTCGAGCCCGGCTCTACCTCGGCCTCGCGACCCTCCCGCGCTGCGGTTCCAGTACTCCGACGTGATGGCCACGCCTCCGGGCAATAGGCGATCGTTACCTTCGACGACGGCGCGCAGCGGGACCGCTTCGCAGCTATCCTGGCTGCGGGATGACGCCGAAAACGGCGTGCTGCCGCCAATCAAGCAGCACGCCGTCCTACTAGTGGACTCAACCGATTCCGAGCACTCTGGGCCTGGCTCTCCTCCGGTAGGGTACCACGAGCGTGGTACCATCCGGCCTTGCGCCATCGGCACCGACGGAGGACGTATCCGGCCTCATGGGTTTCGCGACACGGCCTCCTCGAGTGCGGATCCTGAAGAGGCCGGCCGTGCTGGGGATCGGCGTCGCGTTCAGGCTGTACAGCAGCACCCTGACTCGGCCGGAGGGCAGCGCATTTGTCGCGAGCTGCAGATCCGATCGGGTAAGACCGATGGCTATCGTCTCGAGAGTCCCGCCGCCCAGATCCAGGTCAAACGCCAGAGCGCTGATCTGCTCCGTCCCGGTCCCAAAGTTCCACCGCAGAGCCCTTGCGCGCCCGAGCGAAGCCGCTCCTCGGCGTGGCGCCGAAGACGTGGGCAACCCCAGGTAGAGCCGAACCTCGATGACCAAGTCTCCCGCCGATGGACCTCCATTTCCGTCCAGGTCGTGGATCGCGGCGTCGAACGCCACCTTGCCGAGGAGCACGTTAACCATGATCTGGATATCGCCCAGATCAATGCCGTTCCCATTCAGGTCCCCACGCCGGCCAAAGGTAACCGTGCCGGAAGACGTGCTTGCCTGGCCGCTGAGACCCTCCGGCGAGCTGACCTGCGCTCCAGGCGCAGACGACCCGGGCATCACAAGCTGCACGGATGCCGTTGTCCCTGGGGAAATGCCGGAAACGGCGCGGAATGTCAGCGTCGCGATCACTCCGTCAGCGAACGGCGCGACGGAAGCGGCGCCGAACCACAGGAGGATAACGCGCCCTGTGCCGTTCTCAGACGCGACAACATCCACGCCCGCAGGCAGAACCCCCCGCGTAACACCGACAAACTGAAGCTTGTCGGCCGGGAAGATGAGGTCCGTCAGGATCGCAGCAATCGAGTCACCATTAGACGCCAAGCGTATCGGCAGCGTGGTCGTCCCGTTTGCCGCGAGGACTGCGCTACCGACGGACAATGATGCGGGCGAGATCCTCTCCTTGATCGTGAACGGACCGTCGCTCGTGTCGATGAGGGTACCGGTTGCGTCGGAAACCCTAACGCGCGCACCCGCGGTGAGGGTGTTGGGAACGGTCCAGTTCTCGGAACCGTCGTTTGCGGTCGCCGCGGCGATGATGAACCACGCGGCCCCGCCGTTGGACGACCATTCTACCCTGACCTCTCCTCCAACGCCGCGGCTCGTCCAGCGGAGCGTCTGCATCGAACCGACGGCCCACGCCTCGCCTCCGTTGGGGCTCAGCACCGTAATCGAAGGGTCCGGCTCGGTAGTCCCCGAAGCCTCGTTGCTGTAAGCCCCATCGCCTCCTTCGTTGGTGGCCTGAACCCGGTACGTGTAGGTAGTGTTGGCCGTGAGACGCTCATCCAGGAACGTAGTGACGTTAGTGGTGGTAGTGCCGATCTGGCCAAAGATGCCCCCGCTTACCTTTCTCTCGATCTTGAACGCTGTCTCTGCGGGGTTGTCGTGGCTCCAGGTGAGTTTCAGCGAACTGTTCGAAACCGCGCTGACACCCAACCCGTAAGGACCCGGGGGCGGGGCGCCCGCGACGATGATCTCCGTTGCGGCAGACTGTGCGAAATTCTGACTCGCATCCCGAGCGTAACAGACGCAGCTAAAGCGGCGGCTGGAGGAGCCCGGGTTCGCGGGGAGCGCGAACTCTCCTCCATAGATTCCGTTGGTCACGCCACCGTCCAGCAGCTGGAGCGGAACGCGCTGGAACGCGCCATTCGGGCCGCTAATCTTCGCCTCGGCTGCGAAGATCCCCGCGTTGTCGGTGAGTGACACCCGAACGCTCGCCTTGCCTCCGGCACGCGGCAGCACCTGAGGCGTGGCGGTAGGAGAGCCCACCCCTGGCGCCTGGGTGTCTGTGGAGAAGCTCTGGAATTCCACTTTACGAACGATGAGCTCCGCCTCGCGTCCATCCGTGGGCGGAGCGAGGAGCCAAAGGTTGAACCTCAGCACTTCGTCGAGGGAGAGCGGCACATTCCCCCGGTACTCCGCGCGGTTGATCGCCGCAGGATCCAACGAGAACGGGTCCGCTCCAGCCACTGCCTTGAACTCAATGCGGTCCTTATACCAATCGAACATGAGCACGGCCTGCGAGACCGCCGGCATGCTCCAGGGAAGCAGATTCCCGGGGACGGCGTAAGGCTGGACAACCCACTGGTAGTTAGTCGAGGCCCGGCCGAACTTCCAGATTTCACCGTCGATTTCGCGATGCCCGCCATCAGGCCCCGGATCGTCCCCGTACAGGAACGCCCCACCGGCAACGTTGGCGTCGTAGCTATCGAGCGGGCCGTCGAGGTAAACGATATAGCGGCCGTGGCCTTTTGGCCGCAGCGCATATACCTCGGGGCAGTACCAGTTGCCGCCCCGCTTTGTGATGCGCAGGTGAAGACGCCCTGCTGAGTCGACGAAGCAGTTTTCCCCGCTCTCACTAAAAAAGTTGGGGCCCGGGAAGACGCGGCCGGACGACACCTTCTTCTCGAACTCGATGCCGCTGAAGGTGAAGGTAGAACGCGCCGGGTTCACGCGGTGCACTACTGCCTTGGCGGCAGCATCGCGGTCCAACTCGAGCGGCGGTGCGCCGGTACCACCCGCCAGAGGTACCGAATACGAGGCAGGTACGAGATAGGCGTAGTACCTTACTGCCTCAATATCTAGGCCTCCGGTCGTCACGTTGGCGCCGAAGGTTCCATCCGCCTGGATCGGAACCGCCGGCATCGTGTAATAGGGCTTGCTATAGTGGCCGAGCGAAGGGACGAAGATGATGATGGCAACCTTCCAGTCCGCGGGAACTACATTGTACACTCGGCCGAAGACGGAGCCGAACGAGCCGAATGCCGGGACTGTCGTGAAGACGATGTACGGGTCCTCCGGCTTCGCCGCCGCCTGCGTAAACGTGACCGTTGCGGAACTACTCTCGTTCCCGTCACGGTCGCGGGCCAGGAAGGAGACCGTATAGGTCTGCGGTGAGGCGAGGTAGTTGGGGGGCGGGTACCAGTAGCCGTTCCACACCGCGCTCGTCGCGGTCCCGGAGCCCTGCGCCATCTGCACCTCTTCGATGATGCCATCCGGACGCGTCACGTTGATCCTCACGAACTGCACTCCGACGTTGTCCGTGACCGAGACCGAGGGCGTGATCAGCCCGCCCCACGCCCGAACCACGTTCGGGCTCACCTGCGGGCCCGCAAGAACGGGGGGCTGCGTGTCGCCAGCCGCCCTAGCCCGTGCGGACGCGGACAATGCCGCTGCCGCGAGCACGATCACCAGCGCCGAGGCGCGAAGTCCTAACCTGCTCAAGCGCATTAGAAGAGTCCTCCCACGTAGAAACCACGTGCAAGTAAACGGGCACTCTTCCAAACCCCAACCCCCAAAGCTTCGATACTTCGAGCCGCCCACCACTCGTGGTCCCGCTTGCCGGCCGGCGCCTTGCAGAACAGTGGGTGAGTAGAGGCCCACGCGAGCTTTGGAGCATGTATACGACGCCTACCGCGCTAGTTCCTGCAATCAATATTTGTATTTCTTAAATCGTTTCAGTTTGCCCAGGTCGCATGCGCTCGCCGGGGGCATCCTCCGACAATGCCAGCAGCAGAGGATGACAGGAACGGAGGCGGGAGGTGGAGCAGGAGCTTGAGGAATGGGTCAGTCTGTACGCGGCCTCTCAAGAGCTGGGAGTGACCCGTCAGAGAATGTCAAAAATTGCGCAGACACGCAAGTGGGTGACCTCCGTCCACCAAGGTGTCAAGCACGTGCGGAGGTCGGACGTCGACCAACTGAAGACGGAGCGACGGTCAGCCGGGCGACCTTCCGCGCCAACAGCGCTCGCACCAGGAGTGGCGAGCCCCGCGATGACCGCGGTGGTGATTGAGGCCCTGGCTGACCTGGTGTTCCAGCGTGTCGACCTTTTCCGGAAGGCCCCTGGAGGCCAGGTTCCCCTGGACTCGACCAAGCTGGCACTAACGCCTCAAGCCCGCAGTCTCCTACGAGGCGCCATGGGCGACCACCTAACCCTGGATCGCGCCCTTGAGGTTCTGGCTCACCTTCAGGGGCTGTCGCACATCCTCGAGATTGCGCCCGACCCGCTGGGTCCGGACCCGGAGGCGATCGTGGCACTCGCACGGGTGCTCCTCGTTCCGGAGCTACACGCGCGTGTCTGGCGGGGGTCCTCTCCCGCCGCGGTTGCAGAGGCTCTGCGACTGATCACTGGGCCCGGTCTGTGGGAACGGTTAGAAGCCCCGCCCTCGGGAACTGAGGCGGTCGTGCTCTTCCGGCGGCTGATTTCGAGCGGCATTCCCGCCTCGGCCGATCCGACCACCACCAGCAGCCAGTTGGCCCGCGCCCTACTGACGTTTGCGCCGCCAGCGCTAGATGCTCGGATCCGTTCTCCTCGCATGGTACGGGTTTTGTTCCACGACCAGCACCTTGTAATGAACCAGGTGATGCTGGCGATCGGCCCGCCAGGCTCTCTGAAATCCCATTTGGCCGCAACGCTGGCCTTAACATGTGCGTTCGAGACGGGTCGTCCGGTCCTCTACTACGTCATTGAACAGGAAACGCCGGCCGCGCGGCTGCTCCTCGACGATACCGCGCGTACCCTACGGAGAGCGAATCCACGTTATCAGGAAAAGCGCGTCGAGATCGTCTCGGCTGAGCAGTCAGCGCCCTCACTGACCCCGCAGCCCCAGCAAACCGAAGCTACCGTAACCGGTTCCCCTGGCTGGCCGCCGGACGGGGGGGCCGTTGCCCCTGTCCTTTTGCACGGGTTACCAGGAACTTGGGATGAGTTGCGCGCCGAGACGAAGGCGGCGCTTTCAGCCCACCCGAATGCCTCCGCGATCATCGTGGACAGTATCGGTTCGCTCTCAGGCAACCTTGAACGCGCAGAGTTGGCGGAGTTCCTGGACACGCTCCACGGACCCCTGCGATTCGTCGTGCTGGTTGCGGAACTGAACTCCGATACAGAAGCGATTCAAGTGTTGGAGCGGCTCCGGTGGGTCGCGGATCTTGTGCTCGAGCTCGGTTACAACCTGCCGGACGGCGCACAGACCGGCCCAGCTACGCGGACCCTGGAAATTCACAAGAGCCGGTACGCGCCCGCCCACATTGGTCGGCATGCGCTTGAACTGCCCCCAGACCGCCCTCTCACTGTCTACCCGGCGGTTGAGGTTTGGCGGTCAGCGAAAATCACCCCCGATCCGAAACTTGCTGGGGTGTCTGATGCCAGGAGGTTCTCTCTCGAAGGCACGGCGTGGCTTGCTGCTCTCGACGAACTCGCAGGCGGATGGAGTTCCGGGTGTTCTCTGGCCCTCAGGGGACCCGCGGGCACTTTCAAAGAGCACCTCACCCTCTACGCGGCCGCGAACGCGCTTCAGAACGGACACTCGGCTATCTTCATCAACCTGCGGCGGAATTTTGAAGAGTCCCTGAAGGCGACGCTGAAGCGTTACACGGATCTGAATGCCGTTCTTGAGCATCGTGTCGAGACATTCGATCCTGACAGAATCGGCCAAGAGCCCAAACTTCACGTTCTGCCGCTGTCCGTGGAGGAGTATTCCGCGGAGCGGCTTCTCTGGGAGCTGAGCCGGGCGATCACCCGCAAGGGGCCGCATCCCGTGTCAGTTTGTCTGTTGGCGCACTTTTCTGAACTGGTGGTGTCGCCCGGATTTGCCTCGACTCACGCCTTCACGATGATGCTCCTTACGCTTCTTGCGAATGCGAAAGTCAGCGCGCTTGCTCAGATTGACGTAGACAGTTGGGTGCGGAACCTGGACCGCTCACATTATGAGATCCTACTTCCGGTGTGGGATGTAGCCTTCCAGTTGGCTCGCGAATCCGAGGCTCCGCAGGCAATCGAAGTTTGCAGCTCGTGGGGAATCGCCTACGTGGTGCGCGAGGAGGACGGCAAGGGCGGGTTTCGACTGCGTGCAGGCAAGGGCCCGTTTCCTCGTGCCCCGTCGAGAAGAAGCGAGCGACATTGGTCGGCTTAGACACGGCCTTCCGCTTGTCACTCGACCGGGCGGACTGCTGCGTCAACTCCCGTTGACACCCCTCTCCCGACGGTGCTATAACTTGTGCGGCTTTAGCACTCCATCCTGTTGAGTGCTAATCGAAGGCCGCACAGGCCACACTCCCCGGACCCTATCAGGAGAGAAGACCCAATGGCAAAGATTCGTCCGCTCGGCGACAAGGTCGTCGTCAAGGCCAGCACGGCGGAAGAGCGCACGTCGGGAGGGATCGTCCTTCCGGATGCGGCGCGCGAGCGGCCGCAGCAGGGCTCCGTCATCGCGGTCGGCCCCGGCCGCCTGCTGGAGAATGGCGACCGCGCGCCCATGGCGGTAAGCGTAGGGGACGTCGTCATCTACTCGAAATACGGCGGCAACGAAGTGAAGCTGGACGGCGAGGAGTACCTGATCCTCGACCAGGACTCGATCTACGCGGTCAAGTCCGAGTAAGGAAGCCTGCGGGCGGAGACGCCCGCGCTCCATCCCTTTCTGAAGAAGGAGACACATACACTATGGCAGCTAAGATGATTGCCTACGATGAAGAAGCCCGGCGTGCCCTAGAGCGCGGCGCCTTCGCCGTGGCCCGTGCCGTGAAGGTCACCCTGGGACCCCGCGGCCGCAACGTCGTGATCGACAAGAAGTGGGGCTCTCCCACTATCACCAAGGACGGCGTCACCGTCGCCAAAGAGATCGAGCTGGCCGACGCCTATGAGAACATGGGCGCGCAGCTCCTCAAGGAAGTCGCCTCCAAGACCAACGACATCGCCGGAGACGGCACCACCACCGCCACCGTGCTCGCGGCGGCCATCCTCAGCGAGGGGCTGAAGAACGTCGCGGCCGGCGCCAACCCGATGACGCTGAAGCGCGGCATCGACCTGGCGGTGGCCAAAGCCGTCGAAGAGCTGAAGAAGATCGCCACTCCGGTGAACACCACCGAAGAGGTCGAGGCCGTTGCCTCCATCGCGGGCAACGACAGCGAGATCGGCAAGCTCATCGCCGAGGCGATGGACAAGGTCGGTAAGGACGGCGTCATCACCGTCGA
>JGI10216J12902_100591760_pt1 | contig 25233 bp, 24 predicted proteins | sample KanNatreferecore_FD_12902 | JGI IMG/M metagenome (IMG submission 12902)
GTGTGCCCTACCGGCCAAAGTCGGGCTTCGGTAGTCGTTCCCGCTTTCCTGACTCAGGTGAATCACAGATAGGAGGCTTCACGCCCCGGAAAGTTCCCATGAAATTGCGCCTTTTTTGCGGGGACGACGGGAGGAGGGAGGCGATTTCCGAGGGGGACGCCGATGCGGCCCGGTTATTCAAAATTAAAGTATCAAAAAGCTTTCGCCCGGGTGAAGAACAGGCGCCCCGTCTCGTCTCATCTTACGTATGAAAAAACTATTGTTGCTGGCAGCCGTCATCGTGGGAGCTGGTTCCATTGGAACCACTGCCCGGGCCGGCGTGGACGTGAGTGTCGGAATCGGTTTCCCGGTCCCTCCTCCGTTCGTTATCAGTCACCGTGGACCCTACGCTCCGGCTTGTCCGCCGCGTTACGTGGCGCCGTGTCCGCCGCGACCGCCGGTGTGCTACCGGCCTCCGGTGTGCCCGCCGCGTTACGGTCATAGTTACGGACACAGCTACGGTCATCGGGGTGGCTACGGAAGGGATTACGGGTACAACGGCAGATCGGGTGGTTCGTATTATCGTCGCGGCTACTAAGCCCACAACGAGGAACCAACCCCAACCGCAAAGGCCGAAACGAAAGTTTCGGCCTCTTTGTTTTGCGCGCTCAAATTCGCTCCAACGGTCAAGGCTCGCCGTTGCGGGAAAAAAAGTGCTCGAACGAAGCGTACACAAACACACCCAATTCCGGTGATTGACCGTTAAGGCCGATCGGTGCCGCGACGCCGAGTACTAGCTGGGAATCATTCGCGAAATTGAACGCCTTACGAAAGCCGGGCGAAATCAACGCGATGAACTCCCGGTCCAATGCCTGGCCCGGATCACCAAAATGCTCCCAGGAACCCGTTGCCTCGACCAGGAAATGCAGGTCGCGCGTTGCAGCATAGATGACGCTGCCGGCGATATGATACGAAATGAGGTCCCGGTCCTGTGCCGAAGCCGCATCCGGCAGATACGTCAGGCCCGCGTTCAGATGAACAAACCAATTGTCTCCGAGCGCGGTGCTGAAGGGCAGATTGAACTGCGCGCCGACCGTGTCGTCACCCAGCCCCCGGTTCTCGTCGCCGGTGGGCAGGATGACACTGGCTCTCGGGGCGAAGGCCATCAGGTTGTCTTCGTTGAAATAGGCTTGCAGGCGGTAATTGAGCAGAATGTCGCCCACCCCGTTTTCCGTCACGCCACCCGACCGCACAAAGCTGTATGGGACTGTGTAACTGAGCTGGTGTGTTTGACTGAACAATGGCCATTCCTGGGTGAAACTCAAATCATACGCTTCATCATCCGACCCCGGTTGCCGATCAACGCTATAAAAGCCCGTGAGGATGTGCTGAACCACCCCGGCCTCCTGGTTGTACGCCTCTTCGACCAGGAACGAGTTGTCCATGATGCCATCCACGTTCCGTTCGCGGACCGCAGGTTCGGCGGAATTCAAAACCAACAGCCCGGAAAAAAGAACGGCACCTGTTAACAGCCCACGACCCAGAAGAGCGTTTTTCAAAGCAAACATAGTCTTTCCAATTAGTGTTTGATACGACTATATTTGAAGGCCGCTCGGTGCCGCAACAAAAATTTTTCACTGCTGCGACGGGAAGGGGGTTGGTCAGAAAAAGTTGCCGGGGACTATTCCGAACGTGCTGAGGTGGTGGCCAGGGTTTCACGCAGCACACGGCTCACAGTGGCCAGGAGTTGATCGGGCGAAAACGGTTTGCGCAACGTCGCGGCAGCGCCGATGCGTTGCGCCACCGCCAGGACGGCTTTGGCTGAAACGTCGCCGGAGATGGCTATGATTGGAAGCGCCGGAAACTCTTTGCGCAATTCGGCGATCGTTTCCAGACCTTCCTGGTTGGGCATAAACAAGTCCGTGATGACCATGTCCACGCGTTGGCCGCGACATTGCCCAACACCATCTTCACCTTCGATCGCCGTAATGACCTGGTGGCCGGCCGATATCAAACTGTATTCCAACAGCAGTCTCATGTCGGCTTCATCATCAATCACAAGGATTCGCGCCATAAAAGTTCAATGTATAAAACAAGCTGCTGTCCGGAATGTCCGGACAGCAGCTCCGCCACTTGCCGTGGCTGAAATACCGGTCTAACCCTTGGCCCCTATTTCCGAAGAAAAAAGCTGCTGCCCGGAACCCAGGCAGCAGCCGAACCGCTTCGCCGCGGTTAAATACCGGGCCTCGCCCTAACCCTGTTTACCCTTTCCCTTCAACCCTTGGATCAAAGGCTCAGGTATCCAAAAGGAAATACGGAGCGGCGTGCATGATCTTTCAAAAAACCTGTAATGAACGTGGGCATTCTCCTCGCAGTCAGCCGGGTCCAGTTCCTTCTGCCGCGCCGTCTGGCGACGCTATTAACGTCAAAGCGCCGGAGGAATCTTTGGCACAGAAGTTCCTACTAATTTGCCCTATGGACCGACCCGCCAATCCATTTGCCGGAGTGTCCGTCGTAACAGCAGTTCAATCAATCTATGAAAACAAAAGTTAAGGTCCTGAAAACCCTCCTCATTGCGTGCAGCCTGCCGACGTTGTTGACCGGCTGTGCCTCGTATATGTGCGGCACCAAACAAACGGTGCCAATTACCTCGTATCCGAAGGGAGCAGCCGTCACGGTCTACAACGACTATAACGATGTTCTCTTTGAAGGCAAAACCCCTTGCAACGTCGAGTTGCGGCGGTCGGTTGGCGACGGGTCTCCGGCGCAGTACAAGCTGGTTTTCCGTCACGAAGGGTATGCCCCCGAAGAAGTCATTCTGGCCGGACGCCTGAACCGCGCCTACAGCGTCAACGTGGCCAACGGAGGCATCGGGATGGTTGTGGATTCCATGACTGGTGCAAAGTGGACGCTGGCGCCCTGCGAAGTCTCGGCCAAACTCACCGAAAGCACGACCCTCCCCAGTGGAGAGATCGTCGCCGATACATCCCGGTAAGCGTTCCCAGCCTTTCTTCCACGGGCCGCGTGAGTCACACGCGGCCCTTTTCTTTTACTTCGCCTCCCGACAAAGATTGAGCGCGATCCGAATATCGTGTATCCAACCCACGCGGACGCATTCAGAACCAAAGTATGTTTCGAATCGGCATAGACGTCGGCGGCACGAAGATCGAAGGCATCGTGCTGGAAGCAGACGGCCGGGAGCGGTTTCGGAAACGTATCGAGACCCGGCAGGAACTCGGTTATGAAGCCATTCTCGATCGGATCAAAGGCTTGTACGACGACCTTGCGGACCGGACCGATCGCGGGTCGCACACGTTCGGCATTGGAACACCGGGCGCGATCTCCCCGCGCACCGGTCTGCTGAAAAATTCCAATACCGTCTGTCTCAACGGCCGGCCAGTGAAGGCGGACCTGGAGCGCAAACTTGGCCGCCCGATTGAAATTCAGAACGACGCCAATTGCTTCGCGCTCGCTGAATCACTCCATGGCGCCGGACGCGGCCGGGATCTCGTCTTCGGTGTGATCATGGGCACCGGTTGCGGCGGCGGAATCGTTCATCACGGCAAAGTCATTACCGGCCCGCAAGCCATTGCCGGCGAATGGGGACATATGTCCATCAACCCGGACGGACCCCTCTGCTATTGCGGTCATCGCGGTTGTGTCGAAACCTTTATCAGCGGCGCGGGGATGGAGGCGTGCTATGCCGGGCGTTACGGAACCAAACGCTCTTTCATCGAGATCGAAAAAGAGTTTTATGCCGGCCATCCCGAGACAGTGTCATTTATGAGCGCGTTCTTCCGCGACTTCGGTCGGTCGCTCGCGAACCTGATCAACATTCTGGACCCGGACGTGGTTGTACTCGGAGGCGGGGTTTCGAACTTCGAGGCACTTTACCGGGAAGGCGTGGCCGAGGTCGCGCGCCAGGTGTTCAGCGACAGCCTCGAGACGCCGATTGTCAAAAACCAGCTGGGTGACTCCGCCGGCGTCATTGGAGCCGCGCTGGTCGGCATTTGACCCGCCAGCCGGTCAGGTGGAAGGCTGTTCGCTCACCGGCCCCTGCCCCTGCCGGGCGCGTTCCGCCGCGGCCTTTTCCCGTTCGAGACATATCTGGCAGATGCCATGGGAGGTGGGCGTGTCGAAGCCTTGTTCGAGAAACTGCTCGAGCCGGATCCATTCTCCCTTGTATTCCACCCGGTGACACCAGGCGCAGAGTTTCATGAATCCCTCCAGCAGCCGGATATGTTCGAGCACACGCCGCGTCGCGGCGCTCACGAGCAGCCACACCGCGAGCACCAGCAACATCTCAAGCGTAGACACCTGAAACCGCGGAAGGAACGGATGGTTTCCCAGTATCAACGTGGACAGACCCAGCAATTCGTCCAGCCACGCCAGCGCGATGATCGCGAGGAACCCGGCGCTCTGATACCACAAAATTTTTGGACGCTTCTCTTTCTGCATAAAACACACTCTCTCAAAATTATTTTCCGAAACACCGCGATCGCGGGGCATCGTCCGGGGAATTTTATCCGGTCCGATGACCGTTCATGCTTGACTGGTTTGCATGAAACGTGCCGCTGCCGCCAGACGGCGGTTCAGCACCGTTACTTTTTCCCGCGCATCAATATTTTTTTCTGAACGATTTGAATCTCAGTTTGTCGTGCGCGCAATTTTAACGTGCACGCTCGCAGATGTCCGATAACGATCCACCGGCGGGGACGGAGGGGTAACTATCCAATTGGAATCCGATCCATGCTGCGGTATTTTCGAGGTGAATTTTCTATGTCCTCACTAAAAGAACTCAAGCTGGCCGAGAAAAGCGCGGTCCAGCAGCAGCAGGTTATCACGGAACTGAATGCACTCGTCCGGGACATTGAGCGCTGCGACAAAACCATCGGCGACCTGCAACGCGACCTCGCCACGGCCAATGCAAAGTATCCCAGCCCGCGGACCACGCGGGATGACATCGCGTATCTTACCGATCTGCTGAAGTGCGCCCACAAAAAGCTGGCCTGGGAAAAACAGCTTGCGAGCATGCAAAAGCGCACGCCAGTCGTGCTCGAAAGAATGTCGCAATTGTTAAACGATCCGAAAAACCCGCCTCCCGACCAGGTTCGCGTGCAGATGCTGGAAGCGTTGCAAGGCGTGCAAGGTGCGATGGAACGGTTGCAGAACGTTAAAACGAATTAAAAAGCGCAGAGCCGGCCTGGCTCTGCGCCATTGCTTACGCTCCGATCATGGCCCTGGGACCGGCACTGGAGGCGGCGGCGGCAGTCCCGGAGGTCCCGGAGGTTGCTCAAGGTGACATCCCGTTGCCAGGAACGCGCCTCCGATCACCATCGCAATCGCCAACAGTCTGCGAACTGTTTTCATAACATTCCTTTCTTTCAAGGTGGTTGCCGGGTTCGTAATTGGCTGAAATGCGTGGTGCTTAAACCATCTTCCATCCTCGGTCCCAACGGTAAATCGTCGGCTGCGCCAGCCGTTCGCGCTCCTCCCAGTGCGCGGCCTCTTCAAGACCCGTCCTGGCGGCCATCAATTCGTCATGCTGCGAAAGGACGCCCCAGACCGACGAGTAAACCAAAAACGGTTTCACTCTCGGTGGGCGGTTGATCGGAAAGTCCAATTGCTCGAGGAAAATCACCCGTTCACCCGCGTCCCATGCGGTCAGCATTTCATCAAACGCCGCGCTGTCGATGTACTGTCCCATCCGCAGCAAATCCGCGCGTGAAAACCGGTCCTTCAGGCAGTCCGACTTGAGATCGAAACTCCCGCAGAATCGGCTGATCGCCTCGGGATCACCGGGAAGAATGACAAAGAAATTCCGGCCGGAATCGAGCTGCTCCTGCACCGTCGTGCGCCAGTCGTCCCCGGCCGCGCGCACAACCCTCAGCATCTGCTCCGTCTGGTATTTCATGATCTAAACCTACGGGTGCGACACCCCGGATTCCAGTTGGTGATTTCCCTACCGACAGCCGTGGCACCGCTTTAGCTAAGTTAAAATTCACGTTATCGGAAGACGCGGATGTGCCCGAATAGCAGACATTAAGGAAGTTGAGTTGTATGAAAACGAAGAGCGCGGCGGAGTACATGGTGCTGATCGCTCTGTGCCTTGCGGTGGGTTGCATCATTTATCGTCAACATGGAACCCTTCCCACGCCGGTATACGCCGCCGCCCCGTCCCTCGCCCTCGCCACCGATGCTCCCTCTCAAAAACCCGTCAGCGTCCCCATCACCTCCCAGGAACGCCAGGTGATCCGCGATTACGTCTCGCTCCGCTCCGACCGTGGCAAGCTTAAAAAAGCGCTGCCGCCCGGCCTCGCCCGGAAAGCCGGGTCACTGACGCCGGAATCCCGAAAGAAACTCGTGAAGGGTCAGACCATGTCAGCAGAGCTTTATCGCGAATGCCATCCCCTCCCCAAAGAACTTCAGACGCGCCTGCCCTCAGCTCCCCTCGGCACCACGATGGTCGCTGTCGACGGCAAAATCGTCCGCCTCGCCCGCGTCAGCCTCGAGATCCTGGACGTATTCGAAATCCAGCCCTGAGACCCGGAGTTCCGCGAAACTCAGCGGTCCATCCGGAACACAGTCGTTCTTATCCACTTGGTCATCACCATGCGTTTGCTTTGACCCTCGGATTCCCGGAATTGCGCGGTGGCGGTCTGGCGGGTCCAGTCGAACGAAGACATCTGCCGGCTGGCATCGGTTAACTGATCGGAAAATTGTCCCAGGGCCGTCTGCACCTTGCGGCCGTTTTCGATCGCGTTGTCGGCCAGATTTTTGATCCCTTCCACACCTCCGACAGTCAGGTCGGTGCTCAGCATCTTGCGCAGGTCTTCCAGATAAGCCAGCAACGGCAGGAGCGTTTCCCGCGTCTCCACGTACCGGCGGCTGATCGACCTGGTTTCGTTTTGGATGGCTTTCTTGCGGGCGTCCCGGTGCTCGCGGGTGATCCCGTAATTCATCGCCACGGCGTGCCTGTCCCACTCCTCCATGTAAGCGGCGTTCTTCTTCTGCATTCGCGTGATCGCAAGTTCCACCCGCTCAATCGAACGGTACAGGCGGTCCACCGCCTGATTGTAAGCCGCGAATCGCGGACGCAAATCAGTGGCAGTATCGTTCACCAGATGCCCCAGGGTCGCCATGACGGCGTCGAGATCGTTGAGCTCAATCTGGACTTCCCGGGCCGCCACCCGGGTGCTGTGTGCCACGGCGTCGCTTTTCTGATAGGCCGTGGACCGATGCGCCGGGGCCGCACACCCGGCAAGCCATAAGGCCAGCGGCGCGAAGGCCACAACGAAGAGAGTTCGGATAAAACTTTTCGAGGTTTGCATAGTTACCTCCGATATAGGTCCAATATTTGAATGGTACCGAATGGAACCAAGCTTCGTCGTTCTAAACCATAGGGTAGTGCCCTACCGCCCTTGGACAGCAATTGTCTGATCCGCTCTGGCAAGGTCGCGTTATGCCACGACAACTTTGGCTGTTTCCGCATCCCAAACCGTTGGTCGAACGGTTTGGTGAAGAGTTCTTTCGCCAGTTGCCGGTGGGTCCGGGTGTTTATCTCATGTGCGGTCCCCGGGAAGGCGTGCTTTATGTCGGCAAAGCAAAAAACCTCAGAAAACGTCTGGCCAGTTATCGCGTGTCCAATCCCGAACGGTTCCCCCGGCGTGTCATTCGCCTGCTGCATCGCGTTACCCGGATTGAATGGGACGAATGCCCGAACGATTCCGCGGCCAGAAACCGGGAGGAACTCCTGATCGCGGTGTTACAACCCCGATTCAACGCCGCCGGAAAGGTATGGCCGGTCCTTCACAATCGCCGGTGTGAGGAGATGAAACTCCGGGGGCCGGAGTTTCGCTCAACACCGGTGCCCGTGAATTAAAACCGCTTCTACTGAACCGCTCCGGTTGAATTGTTTTGCCTGCCCCGCGAAGCAGTGATTAGATCCAGAAGACCGAGTATGCCGGCGGCAAACGTCATTCAGTTGCGCCAGATCCTGTCGGAACGCTTTCCGGGACTCCGCACGCGGGCCGAGGAACTGACCACAGCGACGCGCAAGCACTGGCCCACCGGCCTGCCGCGGCTGGATCAGTCCTTACACGGAGGATTCCCCCGCGGCGCGCTTACCGAAATTGTGGCTGAACAGCGCGGTTCCGGCGGTGCCTTGCTGATGATCGCGCTCATCCACCAGGCTTTTCGGGAAAATCAGTTCATTGCGGTCATTGATGGACACGATTCGCTCGATGTTACCCGGATCGGCGAAGACCTGTCCCGCCTCCTCTGGGTGCGATGCGCTTCAGCGGAGGAGGCATTGAAGGCCGCCGACCTCCTTCTGCGCGATGGCAATCTCCCCCTGGTCATGCTTGATCTCGCGGTCAATCCTGCCGCTCAATTCCGCAAAATTCCCGCGACCACCTGGTATCGCTTCCAGCGCATCCTCGAGCAAACCTCCACGGCCTGCGTGGTCCTGACTCCGCACGCCATGATCAGTCCGGCTCCGGTGCGCATCACGCTGCGCTCCCGGCTTTCACTCCAGGCACTGGAAACCGACCCGGAAGATCTGCTGCGCGAATTGAAACTGGAAATCTCCGAAACGCGGCGAAGTGAACTGCGCGAGCCGCTGGAAAACTCGGCATGAAAGAAAACGTTACATCGGATGCACTCGCAACCGTTGTCCGATTCAACGATGTAACGATTTAACCATTTGATGAACCCATGTTCGCCGCAGTTTTCATCCCCAACTTTTCGTTGCAAGCCGTTCTGCGGTCCGACCCTGGCTTGCGTTCCCGGGCAATTGCGCTGGTGGACCCCGGATTGCCGAAGCCGGTCATCGTTCAGCTCACCCCGACCGCCCGGTCCTTCGGCGTGGCTGAGGGCCTGACTGCCAGCCAGGCTATGGCGCGGTGCGGAGAGTTGATGATTAAAGCCCGTTCGTTGCCGCAGGAACAGACGGCCACCGATGTCCTGTGGCAAACGGCCTACGCGTTTTCGCCTCGCATCGAAGCCACTGCGCCCGGCGTTTGCACGATGGAATTGAAAGGACTCAACCTCTCATTCAACCAGGATTCCATTGGACCCTGGACGGCAAACATTCTCCAGGCACTCGCATCCTTTCATCTGGATGCTCAAATCGGGCTGGCCATAACGCCGGAACTGGCATTGTTCGCCGCCCGGACGGCGAACCCGATGTTGGCCATTCAAAATCCGTCGGAATTCATCTCGGGATTGCCGGTCGCCGCCCTTGAACCGCCGCCGGACACCCTTGAAATTCTCCAGCGCTGGGGCATTCAAACGATCGGCGCGCTGGTCGCGCTCGGCCCGGACCGCGTTGCCGAACGCCTCGGACCCGCGGTCCGCGAACTGTTCAATCGCATCGCCACCACTTCCGCCCGCCCGCTCAAGCTCATCGATCCCCCCGCGGAATTTATCGAGCAGATGGATTTCGAAAATGAGATCGAAACCATCGAACCGCTGTTGTTTGTCTTGCGCCGGTTTGTCGAACAGCTCACGCGTCGACTGGAATCCATTTACCTGGTGGTCGCTGAATTTCAACTCCGGCTGGGCCTGGCCTCGGGAGTAAATTACGAGCGCAGCTTCAAAATTCCGGCGCCCACGGGAAATATCGAAACCCTGTTCCGTATGCTGCACACGCATCTGGAAACCTTACGGACGGATTCGCCGATCGTTTCGTTGCGGCTCGGGGCGCGGCCGTCCCTGCCGGAAACGCATCAGTTCGGCCTTTTCGAAACCGCCTTGCGCGATCCGAATCAATTCGCCGAAACCCTGGTGCGACTCATGGCTTTGTGCGGCCCGGATCGCGTCGGCACGCCGCAACCGGAAGCCACGCACCGTCCGGATGCGTTTCGGATGAAGGTTGGTGTTCACGCTTTAGCGTGTCCACCGAGCACGCTGAAGCGTGAACACCAACAACCCGGCCCGCCGTTGCGCCGTTTCCGCCCCGCGATCGCCGCCCACGTCGAATTTCGCAACCATCGCCCTGCCCTGCTGCGCAGCCCGGCATTCACCGGAGCAATTGCCGAAGCGCGTGGTCCGTTTCTCAGCTCCGGCGACTGGTGGGACACCGGTCGCTGGGCGCGCGAAGAGTGGGACGTGCAAACCTCCGATGGATCGCTCTTCCGGATTTACCGCGCCACGGAGGGTTGTTTCGTGGAAGGAGTTTACGATTGATGGACTACGTCGAACTCCATGCGCGCAGCGCTTTCAGCTTTCTCCGAGGGGCGTCCCTGCCGGAACAACTCGCCGATAAAGCCGCGTCGCTGCAAATCCCGGCCCTCGCGCTTTGCGACCGCGACGGCGTTTACGGCGCCCCCCGCCTTTTCTCCCGGGCCCGGGAAACCGGCGTCCGGCCGATTGTCGGCGCGGAACTCACCCTGGAAGACCAGACCGTGCTCCCCGTGCTCGTGCAATCGCGGACCGGCTATCAAAACCTCTGCCAGCTCCTCACCCGCTACCATTTGCGAAATGAAAAAGGAAAAGCCACCGCGCGCTGGGAGGAATTGCCGGAATTCGCTGAAGGCCTCGTCGCGCTGACCGGTGACCATGAGGGGCCCTTGATTGCCAGAAGCAATGTTATGTCCCATATGAGACATAACATTGCTCTGGAAAAACTGCTCGGCATTTTCGGGGCGGACAACCTTTTCATTGAAATTCAGCGCCACCATCTTCGAGGCGAAGAGCGGACCAGCCGGGCGTTGATCGATCTTGCCGGCCATTATCACCTCCCGCTGCTGGCCACGAACGGCGTCCTTTACGCGTCGCAGGCGGAACGTCCGGTCCTCGATGTCTTCACCTGCATCCGGCACCACACCCATCTCGATGCCGCGGGAAAATTGCTCGCGCAAAACGGCGAACGTTGCCTGAAAAACGCCCGGCAGATGAGCGAATTGTTCCGCGATTGTCCCGAAGCCGTCCGCAACAGCGTCCGGCTCGCCGAACGGCTGGAGTTCACGCTGGAAAATCTCGGCTACGAATTCCCCGCCTTTTCCGTCCCGCCCGGTCAGAGCATGGATTCTTTCCTGCGCGAACAGGCCTTTGCCGGCGCGTTGAAACGTTACGGCCAAATACCCCCCAAAGTCCGCGGCCAGCTCGAAACGGAACTGGCCCTCATTCAAAAACTGAAAGTCGCCGGTTATTTTCTGATTGTCTGGGACATCATCGAATTCTGCCGCCGCAACGACATCATGGCCCAGGGACGCGGCAGCGCGGCGAACAGCACGGTCTGTTTCTGCCTCGGCATCACCGCCGTGGACCCGCTCAAATTCAATACGCTGTTCGAACGGTTCCTGACCGAAGGCCGGAAAACGTGCTGGCCGGACATCGACATCGATCTGCCGAGCGGCGACCGGCGCGAGCGGGTGATCCAGGAAATTTATCGCCGTTACGGCCGGCACGGGGCGGCGATGACGGCGAACGTCATCACGTTCCGCGGACGCAGCGCCGCCCGGGAGGTCGGCAAGGCGTTGAATCTTTCCAGCGACGTTCTCAATCGGTTTTCCAACCTGTACGCGAACGGCGATTTTCCGCACACACTCGATCTCCCGGCACAAATGGCCGCCGCCGGCCTGCCGCGAGAACATCCCCGGGCCGCCGCCTTCGCCGCGCTTGGCAACGCCATCCAGGGATTGCCGCGGCACCTCGGCCAGCATTCCGGCGGCATGATCATCGCCCAGGGCAAACTCGATTCCATTGTTCCCCTCGAAAACGCCTCCATGCCGAACCGGGTCGTGGCGCAATGGGACAAGGACGATTGCGAAGACCTTGGCATCATCAAAGTGGACTTTCTCGGGCTGGGCATGATGTCGGTGCTGCAGGACACCGTGAAACTGACGCAGGAACTCGGGCGGCCGGTGGACCTCGCGCAGTTGCCCGAAGACGATCCGAAAACGTTCGCGCTGATGCAGACCGCCGACACGATCGGCGTTTTTCAGATCGAAAGCCGCGCGCAGATGGCGACGTTGCCGCGGATGAAACCCGAATGTTTTTATGACCTGGTAATCGAAGTGGCCATCATCCGCCCCGGCCCGATCCAGGGTCATCTGATGCATCCTTACCTGGAGCGCCGCGACCAGGTGAAACGCGGGGCGGATCCGAAGGCGATGGAATGTTATCACGAAGACCTCCGGCCGGTGCTCGAACGCACGCTGGGTGTGCCGTTGTTCCAGGAACAGATGCTGCAGATCGCCATGACCATGGCCGACTTCAGCGGGGCGGAAGCGGAGGAACTGCGGCGCGCGCTGAGCTTTCACCGATCGCAGGAACGCATGCAACGCGTGGAAACCAAACTGCGCGCCGCCATGGAACGCAAAGGACATTCGCCGGAGATCATAGATAAAGTGGCGGCAACGATCAGTTCGTTCGCGCTGTACGGTTTTCCCGAATCGCACGCCATCAGCTTCGCGCACCTGGCCTACGCCTCGGCCTGGCTCAAAGCGCACCGCGCACCGGAATTTTTTGCGAGCCTGCTGAACAATCAGCCGATGGGCTTTTACTCGTCCGCCACGCTCATCAAGGACGGCCAGCGGCATGGTGTGAAGTTCCGGCCGGTTTGCGTCGCGTATTCGGAATGGAACTGCACAATTGAACCCCATCCTCGCAGCAGCCGACGTGAGGAGGCTCCAGCTCCAGAGCCTTCCAGTCAGAGCCTCCTGGCGTCGGCTGCTACGAATCTTGTTATCCGCCTCGGCCTGCGCGTCGTCCGCGGCTTGAGCAGCACGAGCGCGGAATGCCTGCTGGCCGAGCGTGCCCGGAAACCGTTCGATTCACTCGACGATTTCAAGCGGCGCGTGCGGTTGAACAAGGACGAATTGCGCACGCTGGCGGAAATCGGCGCTTTGAATTGTTTCGCTTCACATCGCCGTCATGCGTTGTGGGAGGCGGAAAAGCCCGTTCGTGAGGATGATTTGTTTGAAAGCGGAGCCTCTGCCGAAGCATCGACCGTCTCTTCGCCGCTCGCCCCGATGGATTACGAAGAACGGATCCACGCCGATTTCCGGGGAACACAATTGACGCTAGGCGCCCATCCCATGGCGCTGTTGCGACCGCAGCTGGCGGACGTCTGGCGGGCGATGGACCTCCCGAAGGCGAAACATGGCAGCATGATTCGCATCGCCGGCAATGTCATCTGCCGCCAGCGCCCGGGCACAGCCAAAGGATTTGTGTTCATCAGCCTCGAAGACGAAACCGGGGTCAGCAACGCGATCGTTTCGCCGCCCTTGTTCGAAGCGCGGCGTCTGGTGATCACGGAAGAACCCTTCCTGCTGATCGAAGGCAAACTGCAACACATCAAGGGGGTCATTCACGTGAAAGCCGAACGGATCGAACGGTTGCAGCATGGAACGTTTGTGGGCTCCCAATCGTACGATTTTCACTGAGCGTCTCCTGGCAGCGGAGGCAAAACCGGGATTCAGCTTGCCAAAGCGTCCGCAGATTTTAGATTCTCCCGCATGGAACAACAGTCGCAATTGACGCAGTATGTGCCGGTCCTGATGTTGGGCGCGCTCGCCATCCTTTTTGCGTTCGGCATGTTGGTCCTGTCGGTCGTTCTCGGAAAAAAAGGCAAACGCCCGGCCATCAAAGACACGGCCTACGAATGCGGCATGCTGCCCATCGGCGAAGGCAACACCCGGCTGTCGGTGAAATTCTATCTCGTCGCGATGCTGTTCATACTTTTCGACATCGAAGTGGTCTTCCTTTATCCCTGGGCCGTCATTTACAAAGACATGCTCCGGGAAAACGCGGCGTTGATTCTTGGCTCGATGATCTCGTTCCTCGGGATCCTGTTCGTCGGTTACGTTTACGCACTGAAGAAACGCGCGTTCGATTGGAAAAATTAATCGTGCTGCGTGAAACGTGAAACGTGGGTCCGGCACCGGATGCCGGGACCGCGATTCACGTTTTACGTTTTTACAGCTCACCTTATGATCAAATTCGGCACCAGCGGCTGGCGCGGCATCATCGCGCGTGATTTTACCTTCGATAATGTCCTCCTGGCGACGCAAGGCATCGCGGACTATCTCAAAGCGGAACTCCAGAATCCGAAGTCAGCCATCGCGAAGCGGAAACCGGTGTTGATTCTTGGATACGACACCCGTTTTCTTGGCCGCGAATTTTCACTGGCGACGGCCGAAGTGCTCGCCCGCAACGGGCTCACTCCCCTGCTCTGCGATCGCGACGCGCCGACGCCGGTCATCGCCCACACCATTCGTGCCCGCAAAGCCATCGGCGGAATCAACATGACCGCCAGCCATAATCCGGCCGAATATCAGGGACTGAAGTTCTCCACGAGCAACGGGGCGCCGGCGACACCCGACGTAACCAGGCAGATTGAAGCGAACGTCTCCCGGCTCCAGGAACAGAACTGGTCGTTCCAGGGGGCGGTCATCGGGACTTACGAGTGCAGGACCATCGATCCGCAACCGGATTATTTCAAGCAACTGCGGAAGCTTGTGGATTTTCGAGCCATTAAAAAAGCGAAGTTAAAAATCGCCGTGGAATTGATGTACGGAACGGGTCGCGGTTACCTGGACCGGCTGCTCGAAGAAGCCGGCGCGAAGGTCACGGTCTTTCATGGCGAACCGGACCCGCTTTTCGGCGGCCATCATCCCGAACCCAACGCGGAAGGCATGCTGGAGGTCAGCAAATTCGTCCGTAGCGGCAAGGCTCAGATCGGTCTCGGACTGGACGGCGACGCCGACCGGTTCGGCATCACCGACCGGGACGGAACCTGGCTGACGCCGAACCAGATCCTCGCGCTCGCGCTCTATCATTTGAAAAAGAACCGGGGTTGGACGGGCGCGGTCGTCCGCACCGTGCCGACGAGCCACCAGGTCGACGCCGTGGCGGAATTGCTCGGGGTCAAAGTCCACGAAACACCCGTCGGCTTTAAATACATCGGCGCCCTGATGGAGAGCGAACCGATCATCGTCGGTGGAGAAGAGTCCGGCGGCCTGAGCGTCAAGGGCCACGTCCCTGAAAAGGACGGCATCCTCGCCTGCCTGCTCATGGCGGAGCTGGTCGCAGCGGAAAGGAAATCGCTCGGGCGGATTCTGAAGGAACTTGAAGCGCAGACCGGTGAATTTCACAGCGACCGCATCAACGTATCGATTCCCGCCGACAAAAAGGACGCGCTGCTGGCGAAGCTGGGTTCCGGCCTGAACAGCGTCGGACCGTTCAAGGTGGAAAAATTTATCACAACGGATGGTTTCAAGTTCCTGTTGCCGGACCATGAGTGGGTGGCGTTCCGCGCGAGCGGCACCGAGCCGCTGATCCGGTGTTACATCGAAGCAAAGTCCGCGGCGCACCTGAAAAAACTCCGCCAGGCCTGCCGCCAGATCCTCACGGCGTGATCGCATCGCGCCGTGCTGTTTTGCGTGCGCGAGTTTTATCCGGGACGCGCGTTCGCTTTTTCGCGACGAACGCATGTCCGTACGAAAAGAAATCAGTTTCGGGTTTCACCCACTTTCGCGGGCCTCTCTCCAGTCGTAGTAAAGGGTCATGAGTAAATCCTACGTGATCCAATGGAAATCAAAAGTGAACGGGCGCGCGGGCCGTGGCACGAAGCTGTTTGAGAAAAGCGATGCCGAGCAACTCGTCGGCGAGTTGAACCGGGAGTATCCGCAGATCGAACACGAAGCCATCGAAGCTCCGGCGCACCAACCGGAGCCGGCCGAGACACCGGCGAACCTCGTACTTTCTCCCGCTTGAACCCCACCACCGCCATCTACGGGTTTCACCCCATTCCCAGAAAATTCGCGTCTGCTATTCTCGTCGCGCATTGTGATTGAGAGTGGCAATCACTGCGGCTCCGAGTGGAGCCGCTTTTTTATTTCGAGCGAGGCTATTCTTCCCACTTTAACTTTAACGAGCGTTAACGAGTGCAAACCCGGTTGACCCAGCACGTCTCCTTTTACTTACGCCAGGCACAAAGGCGGACCCTCGGTCGGCTCAATCAACCAGGGAGAATGGTTCGACTTCGGAAAGACTGGCGACCCCACCGGGAATCGAACCCGGGCTACTACCGTGAAAGGGTAGTGTCCTAACCGCTAGACCATGGGGTCGTCGAAGGCGCGCCAATATAATAGTAAGAAAAACCTTGTCACGCAAAATTCTCACAAGCCGGCATTTTCGTTGCCGGTCGTCCACGGACGGGACCTGAATACCCCTCGCTGACAACAGTTGGCCCCACCTGTTTGCCATTGGCAAAATTGGCTTTGCGTTGGTGATTTCTTTTCACTAGTTTGGCCATCTGACTGGTCATGAAAGTTTTTATCGACGGAAAATTTTACGACGAGCGGAACGCCAAAGTGTCCGTGTTCGATCATGGATTGCTGTACGGCGACGGCATTTTTGAGGGCATCCGGGCTTACCATGGGCGCGTCTTCCGGTTGAAGGAACATATCGACCGTCTTTTTTATTCCGCGAAGGCCATTCTGTTGACCATTCCCATGTCTCATGCCGCGATCATGAAAGCGGTGGTTGAAAGCTGCCGGAAAAACAAGATCCGGAATGGTTACATCCGCCTCGTGGTCACCCGCGGCATCGGCACGCTGGGCTTGAATCCGAACCGCTGCAAACGGCCGTCCGTGATCGTGATTGCGGACAAGATCCAGCTTTACCCGCCGGTTTATTACACGCGCGGGATGGAGATCATCACCGTTCCGACCGTGCGCAATCTCCACAGCGCTTTGAATCCGGCGATCAAATCGCTGAACTACCTGAACAATATTCTGGCCAAGATCGAAGCGACCAACTCCGGCTGCGAGGAAGCGGTGATGTTGAACGCGGAGGGTTTCGTCGCCGAATGCACGGGGGACAATTTGTTTATTGTAAAGGATGGCAAACTGATGACGCCGCCGCTTTCGGCCGGGGCGCTTTACGGGATCACGCGCCAGGTCGTGATGGAACTGGCGGCGGAATCCGGAGTACCGGTCGGCGAACCGAACCTGACGCGTTACGATTTATTCAATGCGGACGAATGTTTTCTTACCGGGACGGGCGCCGAAATTGTGCCGGTCGTGAAAATTGACGGCCGCGTAATCGGCAACGGCAAGCCGGGGTTCCTGACGAAGAAGCTCACCACGGAGTACCACTCCTTGACGAAAGCCTCGGGCGAGCCGATATACGATTAAGTTTATGTTGTGCTGCATTTGCAAGGAACGCGAAGCCACGGTGCATTTGACCCAGATCGCCGGCGATAAAATGCAGAAGGTGGACCTCTGCGAAGAGTGCGCCAAAACCAAAGGGGTGAATGATCCCACCGGCTTTTCGCTGGCGGACCTGCTGCTCGGCCTCGGCGCATCACAGGAAATCGAACAGGCCGCCGGCGGCGTCGAGATCAAATGTTCCCGCTGCGGGTTCACCCAGGCGGATTTCAAAAAGGCCGGCCGGCTCGGTTGCCCGGAATGTTATAAGACTTTCGCTGAAGGACTCGAAGGGCTGTTGAAATCAATGCACAAAGGTACGCGGCACGCCGGAAAAGTCCCCGAGGCGCTCCGCCAGAGCCGCGACCTGTCCGAGCGATTGAAAGCTCTGCAGAAAAAACTCGCCCGGGCGGTGCAGGACGAGAATTTTGAACAGGCTGCCCTGCTGCGCGACGAAATCAAACAGATGACGGCGAAGCTGAGCAACATTCCGACGAGCTGACGATGGACATCCACGAGTTTCTTATTCCCCCGGCCGAATCCGCAAGGCGAAAAGGCCCCCATGACCGGATCGTCATGTCCAGCCGCGTCCGGCTGGCGCGCAATCTCAAGGAAGCCGCGTTCCCCGGCTGGGCCAAGAAGCCCGAACGGGTCAAGGTGCTCGAAGTCATCCGGCCGGCGGTTGAAAAGCTGCCGGAAATGAAAGAGGCCTTTTCGGAATCCATGGACAACCTTTCCACGCTGGACAAACAGATCCTGGTCGAACGCCACCTGATCAGCCGTGAGCATGCGGCCAAAAGTTCCGGCAGCGGTCTGGTTTTGAACCGGGACGAGACGCTGTGCGTGATGATCAATGAGGAAGACCACATGCGCATGCAGGCGCTGCGCCCGGGTCTGCAACTGCGCCAGGCCTGGACGGCGATCGACCATGTGGATTCGGAGCTCGAAAAGAAACTCGAGTACGCTTTCAACTCCGAGCTCGGTTATCTCACCGCCTGCCCGACCAATATTGGCACCGGCATTCGCGTGAGCGCGATGCTGCATCTCCCAGGACTGGTCCTCGCCGAGCAGATCAATCCAATTATCCAGTCAGTAAACAAGCTGGGCCTCGCGGTTCGGGGCTTGTACGGAGAAGGCACGGAGGCCCTCGGCAATGTCTTTCAGGTGTCCAACCAGATGACTTTGGGGGAAACCGAGAACGCGATTGTTGAACGGCTGGAAAAGGTTTTGGCTCAAATCATCGAGCACGAGGAGAACGCCCGGGGGACCCTGCTGGAAAAGAAAGCGAAGATGGTCTACAACCACATCGGCCGGGCCTACGGCATCCTGGCCAATGCCCATAGTATTTCCTCGAAAGAGACAATGAACCTGTTATCATTGATGCGACTGGGCGTGGACGTTGGGTTGTTCCCGGGGGTGGACAGGTCTTTAGTGGATGAGTTATTTATCCTTACACAACCGGCGCATTTGCAAAAACAGCACTCGGAGAAGCTGTCCGCCGAGGAACGGGATTTGCTCCGTGCAGACATGGTCCGTGAGCGATTGAAGCAGGTCAGTCGGCCGATTTCGAAACCGCCCGGGACGTCAGGGGGCGGATTGGACAAACCGGAAAAATAATTGCATTGTGAAGTAAGTGATATATGAGCGACGAAGCAATGAGCAATTTTACGCCGCGAGCCCAGCAGGTGCTCGCCCTGGCGCGCAAAGAAGCCGATCGGTTCAACCATAATTTTGTCGGCACCGAACACCTCCTCCTGGGCCTGATCAAGCTGGGCCAGGGCGTCGCCGTGAACGTCCTTCAGAAGATGGGGCTCGACCTCGAAACCGTCCGCATGGAAGTCGAAAAACAGGTCGGCACCGGCCCCGACCAAAAGATGATCGGTAATATTCCTTACACTCCCCGCGTGAAAAAAGTCCTCGCGCTGGCGGCGAAGGAAGCAAAGGCCCTGAACCATACCTACGTCGGCACCGAACACATTCTTCTCGGCCTGCTCCGGGAAGGCGACGGTGTGGCAGCCCGGGTTCTCAAAAATCTCGACGTCGACATCGAACAGACCCGCCAGGAAATCCTGAAGGAACTCGACCCGAACTTCGCCGCGCAGGAAGAATCCGGAACCGCGGGCAGCAGTGAAGCGCCCGAGAAACCCGCCCCCGAGAAAAAAGGCGAGGTCAAAACTCCCGCGCTGAAAGCGTTTGGCCGCGACCTCACCGAAATCGCCCGCAAAGGCGAAATGGACCCCGTCATCGGCCGCAAGAACGAAATCGAACGCGTCATTCAGATCCTCTGCCGCCGTACCAAGAACAATCCCGTCCTGCTCGGTGAAGCGGGCGTGGGCAAGACCGCCATCGTCGAAGGACTCGCCCAGGAAATCGCCCAGGGCAATGTTCCCGAATTGCTGCGCGAGAAGCGCGTGATCACGCTAGACCTCGCATTGATGGTCGCCGGTACAAAGTACCGCGGACAATTTGAAGAGCGCATCAAGGCCGTCATGGACGAGATCCGCCGTTCCAAGAACATCATTCTCTTCATCGACGAATTGCACACCATCGTCGGTGCCGGCTCGGCCGAAGGCACGATGGACGCCTCGAACATTATCAAGCCCGCCCTCAGCCGGGGTGAATTGCAATGCATCGGCGCCACGACCCTCAACGAGTATCGCAAGTACATCGAAAAAGACGCCGCGCTCGAACGCCGCTTTCAGGCCGTCAAGGTCGAAGCTCCGTCGATCGAAGAGGCGATCCTGATTTTGAAGGGGCTTCGGCCGAAATACGAAGACCATCACAAAGCGGAATTTACCGATAAAGCGATCGAAGCGTCGGTGAAGCTTTCGGACCGTTATATCACCGACCGTTATCTGCCGGACAAGGCCATCGATCTGATGGACGAAGCCGGTTCCCGCGCCCGCATCGGCACGATGACGCGCCCGCCGGAGGTCAAAGGGCTCGAAAATGACATCGAGGAAATCAAGACCAAGAAAGAGCGCGCGATCAAGAACCAGGATTTTGAAGGCGCCGCTTCGATGCGCGACAAAGAGAAACACGCCAAGGAAAAGCTCGAAAGTGTTTTGAAGGAATGGCGCACCACTCGCGAGGAAAAGCGCGTGAAGGTGGATGAAGAAGATATTCTGCATGTCGTTTCCAAATGGACCGGCATCCCGCTCCAACGGATGGAACAGGGCGAAATGCAGCGCCTCTTGAAGGTCGAGGAGGAAATGACCAAAGTAGTCATCGGCCAGAAAGAAGCGGTGTCGGCGATCTGCAAGGCGCTCCGCCGTTCCCGCGCGGACCTGAAAGACCCGCGTCGCCCGATCGGCACCTTTGCCCTGCTCGGTCCCACCGGCGTCGGCAAAACCTTGCTTGCGAAAACGCTCGCGGAACAGATGTTCGGCGATACCAAAGCGCTCATCCAGCTCGATATGAGCGAGTACATGGAGAAGTTCAACGTCTCCCGCCTCATCGGTTCGCCGCCCGGCTATGTCGGCTACGAGGAAGGCGGCCAGTTGACCGAACAGGTCCGTCGCAAGCCCTATTCTGTCGTACTCTTCGACGAAATCGAAAAGGCCCACCCCGATGTCTGGAACATGCTTTTGCAGATCCTGGAGGAAGGCAAGCTGACCGACAACGTGGGACGCGTGGTGAACTTCCGCAATACGATCATTCTGATGACCTCGAACGTCGGGTCCGAGACGATCAAGAAGTCGTCGACCATGGGCTTTTCGCCGATCTCCGACGCGAACAGCTACGAGCAGATGCGGGAAAAAATACTGGAAGAGGCCAAGAAGACCTTCCGTCCGGAATTCCTGAACCGTCTCGATGACGTAATTGTCTTCCGGTCGTTGACGAAACCGGATCTCATTCAGATCCTGGACCTCGAAATCAACAAGGTCGTGCAGCGTCTGATCAAGAACCGGAACATCGCCTTGCAGCTCGACGAAAAAGCCAAAGATTTCCTCGTGGAAAAAGGCTACGACCCGCAATATGGCGCGCGTCCGATGCGTCGGGCCGTGGAACGGTTCCTGGAAGACCCGCTGGCCGAGGAAATCCTCAAGGGGGTCCTCCACGATGGGGAGCCCATCTCTGTCACAGTGGACAAAGACCGCCTCGTCTTTACGCAAAACACGGCCGCCGAAGGCGCTCTTTCAAGCTGAGCGGCAAGGCCATAGAATTGCAAACGCCAACTCCACTGAGTTGGCGTTTTTCTTTTATCCCCTCGCCCGACAGGCAGATGTGAATTTTATCGAAGCCTGGAACGTCGATTTCATTAACCTATGAAAACAACCCTTGGCATTCTCCTCGTGGCCGCTTCCAGCCTGGCGCAGGCGCAGGACACCGAGTACGTCGTTCCGTTGGCAAATCCGGCCGTTCCAGTGGTCGTCGTTTCTGAGGCGCCGGTCGTTTACGAAGCGCCGGTCGTCTACCAGGCTCCAGTGGTGTATCAGGCGCCGGTCGTCTATGCCGCACCGGTCTATTACGTTCCCGCCGCGTATCCGGTCACATGCGAAAGAGAATACGCGCCCCGCTCCACGGTGGTGTACATCGGCGCCGGTAATGGCCGGGTTTCGTACTCGTATTCGCCGCGTTGTAATTACAGGTCAACAGTCACCGTCATCGGCCGGGGATGCCGTCGCTGACCGGCTGATTTTTGCGCCGGTACTGAAGGAAATTGTAACCGGCGCCTCTTCTCAACCCTCTACTCCCCTGAAAGATCGAGGCAGATTGGCTTTTGCGCAGTGGCCTGCGGACTGCTAACCTGTTCGTCCCTCGTTTGAATGAAAAAGTGGATTGTGTTAATTGCTGTGCTGGGCGCCGGTTTCGGCGGCTACTCCGTGTGGAACTGGCAAAAAGTCCGCCAGACGCCCGTTGAATCCGGCCGTCCGACAACGGCTACCATCGAACTTCGCGACATCAATTTCGTTGTCACCGCCGCCGGTGATATCGGCCCGGACGGCATGGTCTCGGTCCGGCCGGAAATCAATGGCCGCATTGCTGATCTGCCCGTGGACATCGGTGATCGGGTGACGAAAGGAACCTTGTTGTGCGCCCTCGATGATCGCGACCTGCAATCCGAGAAATCTTCCCAGTTGACGCAAATTGATGGAGCCCGACTTCAGGTGGACAAGGCCCGGCGCAATTACGAACGCAGCCAGCGGCTTTATCAGGACAAGCTGATCGCCCAGGAGATTTTTGATGACACGCTGACGGAATATGAACTGGCCAAAAATGCGCTCGACCGGGCGCAAAAAGCCCTGGGCATCGTCGAGGACAAACTTTTGAAAACGCGAATCGTCGCGCCGTTTGATTGCACGATTCTCACCCGGCCCGTCTCCATCGGCCAGGCCGTTTCCGGTTCCGGCGGCGTCAGCGGCGGCTCGGAGATCATGGCCATCGCCAACCTGAAGGAAATGATCATCATGGCCCACCTCAACCAGGCCGACGTGCCCCGGTTGAAAATCGGCCAGCAGGTCGATGTCGAGGTCGAAGCCGTTTCCGGGCTCAAGATAAAAGGCGTCATCGAACGGATCGCTCCGCAGGCCAGCGTTAAGAACAACATCAAAGGCTTTGCCACGCAGGTGCGCTTGAAAGCTCTCGATGCCCGGGTGCGTCCCGGGATGACCGCCAATCTGAGTATTCCTCTGCAGTCGGCCGAAAACGCGGTCGCCATCCCCCTCGCCGCGGTCTTTACCGAACAGGGAGAACGTTATGCTTATGTTCGTTCCGAAGACGGCGGTTTTGAAGTGCGTCCGATCCAGATTGGCGTCGCTGATTTTCAATACGCCGAAGTGATCAGCGGATTGCAGACCGGCGAAGTGGTTTCACTGGTCCGGCCGGAGAACGCCGCGGAGCCCAGGCCCGGTTCCCAGGCGAAACTGGACGCCGCCGGCACCAACCGGAACGGCAGCGGGAATCCCGCGCCCAACGCCACCAACCGTCCAGCCGTCAGCGCCCGCTGATTCCCGCCACCGCGTATGGCCCTCATCGAGCTCCGGGACGTCAGCAAGATTTATCATCTTGGCGGTGAGGAAATCCGGGCCCTGGACAACGTTTCGCTCGACATCGACAGCGGTGAGTTCATTTCCATTATCGGCCCCTCGGGCAGCGGCAAATCCACGCTGATGCATATCGTGGGCTGTCTCGATTCCCCGAGCAAAGGCACCATCCGGCTGGACGGAACGGAAATCCAGCACGCCACCCCGCGTGAACTGGCGCGGATCCGCAACCAGAAAATCGGTTTCGTGTTCCAGTTCTTCAACCTGCTGCCAAAACTCAGCGTGCTCCAGAATGTCGAACTCCCCATGATCTATAGCGGCCTGGGCGGGGCCGAACGCCGCGAGCGCGCGATGCAGGCGCTTAAAATGGTGAACCTCGAAAACCGCAGCAAACATCGTCCAATGCAGATCTCCGGCGGCCAGCAGCAGCGCGTCGCCATCGCCCGCGCGCTGGTGAACAACCCCAAGATCGTCTTTGCCGACGAGCCGACCGGCAATCTGGATTCGCAGACCGGCGAACATATCCTGGAACTGTTCCGCAAACTGAGCAGCGAAGGCCGCACCATCGTCCTCGTCACCCACGACCCCGAAATCGCCGCCGTCACTCCGCGCCGGATCGAAATTCGCGACGGGAAGATCGCGAAACACGTCGACCCGAAACTGGCGGGGCTGGACCGGCCCTACCTGCAAACGAAAGCGCCGGCCACATGAACCTGCTCAACGCTTTCCTCGTCGGGTTCAAAGAAATCTGGGCGCACAAATTCCGGTCGCTCCTGACCATGCTCGGCATCATTCTCGGCGTCTCCAGCCTGATCGGCATGTCCGCCCTCGTCAAAGGCATGGAAAATGGCATGCGCGAATCGCTGGTCGCCATCGGCGGCATCGAAAAGGTGCGCCTTGAGGAAAAAGACATTCCGCAATACCAGAAACACCTCGCCGACCAGGCCGTCGGCTGCACGATGAATGACGTCTATGCCCTGCAAAAAAGCGCGCCCCTCATCAAGCTGGTAACGCCGGAAATGCGGGTGCGCGACGTTTATGCCACGCGCGGCGGCAGGACTATGGAAGTCTGGATGTTTGTCGGCACCTGGCCCAACGCGCTGGAGATGAACCAGCATGTCATCGAGCACGGCCGCATGTTCAACGAGGTGGATGACGAAAACGCGCGCAACGTGTGCGTCATCGGCGTGAATGTGCGCGATGAACTCTTCGGCTCGCCCGAGCAGCTCGGATACGAACACAATCCTGTCGGCGAAATCATCAATATCCGCGGACAGCCGTTCACCATCGTCGGGATGTTCCAGCGGTACGAAAGCGAGCAGGCCCGCAAGTCCCGTGAGCTCGCGAAATCAAAACCGCAGGATTCCTCCCCCGGCAACACCGGGCCGTCCCGCAGCCGCGGTTGGGGCGGCGGCGGACGCGGCGGCGGATTCGTGTTCGGGATGAAAAATTCAACCATTTACATTCCCCTCAACACCATGTGGGTCAAATTCCGCGCGTCGGCCGGGACGAACAACATTCCCGATCCGCGCCTCTCCACATTGTCGGTGAAGGTTGCGGACATCGACAAGTTCGACCAGGCGATCCAGCAGGCGCACAATGTTCTGATGCGGACGCACAAAGGGATCGAGGATTTCGCGTTTCAGACCCAGGAAGACTGGGCCGACAACATCAACAAAGCTATCAGCAACGCGCGGCTCAGCGGGGGTATCATTGCCGCGATCAGCCTGCTCGTCGGCGGGATCGGGATCATGAACATCATGCTCGCGAGCATCACGGAACGGATCCGTGAGATCGGTATCCGCAAGGCCATCGGCGCGACGTTCTCCGACATTTTTATCCAGATCCTGGTCGAGAGCGTCGCCATCGCAATCATCGGCGGCGCGGCCGGGCTGGCGGCCTCCCTCGCGCTGGTCAACCTGCTTTCTTACGTTTCCCCCACCGGAAACACGCCGGTCATCACGGTGAACGCATGCATCGTGGCTTTCACCTTCAGCGTGTGCGTGGGAATCCTGGCGGGACTGACACCGGCGTTCAAAGCGGCAAAACTCGACCCGATTCAGGCGTTGAGATACGAATAGTCGCGGGGAAACCAGCGGTGGTCTGGA
>JGI10216J12902_109249824_pt1 | contig 25197 bp, 42 predicted proteins | sample KanNatreferecore_FD_12902 | JGI IMG/M metagenome (IMG submission 12902)
CCACGCCGGCGGGCCTGCGCGCGGTGTTCGTCGATTACCTGCAGCTGATCGCACCGCCGGCGGAAACGCGCCGCGAGAACCGAGAGCGCCAAGTCGCGGAGTTGAGTCGGAGGTTCAAGCTCATGGCCGGGGAATTGAAATGCCCCGTCGTGCTGCTGGCGCAGATCAACCGCGAGAGCGAGAAGGAGCAGCGGCGCCCGCGCCTTTCTGACCTTCGGGAGTCGGGGGCCATCGAACAGGATGCCGATCGCGTTTGGTTCCTCTACATGCCCGAAGGAAACAACCCTAAGAACGCCGAATCCGCCGGGGAAATACAGGTCGCGCTATATCAGGCGAAATGCCGCAACGGCAGGCCTGGCATCGAGACGCTGCTGAACTTCAACCGACCGATTTTCAAGTTTTCGCCAGCCTCCACGACATGAGTGCTCCGCTCACCAAATCCAAGGAACGCGAGGTCATCAATCTTCTCACGCGGCGCACCGCGATTCAGCGCCAGGTCCGACCGCTGCTCGACCAGATCGAAGAAATCACGGCGCGCCTAAACTCCATTCTTCACCCGATGAAATACAAAGTGACCTACGAATACCGCGGCACGGTGACGCTCGACGTCGAAGCGCCATCCGCGGAGGAAGCGGAGAACGCCGGCCAGCGTGAGGCAGACGAAGCGATCGTCGGCGCGCTCAGCGTGTACGATGTCACCGCGCGTCCGGCGCCTGCATCCCGTGACGCTGGGACACTCGTTGTCCCACCCCATCGGATAGACTCCCTGGGTGAATCCAGCAATCCAACTCACCCTCGATCTAACGCCGGCCACGACCGCTCAAACGACGACGCCGGCGGCGCCGATTTCACTGCAACCACTGCCAACCGCGACGATGGCGGAACTGAAGCGCCTGTCGACCAAGTGGGGCCGCGGGCAGACGCTGCGCAGCCTTCGGCTGCACGGGATTCGGTAGGCGCAGGATCGGCCGATCGCGAAGGTTGGATGCAGAAGCACCAAATCTTTGTGAGTCCACAGCCTGTCCCAACGCAGGACGGGCGATTTTATGCGGCACGGCATTCGGACCGCCCATGGTGCATCCGTGGGCCTGTTTGCACCGGTGCGACCGCTGAGGAGGCACTGGCCGCGCTCGCGACGGAACTCGAACTCGTCATGCCGCCAGCCTAAACCTTACGCCCGACCCTCGCTAACGCTGGCGAAGATTCTCGCGAGATCACGCGCAGAGCACCGAGGGAAGGGCACCAATTTTGCCGATGCAAGTTTCACTACCACCGATGGGAAGCAGTTCCGGTGCAGCGATTCGTTTACACCCTCGGCATGGAGTGGGGGCGGAGTCTTTCCGCTCGCGGGTTCAAGTCCCGCCATCGGCTCCAATCTATTCCCATGAACGACGATCCACGCTACGCACGGAAGACACTCACTGACTGCGCGACGGAGTTTCGCGGCATGATGGAAAGCGCCATCATGCAAAATGAGTTTGAAGCAGCGGCAACCTGCAAAACCTTCTTGCGGGCAATCGAAGCGGCTGATGCCGAACTTGCCGAACTGCGCGCGGACAAGGCGCGGCTCGACTGGTTGGAGCGGCACGCCTACGTGCCAACTGCGGCCAGCCCGTTCACTGGTGGCTGCCACGTCACGCGCGAAGCAATCGACTCTGTGCGGCTCAATGTTCCCGAAGGCTCAAGTCCGTCGGATGGATCACTGTTCAAAGGATAACCCTGAACGAATACCGTGCCGACCGTCCTAACATTTCGTGATTTCGCGTGGCGCTCGTGCCACCACATGCCGTCAAAGCACGGTGCCGCGGCGCATCCGCATTGGCACAGCTACCGGGCGCGGTTCTGGTTCTCCGGTCCGGTCGATCAGGACTGGCTAGTGAAGCAATTGGAGCAAGTTTTCGCTCCGCTGCATGGCGCTGCGCTCAACGCCATCGTCACCACGCCCGACAGCTCGGACGAGACGGTTGCTGCATGGCTGATGGGTGAGGCGAAGCGACGGATCGGCGATTGCGTGCGGGTGTCTCTCGAAAACGACGGTCAACGCGGCGCGGAGGTTCACGCATGATCCTGGACGCTCTCAGGTATCTGGCGTGCGCTGCTATGGTGGGCCTGCTTTTGGTGGTCATTGGCATCTGCACGGGCGGCAACCCGATGGGGAAAGACGACGAATGATCGTGCTCCTCGACACGAACAACGACCTCGACCAGTGCGCCAAAGAAATCGGCGCACCGTGCGAGCAGTTGCTAACCCCGCTGACGCGCTTCAAGCCGACGCAGCCGGAGCAACACTTCGCGATCGATAACGGCGCTTTCGCCGGGCTCGACGTGGACTCGTTCGTGTCGCTGTTGGAGCGTGAGCGCCCACGCCGGGACTTGTGCCGGTGGGTGGCTGTTCCCGATGTGGTTGGCGACGCTCGGCGCACGTTGGAGGTGTTTGGTATTTGGCGTCGCCGGATGGAGTTGGCCGGGTGGCCATTGGCCCTCGTGTGCCAGAATGGGCAAGAGCATTTGCCGATCCCGTGGCAGCACATCAGCGCCATATTCATCGGTGGCGATACCGATTGGAAGCTCGGCCTCGCCGCCGCGGGCTGCGTGAAGGCTGCAAAGGCGCTCGGGAAGTGGGTTCACGCTGGGCGCGTAAACACGCCGGGGCGGTTTGAATATTTTAAGCAACTCGGGGCCGACTCAATCGACGGCTCCGGACTCGCCCGCTACACGCACATGCGGGAAAAAATCCACCGAGCCCAGACAGAGCCCCAGCTCTCGCTATGAGAAACCCACATCTACCGACACGCGGCGAAGAAACCGCATTCGCCCTGCTTCTTCTTGCGGCGATTGTGACGCTGCTCGTCCCGGTCGTCGATTGGCTGATTCACCTCTGAGAACGAAGCTATGTTCAAAATCCCCACAACCACCCCGGCTAAAGCCGCTGCCAAGGCAATCGCTGCGCTACATCGAGGCCGCGTGAAGTGCGAGAAATGCGGACGCGAACAGTCCATTGACGCTTCCAAGTGCTTCGAGCGCGGTTGGCCAAAGTGCTGCGGCTACACGATGACGCTCCTCACTAACCGCTGACGCGAACGAATCCATGAAACCCAAGAAGCAATATCTCAAACTCAGCATCGACGGGCGCAAGTTGGAAGCGACTCGCGAAAGCTACGTCACTGCGAAGACCAAGGCGCTTCGTGAATTTGGTTACTCTAATCTCACCGAGCAGGAGGTGAACGACCAAATAACCGCGATTATCGACGGAAAGCCGACCAATGTCGTCGGTAAGTTCATGGAAGACGAAGTGCTCGGAGTCGCCTGAGCGGAACGAAGGGGCGACGCCTGCCGAAAAATCTGCAACGCCTTACGACGCTATGAAACTATTCACATCCGGTCCTTGGACCTGTCAGCAAACGGGCGACCGCAAGCGGTACGTCATCGGCGAAGGTCAATCCTCGTGGGGCACGCACGTCGCCGAGGTTTACAGCGACGACATCGACCGCGAGGAAGCCGCGGCAAACGCGAAGCTGATTCAAAGCGCGCCCGATTTGCTCGACGCATGTAGTCGAGCACTGGCGCTGTTGGATAACTCTAGCGACGAAGACAAGACCGAGGTACGCGAGGCGCTAGCGGCCACGATGAAAAAGGCAGGCTACTTCGACTGACGGCGAACGAACAGGATCGCGCAGACCAATTTTTTATGACCACCAAACCAGTCCGCTACGTCCGAGTATTCACCGGAGCCGAGCCGCGCGAACAGGCGCTCGACGACGGTTTTGCCCTCACGCTTCTGCAACAGCAGTATGGCGAAGAAACCGGCCTTCGATTCTTCATAAATCTCGCTGCGGGCAAATCGAAGTGCGCGAGCGTTGGGCCTTCAATGGTTGAGTTCCGAGGCGCACCAATCGTCTAAGGCGAACGAAACCTGTGAAAGTCGGCACCTTTGATCCCTCCATTCCGCTGATCGTTTCCTTTGGCGGCGGCACCAACTCAACGGCGATGCTATGCGGCTTCCGAGAGCGCGGCATCAAGCCCGACTTGGTGATCTTCGCCGACACGGGAAACGAGCGAGATTACACCTACGAGCACGTAGCGGCGATGACCGCGACCGTGCAAATGTGGTGGGGGATCGAACTCGAAACGGTTTATCCGACGCGCAAGGGCAAGCGGTGGACGCTCGAACAGGATTGCTTGAAAAAGGGCCTAATGCCGTCGCTCGCTTACGGCCGGCGCTCGTGCAGTCAGCGTTTCAAACACGAACCGCTCGAAAAACGGCTGGTCGAGTGGATGCGGTATTGGGAGCACGAGCATGTTACCAAGGCCATCGGCTACGGGATAGACGAGCCAGGGCGCGGGAAGAAAGCGCCAGACGTGAAGCAACTCAAGATGCACCTGCGCGAGACGTACTGGTATCCGCTACGGGAATGGCGATGGGACCGAGCCGCGTGCGTCGAGGCCATCAAGCGCCACGGCTTGCCGCTGGCTGGCAAATCGGCGTGCTGGTTCTGTCCCTCATCTAAGCCGAGTGAGGTGCTGAAGCTGCGCGTGGAAGCCCCGGAATTGCTCGCGCGGGCTCTGGAAATCGAGCGTAGAGCGCAGGCGCGCAACACCACGCCGCGCGGTCTCGGCGGCGCGAAGAATCTCTGGGCCAACTGGCTCAACAACTCGGACAATCAGGGCGTTTTCGTCCTCGATCTTGAGCCGATGCACATCCCGTGCGGCTGCTCGGACGGAAACTGAGGGGAACGAAAGATTATGAGCATCTACCCAACGCCAGCAGAGAAATTGAACGCGGACAGTCGGCTTAGCGCCATTGAGCGCAACGACGCTGCGAAGCGCATCAAGCGGAAGCTGGACCGTGCGGTCGGCCTGCTTGAAGAGGCGCGGATGATGGCGCGCGAACACTACCCGCGCGCTTACGTTTTCTGTGAAGGCTCCGGGCGCATCTATGTCCGCACGGAACTGCACAACGCACACGACAGCCGCGACGTGTGGGTAACGTCCAAGAAAGGCGTCTTCGATGCCGGTGGCTGGTGAACCGCGAACGAACAGGATCAACGACCATGCTCCAATCTGAGACTGCACCGATTCCCGAACAGGCACCGACCAACGCCCGCGAGGCGTGGATGCAAAGGCACCGCATTTACGTGTGGGATGTCGCAGCGCAGTATCGTCGAAAGACGCCTCTCTTTCACGCGGCGCGCACCGACCCCAAGTATCCCGAGTGCTATCTTTCTCCTGTTGGCATGGGCCGAACGGCTGAAGGTGCGCTACGGGGATTGGCCCGCAGGCTAAAAATGAAACTGCCACCCGCCAAGTAGGGGAACGAAAACTTATGAGCCGCATCGCAACAAGACCAGGAGACAAGCCGAAAAGCTTGGACTATCAGACGGCGGAACTGCTTCGCCTTTTGCACCCGACAATGATCGACCCTGAAGCCTCCCAAGTTTGGGCGCTGCTCAAAACCTACGACCGTTTCAACCTGCCAAGTATGCCTCTCCTGCCGGAAGAAAGCGCATTGGTGGAGCTGGTCCTGATGGACCGCTGAACCCCATCGAACGAAAACGTGACACTCGACGGCATCATTTTCATGGAGTCCAGCGGAGTGATCCGCGAAGCCTTCCGAGCGAAGGGTCTCAACGTTTACTCGTGCGACCTACTGCCCGCGGACGACGGCTCGCCGTTCCACTTCCAAGGCGACGCGCGAAAGGTGATCCGCGAGCAAACGGCGCGCTTCTACGGCTTCCACCCCGAATGCACCTACGTGTGCGGTTCGGGCATCCATTGGAACGACCGCGGCCGGGGCTGGGAGAAGACTGACGCGGCGCTCGGCTTCATCCTGTGGTGCATGGCGCACACGGAAACGCCGTACTACCTCGAAAACCCGCGCGGCATTATTTCGACCTACATCCGGAAGCCGGATCAGGAAGTCCAGCCCTACCAGTTCGGCGACGATGCGAGCAAGCTTACGTGTCTGTGGCTGAACAAACTGCCGCCGCTCCGAATCGATCCGGCGCAGCGCAAGGCGGGCCGGATGGTGCTCCACAAGGGCAAGATGGTTGAGCGCTGGGCCAACCAGACGGACAGCGGACAGAATCGCCTACCGCCCAGCGAAACGCGCTGGAAAGAGCGCAGCAAATCTTACCCCGGACTCGCCGCCGCTATGGCTGCGCAATGGGGCGCGCCGGCAGAGCTTGCGCTTACCGCCTAACCCCCGAGAACGAACCATGGACGACCAACCCGACGAATTCAAATCTGACGCCGCCTTCATGGCTTGGCTCAAAGGCGTTTTTCCAGAATGGGAATCCGAATACTCAGGCCACATTCGCGACATGTATGACGCTTGGGAAGCGGGTCGCCAACATCAGCGCGACGAGGACCGATTGAACTCAGATCACGAGTAGATCCCATCCGAATGGCTGACGTGGATACACAAGTTTCCGACCGTTCCGACGAGCTTTCGCCCGAGGTTGGAGAGATCGAATCCGAGATGGAACGCCTCTGTAGGCGTGGCCGAATCGGCTCAATTCGCGTCCGCAGACACAAAGGCAAATACTGGGAATTGGATAGCTCGCATCCGGGCGGAATTCACCTGCCGCGGCTTCGCAGATACAGGTCTTCAGCGACAGCGGCCGTGCACGAGGCCCGGCGCATGTCGAAGGAGATTCGCCAGCATGGCCTTTTGGCGCGCGCCCTGACCACCGGGCAACGCTGGGCCGCGGCGGAGTGCTTTCGAAAACTCGCCACGGTCGGCGCCGGCGAGGTGCAACTTCTCGCGATTGTAGAGGAGCACATGAACCACCACCCGCAGGGCGGGCGCGCGCGAACTCTGGATCAGGTCCGTGTCGAGCTCGTAGCCAGGAAGCGCCGCGGTGAACGGCGCGAGAGATACGTGCGGGATTTCGATTACAAGATGCGCTGCCTCGTCGAGGCGCTCGGCAACATTCCGGTTTCAAGCGTCACGACGGTCATGCTCGAGAAGGAACTCGCGCGGCACGATTGGGCCTCTGGCACCGTGCACAGTATCGTGACTTCATGGAAGGTGCTGTTCAACTTCTCGGTCAAGCACGGGTACTGCCTCAAGAACCCTTGCGTGAATTTGGATCTCCCGCGGAAGCGCAGAGCCAAGCCTGAAGTTTTGAGCGCGTGGCAGGTTCACCGTTTGCTCGCTGCGTGTATCACCGATCCAATTATGGCGCCGTGTCTCGAGTACGTCGCGATCGGTGCGTTCACTGGCATTCGGCCGGAAGAGATGCAGCGCCTTCGATGGGAGATGTTCAACCTCGATGCAGGTCTGATCACCATCGAAGGAGAAGACTCGAAATGTGGAGAGCGAGGCATCGTGAAGATGTCCGCCAACCTCATCACGTGGCTGAGGCCCGTCGCGCAAAAGTCGGGGCGTGTTTTGGTACACGCGGTCGCGAAGCTGCGTGCGCTATGTCGGACGCTTCTCGGATTAGCTCGATGGCCGCACGACTGCCTTCGGCACAGCTTCGGAAGCTACCACTACACCGAGCATCGTGACATCGGAGAAGTCTGCAGCCAGATGCGCCACGGGACCGGGCATCTGGTCTTCATGAATCATTACTACGTGGTGCGCAGCCCAGACGAAGCGCGCTACTTCTGGCGCATCGTGCGGCCTGTTGCGCTGCTCACTGCATGAAGGCCGCTCTCCACGTCGCGATCGTATTGCTCATTGCCGCACACACCGTCGCCGCGGTGCTCGTCGCGTATGGGCTCTATTGGGTCGCGTGGTGGCTCACCAGACTTTGATGCGTTCAACTTCACAACTCCCAGCAACGTCTCTCCGAATTCACATGCCTCCCGTCAAAAAGCAGCCGAAGCTAAAGGACGATGGCGAGGCCGCAAGGGCCCTCGCTCTCTTTGCCCAGAATCTCGACGAGGTCCGCAGATGGTATCGCGCCGCCAGCCATCCAGGCCACGAAGTCGGGCACGTTGTTATGAGTGAGATCGTTCTGACGAATGTCTCAGTCGCTCTTGAGTTCGCCCTGCGTGGCGACCGATGGACGTCGCCGCCAGACGGGCCGTGATGCGTCACAGATTTCCGGATGCGTACCCACTTTATACTTGCACCCATCATTCACGACTCAACGCCGATGACTACCGACCATGGTCTCCATAACTGCCCGGTTCGATTCGCCCGCGTCGCCTGCCGATCCAGCATCAGACCCCGATGCGTTCTCGCAATACTCCCAGGCCATCGACCGGGATCACGCCCGGGTGGACCCCGACACCAGCACGTTGCACCCCTATGTATTCCACGAGGCGTTCAAGCCCCGCCCACGCCTCACACGCATGGAGCAGCGGGAGCTCGCAATCAAGCAGTGTGCGTTGCGCATCGCTGCCGGGCTCGAGATGCGGTCACTTCGTGCGCTGGCGAGGGAGATCGATTGCACACACACAGCATTGGACAACGCGTTGCTGCGTCTTTGCGATCGAGTGGGGATGAGGAAGTATCACGTCAGCGATACGACCAGACGCAAGCAGAGCGAGGCGCGCATGCGCCAAGTTCAAGCAAAGTAGCGATCGAAGTCTTCCATCGTTCGTTTCCGAAACGGGACGGGGGAAAAAGAAAAACGTTTCGCTCGTTCGCGCCAGGATTCGCGAACGCTATTGGTGGCCGACCGCTAATGAACGGCCACCCACCCCCGGGTAAGAAAACTACTAGGCAAAAACTGCCGCCCTCAGGTTCCGCGCGACCCGCCGAGCATTTTCGCGGGTAGCCCAAGACGCCCTTTGACGACGACAATGTCCGAAATCGCGCCAAGCGTCCCGGCAACTGTCTCCAAATCGGAGATCGCGAAGGTGGTTGGTCTTTCTAGGCAAACCGTCAGCAAATATCTCAACAGCGACGGCGCTCCTGAGGCGGAATTGGACGGAACGTACAATCCTATCTTGGGCGCATATTTCGTCGGTGTCTGTCATGCGCGAAGCATGGAGTCGCCTGCGGTTGTTCGTATGCGCGAAAGGAAAATGGAGATCGAACTTGCTCAAATGGAGCGAGCTGAGGCGCTGGCCAGGCGTGAGTTGATCCCAAAGAAGGCCATTCAGCCCAGTATCGCTTCAGTCATGACGCGTCTTACAACGAGCATGCGCAGCGTTTTCGAACGCGAACTTCCTCCCAAATATCAGGGGCGGCAAGTGGTCGAATGCGCTGAGATAAACGCCAATGGGGTCGACCGTGTGCTGCGTGGGTTCAAAGAAGGCACCGATCGAATCGCTGAAAAAGGATGATCGCTGAAATCGACATCGAACGGGATTTCGAAGCCGAGACCGTGCTCCCGGATCGTAGGGAAGTTTGGGAATGGGCCGGGGGCTCTCGTCCCGACAAAAGCGACGCCGCGATCGACTTCGGTGACACGGCATCTTTTAGCGGGAGGTACGACATAAACAACGTGCCGCAGGTGAAGGAATTTCTCCGGTGCTGTAGAGACCCGCGCGTACGGGAAGTCACTTTTGTCGCTCCACCTCAAGATTCGGGAAAGACCAAAGGGGCAGAAACCTACGTTGCATATCTGATCATGAACGCGCCGTGTAATATGGCGTGGAACACGCAGACGAACGTGAAGGCTAACCGATGGAGCGAAACAAGATTCGAGCCCATGCTTCAATCGGTGCATGGAATGGCGGACCGCTTCCACGCGAACAAACATCTAAAAAAGAAGAGCCAAATAATCTTCAAGAACGGCACGTTTCTTCTCATCCAAGGCGCTGAAACGCCGGGCAATCGATCATCTGATTCTGTCGAGGTTCAGATAAACGACGAGGTTCACCTGTGGGACACTCCATGGCTGAAGGAAATGCACGAGCGGACCAACGCGTACCGGGACACGAGGAAAATCGTTAACATTTCAACGGGAGGCCTGAAAGGCTCGGAGCTTCACGACCGTTTCTTGGCCGGAAATCAAATGGAGTGGCAACACCACTGCCCACGCTGCAAGCGACCGTTCGCCTACGTGTTCAATCACAGGGATCCGAAGTGCAATATCCGCTTCGACCTGAACGCTGCGATTCTGCACGCCGACGGCCGGCTGGAACTGCGCGAGTTCGCGAAAACAGTGCTCGTGCATTGCCCGCATCCGGAATGCGGATTCAAAATGGGATACGACCGCGACCGCCTGGCGGAGATGAACCGCGGCGGAATTTATATCCCGCAGAATCCCGAAGCTGACCCGGCGATCGTGTCGCTGCACGTAAACGCATTCGCGCTGGGCCGTGAGCCGTGGCACGAGATTCTAGCGCCGTGGGTGAGGATGTATATCCGAGGCGGAATCTTTGCGCCTGAGGTCCATCGTGAATTCGTCACGAAGAAGTTGGCAGAATTTTACGAAGACATGCCGTTCGCGGTGACGACGGAACTGAAGCTGTCGGGGTGGCAGCGAGCGGACTGCATCCGGCCAAAGTCGTGGGCGGATGAGAAATTCCGCGTGATGATCTGCGATAACCAGCGCGGCGCGAAAGGTGACATACCACACCGGTGGTTCGCATGTATCGCGTTCTCGGCAGAGGGGCGCATGCGGATCGTCGACGCCGGTCGGTTGAACGAGTGGACCGAGGTTCGAAAGAAACAGGTAGAGCTCGGCATTCCCGATCCGACGGAGGCGAAGCCGGGCCCGTGGGTCGTGGTCGATAGGCGATGGGACCCCGAGGAGGTCGACGAGCAGTGTGCGCTTTACAAGTGGTCCGGATCGATGGGATCGAATCAGGACGAATTCGTGCATCCGCCGTGGAGTCAGTTCGCGGGCACGCGCCAGCTTTTCACGGAGCCCAGGTCGATCGACATCGGATTCGGCACGAAAGAAATGGGACGGACGTTTGCGCTTTACTTCCTTTGGTCATCGCAGCGGATCCAGGACAAGCTTGCGCGCCTGAGGAACGAGAGGAGGGTCGAGTTCCCGGCCGACTGCGGGACGTTTTGCCCCGAGATGGCGACGCACATGAATTCGCACCGTCAGTTCATGGAGCCCGACAAATTCGGGAAGGAGCACCGCGTTTGGAAGCGGATCGGAGACACGCCCGACCATCTTTACGACTGCATCTGCCAGGCCGTCGTGATCGGGTGCATGGCAGGAATCTATAAAATGGAATCATGAAACCAGCTGAATTGCTCCTTCATATACTCAAAACCGATTCGTGCTCGCCAAATGACGAGCATCGAGAGGACGTCGGTAATTTCCGAAGAGACGTCGCGGATGCCATCTACGAGTCTGAACTTGCCGTACTAAAACAGGCGATGGAATCAATCCATTGGTCTTTGAAGGCGAAAGATGGGCAGCTTTATATCGAGGTTCACGTGCACCACCAAGGGGGCGATGATTGGTGCGAGGCTAGCATAACCGTAGAGGATTTTTTCCAGATGAAGAATGAGGACGATGGCGCGAAATACTTCGCCCCATCCTATTCCGAATATTCAAAAGAAGACTGCGAGTTATTGGCCGACTTTCTTGGAAAAGCGGCGAGCCATTGGCGCGATCAAGCCAAAGACGGGATTCCTCGCGCAGAATTCCCAAAATGATCATCACCGCTCAGCCGTTTTTCAACGAACTCGATTTGCTCGAGATCAAATGTAGCGAGTTGCGGGGCGTCGTTGATCTTCACGTGATCGTCGAGGCTCCAATCACGTTCACCGGGCTGCCGAAACCGCTATACTTCGCGGCGAACAAAGCGCGGTTCGAGCAATTTCCGATTATCCACGTCGTGTGCGAGCTGCAGCCGGAAGTGAAATCTCCGTGGGAGCGCGAGCGGCGGCAGCACGAGTTTGTCCGCGAGGCAGTTCGGGCCCTGAAACCGGAGATCGTGATGTATCTCGACGCCGACGAGCTGCCGCGGCACGACACCGTTGATCGCTTCCGAAGAATGAAGCGGCCCGCGGCGCACGTCGACATGGACTGGATCACGTTTTTCTTCGACCGGATCGACACCTCACGGCGCCCAACGACGGCGCGCATTTGGAAATTCGATCAACGCGAGAGTTGGGGCCCGTGGCGCGGAGACAAATTGGACGAGAATCCGGCCACAGTGATCGCCAATTCGGGATGGCACTTCGATTACTTCAACTTTGGCGAGCAGTTCCTGGTCGAGAAATTGAAGGCGATCAGCCACGCGGCGGATGAGAACGGCGATGCGATGCTGCGCACCGTCATGGCCGGCGGGATCCCCGGGTTCGAGAGGACAACAGACTATCCGATCTCGAAGCTGCCGCGGTTCGTGCGGGAAAACTGGAAGCGGTGGCCGAACAACTTCTACCGATGACAAAATTGATCTACACCGACGAAATAGGCGAAAAACGATCGCTCACATGCCAGAGCTTCAAGGACCAGCCCACCCTGCGATTTGAGAAAAGTGTTTGCGATGATGTGCGTGTTTTCGTGGGTGACCAAATGGCGCATATGACACGAGAGGAGATCGCGGCGTTGGCGGCTCTATTCCCCATTACTCCCCGCGGGTTCGATGTGGGAAGCGCCCCCCGGTGAAAACCTGCCTGTTGCAACTCGGGCGCGCGGGCGACGTGCTCAATATTCTGCCGCTCCTATGGCGCTATCATCAGCGCAGTGGCGAGCGGTCGATATGCGTCGTGAGCAAGCCGTACGCGTCGCTTTTCGAGGGCGTGAGCTACGCCGAATGCGTGCCGGTGGACAATCGATTCGAGGACGTGGCTGGCGCCTACCCGAAAGCGGCCGAAATCGCTGAGGAGCGCGGCGCGCGCCTGGTGTGCACGCAAATTTACGGGGAAACGCTCATCACCGCGGAGAAATGCTCGTCGTTCGCGCGGGAGTCGTGGGCAAACGACCCGCAGGCTCCCGCGTGGGGCACGCTGCCGCTGATATTCGATCGGCGCGACGCGAAGCGCGAGGCCGCGGTGCGCGGCAACCTGCTGCAGAACGCGCGGCGCGGGAGACCGTACGTGGTAATGTGCCTTTCTGGAACAAGCTCGCCGTTCCCGCACAACCGGGAGCTCTCCATCGCGATTCGGCGCGCTTTGCACCGAGATTTCGACGTGATCGATGTGTCGGCCTTCATCGCACACCGGTTTTTCGATCTGCTCGGGGTTTTGGAAGGCGCCTATTGCATCGTCAGCGTCGACACGGGGCATTTGCACTTGGCGCACGCCGTTCCGCATGTGCCCGTCGTTGCGCTGATCACGCGCGAGCCGACAAAGTGGCACGGATCGCCGTGGCGGCCTCAGCACGTCGCGAGATTCTATTACGACGAGATGCCGGAGCGGTTCGGGGATGTCGCGGATTCGATCAGACTTTCCATATGAAATGTGAAACGTGCCGTTTCTGGTTGGAGTATTCAGGAGATAAAGGCGCTGGGCAATGTCGCCGCTTCCCACCTCAAATATCGATAGACGTCGAAAGTGAAACCGACCGCGATGGACGACTCGACATCCAGTCTTCTCGAGCGTCGAGATGGCCCGATACGGACAAAGACGATTGGTGCGGCGAACACGAACAGAACGATCTCAAAACATCCCCATGATCTGGCACGTTTGGAGCGAATTCACCGGCGACGCCGAGACGGAACGGCGGAAGGCGCTCGCACGCGATACGTGGATGGAAGAGTATCGGCACGGCTGGGAAACTCTTCCACTTCTTGTGCCGCTTCGCGACAGCCGATCGATCGGCGATGATCGCGCGATGCCGTTTGTGCGCGACCTTGCTGACCGTGTGGTCGGCGAGAAACCGACCGACATCATCGCGCTGAGTAACGCGGACGTGTGTTTTGCGCCGGGCCTGACCGGTTGGATACTCGACACCGTGCCGCGCCACGGCGCCGCGCACACGCACAGGTGGGATTTCAAGCGCCTGAACAGACCGCTCGTGAACGAGGCGGAGGTGCAGCGCGGCGAGTGGTATCCTGGAAGCGACGCCTTCTTTTTCACGGTCGCTTGGTGGCGCCAGCACCGCGCCGAGTATCCCGACATGATCCTCGGCCGCGAGCAATGCGACGAGGTGCTGCGCCAACTCGTGAAACGTCACGGCGGCATCGAGATCAAGGCTGCGATCTACCACGAGGCGCACGAATCATTCTGGAAGCAGCCGGAGAACCACGGCCCGAACGAAGGAAACCGTCACAATCGTCGGCTCGCGCGGAAGTGGTTTCTTCGCACAGGATATCGTCCGAACGACCCGCAGTGGTGGGTGATCTGAGCGCACGGAGTAACCAAGTTTCGGCGTACGTGTCCAACCGGACACCATGCAGCAGCAACCGCAGCAGCATAGTGCACCGATCGACCCGGCATTGACGGGCGTGATGCTTTTTCTGGTAAACGAAATCGTCGAAGCGAGAGCGCGGGGCGTTTCGCCGGCGGACATGCACCTTCTCGAGTATCTCCTGCGGCGCGCGGAGAGGAATTCCCGACGTCTCAAGAGAGTGGCGGACGCGCTGACGCGGCTCGACCAATCCAATCCGGCCCCAGGCAACCCTTAACCCATACCCACTATGCCCACATATAGCGACGCGCTGAAATCGTTTCAGCAATTCCAGCAACAGGACGAAGCGGCGGTCGATCAGATCGTGGCTGCTTTCAACGGCCTCGTGATCGATGACAAGACCCAGAAAGACCTGATCGCGAAACTGCAGGCCAGCCAGGGCCAAGTGACGCCGGAAGATCAAACGCTTATCGATCAAATCCAAGCGGCGAACGACGCGCGCTCGGCGAAGGTCGCGGACATCGCCGCCAAGTTGAAGGCGCTGGACGAATCGACTCCTCCGCCGTTGCCGAGTGAGCCGACCACGCCGCCCAGCGAGCCGAATCCTGACGCACGCCGCCGGCCCTAAACCCCGCTCCGGTTGGTTTGCCATGACCAAGCCGCCGGCCGCTCACATCGAGCCCGGCGGCTTCTTCGTGCCCGTGGGTGGACATCGGCTGAAAAGCTGAATGGCCGCCACCATCGATTTCTCATCGTTCACGACATCGGAGAGGACCGATCTCCTCACGGCCGCAAAGGCTGAATTGCTGCGCCGCGCTGGCGTGGGCTCCGTCCAGACCGGGACTTCGGTCGGTCAGTCGTTCGGGATGATGAAAATGAGCGATGAGGCGCTGACGTCGCTCATCAATTCGCTCTCGAGCTCGCTCGGATACTGCGCCACGAACGGCGGCGGCGCGCGGGTTCGGCCAGTGTTCACCCTCCGCTCATGAAACTCGTCGATTTTGGCTACAGCCTTTTGACGGGCGAATGGCGCCTACGCCGCGATATCGTCCGCGACCAGCGCGAAGCGTATTACGCCGGCGCGCGGCGGTCGCTGAACCGGCCATTTCCTCAGCCTTTGAGCGGCACCGAGGACTACCGGAAGGCGTCCGAACGGATCGTACTCATACGCGCTGCGCGCGAGATGGAGGAAGACGGCGGGTTTTTCGACGGCATCCTGCAGGATTTTGAAGATTACGTGGTTGGTCCGCAGCTGATTTACATGCCCAACACGGGCAACAAGGACGCGGATCGCGTCATTCGCGAATATCTGGAGTGGCAGTTTGACCAAGCCGACTATTCCGAGCGCCACGACCTGACGAAGCTCGCTCGGCTCGCGATCCGGACGATCAAACGCGACGGCGAATGCGGTTTCGTGCCGGTCGACTTGGGTGATTCGGTCAAGCTGCACACGTACGAAGCCGACTGCATCGGCAATCCCACGATGGCATCGAGCATTCAGCCGTTCGACTACAACGGGATCATTGTCGACGAGCGGACGAACGCGCCGGTCAAATACAACCTGTTCAAACGCGCGCCCAAAACGGCGATGTATACGTTTGATCGGACGATCCGGGCGGAATTTTTCTGGCACCTGTTCGATGCGTTCCGGCTGCACCAATTTCACGGGGTTTCCGCGTTCAAAAACGCCGTGCGAGACGCGTACGACATCGATCAGATCCTCGAATTCACGAAGCTGAACATCAAGTGGCGGTCGTCTCAGCTTCCGACCATCCACACGCCGGACGGGAAGCCGCGCGAGGGCAGCGTGAGGACGCATTACGGGTACGACGACAGCGGCGCGCCGATCGCGGCAACCGGAGAACCGAAACCGCTGAAGATCGACGTCGACGGCGTGTCGTCGCAGTACCTCGAGACGGATTCGCGCGTGGTCGAGTACCCGAACGATTTCCCGAACGCCCAACTCCACGTCACGCTCGAGGAATTCCGGCGCCAGTGCTGCAAGGGCGCGAAATTGCCTTACGAATTCGTTTACCGCGCAGACAATGGCGGCGTGGTACAGCGGTTTTGGGTGAACAAGGCCGAAAATACGTTCGAGGCGGACAAGCATTTGCTCCGGCGCGGCCTGCTGAACCCGTACAAAAACCGGGTCATCCAGAAGGGCATCGACACGGGCGAACTCGATCTCAGCCGGTTCGGCGATCTCGACGTCAACATCCTGCGTTACCGCGGCGCCTGGCAGATGGGCAAACCGATCTCCGTCGATTACGGCAAGGAGAACGACACCGATATCAAGCTGATCGACGCAGGCCTGATGAGCCAGCAGGACAAAGCCGCGTCGATGGGGACCAATCTCGACGACGTTGACGCCGAATTGGAGTCTGCGGCGGTGCGCAAATTCGAGATCGCGGAGAGAATCGCTAAGAAATTCGGGATCACGACCATGGAGGCCATGGCTTTTGTGGTGAAAAAGTACCCGAACCCGCCGGCGACGGCGCCACAGGAAGCGGAAGCCGCGCCAGCGCCCGCCGCGCAGGAGTAGGGCGGCCGGCGGTGGACATTCGCCGAAAAGGTGAATGCAAACCCTCGAAGCGAATCACAAACTCAGCAGCCGGCTGTCGGCTGAGGCGGTTGACACGGCGCACGGCATCATCCGCGGGTGCACGGTCGCGAAGGCAGGCGTCCAGGCGACGGGCAAATTCGTGATGCTCGACGATCGCGGCCAGATCACGCGCGATCCCGAGGAAATGGCGTCCGAGGTCCCCGTTTTCACGGACGAGACCACGCTGACGACGCTGATGGCCGCGGCGAAGGCAGCCGGGAAGCGCATCAAGGTGCGCGAGGATCACGTCGACGAGGTCGGCGCACGGGCCGGTTACGCCGACGCTTTCAAGCAAACGGACGACGGCCGGGTGATCGCTGACATTCACCTGCTCAAGTCGTACAAGCATCGCGAGGTCGTGCTCGAAACCTCTCTCGAGACGCCCGAGGAAATCGGACTATCGATCGACTTCACGCCCACGTTCGAGCTCCGCGAAGGGAAGGCATTCATGCGCGTCTCAGAGCTCCACGCCGTCGACATCGTGGACGAGGGAGCAATCACGCCGGACGGCTTGTTGTTGAGCGCGAGCGTGGACACCGAACGGAAATTTGAAAACGCCCGAAATTCGACACCCAAGAATACCATGGCCGCCGACACCTCTCCCAACACCGAAATCCTGGCCGCGATCAACAATCTCGCGAAAGCGATGAGCGAAGGATTCGCGAAAATGTCCGCGCCGGCCGCCGCGCCCGCGACGCCCGCAACTGATCCGAAAGTCGAAGAGGCGCTGAAGGCCGCCAACGAGGCGAAGGAACAGCTCGCCGCGCAAAAGCAGGAGATCGTTCAGATGAAGCGCGAGAAGGCGCTCCTCGGTTTCCGCGGCACGTCGGAAGAGCGGGCCAAACTCGCCACCGCGCAACCGGAGGAGATCGAGAAGGTGACCGCCGAGAAGAAGGACTATCTCGCGCTCGTCGACGAACGCGCCGCGGCCGCGAAGTGTAAGCGGTCCGAGGCGCATCAGTGGGTGATGAAGAATCATCCCGGCGAATACACCGCGCACCTCGCCGCGAAGGGCGTCGTGCGGATGGTCGCCTGATCCAGCAAACCCAACTTTCAACCGACCACTCTCATGGCCTACCCGAACAAACTCATCATTGAAGGTCTGCGCGACACGTATCGGGCTGACCCCGACAACGCGGCCATTGGCATTTGGCTCCGCTGCGACCTTGCCGCCGAATCGACCAACCCCGACGGCACGCCGGCCCTTGTGCTCGCCTCCGACTCCACCCGCGGATCGGTCGTGACGATGCAGCCGATCGCGGCTGGCGCGTATGGCCTTTGCCAAATTTCCAACGGCGGCGGCGGCACCCTGATGGGTGTTTGCGTTGGCAGCATCGCCAGCGGGGCGGCGGTTTACGCGGCGGCCAACGGCAAAGTGGCCGGCAGCGGCTCGGTCCTTCTGGGCGAGGCCACCTGCGCGGGATCCGATGGCGGCACCGTGACCTACATGCCGAACCCCGCGGCGGCCTGAGCCTCCACCCCTTCAACAACAAACTTCCGATCCCATGATCTACCAGAATTCCGTTGCCGTACCCAGCGAGGCGTTGACCGACTACGTCAACGAAGGCGCGACCGACACGACGGCCTTCAAAGGGCTGCAACTCGCTCCCCAAATTGGCGTGTCGAGTCTTTCGGGCACGTACCCGAAGGTCACGATCGCCAAAGGCGACCTTATGCGCGCGGCGAACCGCCGGCGCGCGCCTGGTTCTAACTTCAACCGCTGGCAGAGCGCCATCGAGAGCGGCACGCTTGAGCTGAAGCAGATCGGCGAGGAGCAATCCGTCCCCGACGAGATCGCAATGCAGTGGGACGACTATTTCGACGTTGAGGCTATGGGCGCCGACGAGGCGCTGATGCGTCTTCGCCGTGGGCACGAGGTGGAAGTCGCCGCAGCCCTGATGAATTCGTCGAATTTCACGGCTGCCAACGGCGCTGTTGCCTACAGCTCGGCCAACCTGACCACGATCGACTTGGCAGCTGACATTTTCGCCGCAGTCGCGGCGTTGAACGGACGCGGAATCACGCCCGACACAGTCGTGATCCCGTATTCGATCTTCACGGTCGCTCGTCAGGCCACGAAGGTTCAAAACTTCTTGGTTGGGGCGAACGGGGCTGGCGTTCAGGTCACGGGCAACGCTCTGCAGCGCGCCTTGACCGAGTTCGGAATCACGAACGTCGTCATCCCGACGGTGTACGTGAACCGGAGCGACTCCGACAAAGCCGACGTGGTCGAGCAGATTTACCCCGACGATTACATCTGGGTCGGTAAGGTCGGCGATGGCGGCCTTCGTGCCGGCGGCGCTCTGCGAACCGCTTACTGGGACAAGGCCGGGCCGTTGTTCAATGTCTCCACGTACCGCGAGGAAGTGAAGAAGCAAAACGTGATCCGCGGCGAGATGACCGAATCGGTCATCGTCACCAACGCTCGCGCAGGCCAACTCATCGCGACTCAGGTCTGATTTTTGACGCTAACCCTGGACCAGCTAGCCAACTCCCGCCCATCGGCCCCGCGCCGGGGCGGGAGTTTCTTTTTATGAACTTCCTTCAATCCTTCATCGCCGAGTGCCAAAACCAAGCGCGCGATATCAATCAGGAAGAGGTCGAGATCAACGGCGAAAGCTGGTTCGGCACGTTCGGCGACCCGCAGGTGATTTCCGACATGGTGAGGCATGGATATGAAAACGAGATCGTGATTCCGTTTGTGGCGGCCGCCGGTCAACAGGCGACGGAACCTGTCGCGCTGCAGGTGTTGAAACGGAAGCAGAACAACGTCGAGTATCTGATCCGCAGCATCGACCCGAAAGACCCCGTGACGCTGACTTTCCTCCTCGTCGATCGCAAACCTGGCACGTGAAGATGGCCACCGGTGCCACAATTTCGATTTCGACGGTGGTGTGGCAGAAGAAGGTAGCGGAATACGCCGCCGCGACAGGCCTCAACATGCGCGAGGCGCTGAACGAGGAGTGGCCGCTACTCCTGCGGAAGGTGATGGACTTCACGCCTCCCTTCAAAACGAAGGGAAGGCCGGGCGCTTCCGATCTTTCCGTCGGCCGCGCCGCGGTCGCGTTCGACATTTACAAGACGATGCGGCCATTCGATCCGAAGGATATCAGGTCGAAGTCGCTGAAGAAGATCGTGGAGACGAGAAACATCGCCGCGTTCAACGCTTTTGCGGCCAAGTCGAAGAACCCGATTTTGCGCGGCGCGACGGCGGTCGCATTTTCCAAGAACGAGCACCTTCGCCAGCGTAACGCGCGCGGGCGGGTCATGGGTAAGAGCCGAAACAGGGTGGTGCTCGGTTCCGACGTTGCGCAGCTCAAAAAGTACGTGGCCGACGTTCAGGATCGCGTCGGGTACGCGAAAGGCGGCTGGTGGAAGGCTCTTCAGCTCGTCGGCGGCCGCGCGCCTGGCTACGTGACGAAATTCGGCGGGAAAGGCGGCGACGTGCGGGATGACCGCAATGATCCCGACAACCCCAGCCTGACGGCCATCAATCGGACGCCGTGGGCCGTCCGGAAGGATGAGGGGGAACGCATTCTGGCCGACGCCAAGGCGAGCCGGATCAACGCGATTATTTCAAAGATGCGGACGAAGGAACGCCTCGCCAGGAAGCAGGCGAAGCTCGCTGCGTAGGTGGACAAACGGGGCAAACATGAATGCCCGCGCCGAATCTCACCGCACTTTTCGACTTTGAAGGCCAGTTTGAGCATGCCTCGACTGAGATTTTAGCGGGCGTACTGATTGCGTGCTACAAAACGAGCGACGATGACGAGTTGCCCGTCCTGAACGTGGGCGTGTCGTTCGACATTGGGCCGGCGATAGAGGGTGAGTTTGCGCAGTTGGCGAAGCCGACGAATTGGCCTGTCGGGATGGCTCCCCCGCAGGAGTATTTCCGCTACAACGGCGCGCTCGAGTTCAGAATCGACGTCCCGCGCGACGAGCGCGAGCCGACGACTACCGGCGTCGACACCATGCTTTCTCAGCTCCGCGGAAAGCTGCGCGAGGTCATGATGCAGTCGGTTCGCCCCTTCACGGAGGTGAACCTACCGTATTACAAGGTTTCGCGGATCCGACCTGACGGCGCGAGCAGTGGCGAGAGCGAACAACGCAACGCGGACCGCGCACTCCTGCGGTACGCCATCACGTTCGAGATTCGTAAAGACGCTTGGCCGGCATGGGTGGAATCGTAAGGGCGCCGGGCGTGAGCGTGGACACCGGCGGGAAATTTGAAAACCACCCGCTGAAATCATGTGCGCCTACCCGAACATTTCTTACCAGGACGGTGATATCGCAGCAGCCGCCGAGGCGCTGTCGGTTTACTGCTACAATAACGGGCAAACGTACTCGAGCGACAGCGGCGACCCATCGGAAACGGTAGTCCGCACGGAGAGCACGAACTCGAACGGCCAGGTCACCGGTTCGACGAATTTCGTCAATCAGCGCGTTGGGACGATCAACATCACGTACGACTCGATCAACGATGAGCTCGACGGCGCGACGAAGCAGCTTCGCCCGACCTACATCATCAGTTTCCGCGGGCGTTTCTACGTGCTCGGAAACGTCAGCAACCCGATCACGAAGGGTGAGGCCGTGACCGTCGCCGCCGACGTGGCGGAACTGCAGAACCCGATGATTCCGGAACTGCTGTCGACCTTGGGTCAGCAAAAGGAATGGACCTTCGCCGTGGGCGCGCTGCCCGAAACGTTCGACGTGTCCGCGGTCAACACGCGCACCGGCTCAACGGTGGCCTTCACTCTCGAAAACTGGGACGTCCCGGGCGAAGCGGCTCCAAGCGGTTTCTCGATCAATTCGTCGACCGGTCTCGTCACGGCGGAGTCGCCTGCGACCACCGGCACGTATGACCTTCGCGTCATCGCCACCGATACGGTTACGCCGCTCGGGGATGCCGCGAACTCCATCAAAGGCTTCGGTCGGTTGACCGTCGTAATCACCGCCTAAACCGGGCGGGCGAACCCCGCCATGAGTTCCGCAACGTTCGACGCTGAAAAAGCAATACCTGGCGTTGCAGAGCAGCGCGCGCAGGAGCGGCAGAATCGCGCCTTAGCGTTCGCCGGCATCACGCACACGGTGTGCGGCCGGGAGATTATGCCGATGACGCCGGGGCACCGCCTGCAACTGCAGCTCGTGAAAAACGCGTTCGCGATCCACCCCATGCCGGCGCCGAGCCTCGCGGACGTGTTCGTTTTCCTTTGGGTGCTGAGCCCATTGAATCGCGGGACCGACATCGAATCGATGCGGCAACAGCGGTTCCTGCGGGAGGACGTGATGCAATTCGATCTGAGGGCGTCGGTCCGGGAAATCATCGCCTACATGCTCGACCAGATGCAGGACTCGAATGAGAGCAGCGGCGAAGGCCGGGATAACTCGAAGTGGATCCACTGGTGCGCTACGGAGGCCGAATTTTGGATCGCGGTACACGGCGGTTTCACAATGGAGGAATACCAACGGACGCCGTACCTCGTCCTGCAGCAACTCCTCCGCGCGTGGAAGGTGAACAACCCCGACATGGAGCGGAAGCAGGACGGCAGCGTGTTGGTGCGTGATCCCGTGTTCTTCAACGCATCCGACCGCTTGATTGGTGCGTGGCGTCGTAAGAATCACGACGCGATCAAGGCGTATCATCTCGGACTGAAGGAGCGCCGCAACTGATGAAATCGATCACCCTTGCGCTGGCGGTTCTCATCCACGTTACGACCAGGCTCGCCGCGTTCCCAGTGGCGCTGGCGGTCGCATTCCGTCGCGGGTTCTCCGCGGTGAAAGGATCCCATGGCCAGCACAGCTGACGAGATCGCGATCAAGCTCGGCATCAACGTAGGCGACTTCAAAGCCGCCTTGGCGGACGCGGGCGCTGCCGTGAAGAAATTGAAGAGCGAGGGCGAGGGCGGGCTCGACGGATTTTCGAAATCGATGCAGGGCGCGCAGAAGACGCTCAACACGTTCAAGCAGGTACTCGCCGGGGCGGGCATAGTTGGTATCGTGAAAGGTCTCACCGATGCCGGTGTCGAGTTCGCGCAGAACTGGAAAGGCGGATTCGACGACGCAGTGGCGGCTACGCTTCGGCTGAAGGCATCCCAATCGGACCTTGGAAGCATCGTCAAAAACACCACCGGTCGGATTGGCGTGGAATTGGTCAGCGCGATGGAGAAGTTCGGGATCGCCGTCGGGTCGTTGATCTTTGGGACCGAAGCCGCGTCCGATGCGCTCACGAAATTGGACGAGGAAAGCCGGAAGGCTTTTGACGAAGCGCGGCTCGCGAAGATCACCGCGGCGGAGCAAAAGCTCGCGGCCGTGCGCGCCGAAGCGGCGGGCGGCGTTACGAAACTCAACTTTCTATTGGGCGAACAAAATCGCCTCACGGAGGAGCGATCAAAATTCGAGAAAGGGAGCGCGGAGTTCATCACGAAGACCGCTGAGATAGAGGCCAAGCGTCTCGAATTGACGAAGGAACTCACGAGCCAATCCCAGCAGGCCGAAGCCAATGCGAAGAAGGCAGCGGACGAACGCGACAAAGCCGAAAAAGATGCCGCCGATGCGCGCAGGCGTGGTTTTGAGGAGACCGCTGCGAACTATAACAAGCTAGCGGAATTGCTGAGCAAGCAGCGCGACTCTCATTTGGAGCAACTCACGCTCTCTGAGAGACAGAACCAGTTGCTCAAAGATGAAGCGCAGCTTGAGGGTGAGCTCGCAGACCTCGAAGAAGGCAGCGCAGAGTTCAACGAGAAGTTTAATGAGCTTCTGGATACGCGCGGAAAGCTGCGGAAAACGGAGAGCGACGCGATCAAGACGAATATCGAGATCGCGAAACTGCTCCTCATCCCCGAGGACAAGAGGACTGAGGTCCAGAAGGAACACCTAAAACTTTTGACGGGAGAGACCACGGAGCGCCAGCAGGCCATTGAACTGCAAAACTTGCTTCAGCGCGGCGTCGAGAACCTCACGGAGGATGAGAAGAACCGAGTCGCTGTCCTTTCTGGAGCGACCCGGGAGCTCGAGAAGCAAACGAACGAGATCGCGAAACAGGCTGCCGCGCAGGAGGAGCTCCTTCGCACGCGCGGCGTGAGGCAGGAGGGCAACGTCGAGAATCTCAGCGCGGTTCAGTTGAACCAACTGATCCTTAATCTGAACAAGCAGATTTCGTTCATGCAGGCCACGCAGGGAATCTTGCCCCGCGGATTCACGCCCATCGAGGAACGCCTGTTGAAAGACAATCTGGCCGCGGCGCAGCGGGAGCTCGATCTGCGAAAAGATTTCGAGCGAACACTGAAGGCTTTCGGCTCAGTGAAAACCGAGGCCACGTTCGCGCCGGATCAGTTCGCGCGCTTGTCGCAATTCTTCAATCCCGACCAAGCGAAGAAGGATTCGATCAACACGGCTGTCATCGCATCGGGACTACAGAGCCTCTTCCCCGACAAGTTCAGCGGGGCGATCAGGTAACAAAAATGATCACGCAGCACAAATACGTCGACGGATGGGCCGGCATCGAGGGCAACCAGCTTTCCATTGTCGCGACGCCGCGCTTCCCGTTCGACAATAACCCGCTACGCCCCGACGTGTGGACGCGAGAATACGAGCGGACGTTCGAACACATCCCGAGGAATTACCGCCCCAAAATGAATCGGCGGACGTCGTGGACGAATCTGCTCAAAGATTCCGAAGACTTCACCACGGCGAATTGGACGGCGGTGAATCTGACGCCTTCGCTCGCGGCGGGAACGGCTCCGGATGGGCAAACCACTCTTGGCAAAATCCTCGAGACATCGGCGACCGGTGAGCATAGCGTGGCGCAGGCCGCGACCGTGACGGCGACGGCGACTGAGGCTTTCGTATTCGCACAGGCCGGGCTCACTCGGCGATTTCTTCGGATCGCATTCACCGATTCGGCCGCTACGACATTCTCTGCGGTTTTTGATGTGTTGGGCGGCGTCTCCGTCGTGGCGAGCGCTGGCGTAGTTCCCGTCGTTGTCGGCATGGGGGACGGACAATTCCAGTTCGTGATCCGATTCACTCCGGCCGCCGGAGCTGGGACGTTCAAACTCAACGTCGCGTCGGCGCCGTCGACGATATCGTACGCGGGCAGCACCTCGAACGGCCTTTATATATGGGGAGCGCAAGTGTCTGCCGGTAGCCTCGCGCCATACGTCGCAACGACCAACACGACGCGCACGATTTTAGCGCCCGACCGTGACCCGATCGATCCTCTGGCGTATTTGATCGACGAATCCGACATGAACGTGCGGGATTCGGAAACCGGGACAGTGCAAAAGGTTTTTTCTCGGATCCCGCTTCAGCAGATCACGCCAGGGTCTCGTTTCATTCAAAAGCCGGACATCCCAGGCACATTCCCGCGCCAGTCGGGAGACTCGATCATCGTTCAGCCCGAGTCGTTCGTGCCGCGGTGGGTTTTCTATAC
>JGI10216J12902_100035688_pt1 | contig 25073 bp, 36 predicted proteins | sample KanNatreferecore_FD_12902 | JGI IMG/M metagenome (IMG submission 12902)
CTGGTTCTATACACGATGGGGAGGGTTCTTCATTGAGTGGGATTGATGCCTAACGAAAAGCTCACGCAAGACGCCCAACCATGACTACCGCCGACACGCAAAACTTAGTGACGCCAACCGACTCCCGCAACGGAGAAGTGGAGCGTCTTTGCGTGCAGCGTTTTGTGAGGGCGCTTCCACGACGGCTGAAAACCGCGCTCGAAGCCGTCGTGAATCAGGAAGGTGACGACATCTACTTTGTTCTCGGATACCTGAATCCATCAACAGCCAGAAGCTATATGAGCCAACTGAAATATCGCGGACTGGCCTACACGCACAGAAGCGGAAGCACAACCGAAGTGTGGGCGCATAACAAGGGGCGAAAACTGGTGCGTCCTAACGCCGCGCTCTGCGCCGGCGAGAAGAAAGGCCACGAACATGAATGAGACGCAACCGAGCCGTTCGCAGCAGCAAGTGGTTCAGCGAATGCAACGACTGCACACGTCAATCTGCCTGCTGGAATCTGCATGCTTGATTCTGGAGCAATGGCGGCATATCAACGAAGGCCATACTGTGCCAAAATTTTATCGAGCACACCGCCTAATTGACCACCAACACCATCGCCGCCGTGCGCCATTCGGTAGCTGGCACTGCCCCAATGCGGCACGTCGGGGGCCGGGCGGCGCATGGGCGTAAGGTAGCCAGTGTAGTCGGTGCTGATGTCGTTTTCACCGCGCGCACCACTGACCACGCGACCGCCACTGGACGTGCCTCCACCACTTTCGGTTTTCATGGCGTAGGGCAACAGCGTCCGCAGCAACTCATTCTGATTGTTCATCGTGGACTGCTGCAAACCAGCCGCGATTTGTGATGCCTGTCGGCGGTCAAGGCCAGCTTCGGTGAGCACGCGATCCTGTTCCTGCTGGTTGCCATTGAGAATCGCGAGTTGCAGTCGTTGCTGGCCTTCGGCGGAAAGTCGGCGATCCAGCCCGGCCTGTTGCATTGCGTCACTCGCGGCCTGTGCGGCAATCTGGTTGTTGCTGATGCGCTCGCTGCTCTCGCGGGCGAGATACGGTTGGAGCATCTGCTGGCCAAGCTGAAGGCGGTCAAGACGCTCGCTGTCGCGCAAGCGGAGTCGGTTGTTCGCGGCGAAAGGAGAGCCGGTCATGCCACCCATCGCGACGGCAGCAGTAGCAGCGCGCTCATCCGTTTCCGGGAGCGGCACGCTCGGATCAAGCAGGTAGGCCAAGCTCTGTTTTGGATCCGAAAAGTTGACGGCCATAAATTATCTCCGCATTCCGCGCATCCAGAACGGCAACTCGCGGTTGTTCAGACTCTGGTCAAATGGCTGACTGAACCACGGTTGCTGAGCGACAACTGGAGTCGCCGCCCCTGCGGTCGGTGGTGTGCCACGATTTGGATTACGCCTGAGCGCCCAAGGCTTTGAATCTGTCAGCCACGGATTAAGCGGTGCCGGATTGGGGCCGGGATTGTCCAACGTCCAGTTGGTGGCCGTGCCAGGTATCGCCTGTAATCCTGTGGGCGCAAGACCTTGGATGTCCGAGACGGCGCGCTGGCGCAAGTCACCCACCGCATTAGGCAGTGCAGGCAGCGGCGGTAGGCCATACTTTGAGCGTGGTTGTGTGAGTGTGGGCATGCTACATCATTGAACCAACCCTCAACTCGCGAAGGCCAATTACACCTGTGGGGCGGACGTTGATGGCAACGTCCTGCGGACCTTCGTAGTGCTCAAGCTCCTGAGAAAGCAGTTTAATTGCCTCACGGTGCTTCAAGATGGAAAACTGCTGGCCGTTCGCGACATCCATTTCAGCATACCGGATGCTCTCGCACTCAGCTTTAAGGGCCGGGATATTACTGATGAGCAAGAAGTCACTTGGCTGAGTTGCGGGTCGATACTCGTACTTCAAAAGTGCCGTCAATTGTGCAGTGCTGGGCGGAAGTGCCGGATCGTGGCAGCAATTGCAAGGCAACGAATGCAAATAGTAACGGCGGTACGCAGGATTGGTTTCCTGAGGCGTGTAGCGTGACAGAAACGTTTCAACCCCGGTAGTTGCATCGACCGCTTTCAGCACGACATCCCCCTTGGTAACAACCTTGGAAAGCGCGGAGAAGCTCGTCACGACAAAGGCGCTGGTTGTGAATGGGCTTTGCAGTGTCAGGTAAAAACCATCCACACTGTTCAAGCCGTCCGCGCTGTAGATGCCAACGTTGTTCGCATCCATAGCACCACTGAACAAGATTCGCTTTCCAATATCCGCCGCTGACGTGGGGTAAATGCGAAGATATTGGTTTGTGGACGGTAAATCCACCGCCGTAGAAAAGCTTCCACGGTCATACGCGGCCAGCGCGCCGCATCCATTGCGTCCCGCGCATTCAGTTTGCAAACCAACTCCGTCCACAAGGACTTCGTACCAATCATTTTGGATGCGTATCGGTGTGCGGCAAACATCAATGCCGGCGGCGCGAGCGAAATCGGGGGGCAATGTAAAATACGGATTCTCCCGAGATACATTCACCACAACGCGTGCCCACCCATTCCACCATCCTGTTTGAGAACCGGCATTGATGAGGCGCTGTTGCGCTTCATTGATGTAACTCGCGACGCCGTTGACGTTGGTGGCACACATTCCCAAAACCTGAGGAATGCGGGACGCCATTACATCGCTGAGCTTGATCCGCACGCTCCCTGTGTGCGCCCAATTCTTCCAAACATCAAGGCGGAAACGCACCAATCACGGCAACGTAATCGGCGGCGTGCGCCCGAGTCCACCATTCCAAATGTAGTCAATCTGCGGCTGCGTGAGCATCGGATAAAACAGCGCCACCTCATCGAACTGGCCCTCACCTGCGGGGTTTATGCCGCCGTAAATAAGCCGAAACCGCCCGAACGGTGATGACGGGATGATGACCGAGCAGGCGCTCGTCTGCACGGGGCCGTTGTCGATTTGAAACAAGGCTTTGCCGTCCGAAGGCCGATACGATGCGACAAAGAAAAAGAATGTGCCCAGGCCAACGACGTGCGCGACGTTCGTGTTGCAGATGCTGAACGGCGTTCCTGAGGTGCCGACTTGGCAGATGTTGACTCCATCCGAAAGATCCAGCAGGCCGTTGAGCGTCACACCACCCGCATCAGCATAAAGGGCGAGCGAGCAGGACAGGATTTGGTTCGCGCTGCCAGTAACGCGCCGCGCCCAACCGCACAAGGTGAATCCGTCTGCGGCGTCGTAAGCCAGGGCGCCGATGATGCCGGTGTCGAACCCAACGTTGACATCGAAGGCGGCTTTCGTGATGAGCGCACCGTTCAGCACTTTTCCGGCAGGTGCGGAAAATGTGCTGGAGCCGGGATTGGATTCGCTGGCGACGATGCCGGACAGGACATCTACTTGAGCGCCCGTGGCCTCAAGGGGGTACCAGACGCGCAGGCCACCTTCGACGACAAGTTCAAGCTCTTTGGTGCAGGTGCTCATAGCGCCAAGACGAAACGAAACTTAGAGACACGCGGGACTCGTGCCACAATTGCATCGGTTGGCATGTTTCCCTTACGACCGTATTTCTTATTTGTTCTGGTGTCCACGTAATCACATCGCGGCGTTTTGCGATCATCATCCGTGGAACCATCGGCGCGCCAATTGGCAGCTTTGTAAATCGTCCCAGCATGTCCAGCGGACGGATCGGCGTAGCTCAGCAAATACTGAACATCCCTGTGGTGCGCCCTGATGTAGCGAACGCTTTGGCCGATCAGCCATGTTTCGGAATTTCGAGGTATTTCATCAAGCAGATACAGGCGCGCCAATTCCCACGTTTTGCCGCCATACCGTTTATCCACCTCGCGCGGCGGGGCGGCGTACACAACGCACCCAACAGGGCGACCGTTATGCAACATTAAAAGGCACAACAAAACAATGGCCGGCCTCTTTTTCAAATAATGAGATTGGATAAAGTGATTTACCTCCACGATTGAGCATGGGTGTATTTGGCAAGTCATTCGCCATTCTCGATCAAATCTCCGGGCGGCTGAAACTTGTGAGAGCGTTATCACACGCGTCAGCTATCAGACACTTGGAGTACAAAATCGAACGTGCCCGTTGAGGTGGGTGTGCCGCTCAACACGCCCGTGTTCGGATTCAACACAATGCCGGGAGGCAATGTTCCACCCACGATGGAGAACACGGGATTGGTGAAGCCATTCACGGCGATGGCTTGGGCGTAAGGCGAACTGGTGTCGGCGTTGGGTAATGTGCTGGTGACGATTTCAGCAACCGTGATGGTGTAGGCACGAGAAGCGGAGTTGCCGTTGCTGTCGGCAGCGGAAATCGTGAACGTGTAGCTACCAGCCGTAGTGGGTATTCCACTAAGCATCCCACCAGAAAAGCTCAAACCCGGGGGCAACGCGCCAGATGTCACACCAATCGCAGTGGGCGTTCCCGGGCCAGTGGTGCCGACTACAGCAGCAAACACCTCATTCACGCACACGCCCGCCACGCCAATGTCGCTCAAGCAAAACCGGGAATTCCATGCGTGCGAACAAGCGTAGGAGATTGCCGCCGCATTCGCTGCTGCAAGATTCTCGGCTCTGAATGACCCAGCGCCAACAGTGAAAGTGAATGTGCCCCCATTCTCGCACGGAATTGAGCCCGCCTGCCGCTGGTTCCCGACGTTCGGTGTCTCGGGGAACTCCTCCCGCTGACATGCGCGCGACAATGACAACACACAAAAAGCAGCGGCAATCTGATTCGCCGCCGCTTCGTCAATTCCCACAAAAGCGCCAGCCGGGACGGTCTGTGTGATCGTCTCACCATTGCAGGTTTGGGAACAAGTCTGAGCGATATTCCCAACGAGCGGTGGCAACTCAGGGCACGCGAGCAATGCCAGAGCGCACGCGATCTCCAGTGCCCGCGCATTCGCTGAAGCCAGCGTAAGTCCGAGCACGGCACCAGCGGGAACCGTGACGCTCAATGTTCCACCCGAGTTTGGGCACACCGCAGAACATGACTGCGCCGTATTCTGGACGAGCGCGCCGAAGCATTGCAGTCCAGCAATCTCACACGCGAGTTGTGCGGCGAGATTGTTCGCTGCGTCAGCGCTGGGCGCGGACAGGACACCAGCAGGCACGGTGTAGGTGCTGACGCTGCTATCTGGGCACGTCACACTGCATGTGCGCGCGGAATTGGTGGCGCTGCACATCGCTGCAACACTGGCGCAGGCGAAGGCCAATGCTTGCGCGTTCGCCTCTTGAACAGAATTTGCGAGGATCGTGCCAGCGGGGAGCGTGAAGGTGCTGCCGCATGGGCCAGTGCAGGTTTGTTCTTCGGAGACGAAAATACCTTCGGCGAGACAGCGCGCGGCGCAAAAGTCGCTTTGCTCTTGGGATACGATGGACTCACAAGTGGTAAATGGCGGGTTCACGCCGATGTCGCTACACTGATAATATCCAAAGAAACTTGGACGGTCCGGCAATTCCGCCGTGAGATTCCGTACGGCCACACCCTCGGCGGGTGGAACACAATCACTGAAATTTGGGCACGGGAAAAAAGCCATTCAATCCCCCACTAAAATGTGACTCGGCACTTCGTTCTTGTGGAACCACCCCATCAATTGCTCAAACGTTTGGAAGTCAGGGGGCATCGTTGCAGCGCGCCGCGGCGGTTCTGCGGGCTTTAGGTGATTCCCATCCTTGTCTATGAAACACAGTTCGTAGTGCGCCTTCTCGTATTCAGGATTTGGAACCATCTTCACGCCAGCATCATCCCTCGCCCGCGCCGGATGTCGAGCAAGTTCTCACTAACAAATCTGCGTGACACGCCAGGCATTTCAGTGCAGGGTGGGGATGTTCTCTGAATCGAGCGCGTGGCGGAATAAGACGCAAGGTGCGGTAAATGACGCCCTGATGGTGAATCTTGCAGACTGAAATTGTCTGCCGCGCTCAATTCAGAGAACTGAGCCAGAAACCCCTCGCTTCCGACCTTTCCGGGTGATAGCGTGCCGCAATGAAAAACATTCAACGCTGGTTTGCTCCCTTGTGCCTCCTCGCGCTTCTCACGGGCTGCGCTTCTACACCACCCGCCGTCACGCAGGCCACGGTTCGCACGGCGGTGCAGCTTGGCGTGACTTTCGGTGTGGATCAATCACCTGAAGCCATCCCGTACTTGCGTTACGCGGCGCCAGTGGTGTGTGAGGCCGCGAAAGGAACCAATGTATCGCCCGAGTTCGTGATTGAGCGGTTGCAGAACAACGCGCAAGCCGAGCAGTTCAAGAACCCACAGGCCATCCTGATTTTCAACAGCGCCTTCGGCATCTATAGTGGCCTTTACGAGACGTATGGCGCGGGCGGCGTGCAGGAGCAGACATGGCTACGGGCATGGCTGACTGGCACATGTGAGGGGATGTTGTTGGGGTTGCCGCCAGTCATCGCACCCGGGGTGACGAGCGCCAAGCCGGTGGTTCGGGCGCGCTTGCGGTAGGCGCTGAAACTTTTTGTCGAAAGTTCTTGCGTGAGGTGGGGCGAGTGAATTAAAAATAAATCGTTCGTGTCGGAGTAGTAGCCGTGCGAGATTGACTTTCGGTGTCCGTGTTCTTCATTCCCGCTCAGACTACTACCTGAGCGGGAATTTTTTTCTCCACGCGAACCAGTTTGCCATTCAGCAAGCTCTGTCTCGACAGCGACAACTTGGACAACCCAGAAATGGGATGGAGTAGCAGACCGCGCCCCGTAAACAGGCTGCAAGCTACCTGACAGCCACGAGCGAAGGGTGATGCGCGGAGGGAGTAAAAGGCTATGCGCTTGGCTCCGGTGGAACAGAGGCACACTGAGCAGGGAAAGCTGTCGCTTTCACCAGTGGAACAGTTCAGATCGGAATGAATTACCGAGAGTACATAAACTCAGATCATTGCAATACTGTTTAACCCTCAACCCAAGCAGCCGACACTTTTATGACCGAAAGAATCACCCACGTAAACAGCCCGCTACGCAAGTGCCAGAACTGTGCGTATTGCTTTCACGGCACCGACCGGGATGGGTCTGATGATCGCTGCCATCTTTACCAGCGATTTTGTGTCTTCGCCATGAGCTCGTGCCGATTAGAAAACTGGAAGCCCAAGCCACCACGGAAAAGTCTGCGGCAACTCTTGCGAGATTGGCTTTGGGCATGACCTCCATAACAACACTTTTATGAGCGATAAACCAGATGGTGGGCCAGCGTTTCCATGCGATGTCATGGACATCCAGCCGCATACTGGAACCCAAATTGTGCGGGAACAATTCTACGGCATGACCTTGCGCGATTACTTCGCAGCCGCAGCGTTGCCAGAACTCATTCGTAGTGCGCTGGATTTAGATCACGTCAAATGGGACGCCACAGCCGAACACGCCTACATCATTGCTGACGCCATGCTCGCCGAACGCAACAAGTCATGACCGCAGCCCCCATCGCCACCCTCCAACACGCCTGGTGCCAAGCCAGCGGCCAGGAACTCAACCACAAGCTCTGCGAGCGCGTGTTCTACGAAGCCTGGAAGGCTGGCGTCACCGCTGATGACATCCGCTGCGTCGTGGAATTCATGCTCAGGTTCAACAAGCGCAGCGATGGGGCCAAGTTCCGGGTCAACGCTTTCTCGGTGGTGGGAGATTTGGAAAAGCTCGGGGCGCTCATTGCTGAGGCCCGCGCTGCGGAACGTAATCGCAGGCCAACCCCAACACCTAAAGAGCAAATCATCGCCTTGCGTGAAAAGGTGGTGGACCCGGAAGCGGCAGACCCGAGAATTAATGGCAACGGCAGGCACGTCTCAGAACTATTCAAGAACCCGGGAAACCAATGAACCTCACCGACACAGAACTCACCCAACCCAAGGCCACAACCTGCGAGCATGAATGGAACAATCAGTGCGACGCCATAAAACGTGTCCGCAATGGGGAATACCCGCCAGACTGGTTTCAGCGCATGATGCTGTCGGGACTCATGAGCAGAATTATGGCTTCGTGGGGTGCTGAGAAAAGCCTCGCAGAATGAAAGATTCAGAACTCGAACAAATCGTGGACACCATTCGCAGCAACCACCAATTGCGGAGTGATAGCATTGGAACCCACGTCAGGCTCCTTCGCTCCATCGAAATCGCAGCCTTGCGCGAGGCGCGCGAAGCGGTGAAGAAAGCGACTGTCACTATTACAGACGACTTCGGCTACGATTTGGTTGAAAATCCAGCGTTACCAGACATTGATAAGCTCATTCGGGATTTGGAACTGAAATGACCTGCGAAATCTGCCATCACGGCCCACCAGATCATCCTGTGGCGCTTTACTGCACGGGTAGTGGTGCGTGGTGATGCTGGCATTGTTTGCCGCAGGACCAGAAAGACAGGCGCGATCCAAACATGATTGGATTGGGTGCCGCACGAAAGCAACAGGAGGAGACCAATGAATCCATCCAAGCGTCTCAATTGGATTGAGGCGTTCACTGACTTCCGCGCCATGATTGACGCCATCCCGCTGGCATCGCAATCCGCCAGCCGGATGCGCTGCGAGGATTGTGGGGGCGTGCTGCATCTAATTCGTGGGCGGCATTCAGGAAAATGGTTTTACACACATCAGGGCCACGGCTGTGAGGGGGTGCGGGCGATATTCTTTGATGACAAACAGGCGGCAGAAACAGCAACAGAGGTTTTTCAATGAACTGCCCACACTGCTCCACGCCAATGGGACTCGCTGGATTGATCTTCTGCGGTGATTGCTGGGGCCGATTACCAAACGACCTGAAAGCAAAGCTCATCTGGCATCATCCTGACGTGGTAGCCAAACGTAAATCACCCGTGAAGCCTGGCAGCTACGATGCGCTGCTCAGAACAGCAATGGGCCACCTCACATTTCTCTCGACAAGCAGGAAATCGGCGTGACAGAGTGCGCGCATGAAAACACACCACCTGAAAGTTTGGCCGTGGTTTTACCGTGAGCTTTTGACGGGCGCTAAAACATTCGAGCTTCGCAAGAACGACCGGGACTTCAAGGTGGGCGACACATTAGAAGAGGAGGAATGGAACGACGCCACACAGCAATACACCGAATCACCACATCTGCGCTTCACCGTCACACACATCATGCACGGGCCACTGTTCGGTTTGGAGGCGGGTTGGTGCTGCATGTCGATTAAGCCGGAATGAAAATCTTGCTCTCTCTCGTTGTGGTCGTATTGCTGTCTGGGTGTGCAGCGCGTAAATCCCTGACGACGCAGCAGCTGGCTGTCATCCAACCACCTGCGCGCGGCGAGAAGGTGACAGACCACCCACTTCAACTGGCGTTAGGATTTCTGCCGCGACCTAACGACGGCATCGTGCTGCACCAGACTTTCACCAATGGGCCATTCAGCCAGCGGGTGTTCCTGTGGGCTGAGTTTCCAGCGGGAACGATGTACACTGTTTCCATGAGCAAGAACCTTGGAGACTGGTTCGCGCCACCACAGCAAGTCATCACGGAAACCAATGTGACGGCGAGCCTGCCTTACGACAAAACTGGACAGGCGTTTTTCAAGCTGGTGAGGAGGAAATGATGCGAGCTATCTTTAATGTCCTGATTGCTTGGCTGGTGGGGGTCGGCGTAGCGGCACAGTGCGTTTGGCTTACGACCAATTCCACTTCCGGTTTTAAGTTAACGCAGGATATGGACAGGGGTACCAACTTCCTGACACTCACCAATCGAGCGCATTTACGAATGGGTGGCGTTGTGATTGTGCGCGTGACTGACGGTGAGTGGAATCTCCTTACAAATTACTACCGCACAAACCTCACGACGGGTAATTGGGAATTCTGGGGGAAATGATGCCGCGCACGAAAACCATCGGGCCGGATTCACTGCCACTGAAGGACGAATTGTTATTGCTGAGTCGGCAAATTGAGATGGCTCTGGCAATAGATGAATCACAAATGAAAGCCATGACCTACGCGGAAGAAATGGAGCACATTGCCAAGTATGGACATGGGGCTTTGCTGGTTGGGGATTTCGTTATCAAAAGGCGCTGATGCTTGTAGCGCTTCCAACCTTTGCTGGCGACTGCCACCAGCTTTGCAGGCTCCTGCGCTGGATTGAAAAGCTCGACGGCAAGCTGGTGAATCATGATGCGTTGCTGGCGTTTGACGCGGGCACGCCGTTTGACGCCGCAATGGAAGCACAACGCATCGCGGAACGAATCTTTCGTGAGGTGCGCGTGTTCAGCACGGAGACAAGCGTGAAGGGCTGGCCAATCGGGCCGAACGTCATGTTTCACGCAATTGCCAAATACGTGCAGGAACATTGGCCGCAGCCGTTTCTGCTGATGGAGCCGGATGCGGCGCCAATCAGGCCGGGATGGTTGCCAACAATTGAATTGGATTACCAATGCCGGGAAACACCGTTCATGGGCCAGATTGAACCATGCACCCAGCCCATGATGCCAGAGCGCATCATGTCAGGCGTGGCAATTTACCCGCCTGACACGGCGAATCGCATTCCGCCTACGCTGGCGTCCAGGCGCGCATGGCAAGTCGATGCTGCGGAAATCATGGTGCGTGACGGCTCGCACACACCACTCATCAAGGATTTCTTTGGACAGCGCGATCTGCCGCCAGTGTTTGTGGAGTCACGCCGGCCAGATTCACCCGCGCATCACTTCACGCTGGATTGGTTGCCTAGGGAGGCTGTGCTTTATCACCGAGACAAGTTCGGGGGGCTGTTCCCACTTTTAGCCAAGAAGCTGGGCATTGAGTGGGTAGAGGAAATGGAGAAACCAAAGCAGAATAAAATCTGCGTCGTGTTCAATGTGCATCGTGGGGATATTCATTTAGCGACCCGGCACGCTCTTTGGTTGCGGAAGATGAATCAGCGATGGCCCCACCGTGCAGTGATAGCGTTCGATCCCACTCTGGCCAGCGGTCTAATCAATCAATTGCACGGCTTGCTGGCGGAATGCTTTGAAACGGTGGAAATCTTTTCTTACCCTAGTCCCCCCATCCCAAGCTATCCAGCATCAGCAAATTGGGCATGGCAAAGTTGCGCGCACCACATGGCGCAAGGAACGTCGCCGTGGTTATGGCATGAGGCGGACGCGATTGCCCTCACACCGGATTGGCTGGACAAGTTGCAAGCCGAGTATGAAGCCTGCGGCCGCAGTTGGATGGGTTCCATAGTGCCCCACATGGGGCATTGCAATGGTGGCGCCATTTATCCAGCCGATGCTGCTCACAGAATGCCGGGAGCGATGAGTTGCGGTGCTGGGCAGGCGTTCGATATGCAGACGCAGGAAGTGATTCACGACACTCACAATTCACGGCTCATGTTTCATCTTTGGACGTTGGTTGGCCGAATGGCGCATCCGGTTGGTGGTGGTGAACTTCCCGTAAACGTGACTGCCGACGAATTGCGCAGATGGCTCCCGAAAGAAAGTGTATTCCTCCACCGCATCAAGGATGATTCAGTTCTCAACGCGCTCCTCACGGGCGCATACCAACATTGAACACGGCATTACTCTGGAACACCTACCGGAACGATCTTGAGTGGTTCAGGATTTCGGCGCGCTCCTTCACGAAATTCGCGCGCGGTTGGGATACTGTGCGGTGTATCATTCCAAACGCGGACGTGGATTTGTTCCGACCGATTTGTGAGGAGCATAGAATTGAACTTCAGGGCGGCGATGAGTGGCCGGGGCGCGGGTTCAATTGGCACCAGCACATGACTTGTCACGCTGACGAATTCCTGCCGGGCGCTGAAGTGATTTTCCACATTGATGGTGACACCGTGTTTGCTCAGGAGTGCTCCCCGGCTGACTGGCTTCCAGACGGCAAGATTCTCCAACCATTCACGGAATATCGGCATTTCCTGCAAGGCCCGGTGCCGCTGGATGCCGAGAAAACCTTCATGGGTTTCACAGGAAAAACGTTCGACATGAACCGCAACCAGTACATGTGGAAATTCGCGGTGGACTACGCGCTGGGCTGGTCAGCGGAGCGGGAGTGTATGCCGTGGATGCCGATGGTGAACCATCGCGACGTTTACGCCAAAACTCGTGAGGTAATTTCTACACGGTTCCCGGATCAGGGCTTCGACGGCTACGTGCATGAATGCCGCAACGAGTTTCCGCAATCATTTTGCGAGTTCAATACACTCGGCGCGGTGGCGCACAAATTCTTTGAGGACAAGTATGAATGGTACGATTTGTTTGAGCGACCATATCCATTTTACGGCAAGGTGATTCAATCATGGAGTCCCGGGGGTATGGAGAAAGAGCACAATTACGGCCCACAGGTGCCAACGCCGGAAATCAACTGCCCGCGCAAACTGTTTCAACATTTGGGATTGATGTGATGGGAATGACTCCTGAAATGTCCGTGGCTACGCAATGGCAGTCGCACCTCCCCGCGCTCCTCGCCTGCATTGCCGTGACGGCGGGCGATGTCCTGGAACTCGGCATCGGCCACTTCTCCACGCCGCACTTGCACGCGCTCTGTCTGGCTTCTGGACGTACGTTGGTGTCTGTCGAGCCGGACCAAGCATGGCTTTCGGAATTCAAGGCGCGCTACGGGAGCCAGATGCACTGGTTCAGTTACGTGGTGCCGGACAAACGATTTTCGGTGGCGCTGGTGGATCACCCACCAGGCGGCGCAAATCGCGCTGAAGCGTTCAAGCAATTGATTGAAGTCAGCGAGTTCGTAGTCGTCCACGACGCGCAGAAAGACGCGGAGAACTTTCAGCACATTGAGCCGATGTTGAAAGGGTTGAACTGGCATCTCTGCACTGGTTATTTTCCACACACGCTCATCGTTAGCAAAACACGTCAAATCCCGGAAGTATTGAAAGGCATGTAGTATGAAGACCAATCAGGAAATCATTGACCGCTTTGAACAGGGGCTAAAAGCGGCATTCAACAACACCGACAGACCGGAAAATCGCGCTCTTATTTATCTGGGAGCGTCAGAGGCCATTTTGTTGGCCATGCAGGCATTGAGGGAAAGCAGCATACCAGAAGACCAGCAGGCACCGCTGCGTACATCCTTGAGTCGCATCGGCAACATTGCCTGTGATGGTGCGAGCAGTGCAGTGAAAGTATTTCTGAAGCTGCCGTGGTGGAAAAAGATCGTGAGGTGGGTGTAATGGCAACAACTTCTGAATGGCATGACCGCGTAACCGCCTCCATCGGCGGCGCGGAGAATTACGGGAAAGGCATCTGGCCGAATCCGTGGATACCCAGGCATCCTGAGTTTCTACGGCGCATTTCTTCTGGTGCATTGCGCGATGAACTCACCCATAAAATACAGAGCCTGTTTGAGCCGCGCTTTATTACGGGTGTTGAAACTTGCGAACTTATGGAGTCACTAATCCTGATGATTGGCGCGACGCAGATTCTCGAACTTGGAATGCACACCGGATTCGGCTCGCTTCACATGCTGCGGGCCATTGTCGGTAAGGAAGGCGCAAGACTCGTGTCAATCGACGCACGACCAACCCACGACCGGGAGTTCTTCGCGCAGCTGGAAATCGCCAAGCACTTCGAGTTCCGGCAGGGATGGACGCCAGACTGCTTGCGGGAACTGTTCGGCAGGAAATTCGATTTCGTGTTCGTGGATAGCGCCCACGATTTGGACCACACACAACGAGAGATGGCGGCACTGGAGCCATTGATTCACGCCGGGACGATGATATGTGGCCATGACGTGCCGGAATGGAAAACACCCAGCCAGAGGTTCGCGCCTCCCGTTCGCCTGTTTTTTGAAAGCCTGATTAAAGAAGGGAAATACAGCGGCATGATTTTACCCAGCCCGAACCAACTCGATTGCGAGGAGGAATACGGGAGGGGCTATGATTCTCGCTGCAATCCAGGATTGGCCGTCTTGATTCGCAAATGACTACGGCATTGTGCATCACCGTGCTAACACCTGCGCTGACGCTGACGCTGTTGTGGTTGGTGATTACAGCGCTGGAAATGCGTGCTCACCACGATGAGAACGGGGATGATTGCGACCCATGAAATTGAGCGAGCCAGCGCTTGGCAAATGCCCCACCTGTGGCGACCAGCTTCTGGAAACGCGCGGGCGTTATCCTGACAAGCCACGACGGACGGTGTGCCCAACGTGCAATGCGGATTTACTTGATGACTTGAGGCAATTGCTGGAGCGCAAATATGAACCGACGCCGGAAGCAAAGCCGCCGTGTTTATGATTGCAGTGAGTTCATTTCGGCCATTTGACTGTGATGAGACAGGCGAGTACCAAATCAATCAAGTGGCAGCGTTTCGCACATGGCAGCGAGTGTTTTCAAAGATTGTTTATTTTAATGCCTTCGAGCCACAACTGGATTCACCGAAGACAATCTTTATTCCATCTGAACGCTACCCGAGAATTTTAGACCTCGTGGAGATGTGCGCTTCCCAGACCGAATGGTGCTGCATTCTTAATTCCGACATCGTAATCGGGCCGGGCTTCCCGCTCGTTGAAGCCAAGCTCAAAGCCCGTCACGCCACTTGCGCCTCAAGCTGGCGCTACAACTTCGACCCGGCTGTGGGCATTCACAGCGGGGTGCATGATGATAATGGGTTGGATTTCTTTGCGGCGGTGCCGATGGTCTGGTCGCATGTTTACGAGATGATTGACGAACGCCTCTGTATTTCCGCAGGCGGCTGGGACCAATTCATGTTGTCGCACTTTTGTACTTTCTTTCAGACATCGTTTTGGGATATTACACCTACGAAAGTTATACTTCATCCGAGGCACTCAGGAAGAGTGCATGGCCCTCGGGTGCTCATGGATACCGTTCAGACGTACAACTGGCCGACGATGACCTCAGCAAAAATCACTTAGTCAAAACCGCGTAATTCCTTCTCGCCACCCGCACCCACCTTGGTATGGTGCGGTTCGATGAAGTGGGAATCCGCTCAGGATATTGAGGCGTTGGTGTGGGCGATGAAAAACGCTGACTTGCCGCGCTCCACCAATCGTGCTTTGGTGGATCAATTGTTCAACGGCGGTGCGCCCTACAGCGACCAGCAGGTGGAGCAGCGGAACATCGAGGTCAATTACAATGACCTGACAGCCACCAAAGTTCACCGCGATGCGTGTTCTCAGGCGGAAACTGCCGTGTTTGCCCCATCACAGTATTTCTCCGTCAAGGTGGATCGCGGCCCCAAACACAAGCGCGAGGAGTGGTCGCAAATCATCACCTCGAAATGGCGTCGCGCGATGAAGGATGGTGTGTCCGCGTTGAAGTACTACCAGCACCAGCGCAACGTGATTGCGCAGGTGATGCTGCACGGTGTTGGCCCAATGCTCTGGCCAAACAAGGAAATGTGGTGTCCCGAGATGCAGGCCGTCGCGGACGTGCTGGTGCCGTCGCAGACGCTGCTTACGATGGAAAACCTTTCGTACTTCGCCGTCTACACCCGCTACACCGCGTGGCAGCTTTATCGGCAGACGCACGGGCCGCGCGTGGACCCTGGATGGAACATTGAAGTGGCCGACGATTGCATTCGCTGGGCCATGCAGCAGTGGGGCCAAACGACGAGCACCAACTACGTGTACTCGCCCGAACGTTGGGAAGAAGATATCAAGGCGAACAGCGGTCAGTTCGATTCCGATGCGGTGCCGACCATCAATTGCTGGAAATTCTTTGCCCTGGATGACCGCCAGAAAGAATCCGGCTGGAAGCTCAAGATTGTGCTGGATACGCCATCCCGAGGCGAGTCGCGCAGCTTCGACCGTGACACAAACCCAGCGCCCAACAAGGCCACGAAGAACTTTCTCGACCAGCGCGGCCAGTTTCTTTACGACGGCGGCAATAGAAATTATGCTCCCAAGCTCAGCGAGATTATTCACTGGCAGTTTGGCGATGGTTCAGTGGTGGCCCCGTTCCGTTACCATTCAGTTCGTTCCCTCGGCTGGCTTCTCTATTCCGTTTGCCATATCCAAAACCGGCTCCGCTGCGCGCTCACGGAAGCCGCGTTCGAGGCGTGTATGCAGTATTTCCGGGTCAACAACCCCGACGACACACAGCGTGCGATCAAAGTGAATCTGATTAACCGAGGCATCATCCCGGACGGGGTGAACTTCGTGCCGATTCAGGATCGTTGGAAAGTGGATGCCAATCTGGTTGGTGAGGTCATGGCGCTGAACCGCCAGAGCATTGCGGACAACTCGACGGCCTATACCAAGAACTTCGGCTACGGCGAGGAACAGGGGCCGGAAAAGACCGCCACCCAAATCACCGCCGAAGTCAACGCCGCCACCGCATTGGTGGGCAGCATGTTGGAACAGCTTTACATCCAGCGCAAATTTCAAGGCCGCGAGATTGGCCGGCGCTTCTGCATCAGGAACAGTAAAGACCCGGACGTGCGCAAGTTTCGCGTGGAATGCCTCAAGGATGGCGTGCCCGAGGAAATCCTGAATGTAGATTGCTGGGACATCTACGTGGAGAAGGTGGGTGGCAACGGCAATATCCAGCTTGCCTTGGCGCAGGCGCAGATGGTGATGTCGCAATACCCGTTGCTCGATCCGAATGCGCAACGGGTGGCGCTGCGCGACTTCATGTTTGCGGCCACACGGGATGCCGACAAGACCAAGCTGCTGGTGCCAGAGGAACCCGTGCTGACGACGAAATCCGTTCACGATGCCCAAGTGAGTGTGGCAACGTTGCTCTCGGCACAGCCGATGGGTCTGGTTGAAGGCGTGAGCCACAGCGAATACGCCGCCACACTATTGGGCGCGCTGAACGTCGAAGTGCAGAAGGTCAACCAGCGCGGCGGCGTGGCGACAATGGAAGAACTCGCGGGGTTGCAGAATCTCGCTGGCCAAACAATCGAGGGCCAACCCATCGAAGGCAACGGCGCTGCGAATCACATTACGATTCTCGAACAGGATAAGGGCAGCAAGCAATTGGTGAAGCAGCTTGGCGATTTGCTGGGTGGACTCATGAATCAGATCAAGGCGTTTGCGCAGAGGCTTCAGGAACAGCAGGGCCAGCAGAATGGCAACGGGACGCCGGAACTCGATCCAGAAACGGCGGTGAAGTTGAAAGGAAAACTCCTCACCGACCAAGCCAAAGCCGCCAATATGCGGGAGAGCCATGCGCAACGCTCACAGCAGCGGGCCGAGATTCACGCGCAGAAGCTCAGCGAGGATCAAGAGCGGGCATCGCTGGAAAATGCGAAGGAACTACGCAGGGTGCAGGTGGAAGAAGCTGCCACCGATTTGAAGACGGCTGGCGCGATTCAACGCGAGGCTTCACAGCCAACGGCGGTGCAGGAATAAATAAGCGTGACACGGCAGTGGGCGCGTGCTTGAGTTCTGGAATGGAATCACCGAAGGCCCGCTTTCTCAAGAGCACCCACGCCAAACAGTTCAACGACCTCACGCAAAGCCCGATTTGGGATGAGGCATGTGATGTGGCGATGCTCCAGTACGTTTATGGTTGCCATCATTCCAATGACGCCGAGAGCGCCGCCGCCAGAGATTTCCAGCGGCAGGGCGCACAGCGGTTCCTGCACATCCTGCGCAACATCGGCAAGCCGGATGAAGCGCCAAGCCGCGAGCAGATTGGGCAATTGAAGCCAACGGCATGAGTCGTATTATTGTCTGGTTCTCGTGTGGCGCGGCATCGGCAGTGGCCAGCAAGAAGACCATTGAATTGTTTCCTAACCGTGAAGTGCTGATCGTTTGCTGCGACACGCGACCCAGTGAGCACCCTGACAATTATCGGTTCAGTGCGGATGTGGAGCGGTGGCTGTCCCAGCCAATCGTTTTCATCCGTAATTCCGAATTTGAAACTGTAGATGACGTGTTTGCGGTGCGCCGCTACATGAGTGGCACGAAGGGTGCCCGATGTACTGGTGAATTGAAAAAGATTCCACGTATCCTGTTTGCGCGCCCGGACGATGAACACGTTTTTGGATTCACTTTCGACGAATATCGCCGCCGCGTACTTCCATTTGAAACACGCAATCCAGCGCTGCGCCTGATGCACCCGCTCTACTGGCTTGGAATCACGAAACAGGATTGTTACCAGCAAATTCAGGAAGCAGGTATCGAACTCCCTGCCATGTACCGGCTAGGTTTCAACAACAACAATTGTCCCGGCTGCGTAAAAGCGTCTTCGCCTTGGTACTGGTCGATGGTGCGCAAACACTTCCCGGAAGTGTTCAAGCGACGCTGCGAGCAGTCTCGCGAGCTTGGCGTGCGCCTTGTAGAAATTCATCAGCACGACCGAATCTTTCTTGATGAACTTCCTGAGCAAGAATTCAAGCCGCCACGCAAAAAGGAGAACCTGTCATGCGGGCCTGAATGTGGAGCGTCACGCTTATCTATTGCCTTGCGCGGAAATACGTAGCAAGCTGTCGGCATGGCTGATGAAACCACCGCAGTATTGGATGCACCCCCACCGAGCACCCCAACCGGCATGGAGCCGATGGAATCTCCATTGGACAAGTTCGATGACAAACCGCCCGTAAAAGAAGCCAAGCCGGAAGGCACCCAGATTGACAAGCCGCAGACGGTTCAGCTTCCATCCAAACCAGACGCCAAGGAGGAAAAAGGAAAGGCCGCGCCCAAGCCAGAGGATAAAAATCCAGAGGAGAAGAAACCAGAGAAGGCGGAAGCCAGGCCCGCAGAAAAGGCAGAGGAAGTCGATACCGGGAAGATGGCCCCCAAGGCCCTGCGCGAGGCGTATGACAAGCTGAAGCGCGAGATGAAAGAGCGCGAGGCCAAGTACGCCACGGAACTGGACACCGTTCGCAAATCCACTGCGCCCAAAGACGATCCTGAGAAAGCTGAACTGGCCAAGCGCTACGAAGAACTGGAGAAACGGCACAAGGCGCTGGACGAGCAGATGCGCTACGTCGATTACACCAAGTCCGAGGCGTTCCAGAAAGAGCACTACCAACCCTACGTGGAGAAATATCAGGATGCTGCCGCCCGCGTGCTGGCGTGGCGCGCGTTCAACGACGATGGCACCACCCGCGAAACCACAGCCAAGGATTTCGAGAAGCTGCTGAGCATCACGAACGACGATGAGGCGGAAGCATTTGCCGCCAAGCTGTTCGGCTCTGATGTGAAAGCCGCCCGCGCCATCACGATCCGGGACGAGATTGTGTCAGCCGAGAAGAACATGCGCAAGGTGGCTGAGGAATACCGCAAGAACGGCATTGCCCGCGAACAGGAACATGCCAAGGCCCGAGAGCAGCGCGAGAAACAGGAATACGAGCAGTCCCTCGCGCAATGGGAAAACCTGAACAAAGGCGCACAGGAGAAATACCCGGAGTGGTTTACCGCTGCTGAGGATGATGAGAAGGGCGCTGAGTTTCTGCGCGTGGGCTACGAGAATGTGGACAAGGCGCTGGGGGCCGAGAATGGTATGCCGCGCGAGGAAGTGCTGGCCCGGCGTGCCGCCGTGCGCAATCAGGCTGGTGCATTCCGTTACATGGTCCACAAATGGGAGACGGAAAAAGCCCTACGCATTGAGCGCGAAAAGGAACTGGCCGAATTTAAGGAGAGCCAGCCCAAGCCGGGGGCGGCGAAGGGTGACAAGGCGGGTGCGGATGATGACGAGTTGCCAGCGTTGTTGAGGGATGTGGAATAGGCTTGAAGAATTGTTCCGGGTGGAACAGTGTTGAGCCGCTCGGTTAAAAGCCGACTGAATGAGAACACTAATTTCGCCAGACCGCTGTTCCCGCGAGGGGCAGCACCCGCTTCAGGGGCTTTTAGGTCTGGCGTTTTCCACGTACACCACATGAGATTCGTTCAGTACCTGTTCCCTGATGGAAGAAAGCGCGAAGAGGTGATCGAAATGCCTCCTGAAATAGAGCGCAAAGCGCAGGCGTTAGAGGCTGCTGGCTGGCAGTTTGAAATCGAATGCTTTCCCGACACGCAAATGGTCCACATGGACTGCTCCAATGAAGAGCGCGTGCTGGCTAATCGCGTTGTGAGAAACGGCCCGCAAGTGCCGATTAAAGTTGAGGAGCTTGTGAATGAGGCGGCTGCCGCTGGGGGTATTCAGTGAGCAGGCCAACTCCACTCATTCGATCACTCACGGAGATTTCATCATGGATTAAAAAGCAGTGCGCAAGATGCGAGCGTGATTTCTGGGTGTTGCCATCAAAAGTAAGTGTGGTGGTTTTCTGTGCCAAAGATTGTCGCGTGCGGCCCGCGCTGACTCGCCTGATGGCTAAAGTGGTAAAAACAGAAGATGGTCATTGGCTGTGGACGGGCGCTCTCGGTGATCATGGGTACGGCAACATCAAGGACGACAACGGAGAGCAACAGCGCGCTTCGCGACTTTCTTGGATGCTGCACGTTGGCCCAATTCCCGACGGATTACACGTCCTTCACAAGCAATGCTGCATAGGTCACACCAACTGCATCAATCCCGAGCATCTTTATTTGGGAGATGACGGTGACAATGCGAGGGATCGCATGGAATGCGGGCGGCATCGTTCTTATCCTTGACACCCGGTAGTATTTCTGCGTAATCATACCTCCAGTCCTAAATGGCTGACGTGGACTAGCAGCCAAAGCGTTTCCTTGATTCGCTTAAAAATCAATTCAGCGTAGCTCGCAAGAGCACCCGCCATAAGGCAACGGGGAAGGTTCGCTGACTTCAAAAGCCGTGAGTCTCGGCGCGCGATTGCGCTTACCGAGCCGAACGAAAATTCAATCTTTTGAGGTCTGTATGGCAGAACCGATGTCCTGCAAAGTTTTCACGCAACTCCTTGTTGACGAGGAACCCAAGTATGATAAACGCATCGTCAAATCCATCCGCCCGATGGATGGCTGGATTGGCCATGTCGCCACCGGCCCATTCCCAGCTTTCTCCGGCACGTCGATGTTCCAGGACAAGTTCGAGCACGTGTATCCCAACACGAGCCGGGCGTGGAATACTGTGTCGTACGCGAACTGCGTAGGCACGCCGTGTAACAAGACCTTCAACACGCTGGGTTGGGGTTCCTCGCGCCTGCAATTCTATCTGGAGGAGCAGAACTGGCAGACGCCACTGCTGTGCTTCGACCAACAACTGCACGTGACCCATGCGCGGGAGCAGTTCAACTACATCATCAACGACATCATGCGGCCCGCCACGTCGCAGATTCAGTCGATGTTCCTGCGTAAGCGCGCCCTGTTCTGGGCGGGCAAGAAATGGGCCGCGGGTGCGAATTTCGGCCAGACCGCCTCGCAGTTCAGCCACATCTGGCAGAATGATGCGGCAGGCAATGAGGTGTTCCTGCTCACGAGCGTGATGCCGACGAGCAAGTTGACGCCGCAGATGCTCGCCAATCGCGTCGCGCCACTGACCCGTGAGGGATATTTCGGCAGCGATCCATTCGGCGACGGCAAGTCACCCCCGGCGATTGAACTTGTGTCGGGCTGGGAAACCGTGTGGGAACTGAACCATCTCGGCGGCCAGCAGGGCGTGGGCGGCGGCGCAAATACACCCAACATCGCCAACAACTGGCGGTTCACGTCATTCGAGGACAGCCGCAAGTACTGGCGCTATGGCTACAGCGGCTCCATCGGCAACTACATGACCCGCGTGGACCCGTTCGAGTTGCGCTTCAACTTTCTCGGTGCGAGCGGCAACGCGACGTATCCGTTCAAGTTCCAATTGGTGTTGCCTTACACGAACATCGTGTCGAGCGGCGCGGGCGGCGCGGCGGGGCTGAAGTCCATTCCGAACCCGGACTTTGAACTGGCGTGCTACCGCATCTCGTTCATCTGGCACCGGCAGGCGATGGAAGTGCTCACCCAGGAGATGGCACAAATCAATCCCGAGATGCCTTACGGCACCCGGAATTTCGGCGGCAAATGGCGCGCAGTGCTCCCGCATGTGTGCGTGAACGCTGATGGTGTCGTGGAACCCATCGACAACCGGCTGGAGAACCAGGTGCAGTTCCTGTCCACGTTCCAGTTGGCGATTCGACCGTTCCACACGGAATGGTCTGAGGCGATTTTCCATCAGGGTGAACCCCAATGCGTAGTGGCGGTGCCGAACTGCTCAACCTGTGCTCACCCAGAGCAGGCGTACGATTCGGCGAACACAGTTTGTCCGTAAACAGGGTCCGTGGTCACGGCGGCAGTGGTTTGGGGATTCCACTGCCGCCGTTTTCGAGCAACTGATATGGCTGACGACTACTACCAAGGGGAATCGAGTCCCGCGCCGGAAGGTTCCGATGAAGACAAGCGCGAGGAGTCTGATTCCGAGTCGGCGCTCCTGCCAAAAAGCTTTTTCGGTTCTAAAGACCTTGAGGTGGGCAAGACCTGCGAGGTTAAGATCGTTCATTTGTACGAAGACGAAGCCGAGGTTGTGTACGTGTCCCACAAAAAGAAGGACAAGGACAAAGCGCAACCCAAAGACGATGACGATAACGACTCGCCCTTCACCGACGAGCGCATGGCTTCAATGGGAGTAATGTGAGTGCCATCCACGCCACAACAGATAGCCGCGGGGGCCAGTTGTCTGGATTGCCAGATTCCCGTGGGCCTGCAATGGCCCGTGCTGATTGCGCAGTGGGCAGAAATGGCTGGTGTGGCTGCTGATGCCCAAGCTCTGGTGGACAGCGCCAAGTGCATGGCTTGTATCCCGCCAGGAATGCAAATGCAGGTGATGATTTACCTGCTGTCTCAAATAGCGGGCATCACTGACGTGCAGACCATCATGGAGAACGCCAAATGTTTCTCGTGCCTGCCGCAGGGCATGGAGGGAGCGGCGATGATTTATTTGACCGACCAGCTTACATGAAATGGCAACACCTTCGGAGATTGCTGCGGGTGCCACTTGTTACGCCTGCGTGCCTAACAAGATGGATGCGCTTCTGTATCTGTTCGCAACGATTGCCGGTGTGGCGGACCCAGCTACCATAGCCGCGAACGCAGCCTGCTATGCGTGTATCCCTAACAAGGAAGACGCCCTGCTTTACCTTGCTGATTTGATTGCGACGAACGGCACTGGAGGTGGGGGTGGCGGCGCAGCCGCTGGCTGCATGCCCACGACAGCCGGTAATCCTGAGGGGGTGCTGGTATCCACCTGCACTCCATCACTGGCTGTCGATCCGGCAACATCCGCGATTTACCTCTTTACCGGCGTGGCCGGAACCAGTGTGGGGTGGGCGCTTAAAGTATGAAAACACGAACATTGGCGTTGGGTATCCTTCTTGGTGTGGCGGCGATGGTGTCACTGGCCATCGTGTATATCGACGACACGAGATACTTCTGGCGGCTCAACACGACCAACTCTCTCGGCAATTTCGTGGAATTGATGGTGTCGAATAAGTCCGTGATGACCATTTCCACCAACACGGGCGCAGTGGGCTTCAACACAAACAACACGGCGCGGAGTTTTGTGGTGCAGGGCAAGCAGCCAAGCACCAATGCGACCGGGAACGGCACGGCGGCGACTACTTCTGGCGCAATTGTAATGGCATCCGGCAACGGTGGCCATACCGCGCAACCCACCACCGGAACAGGTGGTCAAGGCGGTCAATTTCAGTTGCTCAGTGGGGCTGGGGGTAATGCCAACAGCGCCCAAACGAACGCTACGGGCGGAAATGGCGGAGCGTTTACATTGACGGGCGCTAATGGTGGCGACGGGACGGACAGCGGCGGTGCGGCAACTAACGCTTCAACGGGTGGAATTGGCGGATTTTTTACCATGACGGCGGGTAGTGGGGGCAGTCCCGGCGCTGCTGCAACAAATACAGTGGGTGGCGCTGGTGGCGACTTCAATATGACGGCGGGCAATGGGGGAACCCCAACGGCTGGCCGCGCGAGGAAAAGTGGTAATGCTGGTGGAATGACAATGGCGGCAGGATCGTCAGGCGCAAGCACACGAACCAATTCCGGCCTTGGCGGAACCATCTCGTTGGTTGCGGGGAATTCTGGTGCGGTATCCACGACGCCTGGAAGTTCCGGCGATGCGGGTGCCATTGCACTTACCGCAGGCAATTCCGGCAACGCAGCAGCCGGTGGTAATCCCGGCACTGCGGGCCAAGTCCTGATTACGGGCGGTACGGGCGGCACTGGTGATACAAACGCCAATGGTGGCGACATATTCATTGCGGGCGGTGCGTCGTCAGCTAATGCGGGCAATGTGCTGCTTGGCGTAACCGTCGTAGGGACAGTGCGTGGCAATGTAGGTGTCGGCACCAACGCTCCTCGCGCCAAGCTGCATGTCGCTGGTGATATCGCCATGACTGGCACAGCCATTCCGGCCTATTTGGCGGCATCTCCCACGAACAACGTACAGGCCACTAATTGGTTCGGTCGCGTTCATTCTGCCGCCACGGCGGTGATTGAGGCGGCGTTCAACCAGTACTCCGAACTGGTCGTGACCAATCGCATTGCCGCCGCTACCACCATCACACTGACCAATGGCTCTCCCGGCTACGCCGGTATGAGAATCACCGTCCTTGGAGAAATCAGTGGCGGCACATCACGCACCGTCACGCTTGTGGCCAACACGGGACAGCTTATCGCGAATCTCGATATTTTAGGTACGGCGCTGGCAACCTCTTACGCTTTCACGCTGACGAACGGCAATGCTGTGACCATCTCTGATGATATTCGCCAGCTTAACGGCACGAATGTCCACATGATTGTGAGCCGCCAGTTCGCGTTTTGATGAAAGCATTTGCCGCATTACTGCTATCTGCCGGACTGCTGTTCGCGGCAGATACTCGCTCGCTTCTGCTCGCGCGCAACAACGCTTCAGCCCCACCCGCTACGCCGCCTGTGGCGGGATTCACGTTGTGGCTGGATGCTCAAGACGCGTCCACGATGTTCACAAATGGCATTGGCACGGTGCCCACCGTTGCGGCGGGGAGCGATCTGCTCGGCGCGCGGGTGGGCAAGTGGGTGGATAAATCTAGCGGTGGCACCAACCACGTCTTTGAAATTGGGGATCTGGCTGCTGAAGATACGCGACCGTATCTCACGAATGGCGTGTTTGGTGCGCGGAGTGCGCTGCGATTCGCAGCGAACGCCACAGGCAGGAGCGCCCTGCAATCTTCCAACAACACGGTGTTCGGCACGGCGTCGATCACCGACTCGTTCACGCTGCTGGCTGTTGGAGCGCTGCAAACCAGCGG
>JGI10216J12902_101660845_pt1 | contig 24953 bp, 20 predicted proteins | sample KanNatreferecore_FD_12902 | JGI IMG/M metagenome (IMG submission 12902)
CGGCTGCGTCTGCTTTCAATATCTCTTTGGAAGACTTTGCCACAGGCATTGCTGGCACGATCAACAATTTCCACTCTGCCCGTCAAGCCGGAACGGGTATGATGAACTTCCTCCAACGCCTTACTCCTCTTACCTCTGTCGCTGCCGACCAAATGCGTAAGATCGGCACGTACACAGGCATGACGGGACCGGAATTTGATAAGGTTGCCGAGGAGATTGCAGCGACTCAACAGCGTATTGCCGAGCTTGACCCGCGCATGGTTCACTATGACGAGCTGATCCAGGCCCATAACGAGCATTTACAAGAGCTGCAGAATACCCTCAACATGGGGCAGAATAAGTTCTTCTTCTCGGAAGAAGAGGCTTTGGCTGCCCAGGCCAAGGGTTTGGACGTCACTGCCGGAGAGATGAAAGACCTGGCGCAGATTTCCGAAATTCTGATGAACGCCACCAAGGACCTTTCCGACGAGGAGGAAATCGAAACCTTTCGCCGTATCTTCGGTAATGATGCCTTGGAGACCGCCATCGGTCTCGCCCGTATTGGCGCAGACTCCTTCAAGAAGCTGCAAGATGAGATTGTCATCCAAGGCAGTGCAGCGGAAGCAGCAGCCATTCGTACTGCTACCCTTGCCAAACGTTGGGAGAACCTGCAGGATATTTGGCTGACCATCCAACGCAAAAGCGGCGCAGCCTTTAACGACATGCTCTATAACTTGGTGATCAGGCTGACCCAGCTCACCAACCAGAACCAGCAGCGAGTCATTGACTTCTTCGGTGAGCTTGCCAAGGTTGCCGACAAGCTGGTAACAACCATGATGCCTTGGGTCGAGAAAATGCTGCCAAAGCTCTTGGATAACCTGGAGGCCTTGGCCTACTATCTCTTGGCAGTTGTCGAAGACGGCGACGTGATGAACGACTGGCTCACGCACATGAGCCCAGGCTTGAGAGACTTTATCAAGAACATCCTGGAGATGGTAGAAACAGCCAAGAGCTTTGTGCGCTGGGTAGTCAATGTCGGCAAGACAATTCGGGAAGTACTACGACCCTTCACAGATTGGGTGACCGAGAATGTAACCCTTAAAGACGCCTTGATAGCGGCTGCTGGGGCCGTTGTTGTCTTTCTTGCGCCTCTGGGTCTTCTCCTCACGCGTATGGTTGCAATTGGTTTCTTCGCAGCCAAGGCCGTCTCCAGTATTCGCAGGGCCTGGGATGAAGACTTTGCTCATATCCGCACCATCTTTGAGGATACCTGGCCCAAGATTCAGGGACCGTTGGCTTCTTTTGTCAACAACTTCCTGGAGGGAAAGTGGGTCAGAGCTTGGCATGATGCTGTCCATGTGGTGACGACGGTCCTGGCAGAAATCAATCACTACCTGCCCGACTTCCTTAAGCCTTTCCTCAACCTCGTTTCCAACATTCTGGAGGGCAAGTGGGCAGATGCTTGGGAGAATGTCAAGACCATTGCTATTAACACTTTCCGAGCTATCAAGGATGCGATTAGAGGTTTTAATACGCCCTTTACAAACTTCATTGCCAATATCCTTGAGGGCAAATGGGGAGAAGCCTGGAATCAGGTTGTCAATGTCGCCAAGACAGCCTTCGACCTTCTCAAGAATACGCTGAGAGATTTCAACAATCCCTTTTCTCGCTTCATCCTTAACCTGCTGGAAGGGAAGTGGGGGGATGCATGGGATCAGGTAGTAAAGGTTGCAAAAACAGCCTTTGCTACGGTCATCCAACTCTTGGAAAATATGAACAGACCTTTCACGACCTTCCTTGCTAATATTCTCAAGGGAGCGTGGGATGAGGCCTGGGCATACATTGTCGATCAGGCAAAGAAGGGACTAGAAGAAGTTCTTGCCCTGCTTGACGGCTTCGATATGCCGTTCACCAATTTCCTGTCTAACGTCCTACAGGGTAAGTGGGCTTTGGCCTGGGAACAGGTCAAGAACCTTGCCTTCGGCGCATACCAGTGGATCATCGAGCAGCTTTATGCTCTTGATATGCCCTTTACAACCTTCTTGGGAAACGTATTTACAGGAAGGTGGTCGGAAGCCTGGGACCAAATCAAGAATCTGGCGACGGGAGCGTATACGTGGATTGTCGATCAGCTTTACGGGATGGAGACACCTTTTACCACTTTTCTGGGGGACATCCTTACTGGGAAATGGGCAGAGGTTTGGGAGACCGTGAAGTCGGCAGCAACAGCTGCCTACCAGTGGGTCATTGATGGTCTATACGGGCTCGACATGCCCTTTACTACTTTCCTAGCGGACCTTCTTTCCGGCAAGTGGCAGGTAGCTTGGCAAACAGCCAAAGACTTCGCAAAGGGAGTCTTTGACGATATTTCTTTGTGGCTGCAGGACCAGGGGCCTTGGGGACATTTTGCCGACGACATTATCAATGGCAGGTGGAAAGAGGCCTGGGACACTGCTAAGGAAGTGATTTGGGGACCGGACGGTCTTGTCACCCGATTGACAGACTGGTTGAACGATAAAGGTCCTTGGGGGCATTTTGCTGCCGAGATTCTTAACGGCGAGTTCAAGGGAGCTTGGGAACAGTTTATTGCAATCCTGTGGGGAACAGACGGTCTCTTCACCAAGATAAATGTGTGGCTTGCCGATAAAGGCCCTTGGGGTGTCTTCGCTGCTGACGTCCTACGAGGGGACTTCAATAAGGCGTGGGATGACCTACGAGCTATCATTGGTCTTACAGATGAGAAACTACAGGCAGTCAAAGACACGCTCTATCTTATGATCGGCGCAGTGGCGATTGCAACGGCTGCATTGGTTAGCATGAACATACGAGGTTTTGCTGAGACAACAGTCAAAGTCGCAGGAGTTATCTTATCCCTGACCCGTTTCATCCCCATCGTAGCAGCGGTTGGGTTGGCGATCGCTATGTTACGAGTAGCCTGGGAAGAAGACTTTCTTGGTATACAGAAGTTCACAGCACAAATCTTTAAGGCAATTGGTCACGTCGCATCTATAGGGCTTCTGATCCTTGGCAATCTAGTAGACGCCTTCTTCCTGTTTATGAAAGAGGACTGGCAGGGTGGTTGGGAAAGCGTAGTTACGGCGTCAAAACTTGCCTGGTATCTGATTGCTCAAGCTGCCTTGATCGGCCTGGACGCTATTAAATCTCTCATGGTAGAGGGGCCAGGAAAGAATATTCTTATCTGGCTAGGAGACACTTTTCCTTACTTCTTGGAAAGCCTTGGCATCTACTGGGAGAGCTTTGTTAATAATTTTAGTGGGCTATGGGCAGACCTAGTAAGAATTTTCAGTAATAACGGCGAGGCTTTGCTGGTCTTCTTACAGGCCTTTGATGCTGCACTGTCCACTGTCATTAACACCCTTGTTCTGTTCACAAGTCTAGTGACTGGGGTCATCCGTACTCTCTTTATGGTAGGGGAAGCACTAGGAGCAATGAGCTCTGTTGGCAACCTCATCACAGGTATTAACACAGGAAATGTCACACAAGCTGTTGAGGGCGCAGCAGAATACAGCAAAGCCTTGGCGGAGATGAACACTCCCGACGCAGAGGGGAAGACCTTCCTAGACCGTCTTAAGAATATCTGGACGGGTCCAGGAAGTGCTACCGATAGTGCAGGTGCGGCTCTGGAAAGCATGTGGAGTGCCTGGTCCGATGTGGTGCAGAACGACCCACGAGCTAACGGTCAGGAATTTCTCCAACAGTTTGAGGACAGTATAGACGACAACAAGAGCAGAATACACGAGATTATAGAAGAGCTTGAATCCAGTGTTGTTGCCGAAGAAATGGCTTTCAACCGTAATTCCGAGCTGGCGACCAAACTACGGTCCCTATTCTTCATGTCTGCTCAGGAAGGTAATCCCCCTGTTATATCGGGCAGTGCTCCTAATGCTGGCTTTTTGAATGAGATGGGTGGGGCATGGGTATCTAATTTTACCGCCTACTCAAACCAAATCAAAGCTATCCTTAAAAACAGCTTTGAGCTCGACCCCAGTGATATGCCAGAGGTCAGTGACCCGAATCACCCACAAAGTATTTTTGAGGGTATTATTGATGCCGTCAAACAACTTGGTGTTGACCTGTCAGGTGACTTTCTCAACCAAGGTGGTGAGGCAGTCGAGAACCTTGGTGAAGGTGCTGCTTCACAGGCAGATGAGACCGTTGGTATCTTCCAGAGCATCATGGCAGATATAACCTCTGTTGCCAATACGATGGTCGACGGCTTTAAGAACCTTGGCATCAATATCGGCAATGCTCTCAAGCAGGGAATCGAGGGGGAGCTAGAAGTGCATTCCCCCTCCAAGTATTTCGAGCGCATCGGAGAGTATGCGGCAGAAGGATTCAGAAAGGGCTGGCTGGGAAGCACGGAGGCAAAGATACAGCTTTTCAGAAGCCTGTTCGGTAATGACAACCTTGAAGCCGCTCTTGCTATGTCAAACAGAACCTTTACGCCGAAATATGATATTGACGCAATGAGGATGGCTCGCAGTCAGACAGCTGTACATACCAACTACAGCACGACTAACTCCCCGATTCAGTTCGGGCCAATCTACATCAACAATGTCATGGATGCAGCAGAATTCGAGTATAGAGTGAAGACTATTGTCGGCGGGATGGGGGCTGGCTAATGGCACAAACAACGGTCACATTACAGCCTGACGAGACCACAGGCATCGACACCCAAATCCGGTCGGCCACATCACCTACTTTCAACTACGGTCTCTCTCCGCTCTTTCAGGTAGGGAATACGGGCGGTGCGCTTTATCGTACCCTCTTCAAGTTTGACCTCTCTTCCTTGCCTGTCGATGCGGTTATTCTTTCTGCCACGCTCAAGCTCTACTGTACTGCCGTTTCGACCAGCAATTCTTATCCTATCTATATTCACCGAAGTTTGGTCCCCTTCTTTGAGGGCAACCAAAATCATGCTTTGCCTGCTGGCGGCGAAGATGCCTCGACCTGGAATTTGAAAAATGCCAACGGATCGGTGGCATGGGGAGCTGTTGGTGGTCAGGCAGGTACAGACTACAAAACCAACCCGACTGCCCGTACATATGTGACAGTAAACAATACTCTTTACAGTTTTGATGTCACACCCGATGTCAACGACTTCCATGAAGGGCTGGCGACCAATAACGGCTGGTGGGCAATTGGTGACGAGCCTATCAACAACACCCGCAAAGAGTTTGCTGGCTTTGGCTACGCTACTTCCGGCAATCGCCCACTGCTGGAAATCACCTACTTCCAGCCGGAAGAAAACAACGGCACACTCGTCCTACAACCAGAGGCAGGCAACGACACTCAGATATACCAGGCCTCCCCTAACACCAACTATGAAACATACATTTGGTTGCAGCCTGGTTATGTAAGTAGCAACCAGTCTAGGGGGTTGATCAAGTTTGACCTGTCGTCTCTGCCTGTGGGAGCGCAGGTCTCTTCGGCAATTCTCTCCCTATATCACGAGACCGAGACCAGCACAACAGATGCTACGGTTAATATCCATCGCAGCTTGGTCGAGTTCTTTGAAGCAACAAGCACATGGAATCACCGTAATACGATAGGCTCTGTAACATGGGGTGCAGCGGGCGGACTGGCAGGAACAGATTACGATGCCACTCTTACAGATGCCGAAGTCATAGCCAACCCTGCTACCTGGTACAGCTTCGACGTTACAAGCGACGTCATAAATTTTATAAGTGGTGCATATACAAATCATGGGTGGTGGTTGCGCTTTGCTACTACTGTCTCCAACAACTTAAAGCAATTTGCCTCCTCTGACAATCCAGTTCGAGCCTTCCATCCAAAGCTGACACTGCTTTATACATTTGAGGCTGATGTCGCGCCTGACCCTGTCAATGCGGTAGGTACGACGGTCAACCCCACTATTCTCTCCGGCACAACCATAACAAGCAGCATTGCGTCCGCTGTGGGTGTGACCGTGAATCCGACTGTCGAAATCGGCGGAGAGACCTTTACAGGCGCAGTTGCCTCGGCGGTCGGCGCAACCACAGGTGGTGCGCCCAACTTGGCAATGACAGGAATCATCTCTGCTGTTGGCACAACGGTTGCGCCTACGACCGTCAAGGGCAGCATGGTGATCACACCAAATGCTGCCGAGGCAATAGGGGATATAGGCGGCTTTGCCAGTCTGGTGGACCGTACTCTTCGCCCAGCCGCTGCCACAGCCATTGGTGAGACCGTAGGCAGGGTTGTTGCTTTGCGGATTTATCCCCAGGTCTGCGACCCGCTGCCGCTGCTGTACATCACAGATGGGACCGTGAAAGAGAACGGCCAACTTCATCGGCTCAACCTCTTGGACAGAGACAACGGTTTCATTCTTAATACTTGGCGACCCAATGTCGCCCAGTACAAGGGCGGCGGCGTTTTCAGTGACAACCCCAACGCCACAGGAAGACGGTTGTCAAAGAGAGTCTTTGCCAACGCCATCGAAGTCATGGAGCTTAAAATCCGAGCCCACGACCAGGATGACCTTGTCTTCCACACCAAAGAGTACTTTTCCTGGCAGGAGATGGCAGCGGATTATTGGACGTCGGACTGGGCGGACCGACCTGTTTACCTGGTAGCCAAGGCTGCCAAAGAGACAAACATACGCTATGCCGTTATTCACATGATGAGCTGCCCTGAACTGGAAAATCCATATTCGCAGCCTTTCTTCGATCGCAGTGGCAAGGCAACAATGGAGAGCATCACCTTCCGTATCGAAAGAGGAGACTGGTGCTCTACACCTCCTGGCGAGGCAGAATGTGTTGAGGTTAGTGGTGTGCGTTCATGGACCGTACAGGGATGGGTAGAGGGAGACACCACTGGCGGCGGCGGTGATGAGACCGTAACAGGCGACGTCCTGGCAATGATCCAGGCCAACAATGGCGACATCATTATTGGCACGAACGACGAGGCTAAGATTTTCCGGTCGACAGACAGCGGCCAAACCTGGGTCTACCTCTTCAAATTCGGTACGAGTCTTTCTCCCACTGACTCGGTCAATGCTATTGCCAAGGACCACGCGGGCAATCTCTATGCCGCCGTCACAGGTTCTGCCGCTGCCCAAGGTATCTGGAAGAGCACTACCAACGGTGTCGGTTGGACAAGGGTAAAAACCCATCCCGCTGGCACAGGTTACAATGACATTGCCTTTGTCTTTGGCAACAGCACCCTGGTGGCGGTTGGCGGGCCGACAGCCAACACTAGCTCACCTATTACTATCAGCATCGACTCCGGTGCGACTTGGACACACCCATCCACGCCGCACTACTACTACGACTTTATGTCTGTCGCCTCCTTCGACACGCCTGGGCTTATTACCTTACTGCCAGGTGCGCCTGGAGGACCGGAAGCCTTCTTTGGTACAGACAGCTTCTATACTATTGCAGGTAGGGCTTCTCGCAGTGGTGGCGGCTATGTCAAGGAGACGTCCAGTGGTCAGATGGGCAATGGCGGCCTGGATATGGCGGCCTTTGGCTATCGGGAAACCAATGGCAATTGGGGCAGGCGGGCTCTCTGGGCAGTGAAATCGGCAGCCGATGTTACCGACACCGAGATTTGGCAATGGCCCAACCCCGCCAATGCTACTGATAGCTTTGGGAAGATCGCCACTATCGACGGCAAACTTTTCAATGTGCTGTACGTTGACCCCACGCCCGATTCCAATTCTGCCGCCAACGGCAGGACCGTGTGGGCAGGAGCCAACGGTGAGGTGTACGTTTCTTATAATAGCGGCTATTCCTGGTCACTGGCAACGACTGCTCCGGTCAACCAGATTCGATCCTTTGTTCGCACTACCAGCGGCACATTGTTGGCGGGCGGAGACAACGGCGAAATCTTTATCTTCTCCGGCACATCACCTACAGAGGGTGGTGGTGTTGGCGGCGGCAGCGTTGGTGGCGGCAGTGTTGTCGTTAACTCCTATGCCCTCGGCAGAGAAGCCACTTGTGAAGACGAAGTCTATGTCGGCAACAAGTCTTCTTTTACCAATATTACCCATGTCTTACATTACAATGGGTCGACTTACAGCGAGCTGCAGTTCGCTACCGATCCGCCATATACACTGCTGGGGACCAACCCTACGACCAACAAGGCCGCTTACTTCGGCAGCAAGACCTCTGATGCCAACGTTCCTGGCGGGACCTTCTCCAATGTCGTCTTTGACATCACACAGATCGCTGAGAATATTACAGTGGTCTGGGAGTATTGGAATGGGTCGGCCTGGACAGCACTGACAGCTCAGGACAGCTCCAACGGCTTCCGTGTTCTTGGGGTGGGGTCGGTACACTGGGTTGTGCCTGCAAACTGGGCGACAACAACGGTCAACGGCACACTTGGCTACTGGGTACGGGCAAGAATCTCTGCGGTGGCAGCGAGCCCTGTCTACCCCATTCACAGCAACCGTTTTATATATACGGCCAACCTTCCCTATGTCGAGATTGACGAAGATGAGGTTCATGGCGATATTCCGGCAATGGCACAGATTCGCTGGCACAATCGCTCTGACAACCCAACAGGGTCGATCGAATTGGAGATGGACAGGCTGATCTGCGGTCTTCGCAGCCGAGGCGAATTCTTTAATGCCTACCTCAATGTCTCTGATGTACAGACTCCTTTTGGCTTCACTCTTACCAAACATGCCGAGAGCTCGTGGGCAACGGTAGTGCGTGCGCCTACCAGTCGAGCGTTACTGTTGAATATCACAACGGGCGGGCTGCTGAACACATGGATCGACCTTGCCTCTTTCTCGATCAGCAACTCGATCGCCAAGGATTTTTACGGGACATACCGTGTCTTCTTGCGCTGTTATAAATCAGGAAGCGGAACCAACAACTGGCAGCTCCGTGTCCGCACTTCCTTTGGCAGCGGCGGCAGCAATGCTGATAGCAAGATCGCCTTTCCTTCCACCTTCAATGACTGGGAGATGCTCGACCTTGGTCAGATTTCTGTGCCGACCACCCAGGTCTCCCAGGTCTCCGGCAATCTTGGAGACTTGTTGAAGCTGACGATTCAAGGCAAGACGTCGGCGACAGGAATTGCTCTCTACCTCTACGACCTGGTACTGATCCCGACCGACGAGTGGGCCGCAGATGTACGGTCCCCAGAGCTGTCGGAAGCAGACACAGCCAAGGTCAAAGGCGGCAATCTCTTGGACTTAGACAGCATTACCAATCCCAAGGTTTCCCTGTCCGCCTTCAACCGCAATACTGCCAATCAGATCATCTCCCACTACCAGGCAGTCAACAACGGTCCAGCTATCATGCAGCATGGCGGCGATCAGCGTTATTGGTTCTTAGCAGCCAGCTATGAGAACTACTGGCGGTCCAGTCCTGAAATTGCGGGCTCGGTGCAGCTCTTCAAACAACAGAGATACCTTGGCTACCGAGGCAGGGACTGATGACGCACAGGAGCAGTTTTCAAAGCCGTAACTTTACCCTCAACTACTACCAGAGGCTTGTCCTGGGTGGTGGTTGGTTGGGAAGTATTAGTGCCGAGGTGCAGAGCTGGCGGCATACCATCTCTGCCTTTGGCGGCTTTGACACGGCTGAGTTTTCTTTGGTGGACACAAGCACAGTGCTCGACGACTGGGTCGCCAATGGTCTTGGCAGAGGCATCATTGTCTATGACGAAACCTTGGTCCCTATCTGGGAAGGCTTCGTCAATTCAATTACGGTACAGAAGGGGGGCTTGACCGTAACTCACGGTCCTGTCTTGGGTATTGCCAACAAGGTCAAGGCGATATATTCCGGTGTCGACACTTCGGTCTATCCTCCCGTTATTGGCGTTCGCAAACAAACAGCCTATGTTTCCGATACCGAGAGCCAGGAGAAGTGGGGAATTTGGCCGGAAATCGTCAGCTTGGCAGGCGTGACCAACGCCAATGCCGACCAGCTCGTTGATATGTATCTCAACGAGCATCACTATCCTGACAAAAACAGCCAGTTTTCCTTTGCCACAGGTGACTCCTCGATCAACGTCTCTTGTCTGGGGTGGGTGCATACCTTGCACCATCCATATAACTACACAGCTCTGAGCGGAACCATCGACATCTCCACCCGTATCCAGGAGATTATTACGGCCCAGCTCAATCCTTGGATTTCCACCGACTACAGTCGCATCACAACCAATACGACACCGACACCGCGCTATGTCAATGACGATCGACTTGCCCTGGAAACCATACGTGGATTGACCGCAATGGGAGACTCCTCCAACAACCGCTATTTCTTTGGTATCTATGAAAACAGACAAGCGATCTACGAGCCTGTCAGCTCGCGCATCGACTACCAGATTGCACTGACAGACCCCAAGCAAATCATTGTCGATTCCAACAAAGCAATCGTTGCGCCTTGGCGTATACGTCCAGGTCGTTGGGTCTTTTTTAACGACTTTATGTCCGGCCTTGGTCAACCGGATGTGGCTTACCACGAAGACCCACGCATGTTGCAGATTGAGTCTGTGCAGTTCGACATGCGCGTCCCCTTCGAGGTACAGTTGGAAGGGGGCAAGAACAGCAAGTACGAACAGAAGTCTGCCAAACTTGGCCTGAGAGGAACAGCGGTCTAATGGCAAATGAGCTGTGGACAGACCTGGTTAAGCAATCTTCGCTGGAAAACTTCTATGAAGTTCTGTCTAAGGACTCTACGGCTACCAGCAAAGAAATCGCCTTTAGACTGGCTCGATTTGCTGAGGCTCAAATCTACGGTGCTGCAGACCGTAGGATTGCGGATTTGGAGAAGAGACTGAAAGAGGCGTTGAATGCCAATCATCCAAACCCGTAACCCCGAAGCCGAACAACTTACTTCTCCTGACCAGGCCTGGGCAGAGCGCAACCACTGTGCCGAGTGGTACGACACCGCAGGTGGGCTGGGAACGGTGGCGGCTGCTACGGTCCCACTAGCTACCGCTCGCCATAACTTTGCGCCGGAGCTCTATGTGATGGCGACGAATATCCTGACTATCACAGAGGCAGGTCTCTACAAGTTTGAGTTCTTGGTGGCGGCAAGCAAGGCAGGCAGTACGGAAGGTAGTTTCTATGCCTTCTTGGAAGAAGACCCTGACACAGGAACCTTCGTTCTTGTTCCAGCCACGACCGCATATACTACGGTCTTCTCCGCTCCTGGCAGCGTCAACGGATCGGTTATCCTTCGCGCAGGTGCGAACTACCGCTATCGCTTGCGCTTTGCTACCTTCGGTCCCACCTTCACTACCATCGACGAGGGCAGCAAGCTGTCCGTCACCAGAATATACAAGAACGGTTAACGCATGTTAGAGAATATTCCCTGTATATTCGCGCGAAGAACTGACGGGATAGTCAATTCTCCACTCGACTGAGAACACGCATTAGGACACGAAAATGTCAAATCTAGGATTCCTGGACAGAAAATCACTTCGCAATTTCGCGCGCGAAAAACCGTCCTTGCTACAACCGTATACAAGGCCCTAGAATCGGTCTGTAGGCGTCTGTGGTAAAAATACCCGCAGTCCGCAATAAAAACGCCCTACGGCCCTTGTAGATGCCCTAGCGAGGTCGCGGTGAGCATGGTTGACAGACGAACCCGCAGCCACGGACACGCAGACCACGCAGTCGCCTTCTAAAAAGAAAATCACTTTACAGAAACTCCCTCAAGACAACGCGTTTTAATGGTCTACTACCGTTGTCTTATTGGTTTTCCACACAGTTTCCTATATTATATTTTTTTGTCATATCTATACACTTTAGTAAAAGTATAAAAGACAACGGTTGTAGGCCACAATTTGGCGTTGTCTTGAGAGGTTTTTGGAAAAATGATTTTCTTTTTGTTGGACAACTGCATGTCCTAACTCGGAAAAAGGCGTTGTCTCGACTGGCGGATTATCCTAGCCACAAGGACAGTTTACGCAGAGATGGGTGCGGGTGTATAATGTAGGGACTATAAGGTGATGAATAGGTGTTCTTAAAAGGAGCAACGATTGAGCGAGCAAGTCAAGCAGTTACCCATTTTTGTGTACGGAACCCTTCGTCCTGGCGGTTCTCTCTACCCGCAAATTCGACCGTTTGTTGCTCGCCACGAGCCAGCGCAGATGGAGAACTTTGTCATGTACTCTGTCGGCATGTTTCCTGTTATCTTTCAAGGCGACGGTGCGGTCCAGGGCGACCTTCTTCACATTCACGAAGACCAGTGGGGAAAAACAATTCGCCTGCTCGACTATATCGAAGCCAACGGTCAACTCTACAACCGCACAGACAGCTATGTCGCCAGCACACCAGGCAAGCCGCTGGTTCCGGTCTGGGTCTACCTAACGACTACGCCCGTTTCTGCTTTGGGACCGGAGAGAAGGGTCGTCAGCAATGACTGGTTCCGCCGATAGCTCAACCATAAATTTCAGACCTTGGGCTATGCCGATCAATGCCAGCCCAGAGATAGACACGGAGCATGTCGAACGTGTCGTGCGTGAAGCCTTTCAGGGAGTGTTGGACCGTGACCGTGAAGCGGTTATTCTCTCTGGTTCAGCCCGACTGAGTGTTGTCGACCCTGTGACACGAGAAGAGAGGGTGCTCGGTGAGACCGAAGAGTTCTCTTACGAGCAGTACCGGAGATATGCGGATAGGATGAATCGGCTGCGGTTTGGTGAACAATACGGTCGCTTCTTCGATCCTGGCGAAGAGGAGGAGATCAGCGAGCATCAAAGACCGTTGCAGGAGAGGCTGTCCTTTCCAAGGGGGAACCCCCAACCACGCTATCAAATTTTGTATCCTGCATCGCAACAAATGCCGCTGACCTTGGAAATGGATGACGACATCCGTGACCACATTCGCCGCAACAAATGGGAGCTTTCCTTCCTACAGGAGAAGGAAGAAGACAGGGACATTAAAATCCCTTATGACGGAACAGTAGAGATACAGGAGATGCTATTGGCTGAAAAGACAATTTCGCTGAAAGAGGTAGCCCGTCTCGTGCCAGCAGGTGTGTTGGGTCTTCATTACGAGGACGGCAAGCCCAGCAGTCTTATCCTTCATGCCGAAAGAGAAGACGACCCCAGCAAGCGAGCCTTGAAGAACCAGGGTTGGTTCGACCTCAAGGGGGTTGATGGGGTGATGTGGGCAGCGGCAACCTTGGAGGCGTACAACACCCTACTGGAAACAGACCTGGAATTCGATCCATCTGCCAAGGTGGAGAAGTGGCTTTATCGCGCAGAGAAGATTGACGACTTTCGTCGCAGTGAGCTCTTCGGCGGCAACTGCCCACTCTTCGACTATCAAAAAGAGGGCGTTCTCTTCTTGAAGGACCGTGATCGGGCAATGCTTTCTCTGTCTCCTGGGTTGGGGAAGACATTGACTTCTGCCTATGCCGCTAGTCTGGTAGGGAGCAAGAAAGTACTTCTTGTCTGCCCTGCTAGTTTACTGCACTATTGGCATGGCGAGCTGGAAAAATGGTCGAGGTTCCTGCCGCTCTACCCGTATGGAGAAGTATGGCATAAAGGCGCGGACTCTGTGCCGGATACCCTTCCTCCTGGTCTCCAGTTCTGGGCGATAACAAATCCAGAAACCCTGGTGCGCCATACGGCTGATTTCAACGAGTGCAAGTTCGACCACATGATCGTCGACGAGAGCATCATGTACAAGCATCGTGAAAGCCACCGATCGCAGGTTGTCAGAGGGATTGCCGAAACCATCCCCAAGGTGTGGCTGTTGACGGGTGCGCCTGCCACCCGCTACCTTGACGATATGTGGCATCAGTTCCATATTCTCAAACCACGGTCCTACTCCAGCTACTGGCGTTTTGCCGAGAGGTACTGTGTGGTAGAGACCACGCCTTGGGCCAAGAATGTCATTGCCAACAGGCGAGGGGCAGAACAGCGTATCAAGGACAACTTCGCCGACGTCTACTTTGCCCGCAGCCAGGAGCAAGTGACGGACATTCCTGATTGGTTGATGGAAGACGTCGACATTGTCATGCAGCCAAAGCAGGAGGCGGTCTACCGCAAGCTGCGGAAAGAATTGAAGATAGAGATTGGGGACCGTGACGACCGTGAGGTGCTTACGGTCAACAACCGTCTTTCACTCATGACCCGCAGTTTGCAGGTGGCGAGCAATCCTGTCTTGGTTGGTTCGGTCAATTCCAGTGGCAAGTGGACGGCATTGCCGGAGCTGATGGAGGTCTACCCAGGTCCCTATATTGTCTGGGTCAACTTCGTTCGCACTGGGGAAATGCTATTGGAGATGCTCAAGAACCAACGGGTGACGAAGACACACGGTAGCTCTTCCATGCGTGTTTGCCTTGCCAACGGTTCCACTTCTATGAAGGACAGAAATAGGCTGGTTGACGATTTTCAAGCAGGCAAGTACGATGTCATCATTCTTAATGACACAGTAGGAAAGTTCGGCTTCAATCTGACCAGAGCGCGTACCTCCTTCTTTGTGGAGAGAGCGTACAACGACAGCTACTTCCAGTGTCTCTACCGCAACCGCAGGATTGGCACGACAGAGAGCCCAATCGTTGTTAATATGCGGTCGGTGACCAAGAGGGGCTTTACCGGAAGAACAATCGACCATGTTGTCCATGACGCACTGGACTATCGCAACGGCATGATCCGTAATATCACCATTGGTGATTTGAGAGGAATACTAGAAGATGAACCCGACGAGATTTGAACTGAGAGACCGTGAAGAGGTCAAGAGATTCCGGCGCGGCGTAGTGCTCAAGCCTGGTTCCTTCGACCTTAGCAAGCTCAAGGAAGTTTGCGAGCGCATCGTCTATGCCACTGACGGCTACGGTGTGCGTACCGACGAAATTAAGCAACAGTTGGAGGAAGGGCTCAAGGAGTTTGACCCGCATACCGACGTACTTGTGCCGCTGGGCAGTGCCTCGATCTGTGTGATGGCAGCGGTTGTTCTTACCCGCTCTATCTTGCAGAGCAAGAGAGACGACATCGACGGTTTTATGATGGGCGTCTTTCTGCCACCGAGCGGTTCCTACGAGTTTTGGCATGTGCCGATCCACCCAGAAGACCGAGCTAGAGAGCTACAAAGTGAGTTGTAAGACAAACTAGCTGGTCGACGAGGGACAAGAATAGCAAGTTGCTGTATTATCGAAGGGAGCAGTAAAAGTGGCTAAGAAAACAGCCGACGTAGGAGCAGCAGTAGCGGTTCTGGAACCAACCGAGTTGGTGGACAAGGAACTAGGTGGCGCAAGTGACCAATTGGACAACCGAATAGCCGACCCTGAGAAGGACGTTGACTTCTACCCAGGAGAGGCAGACAAAGAAGAGACAGAGGAAGAGGAAACATCGACAGAGGGGGAGAGTCCCTTTGGGGTTTGGGATGCTGAAACGGCGCAGGACAAGGGCTTCAAAGCCCTCCTCTACGGTCCTTCTGGGGCCGGAAAGACATGGTATGCTGCGACCTTTCCCAGACCTTTGTTTCTCGACCTGGAAGGCGGCTTGCGAACAACCGTCCAGGTCAAGCCAGTTCTTCGCTACCCAAAGAACCCTAAGCAGGAGGTGACCAAATTCGAGCAGGTCAGAGAATTTTATAGGCTGGTCAGGAAGGACAAGAATCCGCAGTACGAGACGATTGTCATTGACACTCTTTTCGAGCTGCAGTACTTGATCACCAGAGACATAGTCAAGAACTACGATGCCAACCGTCAGATGGACGACCAGCTAACCTTGCAGGATTATGGCAAGCTCAACCGTGTGCTGATGGAGACGCTCAGGTCTTTTTTGAAACTTCCTTACCACATCGTTTTTACTTGCGGACAGACTGAGCCAGCTTACGAAGGGGCTTTGGTCTACCCCAAGCTGATAGGACAGGCAAGTTGGCCGGAGCTTCGAGGCTTAGTAGAGCAAATTGGGTATGTTCATGTTCGTAAAGGTGGTGGTGAAAGCGGTGTTGAAAATGTAGTGAGCTACCGCTCCCATCCTTCCTTTGTTGCCAAGACACGTCTCCCAATTGAAGAGACCTTCTTGCCCAACGATTTCAAGTATCTGTTGAAGTATGCAGAAAAGATCGACGATTAAGTTCCCTTAAGGAGGGTAACCAACAATGCCAGTACAATTTAATTTGGAGCGCGATCCAACACTGGGCCTGCTTCCTCCTGGTATCTATAAGTTCGTAGTGGAAGATGCAACGGAGAAAACCAGCAAGGCTGGCCCCTATGTCAACCTTCGCCTTCGCCCCTATTCCAAGGGCCAGAAGTGGGGCTCTTCGGTCTTCGAGGGTCTGTACCAGACCAAGGAGTCTCGCTGGAAGGTCGAGCAGTTCTTCAATTCTGTGGGTGCTCCTCTCTCCGGCAATGTCGGCGCAGTGGAGTGGTTCAAGGGCAAAAGCGGCTGGGCCAAGTTTGACCACCGCGTCAACAACAGAAGTGGTCTGCCGGAAGCGACCGTTGCTGCCTTCTTGACGGAAGAAGAGGCAGAGCGGGCAATTGCTACCTTGGCGGAGAAGGCAGGACAGGCAGGGCAGGCCTTCGATGACGGTGAGCCTGTTGTGGCGCAACGTCCGGCAAGGACAGCAGCCAAGTCTCCCAGCAAGGCGTCTTCGGCAGCAGTCAAAGAACTGGACGAAGACACCCCATTTTAGGTCAGTAGGCACAGAGGCAGCATAAACAGAGTCGATGGGGGGAGAGAAATCTCCCCCTTTATTTTCAAAGGAGAAAATCATGGCACTAACAATTACCCGTAGAGAGCTGATCGAGATTGCCCACAGCATCTACTATGCTCGCACCTATAATCACGGAACCGTAGGTCACAACCAGCTTATCCTGACAGCGAAGTTGGCCGAGGAGCTCGGCTTTAGAATCCCGTCAGACGGCAACTGGGAAGAGACACGCTTCCCCGAAGGCACAGTCATCACGGACAAAGGCGTATGAGAGTTTTGTCCTTCGACCCAGGACACCAAACAGGGGTGGCTATCTTCAATGCGAAGGGGGAATGGGAGCTCGGTCTGACTATAGGCAGCAACGGTTGGAGCACGCGTACCTTTCAGCACATTACTGCACTGGCGAGGCCGGATGTGGTGCTCGTCGAAGACCTGCCTGTGTACCGTCGCGACAGTGTTACCAGCGGGATTTTCCAGGACATCATGCACTGGTACAAGGTAGCAGGCTACCCTGTTGAGACCATCAACCCAGGACAGTGGAAGGGGATGGTAAAGCGTGTGGTTATCTCCGGCACGCATCAGATGGATGCTGCTGCGATGGCGTTGTGGTATGTCAACAGCAGAAGGGTGAAAATAGAATGAGCACAAGGGACAGGGAGGTGGTGGATGAGTACAGGAAGGTCCTTCAAAAATCTGTGGAGCCCCTACCGTTGGAGGTGGTTAATGGCGACTGGTACGTCTTCGAGAAAGAGGGTCTTTTACCTTGGGTTGACCGTTTAACAGAAGAGGACAAAGACTTTATCATCCAGTATCACTATGAACGGGGCTGGAAAGCAACACCCGTTGTCATCACCAAAATCGTAATATCTCGATAAGGAGAATCGTATGAAGGACCAGAAGGGAGGGATAAGCCTCCTGACGATAGAGGACATTCTTGCCTGCGAAGGGCATCTGCTGGTGATCGACACAGAGACGGACGGTCTCGACTCCTTCCAAGACAATAAAATTATCGGACTTGGTATCTACTGCCCCGACGCAGGGGTCTCCGGTTATGCTCATACTTGTTCTTATGAGGACAGGCCGATCGGCAGGGCCAAGAGTCGGCAGGAGTGGTTGGGGAAGATGGACTATTCCGCCAGTAAACGCGGCAAGCGGGTCATGGAGACCGTGACCTACCAGCCGACAGTGCGGACGGCAATCCCCTCTCCCATTCGTATCAACCAGTTCTGTGCCGCTGTCAAGCAAATCGCCAGTAATCCGAAGACGACGCTTGTGGGCCACAACCTTAAATTCGACAGCCACTTTCTCGGTCTCCATCTGTGGGAGCTGCCTTGCAAGATCATCGACACGTCTGTCATGGTGCATCTGTACGACAGCCGTATGTTCAAGGCCTTGGGTGCAGCGGAGATGGAGTTCTTGGGTGAGGAGAGCAAACGCTACCATGTCTCTCTGGCAGACAAGCGGTTCAAGAACAAGCCTTGGCTGTGGAAGCCGCAAGTAATTGCGGATTATTGTATCAATGATTGTGTGGTCACCCACCAGCTCTACGAGAAGCTGGTCCCTCTCCTGAAACAGATGAAGCTGGAGAAGCTCTTCGGTCTCCAAATGCGCTATCTGCGCCTGTTGCAAAAGATGGAGTGGCGAGGGATACAGGTCACCACCATTTTCTGCCGATCTGCTATCGAGGAGTTTGACCGTAATCTTGTCGGGCTGGAGAAAGACCTCTTTGACGCTGTTGGCTACGAATTCAACTGGCGCAGTACCGATCAACTTAGCAAGGCAATCTATGAGGACCTGGGGATCGAGAAGCCTGTCAGCCCCTACGAAGGCGTGGAGGGATATGACAACGTGCGCCACGCTATCGACAAGCTGTACACCGAAAGTGCGACGTCGACACCGTTGCTGGTGAGGGAGAACCACCCGCTCAAGGGAACGATTCTTGACCTGCGGGAGACCTATAAGCTGCGTGACTATGCCGAGCAGTACATTAACCTGCGCGACAACAAGGGCATTGTTCACGCCTCTTTCAACCTGACCAAGACGTTGACAGGCAGGCTCTCTTCATCGAAGCCGAACCTGCAGAATCTGCCGAGCGAGAAGCGCAAGGTGGACATCGAGAGCCTGTATACGGGCGGGGCTATCCGTGTCGGCGGCTACAATCTGCGTCAAGCCTTGGTCCCTAGAGCAGGGCATAAGCTCGTCTCTATCGATCACAAACAGCAAGAAATGCGCCTGCTGGCAATCCTCTCCGAAGAGCCTGTCATGCTGGAGGCTATGAAGAACAGAGAGGACATTCACCTGCGGGTTGCCATCCGTGTCTGGGGTGACTGTGGGCCGGAAGCCAATAAGCTCCATCGTGATTGGTCGAAGGCTATTTCTTTCGGGCTTATCTACGGTCTCTCCCAGGAGAGCTTGCAGGAATACTTTACCAAGCTGGGCCTGGATGTCGATGCCGGAGAGGTTAAGAACCAGTATTTCGAGAGCTTCCCCCGCCTGCAGCCCTGGTTCCAGGAGGTGATTGCCTATGTCAAGGAATATAGGTGCGTCAAGTACTGGTCGGGTCGCTACTGGCACGCCGACCATGACGGTGAAGGATATAAAGGAGTCAACGCACTAATCCAAGGTGGGTCGGCAGACTTTGTCAGTGTCGTTGCCCTTCGTGCCAACCAAGTCTTGGAGAAGCAGGGGTGGGGTTATCTCCTTTCCATCATCCACGACGAGCTCCTCTTTGAAATCGAGGAGGAGTACCTGGACATTGCCACCCTGGTATTGGCAAGAGTAATTGAAGGCGAGGACATTTTCGGTCTCCCCTTCGCAACGGACGTAGAGGTTGGCGATTCCTATGGCACGTTGGAGAGCTATCCACTGATGGCCGACCCCAGCACAGTAGATTGGAAAGAATATGTCTGAGACCGTAAAGGACTGGCGGCACGTTTGGGTGACGTTAGGCCGACCACAGGAAAAGAGGGGTGTCGTCTCTTTCATAGATGTGAACGGGAAGATACTGGAGAGTCGCAGGTTTGTCGGCGACGTCGAGGTGGTTACCAATGAGGCAGGATCGCAGAGTGTGCTGTTGACCGTAGTGAGGGTTTCTCCGGCAGAGGGCGGTGAGACATGACCTTAGCTAGGCTGTTGTACGACATATTCTTTGAAGGATGTACGCACTACAGCATGGCGAAGGTCAACGATGCTGGACGGCTGGCTTATTACACCGAAGAGGGGATTCCCTCTCTTGCCCTTATCAGGCAGCACTTGAACGGGGAGGTGGTGCTGGGAGCGTATACACTTCTTCCTGGCAACATGGTGCGCTGGATGGCTTTCGATGTTGATAGCAAAGCCGACCCTGCCAAGGCCAAGGAGATTGCCTATAAGATTTGTAAGTTCTTGGGCGGCATACGCTATCTGATCGAGTGGTCCGGCAACAAGGGCTACCACATCATCATTATCTTTGATGAGCCCGTTGCTGCTGTTGACGCCAAGGCAATCGGCGATCACATCCGTGACGTGCTGATGCTGCCCAAGTCCGGTGATCCTCACGTCGAAGTCTATCCCAAGCAGGATAGACTGACCGAGAGTAACCCGCTGGGCAACTTGCTGCGCCTGCCGCTGGGAAGACACCCGACTACCCAGAACTGGACATGCTTCGTCGACCCTGACAACGGTTGGGAAGAGGGGCCGGAGAAGGACCCTGACAAGCTCCTGGAGCAGCGAGTAACCCTGGAGCAAATGAAGAACCTGGTCAAGCAGCAAGACCCGATAGAGAAGGTCGTTCGTATCCTCCTGCCTTACTGGACAAGTGGGCAGCGGCACGAGATGGCTTTGTACACAGCGGGCTACCTTGCCAACCTTGGCTGGACGCAGGATTCGGTGTTGGAGCTGGTAAAGCTGCTGACCGAAGAGTGCGGTGAAGGCGACCTTGACAACCTGCTGGAAGCGGTCACCGACACCTTTGAGAAGATGTTTCGTAATGAAAAGATACGCGGCTTCGAGGGTCTCTCCGAGCGGCTGCCGAACAGTGTGCTCAAAGAGCTGTCCGAGGCGGCGAGCACACAAACCTTCTCAGCGACTTTGCAAATGGTGGACCGTGTCCGGCTCGGCAAGGGGCAGAATTTCCAGAAGGTCAGGATGTCTGCCTTGATTGCAATCAACCACTTCAAGGAGAGGGGCAGGCTGGTACAGGACGTCAACAATGTTTACTGGCTCGACGACCAAACCAAGAGCCTATTGGCCTTTGGAGGGTCGGCCTGGAATCTTTATATGCACGCCAACTTCGGTCTCAACCCAGTTGACTCTTTTGGCAAGCAGGTGGCGGAAGAGGTGCGTATGTTTTCCAGGGCAGAAGCGCAGACAATTTCTGTTCATAAGCGTTCGTACTGGGATGGGGAGAGAGCGCATATCAACCTTGGTGGGCCGGAGGTCTATGTCGTTGACTCTACCAGTATCACGGTAGCGCAAAATGGCGAGAACGGAGTGCTGTTTCTTAACAGTGAAGACAACTTACGCTTACCGAACCTGATGCAGCTGGAGGTCAGCCCGCTCAGTCCCTGGAGTTTTCTGGTCAACGACCTTTCTTTTCTGACAGGAGAGAACGCCAGTGCGACTCCAACACAGCAACGAGAGCTGTTAAAAGCGTGGATCATCAGCATTTTCTTCGCCCAGGCAATGCCGACGAGACCGATCCTGACCTTACTGGCAGCGGCTGGGGCCGGAAAGACGACAACCGCTCGAAGGATTCTCCGCTTCTTGGAAGGGCCTGCAGAGGACGTGCTGGGTGTGGTTAATGACAAACCTGACAGCATACGGTCCTCATTGATGGTTCATAAGGTTCTGGTGCTCGACAACCTGGAAAAAGCCAACAAGGTTAGTTGGTTGACCGACGTGCTCAACCGTGTTAGTACAGGCAGTCATATTGAAATTCGTAAGCTGTACGAGACGAACAGCGTGCTCAAGATCGTGCCTAACTGCTTTGTCATTATTACGGCAACGGAGATGCCTTTCTCGGAAGAGACTGTCTTCACCCGTATGCTGCCGATAGAGCTGGCTCCCTTGAAGACGCCACGACCGGAGCATCAGATTCAAGTGCAGCTGCTCTCGCAGATGGAAGCCTTATGGAAGGGGATGCTCATAGACCTGCAGGAAGCAGTGCGCCAGCTCAAAGCAGTGAAGACCGTAGAGGCTCCTAACGAGAGTCGGTTGGCAGACTTCACGGTCTTCTGTGCTCGCATCCAGGGAGCGTCTTTCCTTGACGGCAAGCAGTTGATGGACGGTCTCGGCAGCATGGTTTCAAGGCAGCGTAAGGCCTTGCAGGAAGCCAGCCCCTTCATACAAGTATTGGAGATTTACATTCGGACACGACCGCAGGACGCGGGAGAGTGGAAGAATATGTCCGAGCTTTTCCAGGTGATGCAGAAGATCGCCACCACCAACCGTATGGAGTGGAGATGGTCGAGCGCACAGGGTCTCTCTCGCCATGTTGGGATGCTGGAACCGCAGCTCATCCGTCACTTTGGCATGTCGGTTCGTAAGACTCGCAAGAACGGCAGCGAGGTCAGTCAATATAAATTCGTAGTCAACACCATAGACACTTAGGAAGTGAGAGGAGCAATGACCGATTCGTTTTACACAAGTACCTTGTTGGACAGTGTTCTCACCTATCTGATTCGCAGACAGATGCAGGGCAGGCCAACGACAGTGCGGCAGGTAGCCAAGAGGGTGGGCCTGGGACACCAGATTATTAAGGCGTTGATGGAGAAGAATAAGGTCGACTTCGTCCTGATCCCCATCGACAGCAGCCGTAAGTCTTGGACGCAGAACACCATTGAGGTTGCGATTCGAGACCTGCCGGATTTGATCGCAGAAAGGAACAACTTCAAGGCAGAGGAGGTACGCCAGTCCTACATTGATATTTTCGGTGAGCCGGAGCCGCTGCCGACAGTGACTAAGGTAGGTAAGAAAAAGGCCCCCCTCGCCAAGGCAAGACCCGACGAGGTCAATCCTCAGACCTATGATCCTTACTACCTGTACAGGATTACGACTGAGGAGTACCAGACCTTGAAAAACGACCTTATTACCCTGGACGAATTGCTGGCGGAGGCAAGGCGCAAGAAGTATCCGCTGCGAGCGGTAAGACGGGCGACAGGTGGGGACAGGATGAAGTATAGGCTGGCGAGTCCGGTCTGGCGACCGTATGTCTATCGCAACAAACGCTTCTACCTGCGGGATGTGCTGCAGAAGCTGCACGAGTGCTACCGCACTTACCAACATGCGGAGACCGCAGAGAAGAAGTGGAGGCAGCGTAGGGAGCAAATTGGCGGTAAGACAGAGATGCGTGCCAGCACCCGTCGTAAACTGACCAAGTTGCTTTCCGAGGAGGAAGAGAAAAAGCTCTGGTCGAGAGACCAGTAGAAAGCGGCTCTTGGTTGTGCTAACATTGATACAAAGGAGGCAGTATGCGATTGATACGCTTAAGTTATGAGGAGATGCAAGAGCTGCAGCGGCAGATTCAATCTACGGGGCAGGTCAATGCAACGGTTGTGCCGGAGAGCCTGTACCAGCAGTTCAAGGACAAGAACGTCTTTATTGCCTGGTCAAGAAACATGAGCAGAGAAGAGTTCTTTCTCATGGTCTGGCGCAACGCCGACGAGTGGAACCGCGCTTTTATGGAAGAGAGGGACAACTCTCTTGTCAGAGTCTTTGAAGACGAGGGCAAACGTCAGAGAGACCTGGAAAACCTGCCCAACGACTTCCGAAAGAAACTTGAGCAGCGAGGACTCCTGCCCTTTGCTACGGGAGAGAGTGAAGAGCCCGTTGTCCACTTTATAAAGCTCGACAGCCAGGGCAACCCCTATGGTATCGGCAGCGGTGGCAGTGTCGACCCTTTGTACCGTCCCTATCGACAGAGTGACTGATGCCAACCTTTTTCGTCAAGTTCAAAGCAGGACAGTGGTCGGGGACAGTGGACGTCAAGTCCACTGCCCCTCTCTCTATTAACGACCTCGACAGCATTCGTAAGCTGGTCTACGAGAAATGCTTACAAGAGAAACAGGTACGTCTGCCGAGACCAATCACAATCGAAGGCGTTCACGAAATCAAGGAGGAGGAGAAGAAAGATGTATAAGTTGAAGGACAAGTTCACGACCTGGGATGGTTCCTGGGTCCCTGATGGAAGGAAATACTCCATCACACCGGAGATGGCGGCGAAGTACGGTAACGAGCCGATCGACGGCAAAGGCTGCGCTACTTGCTTCTTTGTCAAGCTGGAGGGCGGGCCTGCGACCGAGGTGCATTATTGGACGACGGCAGGATACGTGGAGGACCATCCGGTAGATGCCAGCCGTTGGGCGCACGCTACCATGTACAACCCTGGCAGTGGCTACAACCCAACTAACAACGTCGGTCCCTGGTCGGCTGTAGCGAAGGATGCGCCCAGTGACATCATTGACGGTGTCGGCTTACCTGCTGGAGAGCATGTCTCTACCTTTGCGGTCCTGGCCTGGGAAGAGGGCGCAGAGATTCCCGATAACGGTGGACCGGACATTCCTCCCGATACCGACGACGAAATTCATATCCTCATAGAAAAGAATGGGGAAGTGATCTTCGAGTGGAGGGGATAATGCCTTCGGCATATGACTGGATTTTGTTGTCTACAGCTATGCTCTTCTTCTTTCTCCTTTTCTTTCTCAAGCAGGAGTTAGGAGACGTCTTTGTCAAGATAGAATTGCTCTGCGAGGCTAGGGAGCGAGATCGCCAGGAGATAGAGAAGCTGGCAGGCAGGGAACCAAAGCCGTATAGCTGCGAAGAGGAAGGGCATGTGTGGGCAGTCGATAGAGACGTAGAGGACGGCGGAGTCTATTGCCTCCTGTGCGGGGAAAGGGTGAAGGAGTAGATGACAGAAACGCAATTTCGAATATTGACCCACCTTATTGCCTTCCTGGGAGTGGCCCTGATTTTCGCAGTCAGGGCTGTCTCCGAGGCTGTTACAGGGGATGACACCTGGCGGGTCATCTACGGCTTGGGCTCGCTGGTTGCTTGGGTTTGGGCAGTGTGGGGGTGGCGATATGTCTGAGCATCTTTATGCGGTGCATGACTACGACAAGAGCTGGGCGGCTCTGCTGCGGTCGGCGGGAAAGACAGCCTGGGCAGTAGAGACGCTGGAAATAGGGGACAACCCTAACGACACGAGCGGGGCAGACTTCTCCGACAGAGTTGCCGCAGGTGTGACCGTGATTGGGAGGCTGAACTACTCCCATCATGGGGAGGGGACACTGCCGTTGCCCAGCCGCTATATGGAATTTGCGGTTCGCTGCGCCAATTTCGTCAGGAACAGCAAAGGCTGCACACATTGGATCGTTGGCAACGAGCCGAACCTTGCAGGAGA
>JGI10216J12902_100159911_pt1 | contig 24937 bp, 22 predicted proteins | sample KanNatreferecore_FD_12902 | JGI IMG/M metagenome (IMG submission 12902)
CCCGGCGAGAGCGTCGCGGTTGCAATCGTTGCGTCCCGTGCGCCGGGTCGATGAGCCTGGGTCGTCAGGCGACCTGAGGTGATAATCGCAGGAGCATCCTCAAAACCGCCACGCCACGCCGCCGTGAATGCGGTAATCGGGGACATTCTGAAAGCCGTTGTTCGCGATGCGCAGCGGCACATCGACGCCGACGTTCGCGCTGAAGCGTTCGCCCAACGTCAAATTCACCAGCGGGCCGAGATACCACGAAGTCATTCCAGTGTGGTTGGATTTCTTTCCAAAGAGTTCGTCGCGCGCCATGGTCTCGTAGGCAGCGTTGGCTTGAAGGCTCAGCGTCCATTTGTCCGCCGAAATCAGATACGCGCCCGGCCCTCCGGACACCATGAATTCGTTGCCGTATTCGTAAGTCGATTCGCCTTCGGTGCGCAGATAATATTGGACCTGATTGTTGAAGAACCAGCGACCGTAGCGAAGGTTCAGCGCCGTGCCAAAAATGCCATCGAATGATCCTGAGCCGAGCGACACATCGCGCGCATGGACGCCGCTCACCGGAATTCCCAACGCATCATGCACGTGGCCGGGGCCGACGAGCAGGTTGTAGCGCCGCACCTGCACGGCCTCGTCGCGCAACGGTTCCGCATCGCCCGTGGGAAATTTGACGCCGGCGAGCACATTGAAGACGACGGACCATTCCATCTCCCGGCGCTGGAATGCGGTCCAGCGGCCAATGAGGGCGGTGTCGCCCAATCCCGATTCCGTTCCTTCCTCTGTCGCGACGATGAGCCGTCGATTCGCACCGACGACGACTGACTTGCGTTTGAAGTCCCGATAAATGATCGGGACGTTCAGGCTGACGCCAAAATTTTTGGCGAAGTTGTAGGTCGGCACGAGGTGCGTGATCGAGCTGTCCAGATAATCGGGGCGTCGCGACGACGTATCTTCGCCGTCCAATTGCTCCGTGCGAAAGGGAATGAACAATTCCGACAGGGAAAAAACGAAGCCGCTCGACTTTTCCGTTTGCCAGGCTTCCGTGTTGTAGATGGAGCAAAGCTCACATGATTGCACGGACAAAACCGAGACGGATGCGAGTGCGAGTGCGAACGCCGAAGGAATGATCCTTTTCATGCGCGCGCGCAGCGGTGAAATCATGGCGTGACCCTCAGCCGATAATAGCGCTGCTGCTGGTTCGTTCTGACATCACTGATGACGTAGTGACTGTTCGGGACCGTTTCGTAGTACGGGCCAAAAAGATTGGACCAGCCAGTCGTGGGCGTCCCAGGAGCGTTGGTGAAACTCACGCTGTTCCGATACTGCAAGGTGTAGGTGCGATTCGGAAGAGTGTTGAAATGGATGTTCACGTAGCGGCCATCGCGTTCGATATAGTCGATGCGATGATCGGCAGCCGGGACGGCGGCAATGCTCGCAAGCATTACGCCCGCGCCCCACAACAGAGTTTTCAAATCATTGCTCCGTGACGGAAGGAACCGCACCGCCGTATTGTCAGCAAACCATTGGCCTGAATCAATACGGGACTGCCCGCAACGACCATCAGTGACGTTCCGCGCTTCGAACTCAGGAGCATTTTCCTGCGTTCCTCAGTGCCAGATTCAACGGTACCTGCCGGTAAACGCGCGGGATAGACTCCTGCGTTCCAATCCTCCATAGTCCCGACTCTTTTAATGAAACCAATCGGTATTGCCATTATTGGCTGCGGCGGAATCACGCTGCAGAACCACCTGCCGGGACTCGCGCTGTGCCCGGAAGTGAAAGTCGTTGCGCTGTGTGACACGAATCCCGCCTGCCTCGACACAGCGCGCGGACAGACCGGCGTGAATGTCACTGCAACGGACTACAATGAGATCGTGAAGCGCGATGACGTTCACGCCGTGATCATCGCCACACCGAACGTCATGCATCCGCCGATTGCGCTCGCCGCTATTGCGCACGGCAAACACGTCATGTGCGAGAAGCCGCTTGCCTTGAATTACGCCGACGCGAAGGCGATGGCCGATGCCGCGGAGAAGGCCGGCGTGCGCCACATGACGGCGTTCACGTATCGCTTCGTCCCGGCGATGCGTTATCTCTCGCACGTCATTCAACGCGGCGATCTCGGCACGCCCTATCACTACCGCTCCTGCCGCTTGCAGGATTGGGGCACGCGCAACCTCGGCTGGCGGCAGGTGAAGAAACTTGCGGGCACTGGCGAACTCGGCGACATGCTCTCACACCGAATCGATTTCGCGCACCATCTCGTCGGCCCGATGAAACGGCTCGTCGCGAACACGAAAAACCTCACACCGATGCGCGATGGACAGCCAAACGACACGGACGATTGGGTCGCTATTCTCGCCGAGTTCAAGAACGACGCGACGGGCGTGCTCGAAAGCAGCAAACTCGCGAGCGGGCGCAACGAAAGCTGGCGCAGCCTCGATTACGTTGAGATCAACGGCAGCGAACGCTCTTACGTTTTCACGACTGGCTCATGGAACACCTTGCAGACCGGCAAAGCGCGCGGACCAGGATTGGAAACCATCGAAATCCCGCGCGAATTCTGGAAGGTGCCCGGCTCGCCTCGCGATCCGGGCCAGGGCGATCCGCTCGTGACGTTCCGTTACGATCAGGCCTGGGAATTCATCGAAGCCATTCGCAATCAGCGCCCGTGCTCGCCGGATTTTCGCGACGGGGCGCGCGCGCAGGCGGTAATGGAGGCCGCGGTCCGCTCGGCGGAAATCAAGCAGTGGGTTGATTTGCCGCCGATTTAGTTTACTTCAACGCCTGTTGTCTGAATGAAACGCACTTCTTGTTTTGCTCTTTTGCTCGCGGCGCTCATGTTTGCCACGCCACCGGCTAACGCTCAGCTTCGCTCTGCCGGTTACATCGACACTTCATTTGCTGCCCCGTGTGTCTCGAATACTTTCAATTTCACAAACCGCGCGCTGGCGCTGCAGTCGGACGGGCGCATTCTGTTCGGCGGCAATTTCAGCATCTCTCTCGCTTGCGTGAACGGTATTGGCCGCCTGCGCACGAACGGAGCGCACGACGCCACGTTCATTTCACCATTCACGGTCAACAATCTTGTGAACGCAATCGGGTTTCAGTCAGACGGCAGAATCCTCGTCGGGGGGCTGCTGAGCGATGGAGCGTCCATTTTTGCCGTGGCGCGATTGGGCGTGAATGGAGCGATGGACAACACGTTCGCGCGGGATCTGTCCGGAGGAAATATTGTCGTCAACACATTCGCAGTGCTGTCGGACGACAGGATTATCGTGGCCGGTTACGAACGCACTGGGCCGGGCAACATTGGCGTGATGACTCGTCTGAGCAGGAACGGTCTTATCGATTCGACGTTTCAGGGCACCACGCCCGTCAGTCCGAATGGCCAGGGCATCAGTGCAGTCGCGCTGCAATCTGGAAAAGTCATTTTGGGCGGCTCATTCACGAGCTACTCGGACGGAATCCAAAGTTTATCTCGCGATGGTATCGTGCGGCTCAATTCGAACGGAATTATCGATGTGCCATTCCTTCCGCTCATTTCGAGCGCTGACATCCGCGCTCTGTTGGTTCAGCCCGACGGCAAGATTCTCGTCGCGGGAAGATTCACGTTCAAAAATCTCGTGAACCGTTGCCTCGCGCGGTTGAACGAGGACGGTTCGGAGGACCTCAGCTTCGTGAATGTCGATGGCGCGGGAACGACAGGCTTCGCGTTGGCGCTTCAACCCGACGGAAAAATTCTGCTCGGCCATAGCTTCGGCGTGGTGCGCCTGAACACGAACGGGGCCATCGACACCACCTTCGGCCCGTTGAACGCGGCCAATTCTCTTGGCACGGAAGCCGACATCGCCACGTCGCTCGCCGTGTTGTCGGACAAACGAGTGCTCGTGGGCGCGACTCGCGTGGGCGTCGGAGCCACACAGCGACGCACCATCACGCGATTGTGGGGTGACATTCCGCCGCCGCCGGTAATCACTCAGCAGCCGGTCACACAAACGGTTGATGCGGGAACGAACGTGACATTCTCCGTCGTCGCGACTGGAGCGCCGCCCATTTTCTTTCAGTGGCGAAAGGACGGCGTGAAAATTCCTAACGCGACGAACACCACGCTCACGCTCAACAATGTGAACTCGACCGACACGGCAAACTACACGGTCGTGGCCACGAACTTTGGTGGCGCGGTCACGAGCCACGTCGCGCGGCTCATCGTGGAGTTCGACACCAGCCCGCTAACCCTCATCACCAACGGCGTCGGCGCAGTCCTGCCGAACCTCACCAAAACGCCGCTGGAAATCGGGCGCTCGTACACCATCACGGCGCGGCCTGCGGTCGGAAATCTTTTCAGCAACTGGACTGGCGATGTCATGTCGTCCTCGCCGGTGCTGACGTTCGTCATGCAGACGAATCTCACGATCATCGTGAATTTCGTTCCCAGTCCATTCATCCCGGTGAAGGGTGTTTACAACGGATTGTTTTTCAACACGGGCGCTCCGACTCACGAGAGCGCGGGCGCGGTGGCGCTCACGCTTGATGACAAAGGCGGCCTTCGCGGCAGTGTGCGAATGGGGACGCGCGTGCGGAAATTCACCGGCGCGTTTTCGGTGGAACGAATGGCGGCGATCTCCCTCCCGGCGACAGCAACCGGGCCGCCGCTGTTTCTCGAATTGGAGATCGACATTGTGAACGCAATCATCACCGGCTCGGTTTCATTCGCCACCAATGCCTCGACGAACAGTTCGGCGCTGGTGGCTTACCGCAATCCTTTCTCGTCGAGATTGCTTCCAACGCCGACGGCGGGCAATTACAACGCGGCGTTGCCGGGCGTGGACGATCCGACGGTAGCGCCGGGCGGCGATGGATTTTCCACTTTAGCGGTGAGCACGGCGGGACGGGTTTCTGGCGGCGGCGCGCTCGCGGACGGCACGGCGTTCAGAGTGTTGAGCGCGACAGCGGTGAATGCGCAGGTGCCGGTTTACGTGCCGCTCTACCTCGGACGCGGTTCGCTCTTTGGCTGGCTTACGATTACGAACGGCGAAGTGAACGACGTCTCCGGCACACTCTGGTGGATCAAACCGGGCACCGTCGGCGGCACGTTCTATCCCGCGGGCTTCAGCAACCAGGTGGAAGTGATCGGTTCACGCTACGTCGCGCCCGCGCGCGGCACGCCAGTCCTGGCGCTGGTGAACGGAGTCGTGATCCTCAGCGGTGGCAATCTCCCCGAGCCGTTTACCAATTCGATTACGCTCGGCGGTGACAACAGGATCGTGGGCGACAACCAACTGGCGCTAACGATTTCGCCGGTGAAAGGCTCAGTCGCAGGTTCGTTTGTCGATCCGGGCGCGAACAGAAGACGCACGGTCAAAGGTGTGGCGTTGCCGAAACAAAATCAGGCACGCGGCTTTTTTCTCGGAACGAGCGAGAGCGGTCGTGTGTTCGTTGGGGAAGCGCCGTAGGCTGGCGGGCGGCGGATCACCAAAATTGTCCGCCGCTCCTATTTTACCAGGCGAAGGTTCAGCGGGTAACGATACGACACTCCATCATTGGCTTTGATGCCGGCAATGACGGCCAGAACCAGCGCGCCGAAGTGCAACGCGATGAGAACGGGAACTAAAATCCAGCCGATACAGAAGACCATTCCAATCGCCGCGAGCACGCTTCCGCCCAGGAAATAGATGAGCACGGAGAGTTGAAAGTTCAGCGATTCCTTTCCGTGTTCTTCCACGGACGGAAACTCGTTCCGTTTCATCTGCCAGATGACGAGCGGCGCAATGAGGTTGCCAAACGGCACAACAAGGCCGGCCAGCGCACTCATGTGGCACCACATGTCCCAGGTGCGTGCGGCGCCGGGACTGGGTAGCGGCGTTGGTTGCGAAGGAGGCGGCGTCGATGGCGGAGGTGTCGCGTTTTCCATAAGCCGCGCGCATCGAATCATTCGCGGGAACGCGCGGCAAGGCGAATTGCTGAGCGCAATGGCAGCCGTGTCCTGGAAGATCGCGGCTGACTAGCGGAGACAGACTGCTGCGCTCTTACGAGACGCAGCTACAGAGGAGAACCTCAATTCGTGTTCAGGAACAGTTCCTTGGCTTCGGTCGTGCCGTCCATCTGCACCAATACGGACTTGGCGCGGATTTCTTTGCAAACGACATTCACTTCACCGTCCTTGAGTTTCACACGCGCGGTTTCGCCGGGCGCGAAGGTTTGATTGTTGATGATGGCGAAGCGGCGCGTGGCAGATCCGGAAAGGCCAGTCAGTTTCAAATCGTCGTAGCGCTTAGGCGCGGAAGCGATGCCTGACCAGAGTTGTTCGGGCGAAGGTGCGGCACTGGGCGGCGTGCCGACTGGAGGCGGGACTGCACCAGCATCTTTCCAGGCGCCGCCCGGAGTTTTCTTCACTTCGGCGATGAATGGGACTGGTCCGCCCGGAACATAGCCGAGCATGTGCATGGGCCGCCCGCTGTCACTCGCGACTACCAGAGTGGGATAACCCTCCACGCGGTATTTGTTTTGAAGAATAGAATTGTTGATTCGCTGCTGCTCGGTCTGTGCTTTGCGGCGCGGAAAATCAATTTCGAGCAAGACGAGGTTCGCATTCGCAAAGGCGGCGAACTCGGGTTTGTCGAACACTTCCGCCTTCAACTTGATGCACCAGCCGCACCAGTCCGAGCCGGTGAAGTTGATGAGGACGAGCTTGCCTTCAGTGCGCGCCTGCTTGAGCGCAGCATCGTAATCAGTGAGCCAGTTCAATTCCGCGCGGACTGCGGCTGTGGCGAAGCAGAACGCCCCGGCGACAGCAAGGATGGTACGAGAACTCATCCCTACTGTGTCGGCATCTGGCTCATTTGAGTAAACTTCATTCCCACGGCCAACGCGGCGGCGAGTCCGAAATACAACACCGCGACGATGAATCGCTGCGCGGGAGCGACTTCATAGAAACGCTTTTCTTCGTCGGTCCGCTTGCGGAAGAGCGAGAAAAGACGCGGCAGAGAAAGAACCAGCACCAGCAGCAGAATGATGCTCATGTGCGTGACCAGCATCACGCCGATGATGACTGTCCCCACCAGCCAGAGCCACGGCGAGAGCGCGGTGACGATGCGCCCGCCGTCGAGGAAACCGATGGGCGCGAGGTTGAACAGGTTGATCAAATAACCCACGTGGGCGAGGACGCGAAAGAGCGGGTGGCCCGTGGCGAAATAAATCAGATGGCACAATACCGCGCCTACCGCGCCGAGCAGGGGACCGCCGAGGGCCACTTGCGCTTCAATCCACGCGTTCTTCGGCGCTTCTTTGAGGGCGATAATTGCGCCAAGAAACGGGATGAACATTGGAGCGCTCACCGGGAGTCCCACGTGTCGAGCTGCGATCAAGTGCCCACACTCATGGATAAAGATCAAAAGGACGAAACCGACTGCAAACTTCCACCCATAAAACAGAGCGTAAGCTCCGATTGATAGGATCATTGTCCCGCCGGTTTTGAACAACACCGGAAAGAATTTCAGGAGCGGAATGAAAATGAACTTCAGCTTCGCTCCCCATTTCAGGAGCAGAATGGCGACGACGGCAATGGGGCCGAGAATTTTTTTCCACATCGAACCGCCGCCGTGCCGGGGTGGCTCGTGTTGCCAAAGCGGCGGGGTTGGTGGCCGCGGGGGCGGCGGTGGCGGTGGCAACGGAGGCGGCTGTTCCATGACGCGAACATATCGACATGATTATGGGGTGGGTCAAATTGTTTACACTGCGGACGAACGTTTGCATGATTAAACCCAAGGGAGCGCGCAGGACTGCTTTCGGAAGTTACCCGAGAAAATCTGTTGGAGTTTTCTGCGACCGTGAAGTAGGACTGCCGCCGTTCATCGGAAGCGGGACGAACAGAGTCCCGTGTGTGCGCATGAAAAGGACGGTCACAAAATCCACGAGGAAAGCGGCGGTCCCGAATCGTCGGGATTTGCGCGTGCCGGCTTTGCAGCGGCGCATGGCGCTGGAACTGCGCGCGGCAGAGGAGCACATCGCACTCTCCGCGCTGGATGCTCTTTCGACCCATATCGCGATTCTCGACGGGCAGGGGACCATTCTCGCCGTCAACAAAGCGTGGCGGGAATTCGGACGGGAGAAACGGGCCTGTTTCGATCGAAGTGTCGTGGGCGCCAGTTATTTTTCGAACGGGCCCGCATTGCAGGCGAGCGGAGGCGCGCTGAGCAAATTTGCCGACGGCGTGGATGCGGTGTTGCACGGCAAGCGCAACGAGTTTTCCATGGAATACGCCTGCCAGGTGCGCGGCGAAGAACGATGGTTTTGCGGAAGCGTGACTCGGTTTGGAAAAAAGGCGTCGGTGCGCGTCGTCATTACCCACGATGAAATCAGCAGGCGAGTGCAGTTGGAGCGGGAGATTGTGGCGGTGAGCGCGCGGGAACAGCAGCGGTTCGGTCAGGAATTGCACGATGGATTGAGCCAGCAACTGACAGGGCTGAAATTCAAGGCGTCGTTGCTCGAATATCAGTTGGAATCGAAAAGCCTGCCCGAGGCCGCCGATGCCAAGGCCATTTCGGAATTACTCAACGAAGCCACCGATGAAGCGAGCAAACTGGCGCGCAGCGTGCGTCCGGTGGAAATCGAATCGCGCGGGCTGATGATGGCCTTGCGCGAACTGGCCGCAAACACAGCTCAAGCGCATTCCGTGAAATGCGAGTGCGAGATTCGCCGGCCGGTATTCATCCATGACAATAACGTGGCCACCAACGTGTATCGCATTGCCGAGGAGGCGATTGCGAACGCGCTGCAGCACGGCGAAGCCACGACGATCGATCTGATGCTCAGCGAGACGAAAGATTGCGTGACGCTTTCCGTGCGAGACAACGGGCGCGGGTTGCCGGCGAACTTTGCAGAAGACGGCGGACTGGGATTGCACATGATGCGTTATCGCGCGCGGATGATTGGCGGCTCGCTCGAATTACGGCGCAATCCAGCGGCCGCCGGAGGCGGCGCCACCGTGGTTTGCAACTTTCAAAAACGCGCGGCCGCCCCCCTGGCAAAATCTGGACGCGAAGAAGGTTCTTAAGCCCGGAATTTTCCCCATCCGGCGCCGGGGACTTTCACCGAATTAATTTACGGCGCGCAACCTGATATACGGCAAACGCGCGCTGCGGCAGCTTGGCGTTGTCGTTAGAAACCAATTTCGATCGTTATGGCAAAACAAATACCTCAATCGAGCAAAGCGTCCCCCGAAAGCGGGATCAGTCACGAATCCATCGCCCGCCGCGCCTACGAGATCTGGCAGAGCGAAGGATGCCCCGACGGCCGGGCCATGGAACACTGGTTGCGCGCTGTGTCAGAACTGAAGAAGCAGAGCAACAGGGTGGAAAGCACTGTCGCAGAACGCGAGGAACAACGCGAACCCGAGGAGAGCAAGCCGCGCCTGCTGCGGCGCGCCGTTCCGCGTGTCGCGGAAAAACGATTTCAGACCGCTGGTCGGTAACGCCAAGGAGTGCGAGCGCGCGTGGCGCAGGCATGGCAGTGGAGAGCCATGTGACACACGCGCAAAACGGAGACGGGGCCAATGGCTTCGGTGGTGGAGCAACACGCCGGTTCATGGATGGACGTTCGAGGGCTTGTTCGTTCATGATTCCGGCGTGGTGCTCGACACCGCTTGTCCGCACCAGGCACTCAGAACCGATTCACGGCCCGAAAATACCGATTCGAAAACGCACTCGTCCCCACGTTTGTAAAATTGAACACCCCGCTCGGAGTCGCATTCGTCACCAGAGAAAGCCAATTCGTCGGATTAAAATCCGTGGAAGCCTGAACCGTCGCCGCCACATTCGGCGTGCCCGAAACCCTGAAAGAGATCGTCCCCCCCGCTGCGCTTCCATAAGCCACCGCGCTCAAACTCAATGGCAACAACAAACGATAATGCAACATCACCGTCCCCTTCGCCGGCTGCCCCGTTCCCGGATGATTCACTCCATCCACCGCGATCCAATAAATCGTTCCCGCCGTCCCCGCAAAACTCACCCGGCTATCCTTCCCATCCGTCCCACTATTATTATCACACGCCACGCTCACCAAAGACGCGAAACTATCCCCCGGCCCCGAATAAACCGCCAACACCGTATCGAAATTACTCCCCTCCGTATCCAACACGATTGTGCCGTTGGCATCCGCCTGAAAAGCGAACCACTCCGACGCCCCGCCCACCACCCCACAATGAAACGGCTCATCCAACTCCTTCGTTGAACCCAACGTCGTAAAAATCTGCGTCCCCGAAAAACCATGCGCGACCGATTTGGCCTGAGACTTGGTGACTGAGCGACCGGGCGACTCAGTGACCGTCCCCCTGCCACCCGGACTCCAAGTCGCCGCCCAGTCCAAAGCCGAACTGACCGACGACCGCGGAGACGTTAAACTTTGAACGTCAAATATTGAATCATCCTTTCCCAACCCCGCGAAATCATTCGCCAACACGCGCACATCAAACAACTTCTCCGTCGAAAGCGAACCCGCATTCGCCACGCCAAACCCATCCGAGTTCAACTGCAAGCGCACCGTGCGCGAATCCCGAAAACGACTCGGCGCATTCGGCTCGAACCCACGACAGAAATACAACCCCACATTATTGAAGCCCACATTACGTACCCGCAACGTAGCCGCATTCTCATTCGTCAACGGCTGCCCATCAAAAAACCATTGCCACAAATAATTCGTCGCCGTCGTCACCGTGAACACCGCGTCACTCCCCGGCGCAAAAGCCTGCTCCAATGGCTCCGCAGAAAAAACCGGCAAACCCTCCTGAGTGCCCTCAAAACTCCAACTCAACACAAACCGGCCCGCAGCTCCCCCGAATCCATCCACCGCGATCCGATAAGACACCCCCGGCTGCGTACGAAAACTCACCTGGCTCGTCAAAAACCCGCCGCCGTCATCATCCCCCCGCACCGGAGCCAATTGCGTGAGCAAACTTCCGGCATACACGGCGAGCAAAGTATCGAACCCACTGCCCACCGTCCTGAAAGTGACAATGCCCGGCGAAGCCGGAGCCGTCCACGCCGCCCAGACCGAACGCCGCGGGAACTGACCCACGTGCAAAGGCTCTCCCGATTCCCCGGTCGCTCCCAGATTATGACCCAACACCAGACCCGAAAGACCACTCAAAAACGGACTCGCCCCAAACAAGTCACTGAAAGGAAGCACCGGCTCATCACTCAACTCCAACTCCACCACATCACTCGCCACCGCGCCGGTATCCGTAGAAACGGCCACGGAATATGAACCCGCGTGGCGCGACTGGACCGAATTGATTTGCAGCACCGAACCCGTGGCGCCGGAAATATTTCCGCCGTTCAAGCGCCACTGATAACGCAAAGCAGCGCCGCCCGCGTCCGCCACCACATCAAACAGAGCATTGGAGCCCAGAGGCGTATTGAGCGGCTGAGGCTGGCGGACTATGACGGGGAGCGTGGCCTGGGCGAAACCAACCGAAGCAGAGAGGACAGAGCAGACCAGACAGAGCACAGACGCCGATTTCGCTAACAGGCGCGAATTCGCGAAACTCGAGACTCCATTGCCAATCCGCCTCGCCTGCGCATGCCGCGCCTGGGCGCGACTGTATTCCGGGCCGGGCCGCAGCTTGAGCAGGGGCTGGTGGGTGAGTTGGGTCACGCTGAACAGATAGCAGAAGCGGGCAGCGCGCGAAAGTTGAAATGTGTTCCGCGCACGCCGCGTGGAGAGGGTCGGTGCTGGCTAACTCACCTCAGGGCACTGGCCGCGCCCGGTAAATTTGGCAAGCGTTCCCAGTGCGTGTGTCGAGGTATTCGAACAGGCCGGTCTGGGTACGGTTGGTGGTGAGTGGTGTCCAGTCGAGCAGGTTGGTGGTCCATTCGATGGCGTAGTTGGTTCCCGCGGGGCCGCTCAGCGTGAGGTGGAAGCCGTTGCTCAACGCGCGTTGGGTGGTGAAGCGCAAGGGAGTTTCCAGGAGGAGGTGTGCGGTGGTGCTCAGTAATGCGTTGATGGCGTTGGTGACCCGCACGGTGTAGTGGCCGAAGTGTTCCGGCGCTATTCCGTTCAGGCTGAGGATTGAGTTGGTGGCGCCTGGAATGTTCGCACCTTCGAACATCCATTGGTAGCGGGGGGAGGGGAATCCAATGGCGGCTACGTTCAGCGTCGCTGTGCCGCCCAGGGCCGCAGTGCGGGAGGCGGGTTGGGCGGTGATGGCGGGCGGTGTGCCCACGATGAAGTTTAACCTGACGGTGCCGCTGGCGCCGTTTACGCCGTCCACGGCGATGTAGTAGATCGTTCCGGCGGTGGCGTCGAAGGTGACGCGACTGGTGATGCCGTTGGCGCCGCTGTTGTTGTCGCAGGCGACGGGAATCAACGTGGCGTAGCTGTCGCCGGGGCCGGTGTAGATGGCGAGGACTGTGTCAAAGTTGCTGCCGTCGGTGTGGATGATGGCGGTGCCGTTGGTGGGGCTTTGCCAGGCGAACCATTCGGAGCGGCCGCCGGGTATGCCGCAGTGGTTGGGTTCGCCGGGGTCTTTGGTGGCGCCGAGGGTGTTGAAGATTTGGGTGCCGCTGTAGCCGTGGGCGGCGGTGCCGGTCTTGGCGGTCTTTGCAGGGGTTGAGATGGTGGTGTTTTTGGCGGCAGCGGGCGCAAGGAGCGCTCGAACGTCTGACAGGGTATCGAAGGCGGCTACGTCGCGGTCCACGGTGTCGTCGGTTTTGTTGATTTGTACGTCGGTGGGAATAGAGACGAGGGTGGTGCCCAGGAGGGTGGCACGCAGTTGGTAGTGGCCGACTTGGGCGGCGGTGACGCTTTGTAGGTTGAGCGTGCCGCGGGTTTCGCCGGGTATCGGCTGGCCATTGAAATACCATTGGAGGGTGACGAGGTTGATGACGTTGACGCCGATGGACAGGGTGAGGGGTTCTCCTTCGCCGACGGTTTTCCAAAGGGGCAGGACGGCCAGGAGGTCGGAAACGGTTTCCAGTAATCCGCCAAGGAGTTTGGGATCGGCAGGAGCGTCGTTGGCGGACGCGCCAGAGGTCTTGAGTGTTTCGGCGACTGGAGCGGGAGCTGGTGTGCTGGGGCGTGCGGTAGTGCGGCGGCCAGGATTGTTTGGCCGTCTGGGTGGTTCGCTGCGCCGCGTGACGCTTGTGCCGCGGGCAAACGGGGATGTGGTGGCGGTTTGTTGTGCGTTTGCCGCCACAATATACACCGCCACCGTCCAGCAGACCGCATAGCGAAGCAGTCCGCTCTTACAAGGGTTCCCGAATTTCACCTTCTGATGCCATGTTTGGCAGCAGCCCCAAGACCAAAAAGTGAAGTGTCTCACCTCCATTTTTTCCCGTCGCAAACCCGGACAGACTGTGCCGCGTTAAGACACGTTAAGGTGCGTCGCGAAAATGAGTTTCGCAACGCTGCGTTCGCGCTGGCCAATCCTGAGAATGGTTCGCGTCGTTGCGGATGCAGGTTGGGTGCCGCGGACTGGGAATTCTTTCCTCTTGCGTTGCCTGCAATCAGGCTGAGATTGGGGGCAGGGAGGCTCAGGCCTGGAGTGGTTTCACACGTGAAACGCGGTTGTCATATCTTGTTGGTGGAGGATAGCCCGAACGATGCGGTCTTGTTTCGCAGGGCCGTAAGTCGAATCAATCCCGATGCCACAGTTTCTCATGTCGCGGATGCCACGGCGGCGTCCGTGTTTCTCAAGCAGGATGGAATTTATCCAGACGCGCCGCGGCCAGACATCATTGTTTGTGACTCAATCCTGAATTCGGAAAGTGGCGTGGACCTGCTGGAATGGGTGCGGGTGCATCCCCGATTCAAGGACTTGCCGTTCGTAGTTCTTTCCGGCAGCAGCAGTCCCGAGTTGCAAGGCAGACTGAGTACTCTCGGCGCGACGGCGTTTTTTCAAAAACCAGCGGACACCGAGGTTTTCCGGGAAGTGATTCGACAGATTCTCCTGCACGTGCCACCAGAAGGCAACGTTTGAAGGGATCGAGCTGGAAGGCGAATCAGGCTGCGTGAGCGTTCGCGGCCTGTGGTCCGACCAGGGAAAGGACGTACTCCAGCAGGTTGGCCCAAGTGTGGTCCTGCACGGCATTTTGTGCGGCGGCACCAAGTCGGGCGCATGTCTCCGCGTCCGACTCCAATCGGTGGAGTGCCTTCGCCAATTGGCCGGCATCGCCCGGCGGCAGGAGCAAACCAGTTTCGCCATCTTCGATCAGTTCTTCGATCTGGCCGATGCGGCTGGCCACGATGGGAAGCCCCGCCGCCATGTATTCATACAGCTTCAATGGCGAACAATAGAACTGGGCCAGCGCTGGATACGGTGCGACCGCGACATCCATCGAAGCCAGCAGTCCCGGCACAGACTCCGGCGCAACTGAACCCGTAAACCGGACGCGCGACACCAGATTACGCGCGGCTATTTCGCGGTCGAGGGGTTCTCGTTCCGGGCCGTCTCCTACAATCAACAGTTGTGCGTGGGCCGATTGCTGGGCCACGAGGGTGAAACTTTCGATCAACTTGGTAAGTCCCTGTGAGGCTTTCAACGTGCCGACGAATCCGATGACGAACGACCCATTCTTCGGCATTGCGGGTTTGGCGGAGATAAAGCGTTCGGCGTTGACCGCGTTGGGCACGACGTGAACTTTGCCTCGGGCGCTGGGATGTTGTTCAAGCACATACGCAAGCTGTCGCGATACGGCCGTGATGACCGTCGCCGCGCGAAATGCGCGCATGGCGATATCCTCGGCGGCAGCGCGATTAATCAGCGTGCGAGAGGTTACCTGCTCTTCGAGCAAAGGCGCATTCACTTCGAGCACCGAGAGAATGTTTTGCTCACACGCGAAGTCCATTCCCGCGCAGCTCCAAAGCGAATAACGTTCGTAAATAAGATGGAAGGCCCCTTTGCCCGCTTCCCGTGCCAGCGCTTCACGAAGCGCGTCATTGTTTGCCAGCGCGGCACGTTCCCGCGCCCCGGCGTCGCCCTTGGGCACCTTGGGCAGCGGATGAATCTGCAGGGTGGTGATAGCCGGCGGCGCTTCGTCGCCGATGCGCGTTGTAAACAAGTGGACTTCGTCGCCGCGCTGCAACATCGCCAGCAGCACTTCCTGGACGTGGACGGAGCAACCCGTATTGCCGAAAACCGGCACGTCGGGATCTGCATTGATGTAAGCGATTTTCATGTCGCAACGGCACGCCGAGATGGTTTCGCGCTTCGAGTTCTGAGTTTCGGTTTTTGCACTCGAAACCCGTAACGCGAAACTCGTAACCTGGTTTTAACGGGCCTCGACGGGCCATCGGATACATCGGCAAAGTTGCGAAACCTCTGAAGTACTCGCTTTTCACCTCAATTGAGCGCGTGAGCCAGCCCATCTTGAACGCCGAGCGGTTGAGCGTGAAGGGTGCCGCTACTTTCGCATTGCTTGCGCAAAAACGCGGTTGCTACTTTGGCGCGCACCAGATTTTTCCAAAGGATGCAACATGGCCAAGAAAGCTGACACGGCCCCGACTGCGGTCGGGGCAAACAATTTCCCGAAACTTCACAATGCGATGTGGCCCGGTCTCGTCGGCAAAGGCTCGCCGGGCGCGGAGCCGTGCATCGACCTCGACACGATGCTGGAGATGACGGCCAAGGCGGAAGTGAACGGAGTCAAGTTTGATGGCGTGGACATTTTCCTGTTCGAGCCGCACGTAAACATTGACTCGAGCGACGATGATTTGAAGCGATTGGCGGACAAAGTTCAGAGCAAGGGACTGGTCATCGGCTCAGTCGTCGCACCGATTTGGCCGCCCACCGGCGGCGGTTCGGCGATGGGTGACGACGAGGATCGTAGCAAGTTCGTGGATCAAGTGCGCAAAGGTTGTCGCATCGCAAAGAAACTGCGTGAACTTGGGGTTCGTCAGTACGGAATCGTCCGCATTGATTCAGCCAGTGGAGTCGGTGATTGGGAAAATGACCCCAAAGGCAACACGAAGAGGATCGCGAAGACATTCAAGGAAGCCGGAAAGGTCGCGAGGGATCACGGCGAACGGCTTGCGGCGGAGGGAGAGATTTGCTGGGGCGGCATGCACAGTTGGAAGTCGATGCTCGATTTGCTTGAAGAAGTCGGCCAGCCGAAGCTCGTTGGTTTTCAAGCAGACATGGCCCACACCCTTCTCTATCTGCTCGGCTATAACGAACCGAAGCACCGCATCGTTCCCGAGAAATTTCATTGGGAACCGGAAGTGTTTCACAACGCGATGAAGAAGATGACCAAGGCGTTGCGTTTCTGGACGATTGATTTTCACGTCGCGCAGAATGACGCGACGGTTCATGGCTCCGGCACGCACGACAAGACAGGCCGCCATTGCCGCGTGAACGATCCGAACGGCAAGCTGAACATCCCGCGCGATTCCGGCTATTGGATGCGCGACGACAAAGGCAAGGTGACGAAAAAGTTCAAACACATTTGCTGGGACGGCTGCATGTTTCCAAATGCCGTGATGACACAGCAAGAGACGTGGAACAACATTTTGGCCGCGATGATTCAGGTGCGCGAGAATCACGGATGGAAGGAATGAGATTCCTCCTCCGCATTCTGGTCGCTGCGATTGCTGTCGCGACATTCAACGCAGAGTCAGCGCAACAGTTCACACCGTCTGCAGCGACTAACTGGCTGGCAGCGCAGGCCGTCTTTCAAAAAGCGGGCGACCGGATTGGCGAGAAGAAATTTGAAGCGGCAAGAGAGACGTTGCTTTCCGGCGCGACCAACCTGCCGGTGCCGTATAGTGGAATGTCCACTCAATTCGTCCAGCGCCTCGACGGAATCATCAAGGAGCCGGAGTCTGCGACCCGAACCAATCACGCCGCCGAACTCTGCGCCGACCTGCAATCATACAGCGCAGCGCTGAAGTTGAAGCCGCCGAAACCCGCGCTCACCGATGATGACGAAGAAGAGGATGTGGTGGCATGGTGGCTATTCGAGAACGGTGACATGAAAGCGGCACTGATGCGTTACGAGCGCAAGCTCAAGCACGAACTCGTGCCTGTTTATAAGGATTACTATCGCAAGCAGATTGAGATAATTCGTGAGTGGACTGCCAATATGTCCAATTCGGCCTTCATGCTGGAGCTCATCCGTGAGCGTTACATGAAAGGATACGAGCGAAAGCCGGACTCGTTCGGTGCGCTTCGGCAGTTGCATCGCATTTTGCCCTACCGCACGGATCCAACTGACGGCGTGCGAATTCATCAGCAATTCATCATTTGCCTTTCGCGTCTTGGTGATGCTTCCGGGCGTGATGCCTGGGAGAACAACCTCCTCGCAGATTTCAAATCGGATTCGGAAGCCTGTGCCGGCGTTTACTATGACCGCGGAATACGCGCGTATCATGAGTGGCGTGACTTCGAAACCGCTCTGAGCTGGATGCGGCGCCTATGCACGGAATTTCCAGACGCGAAGTTGTGGGGCGACGGACAATATTCCGTGGGGCTGATTCTTCAGGATCAAAAGAAATACGACGCCGCCATCGCCGCTTTTGGCAGCATTTTCCCGAGCAAGGTCAACGACCACGCGCTGGTGGAAGGAAGTTCAGAGGACTGCAAGAACTATCGCTTTAAAGCCGCTCTACGCACTTCGGAATGCTACGAAGCGAAGAACGATCTCACGCGTGCGCTGGAATCGGCCCGGAGAGCGGTAATTCAGTATCCCTACGTTTCTTTCTGCTCGACTTGTCAAAAACAGGGTCGCGAAGCCGCCAGCAAACGCGTCGCCGAGCTTGAGGTGAAGATGAAACGCATCCAATGATCGATTCAGATCTCCTTTCGGCTTGCCGAGGCGATGCTCAACGGATTCTCTTTCGCGACGCGAATTTATGAAACCATTACGGATTGGAATTATTGGTTACGGCTTCATGGGCCGGACACACTCGAACGCTTTCACGCAGGTCAAAAACTTCTTCGACCTTGAATACCAGCCTGTCCTCAAGGCGATTTGTGCGCGCGATGCGGACAAGGCGAAGGCGTTCGCGAAGAAATGGGGCTATGAATCCATCGAAACGGATTGGCGCAAGCTGATCGAACGCGACGACATTGATGTGATCGACATTGCAGCGCCGAACAATGTGCACCACGACATTGCCATCGCGGCGGCCAAGGCCGGCAAAATGATCCTGTGCGAAAAGCCGCTCGCATTGAACGGAACTGAGGCCGAGGAAATGGTGAAGGCCGTCGAGAAGGCGAAAGCGCCGAACATGGTTTGGTACAATTACCGTCGGGTGCCGGCCGTGACGCTGGCCAAGCAGCTTATTGATGAAGGCAAGCTGGGGAAAATATTCCATTACCGCGCGAAGTTTTTGCAGGACTGGACGATCAGTGCGGACTTGCCGCAGGGTGGCGCGGGATTGTGGCGTCTCGACGTGAAGGTCGCGGGCAGCGGCGTCACCGGCGACTTGCTCGCGCACTGCATCGACACGGCGATGTGGTTGAATGGTTCGATTGATACCGTGACCGCAACAACGGAAACATTCATCAAACAACGCAAGCACACGCTGACGGGCAAAGTGGAAAAAGTGGGCATTGACGACGCGAGTTTGTTCCTCGCGCGGTTCAGCAACGGCTCGCTCGCGACGTTCGAGTCCACTCGCTATGCGCGCGGGCACAAGGCTCTCTACACGTTCGAGATCAATGGTGAACACGCGAGCATCTTCTGGGACCTGCACGATTTGCATCGGCTGCAATACTTCGATCATCGCGACGAGGGCAGGGTCCGCGGCTGGCGTTCGCTACACATTACCGATGGCGATCATCCCTACATGAAGAACTGGTGGGTGCCGGGATTGCAGGTTGGTTACGCCGAAACGTTTGTTCACCAGGCGGCCGATTTCATCCAGGGTTTGTCGGACGGAAAGATTCCAGGGCCAACATTCAAGGATGGCCTGGCCACGGATTACGTGACCGACGCGGTACTGAAATCCGCGAAGACGAAGCAATGGGAGAAGGTGAAGAAAGTGAAGGGCGCTTGAACTCTGCTTCAGTTCGCGTTAAGCAAAGCCAAATGACTTTATGAAAATGAAAATACTGACAGTGACTCTGGCGATGGCCGTGGGCGTGTTTGCGTTGCGGGCGCAGGACGTCAAAGTGGCTATTGATAAACTTCCGGCGGCGGCGGCGAAAAAGGGCGTGACCTTCGACGCGGACATCAAACCGATTTTTGAGAAGTCGTGTTTCAAGTGTCACGGGCCGGACGTGGAGAAGCCCAAGGGCAAATTCCGTGCGGACACGAAGGCCAACGTGCTCAAGGGTGGGGGCGATGCGCCTGCAGTCACGCCGGGTGACCTCGCCAAGAGTCCGCTCATCGCGATGATTGCGTTCGTGACCGAGGATGAAGATCTCTATATGCCGCCCAAGGACAACAAGCAGAAGATCGGGCCGCTGAGCAAGGAAGACGTCGGCCTCGTGCGCGCGTGGATTGAACAAGGGGCGAAGTAGCCGGTCGCGCAGTTTTTGAAGGCGCCGTTCGAACGAACGGCGCCTTTTTGCTTGGCGTGCATTTCTCACGGCGAGAGTGGCAGTGCGGCACGGCGTCGGAGCGCGGCTGGGTCCGCAGGACCAGCCGCAGCATGCTCGAACCTCAATGGACGCGCCATTTGCTGCGGCTGGCGCTTCGCGCACTGCCGCGCTCCGCCATTTATGAGATGAATTCTAGCGTGTTGCCGGAACGCCGGAAGATGTCTTTCGGGAAAGAATTTGTTTTTCATTTCGCGCGCCGGTAAACAGCCCGCGCTTGAAACAGACCAACAACGGGCGAATCACGATTCTCGCTTCCAGCATCTTCGCGCTGGACCAACTCACGAAGATTGCGGTCATCAATTTCCTTCCGGAGCCTTATCACAGTGAGATTCACGTGGTGCCGGGATTTCTTCGCCTGGTCCACTGGCACAACACGGGCGCGGCGTGGAGCATGTTCCACGGCAACAACGTCTGGCTGGCGATAATCTCCGCAGTGGCGCTGGTCATTTTGGTGCTGGCGCGTTCCAGGTTCGGCTCGAACACGGGGCTCGGTTCCATTGCCCTCGGCCTGATCTTCGGCGGTATCGTCGGGAATCTGGTCGATCGGCTCGTTCACCATCACGTCATCGATTTTCTCTACTTTCATCTCATCACGCGCTCCGGCGCGCTGCACGATTTTCCGGCCTTCAACGTTGCCGACAGCGCGATCTGCATCGGAGTAGGATTGCTCTTCGTTCTTTCGTGGCGGAGTGACAAGGAGGCCAAGGAAGCCAGTGCGTGAACGTGAGCGTGAAACGTGAAACGCGAAGCCTTGACTCAGCAACCGCTGGAACGACGTGACGACTCATGGTGAGCCAGCGCTCTGAAAGCTTCATTATTGAGCAGTCGCTGCCGCGCGCGCGACTTGACTCTTTCCTGCGCGCGCGGTTTCCGGAGGTTTCGCGCGGAACGATTCAACGGCTCATCGAGGGGGGACACATTCGAGTGAATGGCCGCACGGTAAAGGCCACGCACGTGCCGCGCGCCGGTGATCTGGTTTCAATCATTTGGCCGGAGGCGCGTCCTGCTGAAGCGCAGCCGGAGGACATTCCATTGGACATTCTTTATGAGGATTCGGACCTGCTCGTACTGAATAAAGCGCCAGGCATCGTGGTGCATCCCGCGGCGGGAAACGAGTCTGGCACACTCGTCAACGCACTGCTGCATTACTGTGGCGGCGAACTCAGTGGCATCGGCGGCGTGGCGCGGCCAGGCATCCTGCATCGTCTCGACAAAGATACGAGCGGCTGTCTGGTGGTAGCGAAGAATGACAACACCCATTTACGCCTGGCCGAACAATTTGCCGGCCGCGATGTGATGAAGATCTACGATGCCATTCTGTGCGGTGAGTTCCGGACGCCGCGCGGGGATATTCGTGAGCCGATTGCGCGCCACCCGACGCAGCGCAAACGCATGGCTATCGTGAAGGGAGGGCGCCAGGCGTGGACGAGTTACGAAGTGGTCGAGCGATTTAGAGGCGCGACACTCGTGCGCGCGCAATTGCACACTGGCCGCACGCACCAGATCCGCGTTCACTTCCAGCATCTCGGATTTCCGATTGTTGGCGATGACACTTACGGGAAGAAACAAAACGCGCGCGTGCGTGAACAGACGAAATGCATTACGCCTCGCCAGATGTTGCACGCAGCCGTCCTCGGATTCACACACCCACGCACAGAAAAGAGCGTGCAGTTCCAAGCGCCATGGCCGGAAGATTTTGCGGAGGCAATTGAAGCGCTGCGCAGCGGCGAAGGGAGTAAGAAGATGAGAAAGTGAGCCGAGCTTCGCCGCGCTCTCACTTTCTTGTCTGTTCACTTTCCAATTTTCTTCCTATCCAATCGCGAGCTTGCTCCGCGCTGGTCAATTCATCCGCTAATTGCTTCTCACGAATTTCGTTGAGCAGCGCGCCGAGCTCCGGCCCCGGCTTCACTCCGAGAGCGATCAATTCATTTCCGTTCAGCAAGGGCGGACGCAGGTGCGGCTGCTCGTTCAAGTGCTGCTGCTGCTCGCGAAGAAACTCATAAATGTCCAGCCGCCGATGTGAGCCGAGGCAATCGAGCCGGTGTAGTTCCAGCTCCAACGGAAACGTCTCGCGCATCAACATCCGGCGCAGCGTGGACTTGCGCATCTCCGGCGCGTCTTTGAACTGCATGTGATGGCGGACGGCCGCGACGATTTCGTCCGTCTGTTTTCTTGGGAACTTCAGCCGCTGTAACATGTCTTCCGCGACTTCTGCGCCGGTCTTCTCGTGGCCGTAAAAATGAAGGATACCATCGGGGCCGCGCGAGACAGTCTGCGGTTTCGCGATGTCATGAAGAATGGCGGCCCACGGCAACGATTCGTCGGGCAGGGGTTCGGGCAGATGTTCGAGCATCAGCCGGATGTGATTAAAGACAGTCCCTTCGGGATGGTAATCGGGCGACTGGTCGCACGTGAGCGTGGGAACAAGCTCCGGCAGCACGTGCGGCAGGAGTCCGCTTTCGTGGAGCAGCGTGAGTCCGCGCGCGGCGTGCGGTGGAGCGAACAGCTTCAGCAGTTCGTCGCGAATGCGTTCGGCGCTGACCAGCTGGATTTTTTCCGCATGCTTTTGCACGGCGGCGAACGTGTTCGCTTCGATGTCGAATCCCAGTTGCGCGGCGAATCGAATGGCGCGAAGGAGCCGCAGATGATCTTCGGCGAAGCGTTCCTCGGGCGAGCCAACCGTGCGGATGATCTTGGCCCGCAGATCTGCTTCGCCTCCCACCCAATCGTGCAGTTGGTTCGCGATGGGATCGAAGAACAAGGCATTGACGGTGAAATCGCGACGAATGGCATCTTCGCGCGCGTCGCTGAAACGGACGTTCTCCGGGCGGCGGCCGTCTTTATAATCCGACTCCGCTCGAAACGTCGCGATTTGGAATTGATGTTCGCCTTCGACGACGAGGAGCACGCCGAATTGTTTTCCGACTGGAATGGTTTTCGGAAAGAGCTTCTCGGTTTGGTCCGGCGTCGCGTTCGTTGCGACGTCGTAGTCTTGCGGTTCGCGTCCCAACAAGAAGTCGCGCACGCAGCCGCCTACCCAGAAGGCCTCAAAACCGGCCGCTTGCAGGCGGCGGACGATTTCAGTGGCGGTGGCGCGCATTGGAGAGAGCGTAAAGCGTGAAACGTAAAACGTGAATCGGTATTCATGTTTTACGTTTCACGATTCATCAACTCCCTCTCCGCCAAATGATGCTTATGCCTGAACATCATGTAAACCACGCCGCCGATCAGGCTCCAGAACAGGCTTCCCGCCAGCGCCAGCAATGACAGCGAGAGCGCGGGTGTAGCCGGCGCGGCGATGGCCGGAATCGCGAGCATCTGGACGAAGAGATTCTCGCGCACGCCGATGCCACTCGGTGCGATCGGAATGGCCGCGATGCAAACGATAGTCGGGACAATCAGGCAGAGCTCGAGAAATGACACTTCCAGCTTGAGGCCCCGCGCCAGAACCCAGAATTGCGTCACGCACAACAGGTTTGCGGCCATGGAAAAGCAAAACGCGGTGCGCAACGCGCCCGGCGCTTTTCCGTAAGCGCGGCAGGCATCGAGGAGGCGCTCGATCCATTCTCCTTTTGGCAACCGCCGCAATGCCTCACGCGCCCGCGTCCACCGCTTTGAAATGCCGCCGCGAAACGCAATGAAGACAAAACCAGTGGCAGCCAACATCGTGACAAATGTTACCGCCGTGATTGTCCGCAGGCCCGGTTGCTGAAACAAACGCCAATTCGGCAGAACCATGAGCGCGGCGAAAACGAGCATTGCCCACAAACCGATGACGCGATCCACGAGCACCGTGACGACAGCTTCCGTTTTGCGATGATGCGTTTCGCGCGCGGCGTAATAGGCTTTCATCACATCGCCGCCCACGGTGCCGAGCATGAGCGAGTTGAAAAAATGCGCGACGAACGAGATTTCCGCGGCACGACCAGCGCTCAAGTTGAAGCCGCCCGCGGCGAGCAAAACGCGCCAGCGCACGACGCCGATTCCGATGGCGATGCCGACCACGAGGACGGAAATCGCCAGCGGCAATGGTTGAACGCTGCGCACCGTTTTCCAGAGCGCTGTCGGGCCATATTTCCATCCGAGCCGCCACTGTTCGGAACGCAGCGGCTGCTGCGACGCGTTCCAGGTGATTTGCCGCCCGTTATCAACGAGCATTCCGCGGCCTGCCTGTTCGCGCGCTTCGTTCACGAAAATGGAATGAACAATCCAGACCAGCAGCAGCAAACCCACGGCGATGCGCCAGGTCGTGCTCCAGATTTTGCGGGCCGCGCTCACTCGTTGCCCCAGAGAGACTTGATGTGCGCAATGCCCGCGACGGCTTGTTCCGTTTCGAGGTTTGGACTGAACTCAAAGACCTTGATCTGATCGGGTTTCACGAATTTCTTCAGCGCCGCAAAATCCACGCAGCCAGTGCCCGGCTGCTGATGATCGCGTCCGGGATATTCGACATCGTGAATGTGAAAACCGGCCAAGCGCGGCTCCAACATATCGAGGTGCATGACGTGATCGAGGAAGCCGAGGTTCGCTTTGATTTGCGCGTGGCCTGTGTCATGCCAGTAACGGACCACCGGCGAATCGAAGTCGCGGAAGAAATATTCCAACTCGTCGTCGAACGGAATTTCCTCCAGCGCCTCGCGGTTCTCGACGCCCAGCAACACGCCATGCTTCTCCGCTTCTGGAATCAGGAGGCGCAACATCTCGTGCGCGGCATTCACGTAGTCGTCTTTTTTCTTCGCGCGCTTGGCGATGACTTCTTCGGAGAGCTTCTGGAACTTCGGCGTCTCTTTCTTCCCGTCCTCGATGAGACCGATGAGTTTGTCTGTGTAATCCTTCATGTCCACCGATCCCATGTGCAGGACAACGAGCTGGGCCTTGAGGCGCGCGGCGGTCTCAATGGTTTTGACCGTGTGCTTGAACGCATTGTCGCGCTCACGCGGGTTCTCGGACGAGAATTGAAAAATGTTCGGCGCGGGACGGTCGATGCCCATCGGAAGCGGGCAGAAATTGTGGACCGTGGAAATCTTGATGAGGCCCGAATCGACTGCATCGAGAATCCCCGGCAGCAGGCTGATGCGGATGCCGTGGCTCAGTTCCGCATACTCGAAACCCAGCGCGCGGATTTCCTCGAGCATGGCCCGGCCATCGATGTGGCGTTGTGAATTCCAGCAACTCGAAAGCGAATACATAAACAAAAGGCCGAGTGTGTCTTGAAGACCGCACTCGGCCTGAACCGTTCAAATCCAATTACAGATCGGCGTAGCGCGCGCTCAGCATGGCGGAGAAACGCGCGGCCTTCATTTTGCGGCGCTTGCGTTCGCTGGGTTTTTCGAAGTGCCGATGGTTACGCACTTCTTTCAGCGTGCCTTCGCGGTCGATTTTCTTTTTCAACCGGCGCAACGCCTTGTC
>JGI10216J12902_100132844_pt1 | contig 24906 bp, 13 predicted proteins | sample KanNatreferecore_FD_12902 | JGI IMG/M metagenome (IMG submission 12902)
ATCCGCACTGAATTCAGCCCAGTAAACTTTGCCCTCGTGCTGCAAAGGCGGTGTGCGCGGCTCGCCGGTTGCCGCATCCCAAATGCGCGCCGTGCCGTCCTCAGAAGCCGTCACGATGCGAGCGCTGCTTGAATCGTGGTTAGCGCAGAAGACCTGGCCAGTGTGCTGGAGAACTGCGACTGGTTTCCCGGCGTCGGCGTCCCAAATTTTCGCGGTCTGATCGCGACTGGCACTGAGGACGTGCCGTCCATTCGGACTGAACGAGAGGGTTTCAATGCGATCGGTGTGACTCATTGTGGCGGAAGCACGCAGCGCCCAGTCGCGATGCACCAATGCCGAAAGCAACCGGCTCGCCGCGATATGATTGGAGGGATCGCGGCGCAACATCGCTGCGAGATGCGCGACTGCGGTTCCCGCATCGCCATTCCGGAAAAAGTTCTCAGCACGCTGAAATTCGAGCGAGCTTACTGTGTCACGAAGGTCGCGATTGGCCCGCTGCTCCGATGAGCGCGCGCGATTCACTCGCCACGCCGCGACGCTGGAACTGACGGCCACTGCGATCAACAGCACCAGCACACTGACGGAGAGCGCCGCTACCGCCGGACGCCGCCGGCACCAGCGCCAGAGTTTGCCTGTCGCGTTCAATGGCCGCGCTTCAATCGGTTCATCGCGGATGAATCTCCCAAGTTCATCCGCGAGCGCCTGCGCCGTCGCATAGCGTCGTGCCGGATCCTTTTCGAGGCACTTGAGGCAAATCGTTTCCAGATCGTGCGGCACGCTCGGATTCAACAGGCGCGGCGAAACCGGATCGGTATCGCGCAAGAGCAGAAGCAATTCCTCGATCGTCTCGGCGTGGAATGGCGGGCGGCCCGTCAGCAGATGATAAAGAACTGCACCGACTCCATAGACATCGCTCGCCGGACCGACCTTGCCGCTCTTCGCCGACGTCTGTTCCGGCGGCATGAAGTTTGGCGAACCGAGCACCTGGCCTGTGACCGTCACGCCGAAATCGCCGCGGACGCGCTTGGCCAATCCGAAGTCGGTGATGCGCGGTTCGTCGTTGGCATCGATGACCACGTTCGACGGCTTCAGATCGCGGTGCAGCACTCCTTGCAAGTGTGCGTAGTGAATGGCTTCGGCGATGGCTCGCGCGTATCTCGCCGCACGTTGTGCCGGGAGCGGTCCGTCGCGAACGATGCCCGCAAGCGTTCGCCCCTCGATGTAATCCATCGAGAAATAGTGGTGCCCATCGCGCTCGCCGGTTTCGTGGATGCGAACGATGTTCGGATGTTGAAGATGAGCAGCGGCTTCGGCTTCGCTCCGGAAGCGCAGCACTTCCTCTTTACTGGCGAACTGCCCCGCGAGAATCATCTTCAGCGCAACGATGCGATTCAGGCTGATTTGCCGCGCGCGATAAATGACGCCCATTCCGCCGCGTCCGATCTCTTCCAGCAATTCGAAATCGCCGAACCGCCGCGATGATGGCGGAACGGAACCCGAGGCTTTAGATTCGCCGTCATTCACTTCCAACGCCCCATCGAGTGAGCATTGAGGACAAAATCCCCTGGGCCAGTATTCCGGCAATGGAACACCGCAGTCCGGGCAATGGCTGACATTTTTTGCGTTCACTGCCTACATGCCTACAGCTTACAGGAGGAAAATCCTCCAAAGGTTGCGTGGGCGCCGCTCACCTTCGGAGCGCGGCTGTGTCGAAGACCAGCCGCAGCGGCATCGAATTCCCCCGCGTCCTGCGGCTGGTCGAGGACGACACAGCCGCGCTCCGCTTCAGCCACCGGCCAGCACCTCGCGCAAATGCCGAATCTCCTCATCGATTTCACCGGGACTCGTGACCGTGTGCGCGATTTCCTCGCGAAGAATTTCGCGATGACGCTGCCGCATCCGTTGCACGGCAGATTTCACCGCGGCTTCTGTCATCCCAAACCGTTTGCCGATCTCTGCGTACGACAGCGCGCCGGGCTCGCGCGGCTGAAAGTCTTTCAGCAGATCGAAAAACTCTCCGCGTCCGCTTTCGGTGTACTCATTCTGCAGCCGATTGAGCGCGACCTGAAAGACTGTTTGCGCCCAGCGCCGCTCGAAAACATGGTCAGGGGAAAGATTGTCCACGGCTTCATTGAGAAAGGCGCCGGCTTCGCCCACCGGATCGAGCGGCAGAAAAACCTTTCCGCCGCCGCGCTTCTGGGCTGCGTTTTTACCGCGCTGCTCCAGCACGAAATTTTTGAGCAGTGTGAGCATGAATGAGCGAAACCGGCCGCGCTGATGTTTGAGGTGCTGAAGATAATCGCGCTCGATCAGCTTCAGAAAGAATTCCTGCGTGAGGTCTTTTGCCTCGTTCTCATCATGTCCCTCACGCCGAAGAAATGCGTAGAGCGGCGGCCAGTAGGTGCGGCATAATTTTTCGAGCGCCTCACTCGCGTGCGCGGACTCCCCGTTCTTTGCCGCAAGCACCACACTCCAGTGTGTCGAGGCGAACCACTCTCCTTTGCTTTCTCGCGATTGGACGTTCACAGCGCTGCGGATTCAGGCCTTTGTTAGTCGAACGCTGGTGGCAAAGCCAGCAAAGAGGCGTCGGCGCCACTGGTCGCATCCAGACGCCCGATGAATGGAGCGCGGCTCCGTGAGCCGACAGCGCGGAGGAATTCGAATATGCTGCGGCTCAGAGCCGCGCTCCGTTAAATCCTTAATTCAGTTGCTTCAACAGAAACGTGTAAGCGAGCGCGCGCATATATGCCGCCTGCTTGTTGTTCGCCGCGCCTCCGTGTCCGCCTTCGATGTTCTCGTAGTAGAGCACGTCGTGGCCTTGCTCTTTCATGCGCGCGACCATTTTGCGCGCGTGGCCGGGATGCACGCGGTCATCGCGCGTGGATGTGGTAAAGAGAACGCGCGGATACTTCGCGTCTTTGCGCACGTTTTGGTAGGGCGAGAATTTGCTGATGTATGACCACTGCTCCGGCTTGTCGGGGTCTCCGTATTCATCCATCCAACTCGCGCCCGCAAGCAATTTGTTATAACGCCGCATGTCGAGCAGCGGCACCTGGCAGACGACCGCACCGAACAAGTCCGGCCGTTGCGTCAGCATCACGCCCATCAACAAACCGCCGTTCGACCCGCCTTGAATGCCAAGATGTTTCGGCGACGTGACCTTCCGCTCGACGAGATGTTCCGCCACGGCGATGAAGTCATCGTAAGCGCGCTGGCGATTTTCCTTTCGCGCCGCGTAATGCCACTTGGGTCCGAACTCACCGCCGCCGCGAATGTTCGCCAGCACGTAAACGCCGCCCCGTTCCAGCCAGGCCGCGCCAATGCTCGGATTGTATCCCGGCAACATCGAAATTTTGAACCCGCCGTAGCCGTAGAGCAGCGTCGGATTCGAGCCGTCAAGTTTCAGTCCCTTGCGGCTCACCTGGAAATACGGCACGCGGGTCCCGTCCTTCGACTTGGTTTCGAATTGCTGAATCTCCAATCCTTCCGCATTGAAATACGGGGGTAGGCTCTTGATCTTCTCGCGTTCCGGTTTGCCCGCCACGCCGAAATACAGCGTCGATGGCGTCACGAAATCCTCGACGGTCATGAAATAATCGTCGGACTCTTCGGCGTCGATTCCGTTGACCTCGACGGTTCCGAAAGCGGGCGCTTCCATCGGCGTGCGCTTCCATTCGCCGCGTGAGAGGCGCAGCAGATACGGACGGCTGCGCACGTTTTCCAGTTCCGTCAGGATCAAATAATTCTTCGTCGCACTCACGTCTTCGAGTGACTTCCGCTCGGTTGGATCAAAGAGAACGGTGAGTTTCCGCTCGCCCTTGAGATAATCGTCGAAGTCAGCCGCCAGGAGCGAACCGCCCGCGTACGTTTTGCCAGCAACCGTCCAGTCGCTGCGCAGTCTGAGCAGCAAATGGTCGCGGAACGTTTGCAGTTCGGCGTCCGCCGGCCTGTCGATGCGCACCCACTTCTCGCCACGGCGAACAAAGGTCTCGTCCGTGAAAAAAGTCAGCCCGCGTTCGATGAATTCGTAAGTGTGGCCATGATCGCGAACTGTACCCGCGGTCACCGACACGTCATCCACGCTGCCCGCGAACAACGGGCGCGCGTCGGCGAGCGGCGTGCCGCGTTTCCATTCCTTCACGATGCGCGGGTAGCCGGATTTCGTCAGCGAATTGGAACCGAAGTCCGTGCCGACATAGAGAATGTCGCGATTCCGCCAGTCGACACGGCTCTTCGCCTCGGGAAGTGTGAAGCCATTCGCAACGAACTCCTTGCGCTTCAAATCGAACTCGCGTACCACTGTCGCATCCGCGCCGCCGCGGGAGAGAGACACCAGACACCGGTCGTAGCCAGGTTCGAGCACATTCGCGAATTTCCACACCCAGTTCTCGTTTTCCTTCGCTGCGAGTTGATCGAGATCGAGAACGGTTTCCCAGTTCGGCTGCGGCTTCTTGTAGTCCTCCAGCGTCGTGCGCCGCCAAAGCCCGCGCACGTTTTTCTCATCGCGCCAAAAGTTGTAAACGAACCTGCCGTGTTTGGTGACGTAAGGAATGCGGTCCTTGGAATCCATGATCGAGAGCAGCCGCGCGCGCATCGGCTCGAACTCGGGACGCGCCTGCAACTCATTCGTGCTGGCGGCGTTTTGCTGGCGCGCCCAATCGAGCGCTTTCTCGCCCGTCACGTCTTCGAGCCAGAGATACGGGTCGTCCTTGTTCTCATTCGAGCCAGCCGGCGCGGACGACGCCGCGCGCGAGTTGAACGCACCGATTGCAAGGGCCGCGGCTAACAGCGCGAAGTTACACACGCGCAAAAAGGTCAGTGAAGCTTTCATGAGATGCTCCGAGTTACCCGAACTCGCTGCACGAAGCGAACCGGAAATTAGCGCGGCCGCTGGACCCGGTTGTCCAGCGGTCCAATTGATTTGGTTAACGGGCCGTCTTTGGCAAGGCTCTAGTTGCAGCGCAAACGATAGAATCGCACCGCGGCGTTCCGAGCGCCCGGATCAACGATCTGAATCTGCGTTTCAGTCAGGGTAAGTGTCTGGATCGGCACCCAGTTGACGAGATCGGTGGAACACTCGACGACACAATTCGTCAGCGAACCGGCGTTGAGCGTCAGCCGATAACCCGATTCACGAATGTGGCTGCCTTGCTGCGGCGGCACTTCGATCCTGGGATTCCTATGGCCACAACGAGACTTCGCCGCGTCCCGGGCAAATTGTTGCCGCTGCTCACGAGTTATCAATCCCGCGTGATAAAACTCCGCTGCGCGGTCCTGCACGCATTGGACATACTCGCCGTGATTCTTCCAATCACCGTCGCACGGGCACAATTGCGCGATGGAGCATCCATGTTCGTTCACGACCGCGCCACGCGGTGTGTTGGGACACTCGTCGCGATTGTTCGGCACGCCATCGCCATCATCGTCGCATTCCGCCGCACTTTCCGGCCCTAGCTTCAATACCCAATAATCACCATCGCCCAGTGGAGGCGTCGTTTTGTTGCCGCTGACTGGAGAAGACGATTCGCCGAAAAGAACGCAACCGCCATCAGAGGTCTGCTGAAGATCGCGCAAGTTATCGTCGTGGATGCCCCCAAACGACCGCTCCCATAGCTTGGTTCCCGCGCCATCCAAACGCACCAGCCACATATCAGCGGCGCCGAAGCCAGGGCTGGTCTTGTTCCCGAAGGAACCGGAGTGGGATGTTCCGCCTACCAGAAAACCGCCATCTGTCGTCAAGGCCACGCCACCCCATGGATAATCATCGGCCCCACCGCCGTAGGAATGTTCCCAAAGCTTGTGGCCGGTGGGATCCAAACGCACGAGCCAAAAATCTGCGCCACCATAATTGGCGCTGGTCTTGTTCGGTCCCACAGGCGAGGAAGAACCGCCGGCCAGAATAAATCCTCCGTCGCTGGTCTGTCGAAGGCCCGTGAGAATCTCGTGGTCGCTGCCGCCAAAGGTTTGTTCCCAAACTTTCTGTCCCTGGGAATTGAGCCGCACCACCCAGTAATCGTTAAGCCCAAGATTTGGACTGGTCTTGTTGCCGCCGGAATCTGAGTCCGACATGCCGCCGATGAGGAACCCGCCGTCAGTCGTCTCCGTGAGGCTGTACAAGTACTCATAATTGCTGCCTCCGAACGACGCGTCCCACAGCTTGTTCCCGTTCGCATCGGTGCGCACGACCCAGAAATCGGCGGTGCCAAAATTGGGGCTGCTCTTGTTCCCGCCGGGCGCGGAATAAGAAATGCCTCCGAGCACGAAGCCGCCATCCGCAGTTTGTTGCATGGCCAGCGGCACATCAGTGCGCGTCCCGCCGTAGGTTTGATCCCAAAGCTTGTTGCCATTGGCATCCAGGCGCACGAGCCAGAAATCAACTTCACCGCGGTTCGGACTGCTCTTGTTCCCGTCGGTGCCCGAATACGACTCGCCCGCGAGGATGAATCCGCCATCGGCTGTCTGCTGGAGGTGGTGAAGCACATCTTGGTCGCTGCCGCCAAATGCGCGGTCCCACAGTTTGTGGCCTTGCGCGTCCACGCGCACGACCCAGTAATCGTTCCGGCCAAAACCCGGGCTAGTGCGGTTCCCGTCCGTGTCCGAGTAGGAGAAACCACCCAGAATGTAACCGCCGTCGGCAGTCTGCTGGACACTCCTGCCGCCGTCCCACTCGCTGCCGCCGAAGCTCGCCTGCCATTGCACGGCGGGCGGGCAATTGGTTGGGCCGGGCGGACAACCGTGAGCATCGACGATTGTGCCGGGCGGTGTGTTGGGACATTGATCGCGCTCGTTGGGCACGCCATCGCCGTCGCTATCGCCGTGGCCTGGACGAACCAGCGTTACCTGAATCGGCGCCGAGGTTGCTGTGGCGCCTTGATTATCAGTCACCCTTGCGGTCAGCGAATAGCTGCCCGGTTCCAGATTCTGCCACCAATGGAAATTGAAATTGACCGGGTTTCCAGCCGGCGGGGGCGGAAGGCTGAGGTTCAAACCAGACTCGCCGAGCTTTGTTCCGTTGGCGAAGAACTCCACGTTGGTCGGATAGCCATCGGGGTCCGCCGCCCTCGCGAAGATCTCAACCGACGGTATATCTTCATTGATGTATTCCAGTGTGAGGGTGGCGCCATTGGTCGGAGAGAGGATCGCCACGGACGGCGGTTGATTCGGCGGCGGAACTGCCTGCTGATAAGTCAAACGCACCTCGCCCGTGCGTAGATCGATGAGGTAGATGCGGGACTCGCCTCCGGCTTGCCCGGGCCAGTTGGCGTTCGGTTCGATGAGCAACACGAGATTCTGGCCGACTGACACCAGTTCCGACGAAGAACTGTGGCCGGTGATTCCCGTCGGCACTTGCGGCAGCGGAATGGAACTTATGAGATTGCCTGCCGCGTCGAACCTCCGCAGTTGCGGCGTGCCGCCGTATCCACCTTCAAAGCCGTAGATGGAATCATCTGGCGCATGATGAACGATGCTGTCGAGGTCGTGATTGTCCAGATCGTTCACGAGACTCCACTGGCTGCTCGCTGGCGCGTAAGCATAAAGATGCCCCTCGCCACCGAGCGTCCCGACCAGCACGCGATTGCGAATGCTGTCGAAGGCCGAGCCGATGGGCCAACTCAGTTCTGGCAGACCCGATGGGATTTGCATGAACTGGACCTGACCACTGACCAGGTTCACTCTCCAGACCTGGTGCTGTTCAGCGCCGTAGTACCACTCGCCTGAATCGTCCGGCACCACGCGTGGGGCCGGCAAGAGCCGGCCGCCGTTCACGGGACCATCGAGTGTGTATTGCCGGAAGAACACGCCTTCGGTGCCCTCGCGATTATTGAACGCGAGCGTGAACGTGGAGTTCGTGGGCGGCGGTTGCGGACCTGATACGATGATGGTGACTGGACTGGAGGTGCCCCGTGCGCCGAGATTATCGACTGCCACCGCTGTCAACGTGTGCGAACCGACCGGCGGGTTGCTCCACATCAACGCATAAATCTGCGGAACGGGAGTTGTCGTGATGCCAATGAGCACGGCACCGCGGCGGAATTCCACACGCGAGATGGTGCCGTCCGGATCAGAAGCCGATGCTCTGAGCAAAATGTTCATGCCTTGCGGGTACTCGGTGCCGTCCGGCGGCGCGTTCCAAGTAGCAACGGGTGGACGGTTCGTGCCAGAAGGCCCGTCCGTGATGAAGACCGTGGCCTGGCCCGGCGAACCAACGAGATAACATTCCGGTGGCGGCGGGAATATCGCCGGGCAAATGGGCGATTCGAGAGTGAGCACGACGGTTTCAGTCCCTTCGGCGACATTGTCATTGAGCGGCACGACGTTCACGAGCGTTTGCGTGGCGCCGGCTGGAATCACGACGCGATTCGAAATGAACGCGTAGTCCGCGCCGTTCGAAGCGCTGCCGCTCAAGACGAACGAGACGGGAATGCTAGAAGCCAGATTGCCCGTGCGCCGGATGGCGAACTGGCCGTGATTGACAGCTCCGAGCGAGCCCAACTCCGACGCCTGCGAATCAGTGGCTACTACGCTAACGACCGTGTGTTCCGGTGGCTGCGGCCCTCCCGTGCCGATGAATTCGAGATCGAAGCTGATGTCCGTGCTGGCCGGATTGACCTGGTGAATCTCCACCGCGATCACATTTTGGCCATTGACGAGTAACGAAGGATCGATTGGCGCTGAATAGAAGACGCTCGGTTCTTCTGAAACACTGAGCGCCAGAGTCGTATAGTTCAGCGCGCCCGTCGGCATGTTGCTGCGGAAGACTTCCACGCCATTCAGGTAAACCGCGCCGCCATCATCGCGCAGCAGTCTCACGGTCAGATCGGAGAAGCTGGCCGCGTTCGAGACGTTGAACGCACGGCGGAAGTACGTGGTGATGTATTTGATCTGTGGATCCGGCCCGCCGCTGACGACCGTCGCTTCATCGCCGTCTCCGTAGCCAAGTTGCGCGGGGCCGGAGGCCCATGAGGCATCGTCGAACGACGGCGCGCGCCAGGCCGTGCCCTGGTCCGTGCCGTTGTCGAGGTACTTCCAGACCGATCCGGCAGCGATCAAAGTGCCGTTGGTTGGCGGGGGCGGAGGCTGGTTCGTGTCGTTGTCGTAGATGAACACAGTCGCGTTCGACGGCAGGCCAACATTGTAAGGCATGGCGAACACATTGGGCGGCGGGCGAATGACGGTCAGCACGATGGTTTCGGTTTCTTCGGCCTGTACATCATCGATCGGGGTGACGAAGAGGAAAACGTTGGAAGAGCCGGGCGGGAACGCCACGACATTGGTGCCCAAATTGTAATCGGCGCCCTCCGAGGCCGTGCCGGAGAGCGTGAAGAAAACTCCGAGGGAATTACTGATGCCGCCCGTGCGCGTGAAGGTGAATCGGCCCGTGTTCACACTTCCGTTCGTATTCGGTCCTTCCGAAGAGTTGTGGTCTGACGCGAACACGCGGACGACCGGCAGCGAGTTCGTGTTGCTCGGGCCAAACACCGTGATGTTCACCGGCGCTGATGTGCCTCGCAGGCCGGCGGTGTCTGTCGCGATGGCGCGCAGGACGTGACTGCCAATCGGCGGGTTGCTCCACGACAATCCCCAGCCACCTGAAGCCCCCGGCAGAGGACCCGTCGCCTGGCCAATCAAATTGGAGCCACGGTAGAAGTCCACCCGCTGCACGCCGGCATTGTGCGTGAAAACATTTGCGCCCAGGAAAATGCTGGTTCCGGCTGGAAAGCTGTCGCCGTCGTGCGGTGTCACGATCACCACGTCCGGCGGTTGGTTGGTGGGCGGCGGCGTTGCTCCACCGCCGATCAATTCGAGATCGAAGCTCAAGTCCGAACTGGACAGGGCATTCTGGTGCATCTCGACGGCGATGACGTTGTGCCCGTTGACGAGAAGATTGGCCGGCGCGGTGAAATCAACGATCTGGTTCTCCGCCGCAGCCATCGCCAGCGTATTGGCGGAAATGTTTCCCGCCGGAAGATTGCTGCGGAAGATTTCCACGCCATTCAAATACACGGCGGCCCCATCATCCTCCAGCAAGCGCCCGCTCAGTTGAGAAATGCCCGCGGCGTTCGAAACGGCAAAGCTGCGGCGGAAGTAAGCCGTGACGCACCGTATGTTCGGGTCCGGGCCGGAACTGATAATCGTCGCTTCATCGTTGTCGCCATAACCCAATTGTGCGGGACCGGAAGCCCACGCGCTGTCGTTATACAGAGGGCTTTGCCATGCCGTCCCAAGATCAAGGCACTGATCGTTGTACCTCCAGACGGAACCCATCGACACGAGCACGCGATTGGTGCCCGGCGTCTCCGGCACCACAGAGATCTGGACTGGCGCGGAGAACGTCATGGCGCCGGCATTGTCCGTCGCCTTGGCCCTGAGAACATAGTTGCCGGGCGGAACATTCGGCCACGTGAGCATTGCGCCAATCGGGCAATGAACTGCGTCAATCGGGCAAAGCGTCGGGATCGGAATGCCAAAGCCCAGGCTGTTCGTGCCCTCGAAGAATTCAATGCTCGCCGCGCCGTTGTCGTTGTCCGACGCAAAGGCAACGATGGTGATATTCGCGGGCGCCGTGAAGACGGCGCCATTAGTCGGCGACGAAATTGACACTTCCGGCGGCTGATTGGTAAACGGGCGATCGGCGATAGTGATCGTCGCCTGAGTTGGCGAGCCGACAAGATAACATCCCGGCGGAGTCGGCACGACAGCGGCGCAAAAAACCGGCTCGATCCTCAGCACCACCGTCTCGGTGTTTTCAACCAGGTTGTCGCTCAAAGGGATTACGTTGACCAGCGCCTGGGTCGAACCGGCGGGAATGATCACTTGGTTGGAAATGAATGTGTAATCCGTGCCGTTGCCCGCTGTGCCGCTCAACGTGAAGGAAACCGGAATGCTCGAAGTCATGTTCCCGGTGCGCCGAATCGCAAACCGCCCGTTATTGAGAATGGTGACGTTGGAGCTGACGTACGGCTCCGCAGCTTGCGGGTCAGTCGCCACCACATGGACCACCGTCCGCTCCGGCGGCGGGTTCGTTGAAATCACCGAGATGTGAACCGGAGCAGAAACCGTCATCAGACCCGTCTTGTCCGTCGCTTTGGCCGTGAGGGTGTAATTTCCCGGCGGCACGTTCGACCACATCAAATCCCACGACGGACAATCCGGTGCCGGACAAAGCGAAGGAATGAAAGTCGCATTCCCGATCTTGTTTGTTCCTGCAAAGAACTCGACCGCAATCTCATAGCCGTCCTCCCGATCACTGGCCACGGCCCGCAAAAGAATGTTCGCGGGCGCCGCGAACGTCTCGCCGTCCTGCGGTCGTGAAATCCAAACAGTCGGCGGCGAGTTCGAGGACGGAGTATCATTATCGAGAATAGAGACCGTGGCCTGGTTCGGCGAACCGATGACGGGACAAGGGGCCGCGATACACAGGACCGGTAATAGTGTCAGGACGACAGTCTCAGTTCCTTCCACTGCGGTATCGTCTCCGGCCAGGATGAGCACGTCCGCGGATTGCTCGCCAGCCGGAATCTGTACCTCTCCGTTCGCGCTGGTCCCCTCGCGATTGGCCATTGCGCCTGGCACGCTTGTGTAATCAGCTCCGTACTGTGCGGTGCCCGTTAAACTGAAGAATACACTCAGTGCCTGGTCCGTCGGGCCGGTTCGATGAATTCGAAAGACGGCGGGATCCAGCGGTACATCCACCCCGGGCGGAATTTCCCGCGTTTCCGAATCAATCGTCGTCACAGTGACGATCGGTCCCGAAGAATTGAAGTTCGCAATCAATTCGAGCGCGAAGCTGAGATCCGAACTGGTGACCGAGTTTTGATGCACCTCCACCGCGATGACGTTTGTGCCCGGCGTGACCGCGGAAGCTGGAATCGTCGTTTCAAAAAAGGTCGTTTCATCCGTTCCACCGACGGCAGTCGTCGCGAGCGTCTGAGAATTGATTGGACCAGCGGGCAGATTGTCGCGCCGCACTTCGACGCCATTGAAATAAACAACTGCTCCATCGTCGCGCAGCAAGCGCAACACGAGGTCAGTTCCGCTCGGGATCAGAACGCCGCGCCGGAAATAAACCGTGACTGGCCGTTGAATGGGTGTGTTGACGACGGTGGTTTCGTCACCTTCGCCATAGCCCAATTGGGCAGGCCCCACTGGCCAGGCTGAGTCATTGAAGCCGAGGGTGTTCCATCCGGCGCCCGGATCAGTGCCGTCGGAGAGGTATCTCCAAACGGCATTCGCCGGGATGAGGCCCACGGGCGAGGCGGTCGCGGAAAAAGCAAATGTGAAGGCGAGAGAAGAAACGAGCAGCACGCAGCTCGAACGCAACACTTTCATACAGTTCCCCGGGTTAAGCCCACCCGCGCGCCAGGCACGCGCGGATGTGACAAGTTTTTTATAGAGCGTTCCCGCACTGCCGCAAGCGGCGAATTGTAAACTCGCCGTGGCTGAGCGCGTTGGTAGGGACGGCGCGTGACTGCAAGGGGTAAGTAAGCGACGACCCTCATCGTTTTGTTTGAAACAACCAACGTTTGCTTGTTCGCACGCGGCGCTTGCTCGCTGATATTCGCTATTTGCATCCTGACTGACGTTGGCTGCTTTGAAGCAATCGCCGTTCGTTTGCAGACAACCACCATCCGTTTACCTACAGGCTTCGTTTGTTTCCTGATGACCGCTGGTTGTTTGCCGACACACGCCATTCGTCAACCGACAAGCGTCCGGTGTCGGCAAACGAATGTTGCCTGTTCTGCTACAAACGGCGGTTGTCAGCAAACAATCACCGCCTGTTAACGAACAAACGTCATATGTCAGTTAACATTTCACGTTTGTTAACAAACAATCGTCGATTGTGGACAAGAAGAGACAGATTAGGCCGACTTTCTCGCTAATCCGATTCTGGAGTGGTGGCCGTGTGCATGATGGCCGTGCGACAGCACCTCCAAGGAACCCAACGGATAGTCGGGAATGGAGAAGCGAGAAGTGAGGTTTCGAATGCGCGTTGATTGGGACGGCGCGCTACGCCGTCCGCGCCGCGTACCGGCGGCGTAACGTGGGACGTGGCTGACGCGCTGGGTTCGCCAACAGTCCGGCCGCTGCTACGCGGGCGGGAACATCGCAGCGCGATGTCTCTACTGCGCAAATTGCGAACGGTGGCGGGCCTTGACTTCAGTCTTCAGCCACCTTCCTCCGCCATTTCAACTGCAGAAAAACCATCCAGCCGAGGAGACCGGCCAACGGCAGCCAGGCAGGGCAGGAGGCTTCGGCGCGATACGGACTCCATTGCAAAGCGGGCATGCTGCCGAGTGCGGGTGCATGATTCAGCCGAATGATCTGATCAAGTTCTCCGAAGAAATCTCCTTCGCCGCGGGAAATGTGGCTGAAAAGATTACCGTCGCGAATTCCAAACGTCCACCAGCCCCACATGCCAAAGACAGGTCTGTGTCCACGGTAATAGCAGTCCTGAAAGATGCTGACGCCCAGCAAAGCCGCGCACGCCATCACCAGCAGGAGCAAGGGCCATCGCCGTTGGAGGTATCGCCTTTGAATGGGAGTCATCGCTTCACCGGCTTCGATTCTAAACAGGCGCCATCAAGAAATACAAAGCCGGGAGAACCGCGATGTATGTTCCGCCGTGTGGGTAGGACGGCGTAATAGCCGCGCAACGCGGGACGTGCTGAGCGCGATGTCCCTACCTGGTGTGCGGTGATTCTGGTGGGGTGCGGTTCCGGGGATGTTATCCCCGACTCATGTCCGCCATCGCTCCGCGATGAGGAAACAGATGCGGGCCGCGCGCGGGAAATGGGGGGACTATTTGAATAAGGGAATCGGCGGAATTGTAAACGTCTGCTGTCCTTTGTTCGCGGCGGATAATCCTGGCGGAATATAGACCATATCGGGACCGCCGCCCGGCACGAACATACATGTGAGCAGCACAGGAAAGCGATCAATCCCCTTCGCATTGATCGCAAAATTCAGATTCATCCCGGTGTTGAGAAGGTTCGTTTCGTGAAAGGTGAGGTTAAATGCTGCGAGGCTTGGCGGATAGATCAGTTCTTCCCATTTCACAAGCATACCGCATTCGTTTGGCGGTAGATTGTGGATTACCCCTCCCGGAATTGTTTTAAAATCATGCGAAAACAACAATCGGCAGTCGTGCTGAATGGACATTTGTGCGCCTTCGACCGGTGCATCTCCGATATTCTGAATGATGAAGGAGTAGCGCTTTGGCTTTCCTTGCAGGCGGATGATCAGAACGCCGGCATCGATCGGAACTCCGAGTGATTTTCCATCGCTGTGAATGAGGAATTGTAGTTTTGCCGACTTCCGTTGCGCTAGCTGTCGTAGAATCTTATCCGATTCGTTCGGGAAATATTTGGTCTTTACCCGGGGAAGGATGATTCCAGCGAGGACCGCACTGAGAATGACCGGCAGGATACTTATGAACCACGGAAACTTGCCTTGATGGATCAAGCAATAAGGCGTGCCTCGGATTACGCGTTCGTCGCACCGGACGCCTGTTGTCTCAACAAGAGAGCGGCAGGTTCGTGAACCGCGCAAATATTTGCGTGCCCACTTTATCTTCCAAAGGAGCCTTAACATTTATCCCGTCCTCACCACCTTCCCCTTTACAATCGTCGCCACGGCTTTGCCTTTCAGGCGCCAGCAAAGAATCCCGAAGGGATTCCATCACTCAGCCCAGCGTTGCGACGCCGAGTCGCTACACTGGGTAACTGTAGGCAAACCGACTCAACTCTGAAAGAGTTGAATCCACCGCGCCTGCCGCTCAACCTCCGCTATGCCGCAGTCCCTTGCCAAAATCCTGTTGCACCTCGTCTTCTCCACCAAAGAGCGTCGCCCCTTTCTGCGGGACCGCGTGTTGCGCGAGGAGATGCACCGATACCTGGGTGGAATTCTCAACGGCATGGATTGCCCGCCCGTCATCGTGGGCGGTGTGGAGGACCATGTGCATGTGCTCTTTCAATTGTCGCGTACGTGCACTCCGGCTGACGTGGTGAAGGAGGTCAAACGCAGCTCGTCGCTTTGGATCAAATCGCGTTCGCCAGACCAGGCTGACTTCGCGTGGCAGAATGGCTACGGCGTTTTCTCCGTGGGCTTCTCGCAGTTGGAAGAGGTGCGCCGTTACATCGCCGAGCAGGAGCGGCATCACGCGAAGACGACGTTTCAGGATGAGCTGCGGAAATTGTTGCAGCGATATGAGGTGCCGTTCGATGAACGTTACGTGTGGGATTGAGAAATGATACAACTCTTTCAGAGTTGTTCCTCGGCGCCGCATACCCAGGGTAGCCTGCGGCAACCCTGGGCTTAGGGATGCAATCGCGTTGCGATTGAACGTGAGCCTCGCGCGGCTCGGTAAACGAATATTACCCGGCCCTTCCTGAATATCACGCGTCTCTCTCCACCACCTTCCCCTTCACAATCGTCGCCACCGCCCTGCCCTTCATCCGCCAGCCGTCGAAGGGGGAGTTTTTGGATTTGCTCGCAGAGTCCTGCCGCGCGTAGGTCCAGTCCACGTCCGGGTCCAGTACCGTCACGTCCGCGTCCGCGCCCGCGCTCAGCGTGCCTTTGTTCAGCTTCAACAGGCGCGCCGGCGCCACGGTGTATTTCGCAATCAGGTCGGGCAACGTCATCCGCTTGGTGTGGTAAAGCTGCATGAGCGAGAGCGGCAGCTCGGTCTCGAACCCGGTGATGCCAAAAGGCGCGTAGTCGAACTCGACTTCCTTTTCGAAGTTGCAGTGGGGCGCGTGGTCGCTGCAGAGCACTTCAATGGTGCCGTCGCACAGGCCTTCCAGGATGGCTTCGCGGTCGCGCGCGGAGCGGAGCGGCGGGTTCATCTTGAAGTTGGTGTCGTACTTGGGCCACGTGGGAAGGTTGAGGGTTGAGGGTTGAGCGTTGAGGGCCGCAAAAAGATTTTTGCCGTCTTCCTTCCAGAAGGCGTCGCTGCCGGCAATGGCGGCGTCAGTCAGGACGAAGTGGTGCGGGCACGCTTCGCCGGAGATGGGCACGCCGCGTTTCTTCGCCGCGCGCAGGAGTTCGACGGATTGCGCGGAACTGAGGTGCTGGCAATGGACGTGCGTGCCGGTGAGTTCGGCGAGGAGGATGTTGCGCGCCACGATCATGTCTTCGCCCGCGGCGGGCCAACCGCGCAGCCCGAGCGCGGCGCTCCAGTAGCCCTCGTGCATGACGCCGTCACTGACGAGCCCGTAGTCCTGGCAATGGTCCATGACGGGGAGGTCGAACATGCGGGCGTATTCCATGGCGCGGCGCATGATCTCATTGTTCTGCACGCAATGGCCGTCATCGGTGATGGCCACGACGCCCGCCTGTTTCAGCGAACCAATGGGCGCGAGTTCTTCGCCCGCGATGCCTTTCGTGATGGCGCCGGTTACGAACACATTCACCACGCCTTCACGCGCGGCTTTTTCTTTCACGAGCGCCACCGCGGCGGGACTGTCGATGCTGGGCGAAGTATTCGGCATGCACACGATGGTCGTGAATCCACCGCGCGCCGCCGCTTTTGTCCCCGTCGCAATCGTTTCCTTCGCTGATTGCCCCGGCTCCCGCAAGTGCGCGTGAAGATCGATGAGGCCGGGGCAGACGACTTTGCCAGTGGCATCGAGGCACTCGCAGTTCTTGTCGGCTTGCTTGGCGGCATCAGCGCCAACAGCGGCGACTTTGCCATCACGCAGGAGAACATCGGCGACCGCGTCGAAAGAATTGGCCGGGTCCACCACGCGGCCGCCAGTAATCAGAAGCGAACTCATCGGGCGCGCAGCTTATCGCCGCGTTTCGAGGTTAGTCGAGAGCCGAGAGTCAGGTGCCGGAACTCACGTTCGAGTCTCTGGCCGTTTAACTCGAAACTCAAAAGTATGAAGCTCATAATTACCGCTCATCCAGCCGGAGATCTTCGGCGAAAGATTTAGATTAACCTTCGATCCGTTTCTTTGGTCAATACGCGCATGCCATTGCGTGCGGTGTCTTCGGGAGTGCGTGTCTTCTTTGCCGTGACCGCATTCGTCTTGTTGCTCGCGGTTGTACTGACCGCGGCCTTCATGTTTCGTTCGCGCCATGCTTTGTCGGAGGCGTTCCAGTGGGTCGAGCACACGCAATCTGTGCAGAACAAGATCAACCAGTTTCTCCTGCATCTGGTGGACGCGGAAACGGCGCAACGCGGCTACCTGCTCACGGGCCGCACCGTTTATCTGGGGCCTTATTCCGGCGCGGTCGATCTGCTAACCACGAATTTCAACGACCTGCGCACTCTGGTGGCCGACAACCCGCGCCAGTTGGAGCACCTCAATCAAATCGAACCCCTGACGCGCGAAAAACTGCAGTTCATGGCGGACACCATCGCGCTGGTCGCGAAGGGTGACGGAAAAGAAGCGCTGAAAATGGTCAACACCGACCGGGGCAAGGAAATCATGGACGCCATCCGTGCAATTGCCCTGAAAATGTCACGTGAGGAAACGGCGCTGCTCAAAGATCAGGAGGAAGACCTCGCCCGCCGAACGCGCCGGCACAGCGTGGCGCTGGGACTGGTGCTGAGCTGGACGGCGGTGCTGATGCTGGTGTTGATCGCGTTCGTCATTCACAACGCCAAACTGCAAAACCTCGTGAAGATGTGCGGGTGGTCCAAAATGGTCCACTGGCAAGGCGAATGGATTCCGATCGAAGAGTTTTTGCAAAAGCGGTTCAACCTCGAGGTCAGGGACTCGATGTCGCCGGAGGAAGCGGAGAAATTCAGGAAGAAACTCACGGAAATTCAAACGCCTCCAAAGTGAACGCGCGTTTCGCACCTTGGCGCTGGATTCGAAAATTACTTGGCCACTGGCTTCGCGCGCCGGCTCAGTTCGCCGCGCAAGTAAGTGTCCACACGTGCGCTCTGCCAAGCCGAGTACCACAGATCGGCGAGGAACTGCCCGCCTTTGAGCAACTGGCCGCTGATGAACTCGCGGCCCTTCGTCGCGTCCTGCCGGCCCGGAGAAAGATCGCCGTCGCGGTCCAGTTCGTAGAGCCGCTCGACGAGCTCGAACTGCGCGAGCAGGAATTGCATCGACTCATCGAACACGTCGCTGTCCGGCTGGCCATTTTGCCAAATGGGTTTCGCGGCGCGCACCTTCGGCTTTAGTTCGTCGAAGCGAATCTCGGCGCGCCGGATGAACCCGCCGTCGATCCACGAATGAATCGTTTTGTTCGTGCTGTAACGTTTTGGGTTGTCGCCAATCCAGCCGTTGAAATGTTTCGTCGTGTGCAACGGCTGCGAAGCGTCTCCCGCGAAATGGCCCATCACGCCCATAACGTAAATGACGTTCTGCTGCGCGTTGGCGATTTCCTCCGGCGTGCCGCCGAATTGCTCGAAGGTTTTCAAATACGAAAACGCGGACTCCAGCTTCGCGAAGTATTCGTTGATGGTCCACGGCAGGAAGCCAACGAGGTCGCGTGTGTGATCAGTGTTCCTCAAAGGATCTATGGCCGGAAATTTTTCCGGATGCTTGTCGCGCGCGATTTTCGACTGCGCCGTGAAATCGTAGCAGAACGGAGTGAGCGCCTTTGCTGACAACCCGTAGAGCGGCAAATCGTCGATGTCGAAATAATGGTCCGGCGCGAGCGTGTGACGCGCGGAGAGATTTGTTGAGTTGCGCCAGCGGTCCGCTTCGCCGGCGAGAAACGCGATGCGCTCGGCGGCCGCAGGCGTGCGAACGAAGCCGGGAAAATCTTTTGGCAACGACTCCAGCGCGAGTTGATTCACGATCCGGTGGCCCTCGTAATCCCAGGCGCACAATGGAGCGACGCTCGCGTTCAGGAACATCAGGGCCGCAAATAATTTCTTCATTTGGATAAGGAGAGCCTGCCGCAGATGCACCGTTCCTGAAAGCAATTCCTTTTCCGCACTGGAAACTTTAACGGGGCGTTCTACGCTCGCGCCATGACGATCATCACCGACGAACGTTGCACTGGCTATTCGTCACCGGGCCATCCGGAACGCCCGGCGCGCATCAGCGGCACGCTCCAGAAGCTGCGCGAGCAAAAGGAACTCGCGCTGAAGTGGGCGGCGCCACTGGATGTCACTGAAGAACAACTGACGCGTGCGCACACGAAACAACACGTGGCGCACGTGAGGAACGCGACGGAGTCTTTCGATGGCGACACGCCCGCGCATCCGGACATTTACCATCACGCCTCCCGGTCGGTGGGCAGCGCAATGCACGCAATGAAACTTGTGCGCAAGGGCGAAGCGGCGTTCAGCCTCATTCGCCCGCCAGGACACCACGCGACGCAAAATCACGCGATGGGCTTTTGCTACTTCAATTCGATTGCGATCGCCGCACTGGAAGCGCTCAACGATGGCGTCAAGCGCGTGGCCGTGTTCGACTTCGACGTGCATCATGGCAACGGCACCGAGGCAGTTCTCGTCAACAAATCGAACGCCATGTTCTGCTCCATTCACCAGCATCCGTGTTATCCGGGAACGGGCACGGAAGATGTGGGCAAAAACTGTTTCAACTTCCCCGTCCCGCCACGCACACCGCGCGACGCTTATCGCAAAGTGCTGACGAAAGCGCTGGAGCGAGTGAAGGAGTTCAAGCCCGAACTGATCGGCGTGTCAGCGGGCTTCGACTGCTACGCCCGCGATCCGCTCGCGCAGGAAACGCTCGAAGCGGAAGATTTCGAATGGCTCGGCGAATCGTTGCGCAAGACCGGCATTCCGTTTTTCAGTGTGCTTGAAGGCGGCTACAGCAGCGACTTGCCGGAACTGATTTTCGCGTACCTGAAAGGCGTGACGAGGAAGTGAAGCGTCCTGCCTAGAACTGCGAACGAAACAGTCCCATGAAATTTTCGTAAGCCCGCATGTACCAGCGCGTCTTTTTGTAACGCTGCTGCGTGACGCGCCGGGACTGCGCCTTGTCCCGCTCGAAGTCAGCGATCAATTGCGCGGCGACCTGCGCGTCGAGCACGTTGATGTTTGACTCATCGTTGATGCGGAAAGAACGCTCGTCGAAATTCACGGAGCCGGCCGTGACGAATACATCATCCACAATCATGAATTTACAGTGATACATGGCGGGGCCGTACTCGTAAATGTTCGCGCCGGCGCGCAACAACTGCGGCCAGAGCGAACGTGACGCGAGCCGCACTGCTCCCGCATCGACGCGGCTGGGCGTGATAATTTCAACTTTCACGCCGCGCGCGCAGGCGTTAAGCAGTGCCTGCATCGCCAGGCTGTCCGGGACAAAATAGGATTGGCCAATGCGGATGTTCGTCCGGGCCGAAGCAATCGAACTCAGATAAACGAGGCGGGCCATTTCACGGTTGTCTCGCGGACCACTCCGAAAAGCCTGCACGTAAGAGCCGCCGCGCGAGTCAAGTGACGGGAAAAAATTTTCGCCGAAGAGCAGCTCGCCTTCGGTCTTTAGCCAGTTGGCCGCGAACACGCCTTGCAGTTGCGCGACGACCGGTCCCTCCACTTGAAAATGAGTTTCGCGCCATTGCTTTTCCGTCTCCGCGTCGCCGGCCCATTCGTCGGCAATACACACGCCGCCGGTGAAACCGATTGCACCATCGACAATCAGGAGCTTCCGATGATCTCGAAAATTCATCCGCGGCAAAACGTGCAGCCGCGTCGGATTGTAGAAATTGAATTTCACGCCGGCCGAGTGCAGCCGCTCCACGTCTCGATCGTCGAAATCTCTCGAACCGAAAGCGTCGGTAATGACGCGAACATCGACCCCGGCACCCGCGCGTTCGCTGATGGCGGCGATGAACTCGTCGCTCAACGGCCCGGAGCTCCACATGTAGTTCTCCAAATTAATGGTGTTGGTGGCGGCCCAGATCGCTTTCAACATCGCCGGAAAAATTTGGTCGCCGTTGAGCAGCCGAGTGACGCGGTTGCCATTGACGAATGGCGTCCCGACGATTGCGGACAGAGAACTGACAAATGCGGGGTCCGTGACCGAGCAGCCGGCAGCGACCTCTTGTTTCAATTGCATGCGTGGGCCGAGACAGCCCACGAGCAACAGTGCCGCTGCGAGCAACACGGCCGAAAGCAGCCGATTGAAAGTCCAAACCCACATAGGGCGACGGGAAGCTACAGAACTCAAACAATGGTTGTCACGCAACGCCGGGGAAAATGTCCGCCGAAGGCTCCGAGGAGAGCGAGGGATCTCGTCTCGCTTCTTGCCCTTCGCCACGTTCGCGAGACATCTGATTAATGAAGAATCGGAACGGGGTTCGGTTCGCGAATAAGTTTGGCATCCAGGTCGAGGAAGAAGTCCAGGCGACGGTCCGTTTCCGCATCGTCGATGGCGCGCGCCATCAGAATATAAGTCGCGTAATGGTTCCCTTCCGATTCCACGAGACTGGCGTAAAACTGCGCAAGTTCGGTATCGGTGCTCCGCAGTTCATTCGCCAGAATCTGAAACTTTTCGCAACTGCGGCCTTCGATGAGCGAGCAGCAAATGAGATGATCGATGACCTGCCCGCGTATTCCGTTCCGCACCGCCCGCATCAGTCCGCCAATCCACGCACTGGGATAGGGCTGCCCGAATTCGATGCCGCGCTTCTTCAACAGATTCAGGACGAGTTGAAAGTGCTGAAGCTCTTCGATGGCAATCGCGTTCAGTTCCTCCACGCGCGAGTAAAGGTCGCGGTACTTTTCGAGGTTCAACGCGGTCGTGGCAGCTTTGCGTTCCAGGTGCGCGTGATCGACGAGCACGGCGGGAAGATTGCCGAGCACTTTCGGCAGCCAGTCCGCGGGAAGTTTTTCGCGCCAGAGCAACATGCGCTGTTTGTTAGCGCGAACGGTGCGCATCGCAAGCGGCAAATGGCTTGTCCGTTTTTCAAAATGGAACGGCACCGTTACTTGTCTTGCGCAGAACACTTTTCGTCTTCAGAAATCTTTGAATAGCGCCGAATTGATCTCGGTCTGTGAAGACGTTGGGAAACGCATGACCGGCAAACCCAGGCTGGTCGGGAGAGATTCCTATGAAAGAAATGCACATGAAGTGTCTCCACGCATCGCCGCGACAACACAACGCGGCGTTCACGCTTATTGAACTGCTCGTGGTCATCGCCATCATCGCGATTCTCGCCAGCATGTTGCTGCCCGCGCTGTCGGGTGCGAAGGAAAGCGCGCGTCGCATTTCGTGCGTGAACAACGTCCGCCAGCTCGCGCTCTGCGAGCAGATGTTCGCCGACGATCACGAGGGCAGGTTCACACCGCGGAAATCGCCTTTCTGGATGGAGACGCTGCGCGAGTATTACGTGAATACGAATCTGCTCCATTGCCCGACAGATGATGCGGCCCATGCGCGCAGCTACATCATCAACGGCTGGAATGATTATTTTGACGGCATTCTAACGCCGGCTGAATTTGCCGATTTCCTGGCGAGCAACCGCGACGAAGCGATGCCCGAGTCGGCGCTTCAAAAACCCAGCGACACAATTCTGTTCGGCGAATTGGAGGCGGGAAACAACAACCGGCACATGGATTACTTTCAAAACAATGACTATCTCGTCGTCGATCAGAGCCGTCACGGAAACCGCAGTGCCCGCGGCGGCGGCTCCGTTTTCAGTTTTTGTGATGGCAGCACGCGCTTTCTGAAATTCGGGCAGTCGTTGCAACCGCTCAACCTGTGGGGCGTCACGGACGCATGGCGCCAAAGCGGAGCAGTCGTTCAATAACGTCAGTGGCGATACCAGTCGCTTCCGCTGTTGAACTGAAACGAAGTGCTGTGTCAGTTTCAGCGAGTGAACCGGTCGAGATTGCTGCGCGGTCTGTTTTGTTCGTTCCTGCTGATTGCTGTTGCCATTACCGCATGCCGCTCGCCGCAAGTTTCTGAAGCCGCAACCACCCGCCCTCCCAACGTCGTCATCATTTTCTGCGATGACATGGCGTACGCGGACATCTCGCCTTTCGGTTCGAAAACAACGACACCGAATCTCGCGCGCATGGCCCGCGAAGGAATGCGCTTCACGGATTTTTACGTTGCACAGGCGGTCTGCTCGGCCTCGCGGGCCGCGCTGATGACCGGGTGTTATCCCAATCGCGTCGGCATTCTCGGCGCGCTGGGGCCAAGAGCGCGGATTGGAATCAATTCCAATGAAGTGACGCTCGCGGAAATCCTGAAAGGACGCGGCTACGCGACGGCGATTTACGGGAAATGGCATTTGGGCGACGCGCCGCAATTCTTACCGACACGCCACGGCTTCGATGAATACTTTGGCCTTCCTTACTCGAACGACATGTGGCCGTTCCATCCGGTGAATCCCACGAACTATCCGCCGCTGCCGCTCTACGAAAACGAAAAGATCGTCCAGCTCATGCCGGACCAGACTCAACTCACGACGTGGTACACCGAGCGCGCGGTCAACTTCATTGAACGCAACAAAGAGCGTCCGTTCTTTCTCTATGTGCCGCACAACATGCCGCACGTGCCGCTGTTCGTGAGCCAGAAGTTCGCGGGCAAATCGGGCCATGGACTTTACGGCGACGTGATTCAGGAAATCGACTGGTCCGTCGGAGAAATCCTGCGCGCGCTCAAACGCAACGGCCTCGATGACAACACGCTCGTGGTCTTCACCTCGGACAACGGGCCATGGCTGCTCTACGGCAATCATTCTGGCAATGCGCTGCCGTTGCGCGAAGGAAAGGCCACGACGTTCGATGGCGGCGTACGCGTCCCGTGCGTGATGCGCTGGCCCGGAAAAATCCCCGCCGGTTCAGAATGTCGTGAGATGGCCATGACCACGGATTTGCTTCCGACGATCGCGAAGCTCGCCGGCACCAACGCGCCGACGGATCGCATCATCGACGGCAAAGACATCTGGCCGCTCATGTCCGGCCAGCCGAACGCGAAAACTCCGCACGAAGCCTATTACTACTATTGGGATCGCGGCCTCGAAGCAGTGCGCTCCGGCAAATGGAAGCTGCACTTCGCTCACGAATACAATCAGCCAAATCCACGCGGCGGCGATGCGAAACCCGGCAAAATCGTGAAAGAGAGAATTGGGCTAGCGTTGTTTGATTTGGAGAGCGACGTGAGCGAAACGAACGATCTGGCGTCAAAGTTTCCCGACGTGGTCGAGCGGCTGCATCAAATCGCCGATCAAGCGCGCGCCGATCTGGGCGATTCGCTCACGAAACGTATCGGAAAGAATCCTCGTTTGCCCGGCACGAACGTGGTTTTCAGAGCAAACACCATCCCACTATGAAAGATGTCATGAAGCTGAAACTTGGTGAAACATACCGATGCGTTATCGCGTGAGCCACGAATTGCTACTTACACGTTGTTAGCCGCCGGATGCATCCACGGCGCGCGATAGGGACGCGCGAGCATTTTGTTCGCCTCGTCGTCGTTCTTCACACGACTGGCGGTGGCGTCCCATTCGAATGAGCGGCCGAGTTGCGCGGAGAGGTTCGCGAGGATGCACGAGGCGCTGGAGATGTGGCCTTGCTCGATGTCGGCGACGGGTTTTCCGCGTGACTCGACGTTCTTCAGCAAGTCCTGCATGTGCCAGCGCACCGCAGAGGCGACGTGGCGTTCCAAATCTTTCTCCGTTCGATCTTCGGGATATTTTTCGTACTCAAAGAGCGCCTCGCCCTTGAGCGTGGATTCCGTTTTGCCGCGCGGGAAAAACTCGTAGCTGTTGACGCTCGCTTTCAACGTGCCTTTGTCGCCGTAGAAGAAAGCGGCCCACGGATATTTCGCGTCCGGCGCGTCGCCCCAACTGCGGTGCGTCCACACGACGTTGAGTTCGGGAAACTCGAACGTCGCCGTCTGCGTGTCGGAAATGTTCGCCACGCTTTTCTTGTCCATGAAGATGCCGCCGCTCGAACTGATGCGTTTGGGCCAGCCGAGGTCGAGCATCCAGCGCGTCATGTCGAGCATGTGAACG